>OJNL01000065.1_pt1 | contig 81763 bp, 74 predicted proteins | sample 1597581 | NCBI WGS metagenome assembly OJNL01 (sample SAMEA2452133, study PRJEB22498) | human gut metagenome | biome: human feces; feature: human gut; material: feces | place: Australia | collected 2012
GGTAATTATATCCCCATGACCATACCGTTCCGTCTTTTGCAAGTGCCAAATTATGATTTGAACCTGCAGCAACTTCTATGATATTTTCAAGAAAACCTGTGCTGCTCTTTTGTTCACCGGTTACAACTTGTACAGGATAATATTTAGTAACAGTTGTTCCGTCGCCAAGTCGTCCGTAACCGTTATATCCCCATGACCACACAGTTCCGTCTTTCTTCAAGGCGATTGTATGAGCTGCTCCGGCTGCTACCATTGGTGCGGCAACGTCTGATGAAGATGTACGAACTTCAAGTTCGATTATACTCATCTCACCGTTGACTGTTCCGACCACTTGAGTTCTGCCGAATGCTTTGGCCGTAATTGTTGTACCTGAAGCTGAGGCGATGTTAGAGTTTATAACTTTAACATTTGAAACGCTGTTTCCAAATACTGTAGCTGCATTAAAGCTTTCGCCGACTGCAATTCTTTGGAAACGTTGTTCAAAGCCCGTTTCACTTTCAAGTGAAATATTTGCATTATCATTCGACGCAGTTTCTGCTGCCGAATTATCTGTTGCAACGTTTTCACTGTTTACAGTTTCTGTTACTTCAGTCTTGTCGCTTGATGTTGCGTTTGATGAATTTGAAACTGAAGTTGATTTACTGTTATTTACAGTTGATTTTGTTGTACTTGAGTTTCCGTTTTTTATACTTGAAGAACCGTGACCTTTTGATGAAGATACAGTTGACTGTGAATTTGTTTCAGCAGGCACTTCTTTTTCAACAGTTTGAGTTTCAACTGCCGACACTTCAACATTTACTTTTTCTGCCACATATTCTTTGATTTCTTCTTCACTGTATGTAGTAAATGAATCTGTTGTTGTTCCGACTGACGGTTCCGATGTTGTTGTGTATTCATTTACAGAAGTTGATGAATCAGTATTTTTTTCTACGCCGTCAACACTTGTTGTTGTATCGGTAGTTACTGTTTCACGAACCGTATAATTTGTTCCGACTTGTTCTTCAACTGTTTCTTCTTTTGCAACAGTTTCTGTTGATTGAACTGTTGTAGTTTCCGATACAGTTTCATATTGTGTTTCGCCGGTTTCTTCATCTTCTCCGACTGCTACCTGTTTTTCAACTGTAACCTCTTTTTCGGCAGGTACTTCTTCATATACGGTTTTTGTATTTGTTTCTACAATCGGTTCTTGACTTACGATTTCTGTTGTTGTAGTTTTCGTTGTTGTAGTTGCAACTTGTTTAGTCTTTGAAACTTCTTTTTGAACTTCCTGTTCAACTGTTTTTGTTGTCGGAACTTCAACTGTTTCTGTTACAGTTTTCGTTTCCGGCTCTGCTGTTTCTTCGCTCTGAACGGTTACAAAATCATCTTCCCCGACCTCGTCTGATGTCTTTGTTTCAGAATTTGTTGTATTGTTTGTTGCATTTGACAATACTTGTGTTGTTGTTTCTGTTAATTCCTTTGATGTTACTTCTGATAACTTTTCATTATCTGATGTTTCTGTCTTTGTTGTTTCAGGTTTCGCGATTGCTTTTGTTTCTGCTTTCACATCAGTTTTTGTGTTATCATTTGCGGCTGATTTTTCGTTGTTATCGATAACGCTTGTGTCCTGTTTTGTTTCTGTCTTTGGATCTGTGTTGCTATCAGCTTTTGCATCTGCTTTTAATTCATTTTCGGAAACTTTTGACTGTGTTTCTTTCCTATTATATAGAGCGTTATCTGATGCAGTTTCTTCAGACTTATCTGCATCGACCTTTGCATCCTTGTCTAAATCCGCAACTTTATCTGTTTTATCAGTTGTATTTTCTGTTGTTTCTGTTTTTGTATCTGACAGTGTTTCTGTATTATCTTTGTTGTCAGCATTTTCACTGTTTTGCTTTTCTTCAAATGCCTTTAGAATTTCTTCGTCTGACATATTGCTGAAATCAGTTGCACCTGTGTTGTTATTAGTATCTCCAAGCAAAGATAGATCATATACAGAGTTTTCCTGTGTAAGACCTGTCTTGTACATATCTTCCACGAAGTTTTTAACTTCTTCAGATTCAAACTCTTTCTTTGAACCTGCGTCTTGTTGTTGTTCTTCCTCTGACGGAGCTTGTCCGTTTGAAAGATAGATTGTACCTGTAATCTTTTCGTAAGGATTTGATTTTAGCATTGCATAGAAAGGAGCTCTTTCTATATCTTCTACTGTTTCTTTATCCCATGTAATATCAACGGTACTCTTTGCACCATCTACTTTCGGTGTTGAAATTGAGAAGAACTTCGGTTCAACTTGCCACTCAATGTCGCTACCGTCACCATTTGCAGCGATTGCTGAAAATGTTTGTGTTTGTCCGAAATATGAGAATAGTGAGAAATCTTTATCAAAAGAAAGCTTATCGCTGTCGTTATCCTTTGAGAAAGGTTCAAGTACCTGTGAAGTACTTGTAGAATTATTTGAAGTATTAGATGATGATATATTGTTATAAGAAGACGATGAAGAGGAATTATTTTTTGCACCTGAAACAGACGAAGTGTTTGCTCCGCCTTTTGAACTGTTCTCTGTATTATTTTGCGCATTACTATCAGACGCAGCTGCCTGTTCGTTGTTTTCGGCATTTTCTGCGTCATTTTGATTTTTATTGTCCTCATCATCGGCAGCTCCAGCGTCCTTTGACTCTGTGCTGCCTGAAGCATCTTTTGCTTTGTCCTCCACAGTTCCGGCTACTATTGCACGCCCCGCGTTAGTAACCTCCGCTAATGTAGGAACTTGAACCGATGTTCCTACCATCGACACCATAATAAGTGCCGATAACACTTTTGTCATCATCTTGTTAAATTTCATTTTTAATCTCCACTAATTTGCCTTTAAGGTATTTTGTGTTTTACACTATATATAGTAGAAAGTATGTCGATTTTTGTCTTGACGGCACACTTCTCCCATTATGTTTATTATACCTCTTTAGGGTATATTAGTCAAGATGTTTATTAAAGTTTCGTGTATATTCTTACATTTTCTTTATATTTTTGTTAAAATTGTATTATTTTCATCGCTTGTAAAATATCTGTATTCCGGTTGAAACACTTCTGTAACGGAAATCGCATTTTATTTCATTTGTTTCATTTACGACTCGTTTTCTTTGCAATCATTGCTTTAAAATTTCACTTTTGTTATTTTCCCAAAAATCTTTGATTTTCTTTAAAAAAACTATTGACAAATGTAGTTTTTTTATATATAATCTGATAAGTTGAGTGTGTCATAAATAATACACTTGACAAAGTACAATTTTTCAGATACGGAGTGTGACAAAACCATGATTGGTGATGCCGAAAGGTCAAAGTTACAGGTTGGCTATAAACAAGCTGTACGAGCTTTGAACGAAAACAAAGCTTCTAAAGTATATGTTGCCGAAGACTGTGACGACCATATTAAAGACGGAGTAAGCAAAATTGCTATGCAAAGCAATACTCCTGTGTTCTTCATTTCTACAATGAAGGAATTGGGGAATATGTGCAAAATAGAAGTCGGTGCAAGCTGTGCCGTCGTATTAAAGTAGTTTATTACATATCTTAATGATATGCGATAATATATAAAAATTTATGAAAGGAAGTGTAACACGATATGCCTACATTTAATCAATTGGTTAGAACAGGTAGAAAGACATCAAAGAAGAAATCTACTGCTCCAGCTCTTCAAAAGAGTCTAAACTCTCTAAAGAAGAAGACTACTGACAAGAGTTCACCTCAAAAAAGAGGCGTATGTACAGCTGTAAGAACTGCTACACCTAAGAAGCCTAACTCAGCTCTAAGAAAGATTGCCAGAGTTAAGCTTACAAACGGTATCGAAGTAACAGCTTACATCCCGGGTATAGGTCACAACCTACAAGAACATAGCGTTGTGCTTATCAGAGGTGGAAGAGTACGTGACCTTCCTGGTACAAGATACCACATTATCAGAGGTACTCTTGATGCTCAGGGTGTAAACGGACGTCTTCAGTCAAGAAGTAAGTATGGTGCCAAGAAGCCAAAGGAAAAGAAATAATGCCGCGTAATTAACTAATACGCGCATATCACAAGTGCATATCGAGTTATATTATTATATATTCGAATAGCACCACGGGGTTTTGAAAGAATAAACTCCGAGTACCTGTGATGTCATTTGAAAAACAGAAATTTAAAATGTTTTTCACGGTAAAGCTTACAGTCGGAGAATATCGCATTCAAGACGCAGGTAGAATTTGATAAATATCAAGGCACAAAACGCAGGAATACTTTGTGTATTCCGAGTATTTGTAACGCCGATATTTGCAAATTATACCAAGTATTTAATGCGAGATTTGACAGATGTAAGCGAAGAATATGAAGGAGGGAAGTAAAGTGCCAAGAAAAGGTTTTATAGCAAAAAGAGAAGTGCTACCTGATCCGATATACAATAACGTTGTTGTAACAAAGCTTATAAACAACATTATGCTTGACGGTAAAAAGGGTGTTGCTCAGAAAATAGTTTATGATGCATTCAATATCGTAGCAGAAAAGACAGGTAAGGACGCACTTGAAGCATTCCAGGAAGCTATGGATAACATCATGCCGGTTCTTGAAGTAAAAGCAAGACGTGTGGGTGGTGCAACATACCAAGTTCCTATGGAAGTTCGTCCGGAAAGACGCCAAACATTGGGTCTTAGATGGCTTACTCGTTACTCAAGAGAACGTAACGAAAAGACAATGAAGGAAAGACTTGCAAACGAAATCGTTGACGCTATCAACGGTACAGGCGGTTCAGTTAAGAAACGTGAAGATACTCACAAGATGGCTGAAGCTAACAAGGCTTTCGCTCACTACAGATGGTAATTTGTTTTTTAAACAAATCGCTTAACTTTGAAATTTAACCCGAAAATCGCATATAATAGGGGACAAGTACTTTTGCATTGCCCCTATGCGGATTTCGACAGATACACTATTTTTACCTTTGTTGAAAGGAGGAAATTATTTTGGGTAGACAATATTCACTTGAAAATACAAGAAATATCGGTATCATGGCTCATATCGATGCCGGTAAAACTACTACAACAGAAAGAATTCTGTACTACACAGGTATCAACCACAAAATCGGTGAAACACACGATGGCGGTGCTACTATGGACTGGATGGCTCAGGAACAAGAGCGTGGTATTACAATTACTTCAGCTGCTACAACATGTTTCTGGCAACCAAAAGAAGGTCCTTTTAAGGGTATAAAGAACAGAATTAATATCATTGATACCCCTGGACACGTTGACTTTACAGTTGAAGTTCAAAGATCTCTAAGAGTTTTGGACGGTTCAGTAACAGTTATGTGTGCTAAGGGCGGTGTTGAGCCTCAGTCAGAAACTGTTTGGCGTCAAGCTGATGATTACAGCGTACCTCGTATGATTTTCGTTAATAAGATGGACATCATGGGTGCTGACTTCTATAATGTTGTAAACATGGTACACGAAAGACTAAACGCTAACGGTGTGCCAATCCAGCTTCCAATCGGTGCCGAAGATACTTTCGTAGGTATCATCGACCTTATGAACATGGACGCTGAAATTTATGATGATGAACTTGGAACAAAGTTCCATAAGGACGCTATTCCGGCTGATATGCAGGAAAAAGCTGAAGAATATCATCAGGCAATGGTTGAAGCAATCTGTGAAACAGATGAAGCTTTACTTGAAAAGTTCCTTAGCGATGAGGAAATTTCAGTTAACGAATTAAAGGCAGCTTTGAGAAAAGCTACTATCAATAATGAAATTGTTCCTATGCTTTGCGGAACAGCTTACAGAAACAAGGGTGTTCAAATGCTTCTTGACGCAGTTATTGAGTACATGCCTTCACCGGTAGATGTACCTGCTATCAAGGGTGTAAATCCTGATACAGACGAAGAGGACGAAAGACCGTCATCAGACGACGCTCCGTTCGCTGCTCTTGCATTCAAGATTGCAACTGACCCATTCGTTGGTAAGATTTGTTTCTTCAGAGTATACTCAGGTACTCTTGAAAAAGGTTCATATGTATTGAACTCATGCAAGGGTAAGAGAGAAAGAATGGGTAGAATTCTACAAATGCACGCTAACCACAGAGAAGACCTTGATATAGTTTACTCAGGTGATATAGCTGCAGCTGTTGGTCTACAAAATACAACAACAGGTGAAACACTTTGTGATGAAAAGCACCCAATTATCCTTGAGTCTATGGACTTCCCTGAACCGGTTATCCGTGTTGCTATCGAGCCTAAGACTAAGGCAGGTCAAGAAAAGATGGGTATCGCTCTTGCAAAACTTGCAGAAGAAGACCCAACATTCAAGACTTACACAGATGAGGAAACAGGTCAAACAATCATCGCAGGTATGGGTGAACTTCACCTTGAAATTATCGTTGACAGACTTCTTCGTGAGTTTAAGGTTGAGGCTAACGTTGGTGAACCTCAGGTTTCTTACAGAGAGGCTATCAGAAAAGCAGTTAATATCGAACATAAATATGCTCGTCAATCAGGTGGTAAAGGTCAGTACGGTCACGTACTTCTTAAACTTGAGCCGCTTGAAGAAGGTGCAGGTTATGAATTCGTTAATGCAATCGTCGGCGGTGCTATTCCTAAGGAATATATCCCTGCTGTTGACGCAGGTATCCAAGGTGCTATGCAGTCTGGTGTACTTGCAGGTTACAACGTAGTTGACGTTAAGGCAACTCTATATGACGGTTCATATCATGAAGTCGACTCATCAGAAATGGCATTTAAAATTGCCGCTTCTATGGCGTTCAAGGAAGGTATGAAGAAGGCTGATCCTGTTATTAAGGAGCCTATCATGCTTGTTAATGTTATCGTTCCTGACGAATACCTTGGTTTCGTTATCGGTGACCTTTCATCAAGACGTGGTATGGTTAAACAGCAAGAATCACGCAGCGGCGGTGTTACTCAGGTAACAGCTGACGTGCCACTTGCAGAAATGTTTGGTTATGCTACAGTTCTTCGTTCAGGTACACAGGGACGTGGACAATACTCAATGGAACCTTCACACTACAGCGAAGTTCCGAAGTCTGTTCAAGAAAAGATTATGAACGAACGTGCAAAGAACTAATTGAATTTTATACGGTAAGTAGGATTTTTTCCTACTTTCGCCGTTTAAATTTTAATAATTTATAAATTTATTGAAAAAATACTTGATTTTTTCACCAAAAGATTGTACAATAAGTTTATTAATGTATATAAAATATTTTAAGGAGGAATTTCTACAATGGCAAAAGAGAAATTTGAAAGAACTAAGCCGCATGTTAACATTGGTACTATCGGTCACGTTGACCATGGTAAGACAACTCTAACAGCTGCTATCACAAAGGTATTGGCTCTTAAGGGTCAGGCTCAATTCGAAGCTTACGACATGATCGATAAGGCTCCGGAAGAAAGAGAAAGAGGTATCACTATTTCAACAGCTCACGTTGAGTACGAAACAGACACACGTCACTATGCTCACGTTGACTGCCCGGGACACGCTGACTACGTAAAGAACATGATCACAGGTGCTGCTCAGATGGACGGCGCTATCCTTGTTGTTTCAGCTGCTGACGGTCCAATGCCTCAGACAAGAGAACACATCCTTCTATCAAGACAGGTTGGCGTTCCTTATATCGTTGTATTCATGAACAAGGCTGACCAGGTTGACGATCCAGAACTTATGGAACTTGTTGAAATGGAAATCAGAGAACTTCTTAACGAATATGACTTCCCTGGCGACGATACTCCAATCGTTTCAGGTTCAGCTCTTCAGGTACTTGAATGTGATTCAACAGATCCTAACGCTCCTGAATACAAGTGTATTCTTGACCTTATGGACGAAGTTGACAGATACATCCCAACTCCTGAAAGAAAGTCAGACCTTCCATTCCTAATGCCTATCGAAGACATTTTCTCAATCACAGGTCGTGGTACAGTTGCTACAGGTAGAGTTGAAAGAGGTCAGCTAAACCTTAACGACGAAGTTGAAATCGTTGGTCTTACAGACGAAAAGAGAAAAGTTGTTGTTACAGGTATCGAAATGTTCAGAAAGCTTCTTGACTACGCTGAAGCCGGCGACAACATCGGTGCACTACTTCGTGGTGTTCAGAGAAACGAAATCGAAAGAGGTCAGGTTCTTTCTAAGCCTGGTACAATTCACCCACACACAAAGTTTAAGGGCGAAGTTTACGTACTAACAAAGGACGAAGGTGGCCGTCATACACCATTCTTCAACAACTACAGACCTCAGTTCTATTTCAGAACAACTGACGTTACTGGTGTTATCACACTTCCAGAAGGCACAGAAATGTGTATGCCTGGCGATAACGTAAAGATGGAAGTTGAACTTATCACTCCAATCGCTATCGAAAAGGGTCTACGTTTCGCTATCCGTGAAGGTGGTAGAACAGTAGGTTCAGGTGTCGTTTCTGAAATCGAAGAAGCGTAAGCTTTACTGATTTGATTATTCAAAAAGATGTTACTTCGGTAACATCTTTTTTTGTTCTTTTATTATTGATGTCAAGATAGGGGAGAGTATCTGTTTTACAGACTCATAGGATTTGAGAAGTTTTAATAATATATATATGCTATAATAGCTACCCCTCAGTCGCGGTGCGACAGCTCCCTTGTGTATTGAGGTAACGTGTGTAGGGGCGATCATTGGTCGCACGATTGGTATAACATTTAGATATGCCACCCCTTAGTCGCGATGAGACAGCTCCCCTCAAGGGGAGCCATTTGTGTATTGAGGTAACGTGCGTAGGGGCGATCATTGGTCGCCCGCTTTATATATCTATATAAAGCCACGCGACAGCTCCCTTATGTATTGAGGTACCGTATGTAGGGGCGATCATTGGTCGCCCGATTGGTATATCACAATATAAAGCCACCACTCAATCGTAATGCGACAGCTCCCCTCAAGGGGAGCCTTGTATGTTGATATAGAATGTTGTATTTTAACATTTTATCAACATTAAATCGTACTAAAAAATACTTTATCCACAATTTAAAGTTATTATCAACACAAAAAAAGAACCGCATCAGACTAAGCGGTTCTTATTTTTGATATGATTATTCAGCTACATAGCCGTTAATCTTTTTAGCACACTCAGGGCAAATATTCTTACCGTTGAATTGGAATATATTCTTTGCATCGCCACAGAATATGCACGAAGGTTCATACTTCTTTAGGATTATACAGTTATCTTCTGTATAAATTTCCATTGAATCCTTAATGTCGATTCCAAACTTTCTCCTTAGTTCTACCGGAATGACAATACGGCCAAGTTCATCAACCTTTCTAACGATTCCTACAGATTTCATTAAAATTTTCCTCCTTATCTAATATTCTTTTAAACGGTAAATTTATTATACCACATATGTAATAAATTGTCAACAAAAACAGAAAAAATACTAACAAAAATAATTTTTATAGAAATACCGCGTTTTATGCGGATTTTAGCGACAACCACAGCGAAATGGCTTTTAAACTCACATATCGTGCCAACATATTTTTTGCTTTTATTACACGCTTTGACATATTCATCAAATAATCGGTATCATACTTAGCCGCAAGCTGTCTTAATGTATCTTTTTTATCAATATTAATAATCATATTCGGTGCTTGCGATTGCATAAGAATTATATCACGCAGATATGCAAGCCAAAAAACGAATATATTTTCAGCCTTATCTTTATTTTCATCAAGATACTTCTTCACAACGAATGCCGAACTTCTGTCTGTTGACAATACCGAAAATAAATTTTCAAGTGAGGATGTTCTCACTTTTTCAAAGTTTTCATCATTTATAATATTGTCAGCCACTCCCGGCACACCTGCACAATACTTAATCAAAAACGGCAAGCGTTCCTTTTCTTCGGGATATTTTTCACTTATATACTTCTCCATAATCACGTCAGACACAGACGGAAAATGCACAAGCGTAAAACGTGATAAAATTGTCTGCAATAGGGAAGCGGAGTTTTCTGTTATCAAGATGAATACTGCGTATTCCGGCGGTTCTTCAAACGTTTTTAAAAACGTGTTTTGTGCCTCCTCGGTAAGCAAAGACGCGTCCTCAAATATATAAACCTTATGCTTTGAATTAAACGGCTTTACAGCCACATCCTCCTCAAGTTTACGCATATCTTTTGCACCGATACTTTTTTTATCGGCTTTCGGCCGAACATAAATTATATCGGGGTTTGTGTCCGCTTTTGATTCTACGCAATTCTGACAACTTCCGCAAGGTGCGACACCTGTATTTTTGCATGTCAATGCCGCCGCAAAAAGTCTGGCGGAATTGAGTACACCCAAGCCCTTTTCACCCTCAAATATATACGCGTGTGAGCTTGCGCCGTTATGCACCGATTCTATTAAATTTTTCATCAAATCCTCGTGGAACGTTTCGTATCCGTACATAATCTGCTTCCTATCTACTCAAAATGAAATCAAATATCTTTTCCGCAACTTCATCTTTTGTCATCTTTTCAAGCTGAACTTCATCATCTTTTGTTATAAGCGTCACGATATTTGTATTACCGCCAAAGCCTGCACCGTCTTGTTTAAGATTATTTGCGACAATCATATCACAATTTTTCTTTTCAAGTTTCTTTCTTGAATTTTCAAGCATATTTTCTGTTTCCATAGAGAAACCGCAGATAAATTGACCGTTTTTTCTTTCACCGAGAGTTTTTAATATATCGTCCGTACGTTCAAGCTCAATCGACATATTACCGTCCTGTTTTTTTACCTTTTCACTGCTTACGTTCTTAGGTCTGTAATCAGCCACTGCCGCCGCCTTAACGATTATATCCATACTGTCGGCACGTTCTATTACCGCGTCATACATATCTTTCGCACTCTGCACCTTAACCGTATTCACAAACACAGGAGGCTCACTGTCGCATTTACCCATAACAAGCGTCACGTCCGCACCTCTTAGCATTGCGTTCTTTGCAAGTGCAAAACCCATTTTTCCGCTCGAATGGTTTGTTATGAATCTCACAGGGTCGATAGCCTCTACAGTTGCACCGGCTGTAACAAGCACTTTTTTACCTGTCATATCTTTTTCAAATGCAATCTCTTTAACAATGTATTCAAACAAAAGTTCTTCATCAGGCATTCTGCCGTCACCCATATCACCGTTTGCAAGCATACCGTGCGCCGGTTCAACTATTTCATAGCCGTAATGCTTCAGCTTTTCAATGTTATCCTGCACGATAGGGTTATGGAACATATTATGATTCATAGCAGGTGACACAATTTTCTTGCAAGGACAAGCCATAACAGTGGTTGTAAGCATATCGTCGGCGATACCGTTTGCAATCTTGCCGATTACATTTGCACTCGCCGGTGCAATCATAACCACGTCCGCCGCTTTTGCAAGTGCAACGTGTTCAACGCTGAATTCAAAATTACGGTCAAATGTATCTATAAGGCATTTATGCTTTGTCAATGTTTCAAAAGTTATGGGATTTATAAAATTAGTTGCGTTCTGCGTCATAAGCACGTGTACTTCACAATGCTGTTTTACAAGCATTCTTGCAAGATTTGCGATTTTGTACGCCGCAATACTTCCCGTAACTCCAAGCACGACTGTTTTTCCTTTGAGCATACTAATCCTCCGTTCAAATTATATTTATATACATTCTTCTATTATAGCACAATTTTTCATATAAATAAATATCAAATTCACAAGAAACGGAGGAAAGTATATGAATTATATTTGGTGCTTGATGATTATTGTGTCGATAGTTGTGTCAATTTTTAACGGCACTGTCGACCAAACTATAAACGGTGCGTTTGAGGGTGCGAAAAGTGCCGTTTTTACGGTATTGTCATTTGCGGGAGTTATGTGCTTTTGGACGGGTATTATGAAAATTGCCGAAAATGCGGGATTGTCACAGAAATTAGAGAAATTATTAAAACCTATAATAAACTTCCTGTTTCCCAATGCAGGACAAAACGCAAAAAAATATATTGCCGTGAATATGAGTGCCAACATACTCGGAATGGGCAACGCCGCTACGCCTATGGGCATAAAGGCTATGCAATGTCTTGACAAGGAAAACAACAATCCACTTTACACATCAAAAAATATGTGTATGCTTGTCGTTTTGAACACCACGTCCGTACAGCTTATACCCACAACAATAATCGCTCTGCGAGTCGCGTCAGGCTCTGCAAATCCGTTTTCGGTTATTCTGCCGATTTGGATTTCTTCATTCACCGCCGCATTTATTGCTTTAACACTGACAAAATTACTATATAGGGAGTAAAATATGATTTATGTAATACCGCTCATAATTGCACTTGTTCTTATAACCGCAATGATAAAAAAACTTCCGTCATACGAACTTTTTATAGATGGGGCAGAGGAGGGAATGAAAATAGTATCAGGCATATTTCCGCCGCTTGTAGCGGTGCTTACCGCCGCATATATGCTCCGTGCGTCAGGCACGCTTGACCTTATAGTATCACTTCTTTCACCTATCACAAATTTAATTCCTGCCGAAGTTATGCCTTTGGCGCTTATCCGTCCAATATCGGGCAGCGGTGCAACGGGCATACTTACCGAAATTTTAAACAATTACGGTGCCGACAGCGAAGTCGGTCGAATTGCCTCCGTTATAATGGGTTCGACTGAAACAACTTTCTACTGTCTTTGTGTATATTTTGCGAAAACAAGGGTAAAACATAACTTGAAAGCTGTTCCTTTTGCGGCTGTCGGTGACATAGTTGGCATATTGACGGCGGCTATTTTGATTAAGTTGGTAAAATTTTAACGAATTTTAATTATATACTTGAAAAACAGATAATTTTTATATATAATATAATCAAGAAAAATCGGATAATTTTGTCCGCATAAAAAAGGAGAAATTGACTATGTACAACAAATTAACAGTTGAAGATGTTGATGTAAAAGGCAAAAAGGTTTTAGTACGTTGTGACTTTAACGTGCCGCTTGACGCTGACGGTAATATCACAGACGAAAACCGTATTGTAGGTGCACTTCCTACAATTAAGTATCTTATAGATAACGGAGCAAGAGTTATTCTTTGCTCACATATGGGTAAGCCAAAGGGTGAGCCTGTTCCATCACTTTCTCTTGCACCTGTTGCAAAGAGTCTTTCAGAAAAGCTTGGCAAAGAAGTTGTTTTTGCCGCTGACGATAACGTAGTAGGCGACAACGCTAAAAAGGCTGTTGCAGAAATGAATGACGGTGATGTTGTTCTTCTTCAAAACACTCGTTACAGAAAAGAAGAAACAAAGAACGAAGAAGCTTTTTCAAAAGAACTTGCCTCACTTGCTGATTTGTTCGTAAATGACGCATTCGGTACAGCTCACAGAGCTCACTGCTCAAACGTAGGTGTATCTTCAATTCTTAAGCCGGCTGTTGCAGGTTACCTAATCGAAAAGGAAATCAACTTCCTCGGTAACGCAGTAAACAATCCTGTAAGACCGCTTGTAGCTATTCTTGGCGGAAGTAAAGTTTCTTCAAAGATTTCAGTTATTGAAAATCTTTTAAAGAAAGTAGACAAGCTAATCATCGGCGGCGGTATGGCTTACACATTCTTTGCGGCACAAGGCAAGACAACAGGTACATCACTTCTTGAACCTGATTACATTGACTATGCCAAGAAAATGCTTGACGAGGCAGGCGACAAGCTACTTCTTCCTGTTGATACAGTAGTTGCTAAAGAATTTGCAAACGACGCCGAATCACAAGTTGTTGAAGGTAATATTCCTGACGGCTGGATGGGTCTTGACATCGGTCCTAAGACAATCGAACTTTACAAGGATGCTCTTAAAGACGCAAAGACAGTTGTTTGGAACGGTCCTATGGGCGTATTTGAAATGCCAAACTTCGCAAAGGGTACAAATACAATAGCTCAGGCTCTTGCCGATCTTGACGCTACAACAATCATCGGCGGCGGTGACAGTGTTGCTGCAGTAAACCAAGCAGGTCTTGGCGATAAGATGAGCCACATCTCAACAGGCGGCGGCGCATCAATGGAATTTCTTGAAGGTAAAGAACTTCCTGGTATCGCAGCTTTGACAGATAAATAATTATTGTGACAGGGCGGTCATTGACCGCCTCTCACCATATTTTAAATATTCCGTAGAGTGACTGTTGGTCACTTATAATTAAACTACAAAAGGAGAAATTACAATGGGAAAATATATAATTGCCGGTAACTGGAAGATGAACAAGCTTCCGTCAGAAACATATGATTACATCAAAGAAGTAATCGACGCAACAAAGGGTTCAGAATGTGAAGTAGTTTGCTGTACACCGTTCGTATGCCTACCAAAGGCTGTTGAGGCCGCTAAGGGTTCACACGTTAAAATCGGTGCTGAAAACCTACACTTTGAGGACAAGGGTGCTTTCACAGGTGAAGTAAGTGCAGAAATGCTTAAAGACCTTGGTGTTGACTATGTTATAATGGGCCACAGTGAAAGACGTGAATACAACAACGAAACTGATGAAACAGTTAATCTAAAGGCTAAAAAGGCTCTTGAAAAGGGTCTTATTCCTATCGTTTGCTGTGGTGAAAGTCTTGAACAGCGTGAAGCCGGTATCACAATGGACTGGATTGCTATTCAAATCAAGAAGGCATTTGCCGGAATCAGTGCTGACGATGCTAAGAAAGTTGTCGTTGCATACGAGCCAATCTGGGCTATCGGTACAGGCAAGACTGCTACTGACGACCAAGCTGAAGAAGTTTGCGGCGGTATCAGAGAATTACTTGAAAACCTTTACGATGCTGAAACAGCAAAGGCTATTACTATTCAATACGGTGGCAGCATGAATCCTAAGAATTGTGCAGGACTTCTTGCTAAGCCAAACATTGACGGTGGTCTTATCGGCGGTGCATCTTTAAAGAGTGCTGACTTCGCTGTTATCACAAAGGCAGCTAAATAATGATTTTACAAAAGGGCAGGCATTATTGCCTGTCCTATTTTTAAACATAAAGGAGTAATTACTTATGGCAAAGAAACCAATCGCATTAATTATTATGGACGGTTACGGCATTAACCAAAATACAGAGGGTAATGCTATCGTAGCGGCAAAGAAACCTCATCTTGACAAGCTTTTAGCCGAATACCCACATTCACAGCTTTCTGCAAGCGGTCTTGACGTCGGTCTTCCTGACGGTCAAATGGGTAACAGTGAAGTAGGTCACACAAATATCGGTGCCGGCAGAATTGTTTATCAAATGCTTGTTAAGATTTCAAAAGACATTAACGATGGTAAAATTTACGAAAACAAAGTTCTTTCAGACGCTATGGATGCCGCTAAAGCTAACGGCAAGTCACTTCACCTTATGGGACTTCTTTCAAACGGCGGTGTACACAGCCACAACGAACACCTTTACGGTCTGTTAAAGATGGCTAAGAAAAAAGGTATTGAAAACGTATATGTTCATACATTCCTTGACGGTCGTGACGTTCCTCCTACATCAGGTGCCGAATTTATGGCTGAACTTGAAAAAGAAATTAAAGAAATCGGCGTAGGCTCTGTCGCTACTATTATGGGCAGATTTTACGCTATGGACAGGGATAACGCTTGGGACAGAGTAGAAAAGGCTTACAAAGCTATGGTTGACGGCGAAGGCATACAGGAAACAGACGCTGTTACAGCCGTTAAAAACTCATACGCAAATGACGTTACAGACGAATTTGTTATTCCGACTGTCGTTGACAAGAACGGTATGATTAAAGAAGGCGACAGTGTTATTTTCTTCAACTTCCGTCCTGACAGAGCAAGACAGATTACAAGAACTTTTGTTGACCCTGACTTCACAGGCTTTGAAAGAAAGTATTTCCCTGTAAACTTCGTTTGTATGACTCAATATGACGAATCAATGCCAAATGTAACTGTAGCATATCCGCCGGAAACTCTTGAAATGACATTCGGTGAATACATCAGTAAGAAAGGTCTTACACAGCTTAGAATTGCCGAAACACAGAAGTATGCACACGTTACATTCTTCTTCAACGGCGGTGAAGAAAAGCAATTTGAAGGTGAGGAAAGAATACTTATCAAGTCTCCTGACGTTGAAACTTTCGATATGAAACCTGAAATGAGTGCTTACGAAGTTACTGACGCAGTTGTTGACGCAATCAATTCGGACAAGTTTGATGTTATCATTCTTAACTATGCTAACTGTGATATGGTCGGTCACACAGGTATTATGGAAGCGGCTGTTAAGGCAGTTGAAGCCGTTGACGAGTGTGTAGGCAGAATGGTTGACGCTATTCTTGCAAAGGGCGGACAAGCTATCATCACTGCCGATCACGGTAACGCTGACTGCTTAATCGACCCTGTTACAAAAGCTCCGTTTACAGCTCATACAACTAACCCTGTTCCTATGATTCTTGTAGGTGCAGGCGATGTTAAAGTTAAGAACGGCAGACTTTGTGACCTTTGCCCGACTATGCTTGACCTTATGGGACTTGAAAAACCTGAACAAATGACAGGTGAGAGTCTTATTGTAAAATAATCGGATAATAAAAAAACGATGTATTCCGTAACAGGTAATACATCGTTTTTATTATGCAAACTTTTCTTTTATTCTTCTTATTTCATTTTCCATCATATTAATTCGGATAAGTGCCATTTCTTTTTCGTTCTCGACAGTTAAAGCTTTATCAAGTTTTCTTGACAAATCAAGATGTCCCTCTGCAATAATTTTGATATTACGGTTTGTTTCGTTTTCAAGGGTAAGACTGATTTCTCTTATTTCATTTTTCATTTTTTGAATATCCGTTTTCATTTCTGATATTTGCTTAGTTTCATCTTTAACATTTTGAATATCCGCTTTCATTTCTGATATTTGATTATTAATATCATCAAACTTTGAATTAACATCATCAAATTGTTTATTCATATTATTTAGAGTTGAATTAATATTTTTAACATTTTCAACTAATGAAACTAACATTTCTTCAGTTGTCATAGCCAACACCTCCTTGTATATCTTAATAATAACACAATATAATAAAAAATACAAGCACATTTCTTTAAATTTCCACTTGTTATATTGCCGTTTATACTATATAATTAGCGGTGAGGAGGGATATGATATGAAAAAAATAGCAGCACTTTTTTTATCATTGATGATTATGTCACCGACGGTTTTTGCCGATGATGATATAACGGTATATCTAAACGAAGATGAATTAATATTTGAGCAGTCACCAATAATACAAAACGATTCAACGCTTGTACCGTTCAGAGCGATATTTGAAAATCTTGATATGGTTGTACAGTGGTTTGGTGACGAACAGCGTGTAACGGCTCAAAAAGACGACTTAACCATAACTTTGTTTATAAACGAAAATACAATGTATGTTAATGATATGCCTGTCGAGCTTAATACGCCCCCTATAATCTACAATGATTACACCCTTGTACCGTTAAGGGCTGTATCGGAATCAGCCGGTGCAGAGGTATTTTGGGACGGTGACACGCATACAGTTTATATTGAAACCGATAATGAAAGTGATTTTGATGATTGGGGATATGAAGTTCTGAATCTCGTAAACGAAGAACGTGCAAAATATAATGTTGCACCGTTAAAATGGGACGATTCGCTTGCCGCTCTTGCCGAAAGTCACTGTGAAGATATGATAGACAGAAACTTCTTTGCACACAATACTCCTGACGGACAAACTCCGTTTGACAGAATGAAAGCCGCAGGGATATCATATTCTTCGGCAGGGGAGAATATAGCCGCAGGTCAATCTTCACCGCAAAATGTTATGGATTCTTGGATGAATTCACCGGGACACCGCAAAAATATATTAAATCCCGATTTTGAATATATAGGCGTAGGACTTGCACGAGGAGGATCATACGGTATTTATTGGGCACAGGAATTTGCAACGTTTAAATAATGTAATAAAAAAATAATATTTTTCCTATTGACACATACAATTAATAGTGGTAGTATAATAATATATAAGCAAGGTAGAGGTGCGCTTGTGTATCAGTATGTATACGGAGATATGCAATTATCTTTGATGTATACGGAAAGGACACAGTGCCGAAGTTTGAATATTATTGCGGATATTCATTCTGGGCATATCGTTAATAGCGGTATGACTGTCATCGTAAGGTGGGGAGCTATCGCTGTTTTTGTTATATGCAAACATAGCAGTAGTTTCTGACTACTGCTTTTTATTTTATAAAAAACAAAGGAGAGTCAAAATGAAAGACAATTACAAAGTAGGTATTATAGGTGCAACAGGTATGGTTGGACAGCGTTTTATTACACTTCTTAACGACCACCCATGGTATACAATCGAAGTGCTTGCAGCATCTCCGAGAAGTGCCGGCAAGGCTTATAAAGACGCCGTAGGCGCTAAATGGGCTATGGACGAAGAAATTCCTGCATCAGTAGCAGATATGGTTGTTATGGACGCTACAAACGACGTTGAAAAAATTGCAGAAAAGGTAGATTTCGTATTCTGTGCAGTTGATATGAAAAAAGATGAAATCAAAGCTCTTGAAGAAAGATATGCTAAGGCTGAATGCCCTGTTGTTTCAAACAACTCTGCTCACCGTCATACTCCTGACGTTCCGATGATTATTCCGGAAATCAACCCTCAGCACATTGAAATTATTCCTGCTCAGCGTGAAAGACTTGGTACAAAGAGAGGTTTTATCGCAGTTAAGTCAAATTGCTCTCTACAATCATATTTGCCTGCAATGGCTGTTGTTAATATGAAGTACCCAATCGACCACGCTCTTGTAACAACTTATCAAGCTATTTCAGGTGCAGGTAAGACTTTTAAGACATGGCCGGAAATGGTTGACAACCTAATCCCATACATCGGCGGAGAAGAAATGAAGTCAGAAGTTGAGCCTAACAAGGTACTTGGTAAAATTGAAGGTAAAGAAATCGTTCCTTCAACCGAATTGCAAATCGAATGCCAAACATACAGAGTTCCTGTATCAAACGGTCACACAGCCGCTATATTCTTCTCATTCAAAGACAGTGCAAACAAGCCGTCTGTAGAAGAAATCGAAAAAATGTGGGCAGAATACAAAGGTGTTCCTCAGGAACTTAACCTACCTCACGCTCCAAAGCAGTTTATTCACGTTTACACTGAAAAGGACGCTCCTGATCAGCCTCAAATTAAGACTGCCCGTGAAATCGACGGCGGTATGGCTATTTCATGCGGACGTTTGAGAGAATCAACACAATACGATTATAAGATGGTTTCTATGAGCCACAATACTCTAAGAGGTGCTGCAGGCGGTGCGGTTCTTCTTGCTGAACTACTTACAGCTAAGGGTTATATGGATTAATTTTAAATTTTATTGAAAGGAATTGATTTTATATGTCTAAGACATTACCTTTTACAGGTTCCGGCGTTGCCATTATTACGCCGTTTGACGGCTTAAAGACAAATTATGATGAACTTGGAAAATTAATTGAATATCATATTGAAAACAATACAGACGCAATTATAATTTGCGGTACAACAGGTGAGGCATCTACTATGCCTGACGAAGAACATCTTGCAGCTATCAAGTACACTGTTGAAAAAGCGGCAGGCAGAATTACTGTCATTGCCGGTACAGGTTCAAATGATACTGCTCACGCAATCGAGCTTTCAAAGAAAGCCGAAGAATACGGCGTTGACGGAATTCTTTCTGTTACTCCGTATTACAACAAGACTACTCAAAAGGGACTTATTGCTCACTTTACGGCTATTGCTAATGCAATCAAAATCCCTGTTATCCTTTACAACGTTCCGTCAAGAACAGGTATGAGCTTTGCTATCGACACTCTAAAGGAACTTGCAAAGGTTGAAAACATAGTTGCTATCAAAGAGGCAAGCGGAAACATCAGTTATATGGCTAAGGTTGCCGCAGAAGTACCTGATTTATACATTTATTCGGGTAACGATGATATGATTGTTCCTACACTTTCGCTTGGCGGTAAGGGTGTTATATCTGTTGTTGCAAACATTCTTCCTAAGGAAACTCACAACATATGTGAATACTACTTTAACGGCGAAGTGGATAAGTCAAGAGATTTACAATTAAAAATGCTTGACCTTATCAACAACCTATTTATCGAGGTTAACCCTGTTCCGATTAAGACTGCTATGAATTTGTTAGGCTTCAACGCAGGCAACTTGCGTATGCCTCTTGTTGATATGGACAGTGCAAACCTTGAAAAACTAAAAAAATCTATGACTGATTTCGGTATGAAACTTGCATAAAGGAGCAACGGACTAATGACGAAAATTATTATGAACGGTTGTAACGGTAAAATGGGGCAGGTTATTACCCGTCTTGTCAGTGAGGACAATGAATGTGAGATTGTTGCAGGCTTTGACGTAAATGATTCTATTGAAAATACTTATCCTGTTTTCACAAATCCAGATGAATTTACAGGCGACGCCGATGTTATAATCGACTTTTCACACCCATCTGCTCTTACAACTGTACTAAACTACTGCAAAAAGAGAAAATTACCTGTTATTCTTGCTACAACAGGTTATACTGATGAGCAGAAAAAGGAATTTACAGAAGCATCTAAAGAAATTCCTGTATTTTTCTCTGCAAATATGAGTCTTGGTATCAATCTTATCATTGCTCTTGCAAAGAAAGCTACAAAACTTCTTGAAGGAAACTTCGATATTGAAATTGTTGAACGTCATCACAATCAAAAAATTGACGCTCCGTCAGGTACTGCTCTTGCTATCGCTGACGCTATTGACGAAACACTTTCTTATCCGGCTGAATATGTCTATGACAGACACGCAGTTCGCAGAAAGAGAAAGCCTACCGAAATAGGTATTCACGCTGTTCGCGGCGGTACTATTGTAGGTGACCATGAAGTTATCTTTGCAGGAACTGATGAAGTTATCGAATTAAAGCATAGCGCTCACAGTAAAGAAGTTTTTGCGGTCGGTGCAATTAAGGCTGCAAAATTTATGAGTGACAAACCTGCCGGAATGTACAATATGAATGATTTAATCAGTACACTGTAAGACAGCAATAAATTTTCCGGACCGTGCAAAATTATTATTTTATAGTTTAAAATTTATAGAAATAACAAATATAAAAGGCAAGCCTATCTCTGATATACGGCTTGCCTTTGCACTTTTCACAAAAATAAACTCTAACGTACAAATGTACGCCGACGAGTTAATTTTTGTAAAATCCGAACTAATTTCTTACTGTCTTACCTCAAAACATCAAAAAAAGAGGCTTTCGAGCCTCTTTTTTAATATATTTCATCAGCTATATTTACAATTTCAATACCCACATTTTCCGCATTACGAAGTGTAAAACCTGTTCCGCTTTTCTGCATAAGGCAAAATGCAATACAAAATGATGAATCTTTAATCATCTTCAAATTTCTCAATTTCATACAATCGTCCGTATATACGCTTTCGGTAATGTAAATTATCTTATCAGCTTTTGAAAGTACCATTCTGTATCTGAATTGTTCGCTCTCTTTCCACATTTTACTCTGACCGTAACAGGGAAGGTACATAACAAGTTTTATATTCTGATATTTCTCACGCATTTCAATTACAGTTTCTGCGGCTATTGTATCAAAACCAAGTGCACCGCCGTCTATAAACGTATTAACACCGTATTCGTTAATCATTTTTTCTATATTATCGGCAAGTTGTGCCTTTACAATTTCAATTTTTGATTGTGCTATTTTTCTGTGTCCCGTAAAAAAGCACGTCTTGCTCTTATCCACAAAATCACCTCTGAAATATTATACACTTATGATATGATTTTTTCAAGTGTTATCTTACCAAAAAATACATTGAGCCGACAACCGTTACAAACGCAAGAACAAACAAACTTATACCGCCTAATTTATTATTATCCTTTAAATTATATACTCCGTAGCTGACTACTGAAGTAGTACATACTAAAATTACCATTATAACCAATACATTTCTTACCATTTTATTCCCTCACAATCAATCCTGTTCTTCTGACTTTAAAGTTGGTACACACAGAGAATTTGTATTCGCTCCAGCCGACGTTTTTTTTGAACCAATTATATTGATTATTTGTTAAAAACTTGTATTTCACCTTTTCATTTAATTTTAAAATGTCACTATTATACTTTTTTGTAAAGTTATTTATAAATTCTGTACAAGCACTGCTCGTATAATTTGCTACATCTCTTTCAAAATCTTCGATTTTATTTTCTACATTATAGTCTTCCGGTAGGGAATAAAGGTCACTTTCTATATACAATTCTATATCAACGGTCTTTTTATCAGTATCAATTTTATATTTTGGCTTTTTCTGTTGAGTTGTTTTTACGGTTATAGGAATATCGGGAGTATCATTATTATAATAAGTAAGATAACTATAAGTATAGTCACCTTTTAACATCTTACATATTTCAGTTTCAACTTCACCAAGTTCACCGACCATTTTATCTTTTTCAAACACAGCCGCACCTATTGCCTCAGCTTTATTTTTCTTTTCAATAGCGGTCTCACCGCCAACATAGTTTTTTATATCATATTCATACTTGCTTGTATTTTTTTCGGCGTCTTTTTCTTTTTCATTTTCATCTTTTTCATTTGAACTTTTACTTTCAAAACTGTCCAAGCTCTCCGAACTACCCTCCGAGCCTTCATTTTGACTGTCTTTTGACTGTCCTTTATCATCATTTTGACTGTTACCGCCTGATTCCTCAATTACACCCGCAATAGGCAATATACTATCATAGTTATCTGTATATAAACCCGTAAAAAACTCTCTTAATTGACCGTCAGGAATACCTACAAGCTGATTTTTTTGGTATATTAGCTGATAATATTGTGCAGGGTTTACCTCCATTTCAGGATTTACCGCTGTCAAATAGTCATTTGCGGTCGTATTTGCCACCGCTATGAACACATCAGGTCTGATTTCTTCACTTCTCACAAGTGTTTCTATCATATCTTTAACGCCCTTTTCGGCTATTTCTTTTGAAAATACTATCAATTTTGCATGTGACATAGAAAAGCTTTTACTTACTATATTATTCGCCAAGCCGACACCGGCGTATATATTTGGTGCCTCAATAGTTACGTTATCAACTATTTCACTGCCTGCTTTTCCGCCGGATTCCGACGCTCCTCCGCTTATTTGAGTGGTGTTCGCATACTGAATTGTTATTTTATAATTATCGTCATCTGTACTGTCTATACCAAGTGCAACCACATATGCGATTTCATTCGGCTCTTTTCCTGTACAGCCTGTGAGGAGTGTTGTTAAAACGACTACTATAATAGTTATAATTATTCGTATTCTACTCACTTTCACCACTCTCCTCATTTACAGTTCGTTTGTTATATATCTTTTTTGAATAAAATCCGAACAAAATAGGCAATAAAAATGCCGCGGGGTATACTATTATGTTTTCCAACCGTTCAGATTTAACCAAATCCACAACAGAACTCGGCAATACAGCCACAATTCCGCTTATTATCACAACAGGAAGTATAAGCGGTTTATAATATTTAAGGTCAAATGTTATCTGCCACACATAACACAGTGCATATACATAAATTGATGAATATATAAGCACAAGAATTGACCATACAAATTGGAATATTACCTCAAATCTGCTGAAAAAGTTACCCAAATGTATCACTCTCGACAGTTGATACACGGGAATCATAAATTCTCTTGAAACCGGATAAGGATAAATTAAGCAATATGACAGTAAAATGACTACTCCGATAGTTGCACTTATATAAATTGCTCTCCAACCGCTCTTTTTTGCCTCTGAAGTATTTTCACAATAGGGAAGCAGAATGTTCAACAGCAATATATCCGAAAACAGTGAAATTGTATTTATTCCTTTGACCGTTATACTGTAAACCCCGTTGCCTAGTATCGGAAATATGTTATTTATATTGAAATACGGTATCAAAAGTATCAACGACAGCAGCAACACTATTCCGGCAAGCGGCATAAACATATTATTTACTCTTGCTATCGGTTCAAGACCTATATATGCACCTATTCCTATAGCAAGCATAAATATCGGTATTATAAATTCTATTTTGAAGTCCTGCAAGAGTACAATTTTGACTGTTTCGGGGAAAATTCTTATAATTGACGAATAATTTATCAATAAAACTACAAAAACAACAACTCCGACTATTATTTTAAGCCACTTTTTACCTGTCATTTCAGCAAGCTGTATTATATTTTTATTACTTCTGTATAGTTTGGTTGTAATCCAAAACAGTCCTATTACAATCAACGTATTGTATATACACTCTATCCATGCTGCATTTCCGCTGTTTATAATCATTATTTTAGGAAATGTCAAGAGCATTTTTACCGATATTACATTAATGAGCAGTGTCGTCATTTTCTTTCTGTCTATCATAACTACTCCTTCTAATGTTTCACGTGAAACATTTATCGTGTATTCTTTTTTATTTTCCAATTACGGCTTATCTTCGGTTCTTCTGTATTTTTTTTGGTTTTTAGAAAATCCGGACGATGTTCTTTCTTCCATATAGGATTTTCAAATATAGAATTAGTCATACTTCTGTTATTAACCTTTGGAATAGGGGATAAATACGGTACTCCGAAACTTGTTTGCTTTGCAACATACAAACTATATATGAAAATACCTATTGCAATTCCGTAAAAGCCCATTACAGCCGCCAAAGCTATAAAAGCAAGTCTTAAAATTCGATAACCCCAACTAAGTGAATAATCTGAAGTTGCAAATGAACCGATACCTGTTATAGCTATAATTATAATCATAATCGGACTTACTATTTTTGCACTGACTGCGGCTTGTCCTAAAATCAAACCTCCGACAATACCCAGCGTTGAGCCTATTGGGTTAGGCATTCGTATTCCTGCCTCTCGTATCATTTCAAACGATATATCCATTAACAAAAGTTCCACTATACTTGAAAAAGGTACATTTTCTCTTGCCGCACTGATCGAATATAACAAATAAGTCGGTATTATTTCTTGATGAAACAACGTTATAGCAAGGTATAATCCGGGAAGCAGAATAGACAAAAACATCGCTAACATTCTGATTATTCGTGACATATTTGCATACGGTACACGCAAGTAATCATCAGAAACTGCGTGAGTAAGTTCAAAAGCGTTTGTCGGCATTATCAATGCTCTCGGACTGCCGTTTAAAATCAGTACAACACGACCTTCTGTCAATGCTCGTGCTGTCCTGTCAGGTCTTTCCGTTGCAAAAATATGGCTTGTAAGCGAAAAAGTCTTATCTTCAAGCATCATTGCAACTTCTTCGATTGCAATTACATACTGTATATTGATACTGTTAATCCGTCTTCTCACTTCGTCAACCATATCACTGTTAGCAATATCGGAAATATACAACATTACACCTCTTGTTTTACTGACACTTCCGATTTTAATACCTTCCGCAATAAGTTTTTCACTTTTAATTATTTTTCTGACAAGAGCAGTATTATTTCTAAGCATTTCTGCAAATGCCTCTTGCGGTCCGTAAATAGACTGTTCATTTTCAGGTTTACCGATACTTCGCGTACCCCATTCACGAACATCAAGTGAAAAACCTTTTGAAAAGCCGTCTACAAACACAGCACAACCACCAAAATTAACTTCTTCAAATATAGTATCCATACTGTTTGTAGTTATTGCCTGCGAATGTGCAATAAATCTGTCTATTATTTCAGTTTCATAACTGTATATCTTGTCATCTGAAAAATAGGGGATTTCAAGCAATGTCTTTATTATCGCCAAATCAACCATATCTGTACTTACCATACCGTCGATAAATACGATAAATGCTTTGCGTCCCTCTTTTAAAACAAGCTCGCGTATTACTATATCGTTATTAATAGGTACGTTAAATCTGTTTCGTACGTACGAAAGGTTTTCTTCATAGCTTTTTGATACAGTATCATTTGCTGTTGTTTCGGTTTTTTCATTTCGCACATCGTATTCTATATCGTTACTTTTATTTTTTAACTTAAAATCATTTTCTTGAGCAGTAGGAGAGAATATCACATAATCTTTTATTTTTCTAAATAAACTGTTCATTTTAATCCTCCGTTAAATATATCATATATATTATGGTATCACTTTTTGAAAATTATACATATGTTTCACGTGAAACATTACATTTGTGTTAAATCTTCAATATGTTTCACGTGAAACATTTACAAATAAAAATTTTATGATATAATGATATATAGAAATAAATTAAAAAGTGGAGATTATTATGACAAAAATAATTGCAATAACAAATCAAAAGGGTGGTGTCGGTAAAACAACCACTTCTGTTAATCTGTCATCATGTCTTGCATATGAAAATAAAAAAACTCTGCTTATAGACTGTGACCCTCAAGGTAATTCGACAAGCGGTCTTGGTATTGAAAAAGATGATTATAAATTATCAATTTATGATTGTTTTGTTGACAGTTCTAAAACAAAAGATGCTGTAATCAAGACAAAATATAATAATTTGTATATCATTCCGTCATCTTCAGACCTTTCTGCCGCTGAAATTGAGCTTGCATATGAAGATAAGCGTGAGTTTTTCTTAAAAAATGCTATTGATATGATTAAAAAAAACTTTGACTTCATTATAATAGATTCACCTCCTGCACTCGGAATGATTACTATTAATATTATGACTGCGTCAGATTCCGTATTAATTCCGATACAATGTGAATACTATGCACTTGAGGGTTTAAGTCAGCTTATTACTACAATTAAGACAATCAAAAAGAAACTTAATCCGCAAATTGAAATTGAGGGTGTACTCGGAACTATGTATGACGGTAGAACAAATCTTTCAATACAGGTGCTTGATGAAGTTAAAAAATACTTTCCGGATAAGGTTTATAAAACGATTATTCCGCGAAACGTTCGTTTAAGTGAATCACCGTCTTTCGGTGAGCCTATAATAAACTATGACAGAACCTCTAAAGGTGCAGACGCATATATGGCTCTGGCAAAGGAAGTTATACGAAACAATAAATAACTTAATTAATGTCAGTAAAGGAGTGAGCATATGGCTAAAAAAGGTTTAGGCAAAGGTCTTAATTCTCTTTTTAATGAAGAAGATATTGAAGAAGTTACTTCCGATATTACTAAATCTTCAGAGGGGGACATAAAAAAAGTGCGTATGTCCCTGATTGAGCCTAACAAAAAACAACCAAGACGTCATTTTGACGAAGAAAAAATAACGGCTCTTGCAGATTCTATTAAGGAACACGGACTTATTCAACCTATTATAATAACACCGTCCGACAATAATATGTATAAAATCGTTGCCGGTGAAAGACGTTGGAGAGCCGCAAAAAAGGCAAATTTAAAAGAAATTCCGGCAGTTATAAGAAAATACAGTGAAGAACAGGTTGCCGAAATTGCTTTGATTGAAAATTTGCAGCGTGAAAATCTAAATCCGATTGAAGAGGCTATCGGTTATAACTTATTGATGGACGAATTTAATCTTACTCAAGAACTTATAAGTCAAAGAGTAGGAAAGAGCAGAAGTGCAATCGCCAATTCATTAAGACTTTTGTCACTTGAGGACGAAATTCAGAAAATGCTTATTTTAGGTACTTTAACAAGCGGTCACGCACGTGCGATACTTTCGCTTGACGATAAAGAACTGCGAATAGCACTTTCAAAACGTATTATCGAAGATAACTTAAATGTAAGACAAGCCGAGGCTCTTGCAAAGCAACTTCAAAAGAAAAAGCCACAGAAGAAAAAGTCTGAAAAAACGGCCTATGACATTGAAATCGAGAAGATACAAAATACATTATCTTCTGCAATGGGTACAAAAGTCAGAATCAATCATACCGCTAAAAAAGGTAAAATTGAAATTGAATATTACGGAAACGAAGATTTAGAACGTGTTCTTGGATTTTTTAATATAAAAGGAGAATAAGAATGAATATTGATACAAATACACTTATTTTTATTGCTCTTGCAATAATGATGATACTTATAGTTATTTGTTTCATCTGCAACAGCATTAATTCATCAAAAATCAACACACTTATGGATTATTCCGATGAAGGCGATATTATAAGTGCTTTAAAAGATTATTACGATAAAGTTGATGATTTATCAAAGACTGTAAATGATACATCAGACGCGGTTTTGATGTCACGACTTGCAAATTGTGAAAATGATTCTAACATTTCACTAAAAAAGGTAGCTGTTGTTAATTTTGATGCATTTGACGATGTTACAGGAAAACTAAGCTTTGCACTTGCTATTTTGAATAACAACAACGACGGTATCATTTTAACATCGCTTTACGGACACAATTCATGCAATACATATGTGCGTGAAATTGTCGGCGGTCAGACACCTATAAAACTTCTTGATGAAGAAAATGCTGCACTTGAAAATGCAAAAAGTAAACTAAAGAGGACTGAAAACAATGGCTAATAAGAATGATAACAAATCTATGTTTCTCTACACCGCTTTAATATTTATAGTTGCGGTATTGCTGATTATTTTTTCGTTTTTAGGTCAGACAAATATGCAAAAAAATCAGCCGCAAGTTAGTGAATCACCGGATAAAGAAATGAGTATTTCCGAAAAAGCATCAATACTTAGTGAAGAAAATACAGTTTTACTGGAAAATAACAGTAATCTAAAAAAAGAAAATCAAGAATTATCCGAAGAAAATATACAGCTTAAATCTGATAATGAATCACTTACACAAAAACAGTCACAAAATGATTTATTACTAAGTGCAAACGGTTATTTTACACTCGGTAATAATTCAATGGCACTTGAAACGCTTGATAAAGTTAATTACAACGATCTTTCAAGTGACCAAAAAATTATATACGATAACATTAAAAATAATATAAATTAAAGAAAGGATAAATTTAAGATGTTAGACATTAAAGTATTAAGACAAGAACCTGAACGTATAAAGGAGGCTTTAAAAAAGCGTTTCAATCCGCTTGATATTGAGCCTGCTATAGAACTTGATAAGCAAAGACGTGCAATTCTTACAGAAGTTGAACAGAAAAAGGCTAAACAAAACGAAATTACAAAGCAAATTCCTCAAATGAAGAAAAACGGTGAAAATACAGACCAAATATTTGCCGAAATGAAGGAATTGAGTAATGATATTAAGGCTGACGATGAAAAGGTAAGGGATATTGACGAACAGCTAAGAAACTTTATGCTAAAGATTCCTAATATTCCTAATCCGGAAGTTCCGGTAGGTAAGGACGATACAGAAAACGTTGAGCTTAGAAAGTTCTCTGAACCGAGAAAGTTTGATTTTGAACCAAAGGCTCACTGGGATATCGGTACAGACCTTGATATTCTTGATTTTGAACGCGGTACAAAAATTGCCGGTACTCGTTTCACAGTATATAAAGGTCTTGGTGCAAGACTTGAAAGAGCCGTTATTCAGTTCTTCCTTAATACTCACACAGGAGAATCTGGCTATACTGAAATCTTTCCGCCGTATATGGTAAACAGAGCATCAATGACAGGTACAGGTCAGCTGCCGAAATTTGAAGAGGACGCATTTAAGGTTGCAAACAACGGTTTCTTCCTAATTCCTACAGCAGAAGTTCCTGTAACAAATCTTCACAGAGATGAAATTCTAAGCGGTGATCAACTTCCTATTAAATATACTGCTTATTCGGCTTGTTTCAGAGCAGAGGCAGGCAGTGCAGGCCGTGACACAAGAGGTCTTATCAGACAGCACCAATTCAACAAAGTTGAACTTGTTAAGTTTGTAAAGCCTGAAACTAGCTATGACGAACTTGAAAAACTTACAAACGACGCTGAAAAGCTACTTCAAAAGCTTGGACTTGCTTACAGAGTTGTTTGCTTGTCAACAGGTGACCTTGGTTTCTCATCGGCTAAGACATATGATATTGAAGTATGGATGCCAAGCTACGGCAGATATGTTGAAATTTCTTCATGCTCAAACTTTGAAGATTATCAGGCAAGACGTGCCAATATCAAATATAAGGAAACACCGAAGGATAAGGCTCAATTTGTTCATACACTAAACGGCTCAGGTCTTGCAGTCGGCAGAACTGTTGCCGCAATTCTTGAAAATTATCAGAATGAGGACGGTACTGTAACAGTTCCTGAAGTTCTTGTTCCTTATATGGGTACAGATAAGATTTCTAAGTAATTTTGATTTTTGTAAATAGGCAAGCCATGGCTTGCCTATTATTGTATTTATCAACATTACAAAACAGTCAAAATTAATTTTTCCACGTTTTTGTTGATAATCTATATTGTGTTTGTAACATTTCTGTAATACAAGATATAGTTGTGGTATTATGTAAACTAATTTATGGTTAAATTTGACTTATTAACACCTTAATTTTACCACTTATCCACTCAAAAATGACGTAGACAAGCCATTTATTTTGAGTTATCCACGTTATCCACACAGTTATCCACACAATGTGTGAACATTACCGTTTATAAAAAATCGCGTAGATATGCGATTTTTTAAGGTTTACATTTTAATATTACACTATTGTTACAAATATTACGCAAATATGTGGAAAAAGTGCGGATAACTGATGATAACTCACCGCAAATTACGGTTTTAAGGCGTTTTTTGGTGTTTATAACACCTTGAAAGTTATCCACACTGTGTGTATAACTTGTAGGATAACCGTATAAACTAATTTATTTGAATCTCGGAGGTAATTATTTATGATTACACCACGTTTAAAATGTATAATAGACCATACAAAAGGGAATAGAATCGCCGATATTGGTACTGACCACGCATATATTCCTATTTATCTTGTTGAAAATGATTTAGCCGAATACGTTATTGCAGGCGATGTAAGACAAGGACCGGTTGATATTGCAAAGGCTAATGTTGAAAAGCATAAACTTTCTGATAAAATTGAGGTAAGACTTGGCAGCGGTCTTTCAGTTATTGAAAAAGGTGAGGTTGACACCGTTATAATTGCCGGTATGGGCGGTCAGCTTATCAGTGAGATTTTAAGTGCAGATATAGAAAAGGCGAGAGAATGTAATCTTGTACTTCAACCGATGAATGCACAATATGAGCTTAGAAAGTATCTTATTTCAAACGGCTTTTCTATTACGGACGAAGATATTGCCATTGAGGGATTTAAGGTTTATAATATAATGAATGTTATAAACAAACCTCAAAATAAATTTGATAACGATATTGAATATCATTTACCGAAATATCTTGTAAATCATAAGTATTATAAAAATCTCTACGATAAAAAACATCGTGAATTTGTCAAGATTATAACAGGTCTTGAAAATTCAAAAGACATTGATGAGGATAAACTCAATAAATATAAATACTGGCTAAAGGAATTGAATAAATATGAAAGCTAAAGAAATAATTAAAATAATTGAGAATGTATGCCCCGAAAGATTGGCGTATTCATGGGATAATGTCGGTCTCTTGTGCGGTGATAAAAATAAGAACGTAAAAAAGGTATTTGTAACGCTTGATACTAATATCAATACCGTTAAAGAGGCTATATCAAAAAATGCCGATATGATTGTTTCACATCACCCAATACTGCTTGGCGGTATAAAGAGAATTGATTATTCCACATCTGTGGGACAAATGCTTAAATTGCTTATTGAAAATAATATACCTCTTTTCGCCGCTCATACTAATATGGACACAGCTAAAGGCGGTATAAATGATAAACTTGCCGAAATGTTTGAACTTACAGACGTTAAAATACTTGACCAACATACCGATGATTCTTCGGCAGGTTTGGGACGATACGGCAGACTTGAAAAAACGATTAAATTCGGTGATTTTGCAGAACATTGTAAAAAGATACTCGGCACACCTTTTTTGCGTATTTCCGGCGATTTTGAAAAGGATATAAATACAGTTGCGGTTGCATCGGGCAGTTGCAGTGAAATTATTCCGATTGCATTTGAAAAAGGTGCGGACGTTATTATAACAGGTGATATGAAGTATCATAATATGATTGATATGACCGAACTCGGAATATGTGTTATTGACGCAGGTCATTATCCTACTGAAATATGTGTTATGGATATATTTGAAGATATTTTGAAGGATACTGATATTGATATAATAAAATCAGAAAATAAGGATATTTTTAAACTTGTTTGACATAATTTAAAATATATTGTATAATATTTTAAGAGTAAGTCAGATAATCGCGCCGTTTACGGTGAGGAAAGTCCGGGCTTCACAGAGCAGGGTGCCGGCTAACGGCCGGTAAAGGTGACTTTAAGGATAGTGCAACAGAAAATAAATGCCTTGATTTATTAAGGTGATTGTGGAAATGTGCGGTAAGAGCGCACAGGGAAGATGGCAACTGAATTCCCGTGTAAACCCCACCTGAAGCAACTTTGGGAATGTTAAGCTTGCTCGGCGTGTTCCCTTGAAAGGCTTGAGCGTATAGGTAACTGTACGTCGAGATAGATGATTATCTAATACAGAACCCGGCTTATAGATTTGCTCATTTTAAGAAATGCCTTTAGGCATTTCTTTTTTTATTCCACCACTCCGTCACTTCGTGACACCTCTCCTCGAGGAGAGGCTTTTGTCTACCGTCATATTCTTCGTAGGGGCGATCATCGGTCGCCCCTTTTCTAATTTTACACGGGCGGCCAATGACCGCCCCTACTAACATTTTTATAACGCCATTCCACTTTTGGCTCCCATTGAGGGGAGCTGTCAACGCAGTTGACTGTGGGGTGGCTTTAATTATGCCGACTTATCCACGAAAAAAAGGGATTATCGTTGATAATCCCTTTTAATCATATCACCATACCGCCGTCAACGTTGACAACCTGACCTGTTATAAAATCCGCATTTTCGCTTGCAAGAAATCTTACCGTCTTTGCAACCTCCTCCGGTTTACCGAGTCGTTCAAGCGGTGTTTCTTCACAAAGGCAATCAAAATCTTCTTTTGTCAAATGGCTGTTCATTTTAGTTTCAATAACTCCGGGTGCAACACAATTTACGCATATACCTGACGGTCCCAGCTCCTTTGCAAGTGCTTTTGTAAAGCCTATAACCGCCGCCTTTGCGGCACTGTAATGAACCTCACAGCTGCCGCCTGTAACACCCCACATTGACGAAATATTAATAATTTTACCGCTCTGTTTATAAATCATATCATCTACAAAAACCTTTGTAACGAGATACATACTTTTCATATTCACATCAAACATTCTGTCCCAATCATTTTCAGTTATATCTGTAAACAATTTTTGTTGTGAAATACCTGCATTATTCACAATTACATCTATTTTACCGTAATTTGTGTGAATAAATTCAGCCATATCATTTACTTGTTTAGAGTCTGAAACATCTGCTTTTACTGTAATCGCACCTGTTTCATTTTTTATCTTTTCCGCCTCATCACTGCTTTTGTTATAATTCAAAAACACTCTGTATCCGTTATTTGAAAATTCATATACACAAGCCTTGCCGATTCCGCGACTTCCGCCTGTTATCAAAACATTTTTCATAATCTGTCCTTCTTATTCTTCTTCCGGTTTCATTTTAGATATAAACACCCTTGACGTCTTTTTTTCAACAACCTTATTTGCACGTTCAACAGCCTGTTCCATACAATATTCCTGACAGTCAAGTTTTTTCTTTCCGCGTCTGTCTTTTGTATAAACACCGTCATGCTGAATATGTGCACGCATTGTATCGCTAAGCTGTACATCAAGCACGTTTATAACTTCTTTTTTCAAATTTTCATCATCAATAGGGAACATTATTTCAACACGTCTGTTAAGATTTCTCTGCATCCAATCGGCACTTGCACAGAACACATTTTCTTGACCGTCATTATAGAAATAATATATTCTTGTATGTTCAAGGTATCTGCCGACAATAGAACGAACCGTAATGTTTTCCGACAAATCCTTTACACCTGCTCTCAAGGCACAAATTCCGCGCACAATCAAATCAATCTTAACACCGCTGCAACTTGCTTTATACAAAAGTTCAATAATTTTAGGGTCAACAAGCGAATTCACCTTTGCGACAATTCTTGCTTTACGTCCTTCTTTTGCGTGTTTAATTTCACGTTCAATCATTTCTTCCGTCTTTTTTCTTAGCCATAAAGGTGCAAGAATAAGTTTGTTCCAGTGTGACGGCTCTGAAAATCCCGAAATCATATTAAAGAATGCACCGGCGTCATCACCGATTGGTTTTGAACAAGTCAAAAGTCCCATATCGGTATAGAAATTGGCGGTTATATCGTTATAGTTACCAGTTCCGAGATGAACATATCTTCTGATACCGTCCTCCTCACGTCTTACTATTTCGGTAATCTTTGAATGTGTTTTAAGTCCTAAAAGTCCGTATATAACGTGACAACCGGCTTTTTCAAGTTTTCTCGCCCAAATAATATTATTTTCTTCATCAAATCTTGCCTTTAATTCAACAAGTACGCTCACTTGCTTACCGTTTTCCGCCGCACGCGAAAGTGCCTCTATAATCGGAGAATTACCGCTTACTCTGTACAATGTCTGTTTAATTGCAAGCACATTTTCATCAACTGCCGCCTGTTTTATCAAATCAACTATTGTTGAAAAACTGTCATATGGGTGATGAAGAAGTATATCGCCCTCACGGATTTTTTCAAATAAATCAACATTTTTAAGTTCAGGTCTTACCTGTGATTTAAACGGCTTATATTTATACTTGTCAAATCCGTCCTCCGAATACAGCTTATTCAAGAAAGTAAAATCAATAGGTCCGTTGATTTTATAAATATCATCATTCTTAACTTTCAATTCTTTCTTTAAAATTGAAAGTAATTCACTTTTAACCTTACTGTCCACTTCAAGACGGATTACACCGCTTCTTTCACGTTCCTTAAGGCTCTTTTCAATTTCAATAAGCAAATCTTCACTGTCGTCCTCATCAATAGGAATATCCGCGTCACGCATAACTCTGTATGAGTATGAGCAAAGCACGTCATAACCCATAAACAGCATAGGCAAAAACTCCTGTACTATTTCTTCAAGCAGAATAAATTGTTTTTTGCCATTTTCAGACGGAAGTTTTACTATACGTTTAAATACTGACGGTATCTGTACCGTTGCAAAAGCCTGCTCCTTGTTTTCCTTTTTGATAAGTGCACAAATGTTAAGCACCTTATTTTGAATAAGCGGAAACGGTCTTGACGAATCAACCGCCATAGGTGTCAAAACAGGGTATATTTCATTTTTGAAATACTTTTCAATAAATTTCTTTTGTTCTTCAGAAAGCTGATTTCTGTTTAAGATTGATATGTTTTCAACAGCCAGCTGCGGCAGAAGTAATTTTTCATATGTACTATACTGCATATCAACCATATTATGAGTTTTTTCAGATATTTTTTCAAGCTGTTCGTGAGGTGTAAGTCCGGACGCGTCTTTTTTCTTATAGTCGGAAATCTCCATATTTTTAAGCGACGCAACACGTACCATAAAAAATTCATCAAGATTTGAGCTTGTTATGGCAAGAAATTTAAGTCTTTCAAACAACGGATTTTCTTTATCCCTTGCTTCATGTAATACACGCAAATTAAAATCAAGCCAAGAAAGTTCTCTGTTTATATAGTTTTCGCTTTTATTATAGTCCTGCATAATCATTTCAATCCTTTCTTCACAAGTACGGCTTTGATACCGAACACTTCTTCAAAAAATTCCTGTGCTATGTTAAATTCACGTTCTTCAAGACTTATATCACTGTCCGTATAAGCGGTTATCGTAAGTATTCCGTTTCTTATTGATGTTTTGATTTCGTCTATTTTTTGATTGTATTCAACATCAAGTGACTTGGCAAGTGAAAGTATTGCCGCAAGTTTTGAAATAAGCAATCTTCTGTTCTTTGAATATACGTTGTATTCATTAAAATCAAAAATACCGTTTTGGAACAGCACCGCACCCGATATTACTTCGTGTTCCTTTTGAGACAAACCTATAATAGGATTTGATTTTACAATGTCGTATGAATATTTGCTGTAATCGTTTATATTTATATAGTAACCAGTATCAGCAAATATTGACGCAACTTTAAGCAATACTGCGTGACGCTTTGAAAGTCCGAACTTTTTAGAAAGCGTTGCCATTATATTTACTCCGAACTCCATAATTTTAGTATAATGGCGGTGGCTTACATCATATTTACCTGCATAATATTTTGCACTTGATATAATATCATCTGTAAATATATGCTTTGTATGCGTGTAAGCATTTTTTTCGACATATTCGACAAGTATTCCGTCAACAAGCGATATTTCAGGTGCAATGATTATCTGATTTTTGTCTTTTGACATAAACATCTTATAGAAAAGAATTGACGGCATCATCAGCTTTGCAATATCATAAGGTACTTCGTACTTGTCCTCCACATATTGCGGACCGTATTCAGATATAATCTTGTATACATCATCTATGTTTTCTTCTGTTATACTGTCCGAACTTATACCGCAGATTTTTTTGATATATCTGACTTGATTGCCCATTATTACAAAATACTTGTAGTTTGGATTTTTGTAGAATACCTTTTTATAGTTATTGATACCCGCCTTAATAAAATCCTCAAGCACACTTGAAAAAGAGGTTGTACTGTTTTTAACCGTTGAAAGATTTTCAAGTACACGAAGTGAACCCATAGGCAGGTTTTGAGAAAATTGAAGTTTGGACTGCTCATAATGTGATACCTGCACACTTCCCGACGCAACGTCAACCAAAACAGCACCTGCTTCGATAATATCGTCAAAATAGCTGTTGTTAAGTGCAAATGCCTTGTTATGTAAAAATCTTTCCTCTTCATTTGATATAATAGTGACCTTTATCCCCGTTCTTATATTAATCTGGTCAATTATATACTCACTGTTTGACGCCTCTCTTACGGCAGTAGTTGCATAACAGACGTATTCGTCAACTCCGTAGCTTTTCATTATCCTTAAATATTCTTCAAAGCAATTACATATCTTGTCCACAAGGTTATAGCTTATTTTTCCGACTGCATACGATTCTTTGCCTATTGACAAATCATATTTGACGGTATCCAACACTGAAATGCCGTTTTTCTTTGAAACTTCCGCTATCTTCATTGTTATTTCCGTAGACCCCAAGTCTATTGCCGCAAAAACTTTATATCTCGGCACATTTCATCATTCCTTCCTATAGTTTTGTATTAATTTCATTATACATAAAACTTAAAAAAATCTCAATATTTTTCTTGATTAATTTACTTAAATTTGATATTATAGAGTGTAGACTTAAATATAATGGCGATATGTTTGATTTTAATACAATTTGTTAACAATAATGAAAAAAAGGAGGAAAATAATAGATATGGATATGTTAGAGATTTGGAATCAAGTTCTTGAAAATCTTGAAGGCAATGTATCTCCTGTCGGATTTAATATACATATAAAAACAGCAGTTCCCGTATGTTTTGAAAACTCGACTTTTACTATTTCCGTAGCTACTTCTATTAATAAAAATCTTGTAGAATACCGTTACAAAAAATACATCGAATCATCACTTGAAAAAGTTACGGGTGCTAAAATTTCACTTGCTGTTTTGGTCGGTGACGCAAACGAGTTAAAGCAAGAAATCGAATCAAAACAAAACTCGGAATACGACAACAGTGAAATAATAAGCAGTGACGGTTTAAATTCAAAGTATACATTTGAAAATTTTGTACAGGGTTCTTCAAATTTATATGCGTATACCGCCGCAGAGCAAGTTGCCAATCATCCGGGTGAAAGCAATAATCCTCTTTTTATTTACGGTAACAGCGGACTTGGAAAAACACACTTAATGCAGGCAATCGGTAATAAGATTAAAGCTAATAATCCAAATGCAAAGATAATATATGTTTCAAGTGAAAACTTTATGAATGAATTTATCACATCAATCAGAGAAAAAACAGGCGATAAATTCAGAAGTAAATACAGAGCCGCCGACGCACTTTTAGTGGACGACGTTCAATTTTTGAAAAATAAAGAGGCTACACAGGACGAATTTTTCCATACCTTTAATGAACTCTTTAATTCAAAGAAACAAATTGTTTTGACAAGTGACCGACTTCCGAACGAACTGAAAACTCTTGAGGACCGTTTAAGAACAAGATTCGGACAAGGTCTTACCATTGATGTATCTGTACCTAACTTTGAAACAAGAGTTGCAATTCTTCAACAGAAGGCTTTGGAACATAATAAAGAAATTGATGAAGACGCATTATTATATGTAGCGGAGCATATTCGTTCAAGTGTCCGTGAGCTTGAAGGCGCACTTCTAAAAATCATATCAATGTCTGAATTTAAAAAATGTAAAATAACAAAAGATTTTGCGGAAGAAGTTCTGAAAAAATTAATTCCGAAGAGCGAAACGGTAACTCCTCAGAATATTATAAAAAAAGTTTCTACTTATTATAATATTTCAGAGTCGGATATTACCGGTAAAGTTAAGACAAAAGAAATAGTAGTTCCAAGACAAATTTCAATGTACCTTTGCCGAAAGATTTTAAATATGAACGATACAAACATAGGTAAAGAGTTTGGAAAAGACCGAACAACAGTAGGGCATAACATTGAAAAAATTGAGGAAAGTATCGATAGTAACAGTACGATTAAATCAGATGTTAATTACATATTAAAAGACCTAAATTATAACGAGGGATAAATGTAGGGATAAGTTGTTGATAACGTGTGGATTTCTGAATAAGGAAATTTCAGTAAAAAAATCAGATTTGGGTTATCCAAAGTTATCCACCGCCAATACATACTGTATATGTTGATAAAATATGGCTTGTCTATGCACTCTGAAATGACTTTTCCATCAATCCACGCTCCCTACTACTACTACTATTATATTATATATTATTTATATATAAATATATATGCAAAACGAAATTGCAGTGATATGTTGATAAATTTATACACGAGGAGATAATAAAAATGAAATTAGTATGCAGTAAACCACAACTTGTTGATATAATAAATACTGTTCAAAGAGCTATTGCTCCAAAGACATCTTTACCTATACTTGAATGTATTAAGATTGATGCTAACGGTGACGGTAATGTTGTGTTTACAGGTAACAATATTGATATATGTATAGAATATAATACCGAATGTACAGTTACAGAGGGCGGTACTATTGCACTTGCTTCAAAGATGTTCGGTGAAATTGTAAGAAGACTTCCTGACGGTGATGTTACTATAAGTGTTAATCCGTCTAACTATGTTACTAAAATAAAGAGCGGTTCAAGTGAATTTAATATTCAGGGTATTGCTCCGGATGAATTTCCCGACGCACCTATACTTGAAGAAAAGTTCAGATTTTCAATTACACAGGACGTACTTAAAAAGCTTATAAGAAAGACAATAGCGTTTGTTTCTCAAAATGAGGGTAAAAAACCTGTTTTGACAGGTGCATTGTTTGAGATTAAAAACAATTATCTTAATGTTGTTGCGTCAGACGGTCACAGACTTGCTGTTGTTAAAGAAGAAATAAATGATAATGTTGAAAACAATAAACTTGTTGTTCCGGGTATGACACTCCGCGAACTTTTGAAAATTCTTAAAGATGATGAAGAAAATGTTGATATTATAGTATCGGACAGAACTGTTTTGTTTGATTTTGGATATTATCAGGTTTATTCGAGATTGCTTGACGGCGAATTTTTGAAGTATGACGCGATTATATCGGTGGTAAATACGTTAAATGTAGTTGTTGAAAAGAGCCTTATTACAGACAGCTTGGAAAGAGCGTTGCTTTTGATTAACGATGATATATCGGCAAAATCTGAAAATAAAGTTCCTGTACGTTTTAATATCGGCTATGATAAGATTGACGTTTCTTGTATAACAGGTAAGGGACAGGTTAATGACACAGTACCTGTTGAGCTTGACGGCGATAACCTTTTGATTGGGTTTAACTGTAGATTTTTGCTTGATGCATTGAGTGCTTGTGACGAAGAAAAGGTTAAGATGGAATTTTCTGCTCCGACAAGCGGTTGCTTTATAAAGAGCGTAGAGGGTGACGACTCTTATATTTATATGATTCTTCCTGTAAGACTTTATAACTAAGAGGTGCTTTATGAAGATTAAGACAGTCAATAATTATTATACAGATGAAAATACTTATATAGTTTATGATGAAAATACAAAGAACGGTCTTGTGATTGATCCGGGATATAAGTGTGACGGAATATTGAAAGCGGCTCAGGACGACGGAGTTAATATAAAATATGTGCTTATAACTCATTGTCATTATGACCATATTTCAGATATGGAACATCTTCGTGAAAAAACAGGCGCTAAACTTGTTTCCGGCGATAAGGCAAGCATAAATATAACAGACCCGGACATTAATTTGTCGTATTCGGGACTTGGTTATGAATTGTCGGCTAAAAAGTCTGATATTGTTTTGAAAGATAATGAAGAACTTAATATTGACGGACTTAATATCAAATGTATCTATACGCCAGGTCATACAAATTGCGGCGTATGTTATTTGATAAATAATGAAAAATTGTTTACGGGCGATACATTGTTTTTGAGAAGTGTCGGCAGAAGTGATTTGCCGACAGGTGACGGGGATATTCTTGTAAAATCAATAAAGACAAGAATATATACGCTTGATGATGATACAGAAGTTTTTCCGGGACACGGCGGACAGAGTTCTGTTGGGTATGAGAAAAAGTATAATATGTATATAAAGGACTAAAAAATGTTAATTATTCAAAACGGTTATGAATGTGATTACGAAATGAAGCTTTTTTATAAGCTTTATTTTGATATGAACGAAGATATATATGTGTATTCAAACTTTGAATATAAGGATAAAGTTATAAACGTGTATACGGAGATAATCTATAACGGCGATACATATTTTGACGATTTCTATTATGATTTTGATACTGAAAATCAAAAGGCACAGTTTATAAAAAAGATATTTACCGCGTCATGTACAAAGTCGTTTTGTCACGCGGCGGAAAAAATTAAGCATATAAATCTTCCTTGGGGAGTAATGTGCGGTATTCGTCCGGCTAAAATTGTCCGTGAACTTATGGAAGAAGGACACAGTGACAGTGAAGTAGTTGAAATATTAAAGAAAATTTATGAAGTGTCCGATGAAAAGATTGACCTTGCATATAAGGTTGCAAAGAATGAAAAGATTTTGCTTGACGAAATCGGAGAAAATTCAGTAAGTATATATATCGGCATACCGTTTTGTCCGACAAGATGTTTGTATTGTTCATTTGTTTCAACAGATATACGCGTAAGCGGAAAATATATGGATCCGTTTGTGGATAAATTGCTTTTGGAGATTGACAAAACTGCGGAAGTAATTGATAAAATGGGTGCATATGTTGAAAATATATATATCGGCGGCGGAACACCGACAACTCTTGAACCGCATCACTTAAAAGCAATATTTGACAGATTGAAAGCAAATTTTGATTTTTCAAAAATAAAGGAATTTACTCTTGAGGCAGGCAGACCGGATACAATAACAAAGGATAAATTGTATGAGGCAAAACAGGGCGGTGTCAACAGAATAAGCATTAATCCGCAGACTATGAACGAACAGACTTTGAAAAGAGTAGGCAGAAAGCATACTCCCGATATGGTGCGAAACTGCTTTGAAATGGCGAGAAAAATGGGCTTTGACAATATTAATATGGACCTTATAGCCGGTTTACCGGAAGAAACCGTTGATATGTTTAAGTACAGTCTTGATGAAGTAATTAAACTTGATCCTGAAAATATAACCGTTCATTCAATGTGCGTAAAAAGAGCGGCTTCACTCAGATTTTCAGATGCGGAGCTTGCAAAAGCAAATGATATGAATGAAATGCTTTCATATACTCAAAAACATATGGAGAAAACAGGCAGAAAGCCTTATTATATGTATCGTCAAAAAAATATTTCGGGTAATCTTGAAAATGTCGGTTATGCAAAAGACGGCTGTATGAGTACATATAACATAAACATTATGGAGGAAAAACAGACTATTATTGCACTTGGCGGCGGCGGTTCAACTAAAATTGTTATGGACGACAGAATTGAGAGAGTATTTAATTTTAAAGACCCTCTTGAATATATAAGACGTTTTGATGAAATATTGAAGAAAAAAGACGAAATACTTGATATATTGGCAGGTGAAAAAAATGGCTGACGAACAAACTTTAAACCATATAATGAATGAGTACGAAGAACTTCGTATCAGTGCGGCTAATGAAAGAAAAAAACGTATTGACGAAGTTAATAAAAAAATTCCGCGAGTGGCTGAAATTGACAGAGAGATTTTTAAATGCGGTATGGAGAATACTAAAAGAATATTTAAAAATCCCGATAAGGCTGATGAATATAACAGGGATTTTAAAGAAAATCTAAGAAAGCTCGAAAATGAAAAGAGTAATCTGCTGAAAGTAAACGGAATTTCTGCCGATTATAATAAATATAAATATAAGTGTGAAAATTGCAGTGATACAGGTTATGATAAAAACGGCAAAAAATGTCAGTGTTTTAAACAGAAACTTATAAATGCGGCATATTCAGTGTCAAATATAGAAGAAACAATAAAAACACAAAATTTTGATACATTTTCGTTTGACTATTATTCAAAAGATGTCGGTGAAAACGGTGTTTCGGTGTATGATAATATGATGAAGATATATAATAACTGTAAACGTTTCTGCGATAATTTTGATAACGAAAACAAAGGCCTTGTTTTTTACGGCTCGACAGGTTTGGGAAAAACATTTTTGTCAAGTGCCATTGCAAAAGAACTTATGGATAAGGGCAAAATGGTTATCTACATAAGAGCGACAAAACTGTTTTCAATAAATGAAGATTATAAGTTCGGCAGAAATACCGACAGGTCTGTTATTGACAATATATATAAGGCTGATTTGCTTATAATTGACGATTTGGGTACAGAGCCGTTCAATAAAAATAATCTTGCGTTTTTGTTTGACGTTATTAACGAGCGTACAGCAAATAATAAAAAGATTATTATTAATACTAATTTGCAAATAAGTGAAATTACAAAAATGTACAGTATGCGTTTTACTTCAAGATTGTATGAATATTTTATGATGTACAAATTTTACGGGGAAGATATACGCATACAAAAGCTAAGACGAGGATAAAATAAAGGGACTGCAAAGCAGTCCCTTTATTGATTATTTGCCGTTGTTGTTTGCGTCATTACCGCCTACGGCGTCACTTACACCCTCAGCAACATCGGCTGCTGCATCACCGACGCCTTCGACAACGTCGCCTGCCGCGTCACCAACGTCTTTAACTGCGTCGCCTGCTGCATTACCTGCGTTATCTACATCGTTTGAAACATTGTTATTGTCATTTTTATTTTCGTTATCATGATTTGTATTTACCGTTGATTCCGGTGACGGTGCAGTATTGTCATTTGTATTATTCATACCGCATGATGTAAGCATTGCGGCAGAAATAAATGATAATAAAACTAATTTTATACCTTTCATTTTTATGCCTCCATTATTTATTGATACAACCTTAGTATTGTCATTATTTTTGATTTTATAAGTTTATTAATAAAAAATTCATATTTTTTTGGAACAAAAGTGATGTTATATACGTCTAATAAATTGCAAACAGATAAATGCAAATAATAAAAAAAAGGAGATTATAAAAATGAAAAAAAATCTAATCGCAATAATTGCACTAACAGCAGCACTTGCTGCAAGTACATCTGCTTTTGCAGACACAGTACAAATTTCAGAAGAAGAACTTAATAAGCCTGTTTCGACATATGCACCGGATGCTATGCCGACACCGGAAATTCAAGGCGACATTATGCTTTTGAATGGTGAAGAAAAAGATGCAGTTGCTACAGATGCAGAAACACCTATTGAAATTGCAAGCTATATGTCTGTAGACGTAACAGTTGTAAAAACAGACAGCGACGTTGACGGAATTATCAAAACAACAACAGACGTTAATAACAAGGACGATCAAAACAATACTGTAAATCTAAAGATTACAGATGATACACTTGTATATGACAATTTGGGTAACAAAAAGGCTCTAAGTGATTTGACTGATGGTTCAAAAATTACTGTATTTACAGGCTCATATGAACCGACTCCGCTTATTCTTCCTGTTCAGTACACAGCAAATATAATTATCATCAACGGTGACAAAGAAGGTAATGTAAATGCAGATACATACCTTGCTGATGAAGAAGGCTATACAAATGCCGCAAATACTTTGAACATTGCAACAGCTGACGATACAAAGATTGTTGATAAGAACGAAAAAGAATATAAGGGTGATTTGGATAAGAATGACCTTATCGTATTCTATGGTGTATCAACAAAGAGTATCCCTGCTCAAACAACACCTACAAAGGTTGTAGTTCTTGGTGAAAACGAAATTGCTCTAAAGCAGATTGAAGCTGCAAAAAATGCTACTCCGGCTCCTACAGCTGCACCTGAAGTAACAGAAACTCCGCAAGTAAGCTATGCAGGTCTTGTAAATGTTGTAATCGGTGATAAGAATGTTTCAGATGTATATGCAAAGGATAATACAACAATGGTTCCTCTAAGAGAAGTTGCAGAAGCCGCTGGTTTCACAGTAACTTGGGATGCAGAAAACAGAGCAGTTATTCTTAATGACGGTGTTTACAGTCTAAAGATTGGTGAAAACAGCTATGTTAAGGGTAAAATGATGCCACTAACACTAAGTGCCGCACCTGAAATTGTTAATGATCTAACATATGTTCCTGCTGAATTTTTCGCAGAAGTAACAGAATCAGCTACAGTTGACGGTACATCACTTGTCGTAACAGCTAAATAATTTTTGAAAATATAAAAAAGATGTTCGCGAGAACATCTTTTTTTTTTGTTTTATTAATTGTTTTTAAAATTAAATGTCATTTGTGCATTTATTTCGCCTGTTACATTTATTAACGGACCGACTTGTACAGTTATAGGGTTTGCAGTATCTTGCAAACTGTATGCACATTCTAATGTGATAGTTCCTCCGGGTTGTACTTCCGCCAATGAAGGTTGTGCGTCCATTACATCCGGCATCATTGTAGCTACATTGCATTGTACGGAATTTTGAAAAGCATTAGCACTTACAGAAGTAAGGAATGATGCATTGGCATTACTGTTATTTGTAAAGTTATATGTTACTATAATTGCCGGATTACCCTGAAAATCTGTTGCTGTTTTGGCAGTTACTATTTCAACATCATATTTACCGCTTACGGTTCCTTTGTTTTTCTGTTTAGGCTGTTCTGTAGCAGGAACAGACGTTGGTTCTGATACTGAATCAGTTGTTGTTTGCTGATTTGATGTTGTACTTTGTGTATTTGCAGTTTGACTGTTTACACAAGAACACAATGATAAAGTTAAAATAATTGAAAATAACAAAATTGTTTTTTTCATAATAAAATCTTTTCTCTCTATATGTATTTTTGCTGCAAATGACGGTTTGCACCCCGCTTCTCCTTTCCGTCAATATTTCCACATATTAAAAAATGCGTGGTATAAAATTCTATACCACGCATAAAAACGAGGCTTAGAATTTGTTACCACACATTTTCTGATATATGAAAAACTTTAATTTTGCAGCGAAAATAACAGTATCTCAATATATAAAGCCTGCGTTTTATACAAACACAAACTGTTATTATATGTACTGCAAAAAAAGAATATTCCTAAAATTGAATACTCTAAATAAAGTTATAAAAATGTAAAGTTATATATATCATATAACAGAAAAAATGTGGTATTTTTATTATATCATATTTTGAATATAAATCAACAATTATTTATAGAATATATAGAAAAAAGGTAATTTGAAATAAAATAATATTGACATTGATCAATATTTTTGATAAAATATAAGTAGATAAAAGAGTGACTTAACGGTTGTTCTGCTAAATTTTATGGTTTTTTATGTAGATGAAATTAATCTACCAAAGTCGCCTATTGTATCAGAATGGGCGGCTTTATTTTTTATCATATACACAAGCAAAAATACAATTACTAAGGCAAATGTAAATTCACTCATTATATTTGTTCCTTTCCCGTAAGTCAGAACAACCGCCCGGTCACTCTAATACTACAAGGGATTAAATTGCTAATCCACTAAAAATTATAACATATGATTAATCTTACAGTCAACAATAATACAAATTTGAAATAATATTGAAAACAAAAAGCCCCCAAACAAAGCTATATAGCCAAATTCGGGGACAATTCCTTGGAGCTAACGAGCGGAGTCGAACCGCCGACCTCTTCATTACCAATGTATATAAAAGGTTTTTATATCTTATTGAATATTGTTATAAAATGGCTTAGTTATGCCGTTTTTAAGGTGTTGCTTTTCATATCTTTTTACTTTTTATTGTCCTTTATTACAGATTTAAAGGACAAATAAAGGACAAATAAAGGACAGAATTAATGCTCATTTTGATAACGCTTTTGAGGGTGTAACATATCTTGTAATAAGTTTGCCGCCGCTGCGTCTGCCGATTTTATAGCGTGCGTATATATGTTAAGTGTAGTGCTTTTATTTGCGTGTCCTAAACGGCTTGAAACTGTTGCAACGTCTACACCACCGGCAATAAGTAAAGTTGCCGAAACGTGTCGGAGTGTGTGTAAATGTGCGTTTGGTAGGTTATTACGTTTTATAAATCTTTGAAACCAAGATGTAAGACTATCGGGACGCATTACATCACCGTTACTTGAAGTAAATACTTTATCGGTGTTTTTCCATTGGTCACCAAGTAAAAGCTTTTGCTTACATTGCTCTATTTTCCATTGCTTTAAAAGTGTTATCATCTCTTGCGGTATATTTATTGCTCTGCTTGATTGCCTTGATTTTGGTGTATCTTCAAAAATTCCCTGTTCGGGTGTGTATAGAATGGCTTTAGTTATGTGTACAAGATTTCTTTCAAAGTCAATATCGGACCAATTCAAGCCACATAATTCACCCCTCCGCATACCTGTATATATTACAAGCATTATTGCGGTTTTATATTCAAATGGCTCATTATCTAAACAATTAATAAGATGGTCAAGTTGTAATTCATCAAGTACGGGAGCCTCTTTATATTCAACGTGAGGCGGTTTAACACGATTACAAGGGTTTGACGGTATTACTTGCCATTGTACCGCCGTTGTAAGTATAGATGATAAAATACGGTGATACTTTACGATTGTAGTATCTGCAAGTGTATTATTACTATTGACGGGCTGAAATATATCTTTTCTGTTAAGTGCGGCGGAAAGTTTATTTACTGTATCTTTTGAAATATTCCGCCCCTCATAACAAGCCCTTATAGTAGATACTCCAATATTTGCCGCCGCTGATAAAGATTTTTGAGTGTATCCGGCGGCGGTTACTATTTCTTTCAGATTGGGTACTGCTTTGTATTTTGTGTCAAGTCTTATACCGCTTTCCGTAAGATTATTATAAAACTCCATTAAGTGATGAGGTTGTAATTTACATAGCTTTATATGTCCTAATGCTTGCGTAATGCGTGGTATTAAATCTTTATAGCTTTGCAGAGTACGGACCTTTAATTGACTTTCAGCATATTCTTTAAACCAACGTTCTATAAATTCAGATACTGTTATATTACCGTCTAAAAATTGACCGTTTTGCACTTGTTGTTCAAATAATACTGTTTGTGTTTCAAGTTCCTTTTTTATCTGTCTTTCTGTCATTGTGGGCGAGGGTTTCCACGTTTTAGATTTTATAATCTGATTGCCTTTAAAATCATATCCGGCTGATACTCTTATTTGATATGTGTTACTCCTCTTTCGTACTGTTGCCATTTATAACACCCCCGTTTAATCTTCGTTATAGCCTTTTTCAGAGTCTTTTTTTAACTCTATCATTTTGTTATAGTCACTTAAATTTCTTATTATATCAAAAAATATATATTTAATCTCAAATAATAATAGCTTTGAATATTCATCTTTAAATATAAATTTGCCGTTAAGTTCATCAGCATTATCTATTGTATTGTATGTAAGTTCTTCATCTTCAACTAATTTATTATATATACTATCAGTTTGATAAAGATTTATTAATTTTATATTATTTTCTTTTAATTCTTCAAATTTTTCTAATAAGTCACTTTTTAAAAGTTCATTTATAATTTTATCAAGTATTGTTTTATGTTCGGCAGACAAATTAAGAATATTTTCAACTGTTGAAGTTGAAAAGCCTGTTTTATTTGATATACCTATCTCACTTATATTTGTTGATGTATTTTCTGTTAAACCGAGTAAATAATCAGCTGAAACATTAAAAAATTCCGCAATAGATTTTAACATTATGATATTAGGTACAGTATCACCATTTTTCCATTGTCCTATTGATTGACGAGTTGTATTAATTTGCATTGCAAGTTCAGGCAATGTTAAATTATTTTTTTCTATTAGTTCTCTTAATCGTTGAGAAAAAATTGAATTATACTCATTTGTTTTAGGTTTTCTACCTCTGTTATTTTTTATTTGCATTGACATTACAAACACTCCTTAAAGTTAAAAATAATTGCTTTATATAATAAAGAGTAAAAATATATTTACTTTTTATTTTTCTTATGCTATAATTAATTATAGGCAAAAAAAATTTACTTGTCAATAAAAACGCAAAAAAAATAAAAGAAAGGATAAAAAAATGAGTGAAATAAAAAATAATGAGCAAACATTGAAAGTTAGACGAGAATATTATAAAAAATGGAGGTCAAATAACAAAGATAAAATTAAAGAATACAATAAGAGATATTGGGAGAAAAAAGCTTTGAAAAACAAAGAAAATTAATAAAGGGAGGTTAAGCAAAATGTCAAATAATAAAATAACTTTAACGGCTACAAAGCTGCCGCATATGCGAGGAATAAAGCAAGCAATAGAAGAAATAAAGCAAGCTGACCCGTACACCGCATTAACGGAGCCGGCACTCCGCCGCCTTATAATTTCAAAAGAGATACCCTCTGTAAGAGTAGGTACAAAATATTTAATCAATATGGATATACTTAATAATTATCTATGTGGTGGAACGACTGAAAGCGAACCGATAACCGCCGCCGGAATAAGAAAAGTGTCCGAGTAAATTAATATGATAGATTATACAGAGTATATAAAAGAAAATGTAAGTATAATTGATATTGCAGAACGTGCCGGAGTAAATTTAAAGCACAATAAGGCTTGTTGTCCGTTTCATCACGAAAAGACTCCATCTTTTTCAGTACACCCAAAGAAAAATATATTCAAGTGTTTTGGTTGTGGTGTAGGTGGTGATGTTATTGAATTTACAAGAATGTTTTATAATACTGATTTTATCGGGGCGGTTAAAATTTTAAATACTGAGTTTAACTTAGGTATAGAATTTAATAATAAAGTTAGTATTAAACCGGCGGAAAAAGAAAAGTACATAGAAAAAGGACTGAACAGAGTAATAAATAAAATATATGTGAGGCGGTTTAAATCTGTTGAAATGGCTTTAATTGCGCATTATAGAAGATTACATCAGATTATAATATATTATATTCCGCCGCATAATATGAGTTTATGCAAGTTTAAAAGTGAATATATACAAGCTTTAAAAGATATTGATCGAATAGAGTATTATTGTGATATTATGCTTTATGGGGACTTTGAGGAAAAGAAAAGACTTGTAGAAACGGAAGAGGTGAAAAAGATTGAACGAAAGTATAGCACAAAACAGTGATGAACTTGAAAACATTTTTACAAGTGCTTTTTTACAGTATGAAGAACAAAATGTAATAGAATTATTAGATAGTATATTTGATAAAAACAGTGCAGAAATAATTGAAACCTGTTTAAATATTGCAAAATCGGCGGCGGAAAAATGTAAAGTTAAAACAAAATTTAACAATACATTAAAGCATTATAAGAAAGATTTTGCAATTCGGAAAAGGTTAGAAATGTGTACAGGAAAAATATCAATAAAAAATATTCCAAAAGATTATACCGAACTATTTAATAATTATAAATGTGGTAACTATATCGTAGATGATACGGGAGTATATAAAGTAATTGAAACTAAAGAGGGTGATATAAATACGGTGTTAATATGCAGCCACCCAATTTTAATAACGGCAAGATATATAAATATAAATGAGAACACCGAAACAGTAGTAATTGCTTATACAATCGGTGATAAGTGGAATTTTATAAGTGTAGAGCGTGAACGAATTGCAAGTAATACTAAAATAGTTAATCTTGCAAATTTCAGCATTGATATTACATCAGATACCGCAAAGGATATTATAAAATATTTGCAATATATATTACAAGTGAATAGTAGTAATATACCAATATATAAAGCTGTTAATAGACTTGGTTGGGTAAATAATGAGTTTGTACCGTATTCAGACAAGATAAAATGTGACAGTGAATTGAACTTTAAAGATATTATAAAGCAGTTAAAAAGTAAAGGTAATTTTGAAGTATGGCGAAAACATTGCTTGCTACTTCGTGAGAATATTTATTTAAGGCTTGTAATGGCGGCGAGTTTTTCCGCTCCACTTATAGAGCGTATAGGCGGTTTACCTTTTATTGTTCACCTTTGGGGCGGAACAGGAACGGGAAAAACAGTAGCTTTATGCGTGGCTGCAAGTGTTTGGGGAAAAGGTGCATATAACAATAATGCTTTAATACAATCATTCAGAGGAACAGAATACGCATTAAGTGAGAAAGCAGCTTTTCTTTATTCTTTACCGGTTATTATTGATGAGGGGCAAACAGTTAAAAATAAAGATGATTTTGATACCTTAATAATGAATTTAACAGAGGGTAAAGGAAAGATACAAGGTTCAGCAAGCGGCGGCATAAAAAAGCTTAGACATTGGGCGAACTGTTTTATTACGACAGCCGAAGAAAATATTATAAAGTATAATAGCGGCGGCGGAACTTCAAACCGTATTATTAATATAGCTGCACAAAGTAAGATTATTAATGACGGTCATATTACAATGCAGATAATAAGGGATAATTATGGCTTTGCCGGAAAGGAATATATTGAATATATAAAAAAATTACCTCTTGAACAACTAAAAAACAGGTATGACGATTTATTTGCAAAGTTAAAAGACAATACGGATAGTACAGATAAGCAGCTTATGGCAATGACATTTTTATTATTGTCTGATGAATTATCAGAACAATGTATTTTTAAAGGTGAGAAACCTTTAAGCATAGAAAATATTAAACCTTTTCTTACTTCACAAAAAGAGATTGATAATTCTGAACGTGCATATAATTGGGCTGTAAATTGGGTATCGCAGAATATGAACAGATTCAAAGACTCAATTAATAATAATGGGGAAGTATGGGGAAAAATAAAAGATGATGTTGCGATAATAAATAAAAATGTACTTACCGAATATCTGCAACGTGCCGGCTTTGATTATGGTGCGGTTATGCCGGAACTTGCAAAGCGGAATAAACTAATAAAGACACCTCAAGGAAAATGGTTACATAATATGAGTGTTTACGGTTGTAAAGCGAGTTATATACAAATGATTTTAAATGATGATGAATATGTTGAAATAAAAGATGATGTATCACCATTTTAAATAAATTCCAATAGCGTTGGAACTCGTTGGAATTCTGTTGGAATAGTGTAAAACAACTACAAACCGCATAAAATCTATATATTTATATATATATTAATAATTAATATATATATTCCAACGTTCCAACGTTATGTATATATATGTGCGTATAAAAAATAAAATGGTATATAAATACATTTTTTTTATAAACGTATATTTATATATATATAAAAATCGTTGGAATGTTGGAATTATTAAAAAATGGCTTAGTGGTGCGGTTTATACGTTCCAACAACTAAAAAAACTTGTTGGAATTTATAAGATGTGTAGGGGGTGTAAAAATCTTAAATATATTATTTTTTGTAGACCGCCGCCCCCTTTTATGAGAAAAAATACCGAAGTTTTGACTACCTATTAAGCCGCATAAATGGCTTAAAATAAGGGTTTTAAGAAAAAACTTAAAAAAGGAAGTGAAAAAATGGGGAAAAGAGGACCTAAGCCCGGAACGGGTGGAAGACCTAAACAGACGATAGATAAAAAATTCAGCAATAAGGCGGCTCTTATGAAAGGTGATAAAGCTGAATTAAATACAATCTGTTTAGTAGACAATAAAACAGCATTATCAATATATAATAATACAATAGAATGGCTAAAGGGTTTAAATTGTTATGAAGATGTTCCTAATCACCTTATAGAAGAATATGCTTTATGTAAAGCAAGGTGGCTTGAGTGTGAATTAGAAATACAACGGAGTGGCTTAACGGCTGAACACCCTACAACTAAGAAACCGACAAAGTCATTTTATACTGAAATCAGTATGAATTATTTAAAACAAGCTGATATAGCTTATAATGCTATTGTTGAAATAATAAGGCTCAAATCACCACTTTCCGCCGCTGTAAAAGATATAGACCCAATGGAAAACCTTTTAAACGAAACTAAGGTATAAAGGAGGTGTAGAATGAAAAATTTAATAAACGATTATAAGAATGGATTAGATGAAATATCTGTACTTTTGCAAGAATTAAGAGCATATACAACTATAAAAGGTTTGGATAAAAAGACAATAGAAGATATTATAAATCATATAGAAAATATTACTGATGAATTATGTAATATACATTTTAAATCTAATTCATTTCCGGAGTGTACAAGCATAGAGGAAATGAAACTATATAGAAAAATATCTGAAAAATTGTATAGTTCATTACAAGAATATTGTAATATAGTTATTAAAACCGATTTTGAATATATGTTTAATGATTTACAAGAAGATAAGCTGAATAAAATATTCCGCCGCATTTCTGAATTATTTGCGTTGTCTATGGGATTTATTACTTCGGCAAAAAAATATTGTAGAGATAATAATATATTTGATTTGATGATATATAATTCTTAAAATTTATAAAGTTACAGGTAGATCTAACAGGAGGACAAAGAAATGGAACAATTAAAAGCACTTCAAGAACAAGTTGAACATTTGACAAAATTAATTAAAGAACTTGCAAAACCGGATATATATGATTATATAGATGAAAATATGCCGGAATGGGCAAGAAAGCCTGTTCAAGCGGCGGTAGATAAAGGCATTTTAAAGGGTGACAAGGAAAACGGTTGGGGACTTACATATGAAGATTTAAAAGTTCTTACTTGGATGCATAGAACAGGTATATTTTAAATTATTACTCTGTTAAAAAAAGTTCAGAGAATATGCAATTATAGCATATTTTCTGAACTTTTTTGTTAAAATTCTTTCAAATCATTATTTGTATTTTCAATAGTTTTAAAAATGTTTTCGAGGTTGTCGGCTAGAATATTAAATAAAGCCTTGGCTTGCCTGTGTTCCCATATAATGGCTTGACGGTCACTTGGAGTATTAACGTTATATTGATTAAAATAATTTTCTCTTATAATTTCAATTAAAAATTTAATATCAGCTATTTTACCGACTGTAAGACTTAAATTATCTTTTATTTGAATTTTATCTGACATTTTAATATATACCTCCGTGCTTGACATATTCGAGGCGGTAATATATAATTTAAGTGTGTGATATAGTTACCGCCCCTTGTGGTGGTGCTTGCCTTGTATGAGTTGGTAGCTTATACAAGGCTTTTTCTTTTATGATAATTGTAAGGTTATTACTGCTCCGTAATTCATAAAACGGGTATAATGCCCTCTGACCTCTTTAAAGGTAGTTTTAAGTTTAATTCCTTTATCGGATATTGCTGATATGACATAAGCTAAATTCTTCGGAATATAGCCCATTTTGTAAGCGACAGAACTATTTACACTTATCATAACGGCTACTGCGTTGTTATCGTGCAAATTTGCCTTGTCACGTTCAAGCCATACTCTTACTTGATTGGGTGTGTAATGTGTAAGTATTCTGTGTAATGCCTTTTGTCTGTTCCCTTTTGTTACTCCAGCTACTTTACTTTCGATAGACTTACCTTTTATCAAAGACCAAGCCTTTTTAAAAGCGGCGGAAAGTGTTAAGCCCATTTTCTTCAATCGGTTTGCCATAGTTGCAACTATGCGGCGGATTGTGTGAATGTTTTTCATTGTGTTTCGCTCCTTTCGTTTTTTTTATGTAGTCAACCTTGACTATGGTTATATTATACTACTTGTACAACTATAATACAATATACAAATCATACAAACTTGTACAAGTATTTTTATATAAAATTCTACTTGTACAACATAAAAAACTATGTTATAATATCTTTAGATTAAAGATTATATTTAATCTCATGTAGTGTCGGGAGTGACTGGGCGGTTGTTCTGACTTACGGGGAAAGGAACAAGATATAATGAGTGAAAGCACTTTAGTATTAATTATTTTGTTTTTGCTTGTATATGTGATAAAAAAATAAGCCGCCCACTTCTGCAAAAGTGAACGGCTTGGGGTAGAAGTTTTCTTCTACTTTTAAAGTTTTCATAACAGCAGAATGACCGTTAAGTCACTCCTTTATCTACTTGTATTTTATCAAAAAGTATAGGTATTGTCAAGGGGTGATAATATGACTGAATCTAAAGGAAATTCACAAACAAGAGCAAAAAATAAATATAATTCAAAAAATTATGATAGTTTAAGAATAGTAGTTAAAAAAGGCAAAAAGGCTATTATAAGCCAATATGCACAAGAACAAGGAAAAAGTATAAATGGACTTGTAAATGAACTTTTAGAGGACAAAATACCACAATTAAAAGTATTGAAAGAAAATAGAACAGAATAAAAGCCGCTTTATGCGGCGGAATGTTCAACCTATCCGCCGCCATAAGCGGCTTTTTATTATGCCCGAAAGTATACAAGCAAATATATTAAAAAGGCTTTAAAGGCTAAATATGCGGCTTATACGGATAATAAAATTGAAATTATAATATTTATATCTAAAAAATATATGCTAAATCGGTTGTTATATGGTTTGGCTTTTCTTTTTATGTGACAAATTTATTAAATAATCTGAATAAGATATTTTTGTAATTTTGAAAGCAATAAAGGACAAATAAAGGACAAAATCAAAAAATCGCTTGATGATAAGAAAGGTATAAGGACAAACAAAAAGCCCCCAAACAAAGCTATATAGCCAAATTCGGGGACAATTCCTTGGAGCTAACGAGCGGAGTCGAACCGCCGACCTCTTCATTACCAATGAAGTGCTCTGCCTACTGAGCTACGTCAGCATTATTACAATACTGTATAAAATGCGTTACACACATATTTCATCTGTGTTTTAGTAACTATATTATTATATTATACAAAAAAGAGTTTGTCAATACAAAAACATTAAAAAAGGAGATTGAATTTCAATCTCCTTTACATCTTGTCACGCATTATTTCTTCAAGTTCATCATAATTAATATTATTATCATCATAAACGCTCAAATCTTTTTGAGATTTATTTTTTGTCTTAAAATCTTCGTGGTCTTTCTTTGCGTCGACAATATTATGAATATTAAGTTCGTGCCAACGTTTTAAAATTGAGTTGATATATGGAAACGAGAGTTTTGTTGTCTGCATAATGCAATACTCATATGCAAGTTCAACCATATCTTCATCCATCAAAAATTTATCGTGCCACGTTTTTAGATAATTTTCTTCTGTTTTTGAAAGGTTTCTGTTTTCAATACCAAAAAGCTTTCTGATTTTATATGCGTAGCCGTTTTTCTCTTTTTCGGCTGTTATAAATTTATCGGCAGCGTCTATAGTGAATATACCGTTTTTATTCCACGATATGGCTACTTTTTCGATATAGTTCATATTTTTTTTGCCGTTTGAAACACAGTATTCAAGCAATATTGTTATAACCTCCGGTGAAAGATGAAGTTCATCATAAAAATAATAAAGTGTTTCAATTTCACTGTTTGTAAGTGTTTTACCGAGTATTTCCTGTGCAAGTAAGCATAAATCGGCAAGTTCTTTATTTTGAGTCATAGCATTTGAAACTTGGTCTATACTCTTTTTACTTGGACTGCTTTCTGTATTTTGAATAGGCTCGGCTTGTCTTGTGGAAATGCTTACGTTTATATTTTCTTCTTTAGCGGAAAAACTGATATTTCCGCTGTCTTTATCATATTTCAAAGCACCTTTTTTATTCCAATAGTCAAATGCGTTTATAACATCGCTTTCAAGCAAATTAAGCTGACTTGCAATACTGCTTGCGGACATTTCATATCCGTAAACCGCAAGAGACAGTGCAAGCAGGTATACTTTAACATAAGCACCGTTTGCCTCAGGCATATAATTTTCTATAAAATCCACCGATACGGGGATATAATCAATATTACAACTAAATTTAAGCATAACTAAAAATCTCTCCATATAAGTTATTTGGGCTGATGAAAAACTGTCACTGGCCTTATTTATATATTATATATCAGTTTGGGTCAAAATGCAAAGATTTATGAAAAAAATTCTAAAATAATACGGTATGCCTCTTGACATACCGTATTATTTGTGATAATATAATAAACTGTATCTTAGACTTAAAATCGGGATACTATCCAATAAATTTCACATTATCATTGTATGTATTATAGCATGAATATATACAAAATGCAACCCCAATTTTTTGGAGAGAAATTTAGGATAAAAGGAAAAATACTTAAACTACTATTATGATGATGAGGTGATTTAAGAAAATGGTGCATGAAGTAGAAGTAGGAAAAAATGTGCGTCTAAGCTATTCAAAAATTAAAGAAGTTTTGGATATGCCTAATCTTATAGAGGTACAGAAAGACTCCTATAAGTGGTTTCTTGAAGAAGGTCTAAAGGAAATATTCCACGATATTTCTCCTATAACAGACCACGCCGGTAAGCTTGTACTTGAATTTTTTGATTACAGATTAGATTACAATTCAAAGTACAGCGTTGAAGAATGTAAGGAAAGGGATACAAAGTATGCCGCTCCTTTGAGAGTAAGCGTAAGACTTATTAACACTGAAACAGGCGAAATTAAGGAACAGGAAATATTTATGGGTGATTTCCCTCTAATGACAGAGCAGGGAACATTCGTTATTAACGGTGCTGAACGTGTAATCGTCAGCCAACTTGTACGTTCACCGGGTATTTATTACGAATTTGAACGTGATAAGACAGGTAAACCGCTTTACAGTTCAACAGTTATTCCTTACAGAGGTGCATGGCTTGAATATGAAACAGATTCAAACGATGTTTTCTCGGTAAGAATAGACAGAACAAGAAAATTGCCGGTAACAGTTCTTTTAAGAGCAATGGGACTTGGTTCAAATGCCGAAATACTTGACGTATTCGGTGAGGATATAAGACTTCTTGCAACATTTGAAAAAGATACTACGGAATCAAGAGAAGAAGGACTTCTTGAAATTTATAAAAGACTTCGTCCGGGTGAACCTCTTAACGTAGAAAATGCAGAATCACTTATAATGAATATGTTCTTCGATCCGAGAAGATATGATCTTGCTAAGGTCGGAAGATATAAATTTAATAAAAAGCTTGCTATTTCGGCAAGAATTAAGGGCAGAACACTTGCAGAACCTGTTGCAGACCCGAGAACAGGCGAAATAATCGCTAATGAGGGTGACGCAATAAGTGCGGATTTGGCTATGCAAATCGAAAGAGCAGGTGTAAATCAGGTTGAATTGCTTGTTGAAGGTAAAAAGGTAAGAGTATTCTCTAACAATATGGTTTACCTTGACGAGTATGTTGACTTTGAAGTTGAAGATTTCCCTGTTAAAAAGGTTAGAAAAGCAATTATTGAAGAAATACTTGAAAATGCCGAAACAGAAGATGAAATCAAGGAACAGCTATGGGCAAGAATTGATGAACTTGCTCCTAAGCATATAATTATCGACGATATGTTTGCGTCTGTAAACTATTGTCTAAACCTTGCTAACGGCATAGGTAATGTTGATGACATCGACCACCTTGGAAACAGACGTGTTCGTTGTGTTGGTGAACTTCTTCAAAACCAATTCAGAATTGGTCTTGCTCGTATGGAAAGAACAGTAAGAGAAAGAATGTCAACACAGGAACTTGAAATTATAACACCTACATCATTAATTAATATAAGACCGATAATTGCGACAATAAACGAATTTTTCGGTTCATCACAGTTGTCACAGTTTATGGACCAGAACAACCCTCTTGCCGAACTTCGTCATAAGAGAAGAATTTCAGCACTTGGTCCGGGCGGTCTTTCAAGAGAAAGAGCCGGATTTGAAGTTCGTGATATTCACTATTCTCACTACGGCAGAATGTGTCCTATCGAAACTCCTGAAGGTCCTAACATCGGTTTGATTACATCACTTGCAACATTCGCAAAGATTAATCAATACGGATTTATTGAGGCACCTTACAGAAAAGTTGATAAGGAAACAGGTCGTGTAACAGATGAAATCGTTTATATGACAGCCGATACCGAAGATGAATTTGTAATCGCACAGGCGAACGAACCTCTTGATGAGGAAGGACGTTTTATAGATAAAAAGGTTTCTGCCCGTTACAGAGATGAAATCTTGGAAGTACCGGGATCAAGAATTGACTATATGGATATTTCGCCAAGACAGCTTGTATCGGTTGTTACGGCTTGTATCCCATTCCTTGAAAACGATGACGCTAACAGAGCACTTATGGGTTCTAACATGCAGTGTCAGGCAGTGCCACTTTTGACAACGGATTCTCCTATCGTCGGTACAGGTATCGAACATAAGATAGCTAAAGACTCCGGTAGTGCCGTACTTACAAAGGAAGACGGTGTAGTTGAAAAAGTTGCCGCAGACCAAATCGTAATTAAGGGTGACAGCGGTATCAGACATACGCACAAACTTATTAAGTTTGCACGTTCAAACCAAAGCTGTTGTATCAACTACAGACCTATCGTTAAAGAGGGCGAAAGAGTTAAGAAAAACGACATAATCGCTGACGGTCCTGCTATGGATAACGGTGAACTTGCACTTGGTAAGAATATTCTTATCGGATTTATGACTTGGGAAGGTTATAACTACGAGGACGCTGTTCTTATCAGTGAAGAACTTGTTAAAAATGATGTGTTCACATCAATTCACGTTGAAGAATATGAATGTGAAGCACGTGATACAAAACTTGGCCCTGAAGAAATTACAAGAGATATTCCTAACGTATCGGAAGATACTCTAAAGGACCTTGACGAACAGGGTATTATCAGAATCGGTGCGGAAGTACACGCAGGTGATATTCTTGTCGGTAAAGTTACACCAAAGGGTGAAACAGAGCTTACAGCAGAAGAAAGACTTCTTCGTGCAATTTTCGGTGAAAAGGCAAGAGAAGTAAGAGATACATCACTTCGTGTTCCACACGGTGAACAAGGTATAATTATAGATGTTAAGAAGTTCACAAGAGAAAACGGCGATGAATTGTCACCGGGCGTAAATGAAGTTGTACGTTGTGTTATCGCTCAAAAGAGAAAGATTTCTGTCGGCGATAAGATGGCAGGCCGTCACGGTAATAAGGGTGTCGTTTCAAGAGTATTGCCGCAGGAAGATATGCCATTTCTTGAAGACGGTACACCACTACAAATCGTTCTTAACCCTTTGGGCGTGCCTTCTCGTATGAATATCGGTCAGGTGCTTGAAATGCACTTGGGCTACGCATACAGATGTCTAAGCTTAAAGACTCGTGAACAGCTTGAAAATACAATTATTGACGATAATTTCAGACAAAATATAATTGACGCTAAGTCAAAGGCAAGAGAAGGAAGATTTATTAAACTTGCAACTCCTGTATTTGACGGTGCACAGGACGAAGATATAAAACTTGCATTTAAAGAGGCAGGTTTAAGACCTGACTTTAAGTCAGTCGTATATGACGGACGTACGGGTGAAAAGTTTGATAACCCTGTTACAGTCGGCGTCATGTATTACTTGAAACTTCACCATCTTGTTGATGATAAGATTCACGCACGTTCAACAGGTCCTTACTCACTTGTTACTCAACAGCCTTTGGGCGGTAAAGCTCAGTTCGGCGGTCAGCGTTTCGGTGAAATGGAAGTTTGGGCTTTGGAGGCTTACGGTGCCGCTTATACATTGCAGGAAATCCTGACAGTTAAATCTGACGATATTGTCGGTCGTGTTAAGACATACGAGGCAATCGTTAAGGGTGAAAATATTCCTAAGTCAGGTATTCCTGAATCATTTAAGGTACTTGTTAAGGAACTTCAGTCACTTGCACTTGATATTAAGATTCTTAATCATAATATGGAAGAAATCGACCTTGACGCATCATTTGAAGATGAGGACGAAGGTGTTGTAAGCGAAGAACTTGTACAAACAATGGAGGACAAGGACGGAATTACAGATACTTTTGATGAAAATGATCTTGATGATGCAAGTATGGTTTTGGATGATTCAGACGAAGATGATTTCGGCGTTGATGATTCTGATGATATTGATTTCAACGATGACGACGAAATATAATCATGACGTGTGAATAGACTATGGAGGTTTTTAGATGTTAGAATTTAACAGCTTTGAGGCAATTAAAATCGGTTTAGCTTCTCCCGAGACAATACTAAGTTGGTCACACGGTGAAGTTTTAAAGCCTGAAACCATAAACTACCGTACTCTTAAGCCTGAAAAGGACGGATTATTCTGTGAAAAGATTTTCGGTCCTACAAAGGATTGGGAGTGTCACTGTGGTAAATATAAGAAAATCAGATTTAAAGGAAAGGTCTGCGAACGCTGCGGAGTTGAAGTAACAAAAGCAAAAGTAAGACGTGAAAGAATGGGACATATTGCTCTTGCAACTCCTGTTTCACATATTTGGTATTTCAAAGGTGTTCCGTCATCAATGGGACTTATCATTGACCTTTCTCCAAGACAGCTTGAAAAGGTACTTTACTTTGCATCATATATTGTAACTGATCCGGGTACTTCAAACCTTATGCAAAATCAGATTCTTTCAGAGGCTGAATATCGTGAGGCATATGAAAAGTATGGAGATAAGTTCAAAGCAGGTATGGGTGCAGAGGCTATCAAGACTTTGCTTGAAAGAATTGATCTTGAAGAACTTTCAAGAGAATTAAAGGAAGAGCTTGACGCTACACAAGGACAAAAGAAAGCAAGAATTATTAAAAGACTTGAAATTGTAGAGGCATTCAGACTTTCGGGTAACAGACCTGAATGGATGATTATGACTGTTATTCCGGTAATTCCGCCGGAACTTAGACCTATGGTACAGCTTGACGGAGGACGTTTTGCAACGTCTGACCTTAACGACCTTTACAGACGAGTTATAAACAGAAACAATCGTTTAAAAAGACTTCTTGAACTTGGCGCTCCTGATATTATTATCAGAAACGAAAAACGTATGTTACAAGAGGCTGTTGACGCACTTATCAATAACGGTCGTCGCGGAAGAACTGTAACAGGACCGGGTAACAGACCGCTAAAATCACTTTCGGATATGCTTAAAGGTAAGCAGGGACGTTTCCGTCAAAACTTGCTTGGTAAGCGTGTTGACTACTCAGGTCGTAGCGTTATCGTTGTAGGTCCGGAAATGAAGATTTATCAGTGTGGTGTGCCAAAAGAAATGGCTATCGAATTGTTTAAGCCTTTCGTAATGAAAGAACTTGTATCTCGCGGACTTGCACATAATATAAAGAGTGCAAAGAGAATGGTTGAGAGAACAAAGCCGGAGGTTTGGGACGTTCTTGAGGACGTAATTAAGGAGCATCCTGTACTTCTAAACCGTGCGCCTACACTTCACAGACTTGGTATTCAAGCATTTGAGCCAAAACTTGTTGAAGGACGTGCTCTAAAACTTCATCCGCTTGTATGTACGGCTTATAACGCCGACTTCGACGGTGACCAGATGGCTATCCACGTTCCTCTTTCACCGGAGGCACAGGCCGAGGCACGTTTCCTAATGCTTTCAGCAAATAACTTGCTTAAACCGCAGGACGGACACCCTGTAACGGTTCCTACACAGGATATGATTTTGGGTTCTTACTACCTGACAATTCAAAAGGAACATTATGATAGAATTATTGATACAATTCTTGATGATGAACCTAAAATCAATGTATTAATCGAAAGACTTTCTGATATGGAACAGGAAGAAAACATTGTTATATACAATGAAGAAGAACCAATCAAGAGCTTTACTGATGTAAGAGAGGCTCTTAAATATATGAGAGAGTTGCCGGAAGTTGCAATGAATGAAACAGAAATTCACGCAAATCCTGTAACTTTGGTATTACCGAATAAATCACTTCAAATTTCACTAAAGAAATTAATAAGTGAGGCTAAGAAACTTGTAATAAAGAAGTATACTACATTTGATGAGGCACTTCTTGCTTATTATAATCACGAAGTAACTCTGCACGAAAGAATTCTTGTTGAAGTTACAAAGAAGATTAACGGAGTAGAAAAGTCAAAACTTATCGGTACAACTGTCGGTAGAATTATATTCAATAATAATATTCCTCAGCATATCGGTTATATTGACAGATCAAATCCTGAAAATGAATTTGACCTTGAAATCGACTTTGTTGTAGGTAAGAAACAGCTTGGTAAAATTATTGATAAGTGTATCAGAGTTTGCGGTACTTCAGAAACAGCCGAAGTGCTTGATAAGATTAAGGCCACAGGTTATAAGTATTCTACAAGAGGTGCTATAACTGTTGCCGTATCAGATATCGAGGTTCCTGAAAAGAAAAAAGTTATCCTTGCTGACGCTGAAAAGCAAGTCGAAGGAATTATGCAGAAGTATCAGATGGGTCTTCTTACAAATGAAGAACGTTATCAACAGACAATTAAAATTTGGGCAAAGGCTTCATCTGATGTCACAGACGCCATGATGGAACACCTTGGTGAGTTCAACCCAATCTTTATGATGGCTGACTCAGGTGCCCGTGGTAGCGTTAACCAAATTCGTCAGCTTGCAGCTATGCGTGGACTTATGGCGGATACACAGGGTAGAACAGTCGAAATTCCTATCCGTGCTAACTTCCGAGAAGGTCTTAATGTACTTGAATACTTCATTTCATCACACGGTGCGCGTAAAGGTCTTACAGATACAGCTCTTAGAACAGCCGACTCAGGTTACCTTACTCGTCGTCTTGTTGACGTATCACAGGATGTTATCGTTCGTGAAATCGACTGCGGTACTGATGAAGGCGAATGGGTAACTGAAATCACTGACGGTAAAGAAAGTATCGAACCGCTATATGACCGTATCGTCGGCCGTACAGCTATGCAGGATGTTATTCACCCTGAAACAGGCGAAGTTCTTGCAAAGAACGGTGAACTTATAACAGACGTACAGGCTAATAATATTGTTAATGCCGGTATCGAAAAAGTATATATCAGAAGCGTACTTACTTGTAAGTCAAAAATCGGTGTTTGTGCTAAATGTTACGGTACAAACCTTGCCACAGGTGAACTTGTTAATGTCGGTGAGGCAGTTGGTATTATTGCCGCACAGTCAATCGGTGAACCGGGTACACAGCTTACAATGCGTACTTTCCACGCCGGCGGTGTTGCGTCAGGCAGCGATATTACACAGGGTCTTCCTCGTGTCGAGGAACTTTTCGAGGCAAGACGTCCGAAGGGTCTTGCTATAATCTCAGAAATCGGCGGTACAATTACTGTAACAGAATCAAAGCGTAAGAGAGAAGTTACAGTTGCCAATGACCAGACAGGTGAAGCTAAGACTTATACAATTCCATACGGCTCAAGTATTAAAGTTCATGACGGTGACGTTATTGAGGCGGGTGACGAACTTACAATGGGTTCTGTAAACCCTAATGATATTCTTCATATCAGAGGTCCTCATGCCGTTCAGGTTTATATCGCGCGTGAAGTTCAGAGAACATACCGTATGCAGGGTGTTGATATTAACGATAAGCACGTTGAAGTTATCACACGTCAAATGCTGCGTAAGGTTAGAGTTGAAGAGGCAGGCGAAACTGATCTTCTTATCGGTTCACTTGTTGATAAGTTTGAACTTGAAGAGGCAAACGAGAGAGTTAAGGAAAAGGGCGGTACTGAATTTGCAACTGCATCTCCTGTACTTCTTGGTATTACTAAGGCTTCTCTTGCAACCGAATCATTCCTTTCAGCCGCATCATTCCAGGAAACTACAAAGGTTCTTACAGATGCAGCTATTAAGGGTAAGGTTGACCCGCTTCTTGGTCTAAAGGAAAATGTTATCATCGGTAAACTTATTCCTGCCGGTACAGGTATGAGTATGTATAAAGATATTAATATCACTATCGACGGCGAAGAAGTTGACAACGAAGAAATAGAATAAAATAATTATGAACTGATGTGAATTTTCACAGCAGTTCATTTTGTTTAAAAAAATTATATATAAAACTGATATAAATAGGCTGCTTTTTGTGCAAAAGGAAGAATTAATCATTAAAATGATATAAATTTAACATATAGGCTTGTATATTTTATAAATTTGATGTAAAATATATATAAATGGGCATATACTATGCTCACTCAAAGATAAAAAAATATATATATTTTTTAGGAGGAATTTAAAATGGCAGTTAAAGTTGCGATTAACGGATTCGGACGTATTGGACGTCTTGCATTCAGACAGATGTTCGGCGCAGAGGGTTATGAAGTTGTTGCTATCAACGACCTTACAAGCCCAAAGATGCTTGCTCATCTACTAAAGTATGATTCATCACAAGGTAAGTATGAAAAGGCTGATACAGTTTCAGCAGGTGAAGATTCAATCACAGTTGATGGTAAGGAAATCAAAATCTACGCTTTCCCTGATGCAAATAATTGTCCATGGGGCGACCTTGACGTAGACGTAGTTCTTGAATGCTCAGGTTTCTATACATCAAAGGAAAAGGCTCAGGCTCATATCAATGCCGGTGCTAAGAAAGTTGTTATTTCAGCTCCTGCAGGCAACGACCTACCAACAATCGTTTACAACGTAAACCACGAAACACTAAAGAAGGGCGACAACATCATTTCAGCTGCTTCTTGTACAACAAACTGCTTGGCTCCTATGGCAGACGCACTTAACAAGTACGCTCCAATTCAGTCAGGTATCATGTGCACAATTCACGCTTACACAGGTGACCAAATGACTCTTGACGGTCCTCAAAGAAAGGGTGACCTAAGAAGATCAAGAGCTGCTGCTGTAAACATCGTTCCTAACTCAACAGGTGCTGCAAAGGCAATCGGTCTTGTTATTCCTGAACTAAACGGTAAGCTTATCGGTAGCGCTCAGAGAGTTCCAACTCCAACAGGTTCAACAACAATCCTTACAGCTGTTGTTAAGGGTGACGTTACAGTTGACGGTATCAACGCTGCTATGAAGGCTGCTTCAAACGAATCATTCGGTTACAACACAGATGAAATCGTTTCATCAGATATAGTTGGTATGAGATACGGTTCACTATTCGATTCAACACAAACAATGGTTGCTGAAATCGGTGACGGTCTTTACGAAGTACAAGTTGTTTCATGGTATGATAACGAAAACTCATACACATCACAGATGGTTAGAACAATTAAGTATTTCTCAGAAAATTGCTAATCACAATTTGAACTTTTTTAAACAACTGCCTTTATGGCAGTTGTTTTTTTATACTTGAAATTTTCACAAAATTTCGTAGGGGCGATCATAGGTCGCCCTCTTATGCTTTAAGTTTGTCAAAAATAGTTTTATCACATACAAAACATCGTAGTGGCGATCATTGACTGCCACTTTTTTGTCTTTTATATTGACACGAATTAAAATTTAATTTATACTATTGTTATAGTAAAAAAGAAAAAGGGGATAAGTATGAGATTGCCTGAAAAATTTGAGGACAGAATGAAAAAAATGCTCGGAGATGAGTATGATGATTTTATAAAATCAATGGACGAAACTCCGATATTTACGGGAATACGCATAAATACATCAAAAGTCGGTGCAAAAGACGCAGTAATCAAGGAATTTGGTGAACTTCAGAATGTACCTTGGTGCAACAACGGATTTTATGCGGATAAGTCTAAAATTTCAGGTAATCACCCTTATCACCTTGCGGGACTTTTTTATTTTCAGGAGCCGTCCGCAATGTCAACCGTATCGGCTTTGAATATTGAAAGTGACGATTATGTGCTTGATTTGTGTGCCGCACCCGGCGGTAAGGCTACTCAGGCAGGTGCTTTTATCGGCAAAAACGGATTGCTTGTAGCAAATGAAATTGTAAAAAATCGTGCAAATATATTGTCAGACAATATAGACAGATTTGGTTTGACTAATGCAGTAGTCACCAATGAAACACCTCAAAGGCTGGCTGAAAAATATGTACATTTTTTTGACAAGATTATAGTTGACGCACCGTGCAGCGGTGAGGGAATGTTCAGAAAAGAGCCGCAGGCAGTGAACGAATGGAGTGTTGAACATACGGTTTCGTGCGGTGTAAGACAGAAACATATACTTGATTGTGCAATGAAAATGCTTAAAGGCGGCGGATATATTGTGTATTCAACGTGCACGTTTGCACCGGAGGAAAATGAGCAGGTGTGTGCGTATATGCTTGAAAATTATAATATGGAACTTGTAGAACCGAATAATCTTGATATGCTGTCTAAAGGCAGAGGGGAGTGGTCAAATTCCGACTATGATATGAGCAAAACGCGAAGAATTTTTCCGCATAAAAATAACGGTGAGGGACATTTTGTGGCACTGTTTCACAGTTTGGACAATTACGAAAGTGAAGTAAGTAAGCCTAAAAAAACAAGTATGACGGATGCCGAAAAGGTATACAGACAATTTGAAAAAGAGTTTTTGAATACAGAACTTGACGGTGAATTTTGTCTGTTCAGAGAACAGCTTTACTTGAAACCGAAATGTATTGACGTTGATAAAATTAAGGTTGTCAGAAACGGTCTTAATCTCGGAATATATCGTAAAAACAGATTTGAGCCGTCATATGCATTGTGTTTGGCACTTAAAAAAGAAGATTTTAAGAATACCGTTGATTTTGAATGTGACAGTGAAGAACTTAAAAAGTATCTTATGGGTAATACAGTCGAATGTGATAAAAAAGGTTGGTGTGCCGTAACTGTAAACGGTTATCCGATAGGTTGGGGAAAAGCGTCAAACGGAATCCTGAAAAATCATTTTCCTAAATATTTGAGATTGAAAAGATAGGGAGAAAAATTATGAATTTGTTTGAATCTGAACGTAAGGTTATGGATGTTTTGTGGCGTGAGGGCAGTATAACCGCAGGTGAAATTGCAAAAATACTTAATATTGATATTGGCTGGAACAGAAACACTACATATACGGTGATAAATAAGTGCATAAAAAAGGGTTATATATCGCGTGGAGAAGATAAATTCATTTGTACCCCTGTTATAACGAAAGATGAAGTAAAAAACGATGAATTGGAAGAATTGATGAAAAAATATTTTGATAATTCACCCGTAAAACTGTTTACTTCTGTTGTAAATTTGGCAGATAAACAGGAACTAAAGAAAATGAAGAAGATTATAAAAAATACCGCTAATCTTTAGATATTAGCGGTATTTTAATTTTTAGTCTTTTATTAATTGATAAAATTCATTACGCAATTCGTGGTCGGTGTCAAAAAGACCGCGTATAGCACTTGTGCGTGTTTTAGCACCGCGAGCCTTGATACCGCGAGCTGTCATACAGCTATGCTCACCCTCAACAACAACGATTACGTCCTCAGTATCGCAAACCTTTTGGATAACTTCGGCAATATCCGAGCAGATACGTTCTTGAAGCTGAAGTCTTTTTGAAACCATATCGCATATGCGGGCAATCTTTGAAAGACCGATAACCTTGCCGTTCGGAATATATCCGACGTGGCAATGCATATTGTACATAAGTGCAAGGTGATGTTCACAGTGACTGAAAACTTCAATATCTTTAACTATTACAAGGTCGTTTGAGTCAACCTCAAAGCACTTGTTAAACATTTCAGCGATTTCGTCATTGGTGTATCGCATACCCTCAAAAATTTCGTCATACATACGCGCAACGCGGTCGGGAGTATCCTTTAATCCCTCACGGTCGGGGTCGTCGCCAAGTTCTGTAAGAATTGTGCGTATAGCCTCTTTTATCTTTTCGTGATTAAATTCTTTTTTCATTTAAACACCTCTTTCTTCCGGATCCCAGATAACCTTGTGAAGTTGAATTTGAAATGTTGCGTCACAAAGCACAGGCTCTTTAAGCATTATATTGACAAGTTTTTGTGCGTCATACATTCCGTAAACCGCACCGAGATAAATATGTGGCATTTCGGTATAAACTTGTTTTAACTTCTTGACTATATCAATAGTCAAGTTCATATCTTCGTCAGAGCCTATAACGAATTTGATAACATCGCAAGGCCGTAGATTAATAAAATTATTCCAAATCATTTTGTCGGTCATACCGCTTGACGGAAGTTTGTAGTCGATAGTAAAAAACAAATTATCCGACTTCGGCACTTTGCCGAGAAAATCAACTATATCAACTGCGCCGTTCGTTTCAATATTAACATCACAGCCGATTTCGGTCAGTTTTGAAACAAGCTCCGCACTGTCGGTATGAACAAGAGGCTCACCGCCTGTAAGCGTAACACGCTTGTAAGTCATATTAACCTTTGAAATAATTTCATCAACAGTCATTTCAGTATATTCACAAGGCGTTTCTTCACCGAACAGTGAATAAACCGTATCGCAGTACGAACAGCGTAGGTTACAGCCTGCAAGGCGTATAAATGTTGCACATTGTCCTGTTCGTATGCCCTCGCCGTCAATACTGTCAAAAATTTCGATTACTTTCATTTTGATTTTCCTTATAACAGTTTTATTTTAACATCATCTTTGATGTAGCTTGCAATGTTGTCCTGACTTTCCTGTACGTCAACACGATAACAGAACGGTGCAAGCTCATCGCAAATGTATTTCGCCAAGTTTTCGGCAGTAGGATTGAACGGTACAACTTCATTAATAACCTTGTGGTCAAACTTGTCTTGAATTTTGCGTTTGATGTGTGTAAAATCAAGAACCATACCGTTTTTGTCAAGAGTTTCACTTTGAAGATATACGTCAATTATCCAGTTGTGACCATGAAAATTCGTGCATTTTGAGTCGTAGTCAAGGTCTAACTTGTGTGCCGCACTTATTTCAAATCTTTTCTTTACTTCGTACATTTTTTCATCTCCATATATTGTTCGTAACCGCGTCTTCTGAGCGTGCATGACGGACAGTGTCCGCAGCCTTCGCCGAGTACGCCGTTATAACAAGTAAGTGTTTCGTTGTAAATAGTGTCAAGTACACCCAAATCGTCAGCCATTTTCCAAGTTTCAGCCTTGTTCAGCCACATAAGCGGTGTGTGGATAACAAAATTGTAATCCATAGCAAGATTGATTGTAACATTAAGAGATTTAACGAAAATATCACGACAATCCGGATAACCCGAAAAATCTGTTTCGCATACGCCTGTTACAAGGTCTGTTATGCCGTGAGTTTTTGCATATATAGCGGCATAGCTTAAAAACAATAAGTTTCTGCCCTCAACAAATGTATTCGGCGGTGCACCCTCCGGCTTTGTTTCCTCAACGGGAATATCTTCACGCGTAAGTGAATTTGCGGAAAGCTGATTTATAATAGGTGTCGGAACGATTTCATAAGGAATACCGACTTTTTTACAAATCTTGTCTGCACATTCAAGCTCAAGCTTGTGACGCTGACCGTAGTCAAAACCTATTGCAGATACATTTTCTTTACCAAATTTGTCTATTGCCCAGAACAGACAAGTTGTACTGTCCTGACCGCCCGATAAAACAACAAGTGCTTTTCTGTTTTTCATTTTAATCCTCCATTTATTTTAAGCTGTCAAACAATCTGTTTTCAGCGATTTTTTCATATTTAGTACCCGGTTGACCGTAGTTTGCAAACGGATAAATAGATATGCCGCCGCGCGGCGTGAAAATACCTTTAACTTCAAGATATTTCGGCTCCATAAGTTTAACAAGGTCTTTCATTATAATATTGATACAGTCCTCGTGAAAATCACCTTGATTTCTGAAACTGAAAAGATACAGCTTTAATGATTTTGATTCAACCATTTTCACGTTTGGAATATAGTTGATAGTGATTTTTGCAAAATCCGGCTGACCTGTGATTGGGCAAAGCGACGTAAATTCGGGACAGTCAAACGTTACCATATAATCGTTGCCTTGGTGCTTGTTTACGAATGTTTCAAGTACCTCCGGTGCGTATGTGTCCTTGTAGACTGTTTTTTTGTTACCTAAAAGTGATAAACCCTCTGTTTCTTCTTTGTTTCTCGGCATAATAAACTCCTTTTATTCCATTAACCATTTCATTTTTTGAGAGGTTGCGTGAGTCATAATTTCTTCAAGCTTTTCTCTGTCACTGTTTTCGACCGCTTCGGCAATCTTTCCGAGACTTGCCTGCATTTCGTGTATTCTGTTTACAAGCTGTTCCTTGTTTTCAACGAAAAGTTCGCTCCACATTTGAGCGTTTATAATCGCGACTCTTGTACAGTCACGCAAACTTCCTGCACTGAAAAATGTTGAACGCTCAATCATAGGATTGTCGCAAAGAGCAACGGCTACAACGTGCATAAGCTGACTTGTGTATGCGATTACCGCATCATGTTCTTCCGGTGTTGTTGTGACAACGTGCTTACAGCCGATATATTCGGCAAGCTCACGAATAAGAGCAATATTTTCGGGTTTGTTTTTCTTTGTCGGCGTAATCAGAAATGACGCTTTGTTGAAAAGTGTGTCGGTCGAACTTTGATAACCGCCGACTTCACGTCCTGCCATAGGATGTGCGCCGATAAAGTCCACATTGTCGGGAAGTATTTTAGACATTTCATCAATCATAAAACTCTTAACACCGGAAACGTCTGTTATAACCGCACCCGGTTTGATGTGCGACAAGTTGTTTTTAACCATATCGACATTAAGCTGCGGATAAAGACAAAGTATGATTAAATCAGCATTATCCATTACTTCGCTTACGTCCGAACTTCCTTCGTCTATTGCACCGTCCTGCTTTGCAAGTAAGACAGTTTCGGATGTTCGGTTGTATGCGGAAATTGTGCAGTTGTGAAAACCGCGAAGTCTGCGTGCGATTGAACCGCCGATTAACCCCAAACCAATTATTGCTACTTTCATTTATTTTCACTCCGTTCTACCATAATTCAAACTATATTTTATCACAAAATTCGCAAATTGTGAATATATATATTAAAATTTTATATTTTTACCTGTCGGCTATTGACGATATATATGTTGAAATGATAAAATATTAAATTGAATACTTATAATTTGAAATAGGAGATTAGTATGTGGAGTGCAGATAAATGGGAGCAGTACAGACTTATAGACAGTGCTGACGGAGAAAAACTTGAATATTGGGGAGATTATCTTTTAAGACGTCCCGACCCACAGGCAGTCTGGAGTTTAAAATCTGATAAAAAACTTTGGAATAAGGCTGACGCTTGGTATCACCGTTCAAAATCGGGCGGCGGAAAGTGGGAGTACTTGAATAAGAAACTTCCCGAGCGTTGGACTGTTAATTATCGCAATTTGACTTTTAATATAAAGCCTATGGGCTTTAAGCATACGGGACTTTTTCCTGAACAAGCTGTAAATTGGGATTGGTTTTCAGAGCTTATAAAAAAGGCGGACAGACCTATAAGAGTACTTAACCTTTTTGCATATACAGGCGGTGCAACAGTTGCGGCACTTGAAGCAGGTGCGGAAGTTGTACACGTTGACGCGTCAAAGGGTATGGTAACTTGGGCGAAAGAAAATGTTGTGTCGTCGGGACTTGGCGACAGACCCGTAAGATATATTGTCGATGACGTTGTTAAATTCGTACAGCGTGAAAACAGACGCGGTCGTCAGTATGACGCAATAATTATGGATCCGCCGTCATACGGCAGAGGTCCGTCGGGTGAGGTTTGGAAGATTGAAAATGAACTTTATCCGTTAATTGAAGAATGTATGAAAATTCTTTCGGATAAACCGTTATTTTTCCTTATAAATTCATATACGACAGGTCTTAGCGCACAAGTGCTTATAAATGTACTCTCTATGACCGTAGGCAGAAAATACGGCGGTAAAATCACTGCCGATGAGATTGGACTTACGATGAAATCAAATAATCTTGTTTTGCCGTGTGGAATTAGTGGACGCTGGCAGGAACACAGTACAAAATAAATTTAAAGGAACAAATTAAATGATAGAAACAAAAAATCTTTCTTTTATTTACCGTGAAGAAGATATGGAAAGCGGAGAGATAAAAGAGGAAAAAGTTTTAAAGGATATTAACATTGAAATAGAAAAAGGCTCTTTTACCGCCGTACTCGGTCACAACGGCAGCGGAAAATCAACTCTTGCAAAGCATTTTAATGCTATACTTTTGCCGTCTGGCGGTAAGGTATATGTAAAGGGTATGGATACGGCTGACGAAAATAATATATTTAATATACGTCAGTCGGCAGGTATGGTTTTCCAAAATCCCGATAACCAAATGGTTGCGGCACTGGTTGAGGACGAGGTGGCGTTTGCACCCGAAAATTTAGGTGTTGAGCCTAAAGAGATACGCAGACGTGTTGACGAGTGTCTTGAAATAGTCAATATGACAAAGTATGCCCAGAGTTCACCGTCAAAGCTTTCGGGCGGTCAAAAACAGAGAGTGGCGATTGCGTCGGTGCTTGCAATGAATCCCGAAATACTTATACTTGACGAGCCGACAGCAATGCTTGACCCAAAAGGCAGAAGTGAAGTTATAAAGACAATAAAAATGCTTAACGAAGAAAAAGACATTACAGTTGTGCTTATAACTCATTATATGGACGAAGCGGCACAGGCGGACAGAACCGTTGTTATTGATGACGGTGAAATTGTGCTTGACGGTACGCCGAAAGAGGTATTTAAAAATGTTGAAAAATTAAAGTCACTCGGTCTTGATGTTCCGCAAGTTACGGAACTTGCGTATGAACTTCGTAAAATGGGGATAGAAATTTCAGATGATGTGCTGACGGTTGATGAGTGTTTTGATGAAATTATAAGAATTTTGGGAGAAACAAAAAGATGATAAAAGCAGAAAACGTTAATTATATATATCAGCAGGGAATGCCTTTTGAACGTCAAGCACTTTATGATGTAAATATTGAAATTAAGGACGGTTCGCTTGTTGCACTTATCGGTCATACAGGCAGCGGAAAATCAACGCTTATTCAGCACTTCAACGCACTTGTAAAACCGACTTCGGGCAAAATTATTATTAACGGTATTGACGTTACCGCTCCGAAAGCCGATTTAAGACTTGTCAGAAAAACAGTCGGACTTGTGTTTCAATATCCCGAACATCAGCTTTTTGAAGAAACTGTATATAAAGATATTGCATTCGGTCCTAAAAATATGGGATTCAGTGATGAAGAAATTGATAAAAGAGTAAGAGAAAGTGCCGCACTTGTCGGACTTAAAGAAAAGCATTTAACGCGTTCACCGTTCGACTTGTCGGGCGGTCAAAAAAGACGGGTTGCAATAGCCGGTGTGCTTGCAATGAATCCGAAAGTGCTTATACTTGACGAGCCGACCGCGGGACTTGATCCGAAAGGCAGAGATGAAATACTTGCAACGATAAAAAAACTTCACGAAGAAAACAAAGAAATGATAATTATATTCGTTTCACATTCAATGGAGGACGTTGCAAAAACCGCAGAACGTGTAATCGTTATGAATGACGGACACGTTGAAATGCAGGGAACGGTTGCGGAGGTGTTCGCACAAGCGGAGCATTTGCAGAAAATCGGTCTTAATGTACCGCAAGTAACATTGCTTACCGATAAACTGCGACTTGCCGGTTATGATTTGCCCGAGCATATTTATACGGTAAAATATGCCGCGGACGCAATTAAAAAATTAATCGGAGGTGGCGGCAATGTTTAAAGATATAATAATAGGACAGTACGTTCCGGGTAATTCACCGCTCCATAAAATGAATCCGCCCGTAAAAATAATAATGACGATACTTTACATAGTATTGTTGTTTATTTTAAAAAATCCGATTTCATATGTCGTATTTACGATTTATACGATAACATTAATTCTTATAAGCGGTGTACCTTTTAAAATGATATTAAAAGGCTTAAAGCCAATGCTTTGGATATTTATTTTTACGGCGGTACTTAATGTGTTTATGACGCCGGGTGATACGGTATGGGCACTGAAGATATTTAAGTTTACTTTAAAGATTACAAAAGAGGGTATCGAATCCGGTTCACTTATGGTTATAAGGCTTTTGTATCTTGTAATGGGAACGTCACTTCTTACGCTTACAACGTCACCTTTACAGCTTACGGACGGAATAGAAAAACTGTTAAAACCTTTCAATAAAATAAAAGTTCCGTCACACGAAATTGCAATGATGATGACTATTGCAATAAGATTTATTCCGACGCTTGTCGAAGAAACGGACAAGATTATGAAAGCACAAATGGCAAGAGGTGCGGACTTTGAAACAGGAAATATAATAAGACGTGCAAAGGCTATGATACCGCTTTTGGTACCGCTTTTTGTAAATGCGTTCAGACGTGCCGACGAGCTTGCAACGGCTATGGAGGCAAGGTGCTACAACGGCGGCAATAACCGTACAAAAATGAAAGAAACGCATATGACTAAAGTCGATTTGGGAGCAAGTATCGTATTTGTTTTGGCGGCTGCTCTTATTATGGCGGTAGAATTTTTAATTGAAATTTAGTAATGGAAATGGTATAATGAGAAATATTAAACTGAAAATTCAATATGACGGTACTGATTATCACGGCTGGCAAATACAGAAAAATGACATAACAGTACAGGAAACAGTAAAAAAAGCCGTTCAGAAAATTGTGAATGAAGATGTACATTTGACAGGCTGCGGACGAACAGATACAGGCGTTCACGCCGAAAACTATGTATGCAACTTTTTCACAAATTCAAGAATACCGTCTGAAAAGCTGCCGTATGCGTTAAACACATATTTACCGAATGACATTGTTTGTTTTGAGGCGGAAGATACTGACGAAAATTTTCATTCAAACAGCAGTGCGGTGAAAAAGAGATATGTTTATAAAATTTTAAACCGTGAATTTCCCGATGCGGTTATGAACAGATATTCGTGGCATTATAAATATCCTTTGGATATAGAAAAAATGCGGATTGCCGCAAAGGCATTTATCGGTGAACATGATTTTATAGGTTTTGCGTCAAGCGGATTTTCGGTTAAAACAACTGTAAGAGAAATTTATTCGCTTGATGTTGATAAAAACGGGGATATAATAACGATTGATGTTGTCGGAAACGGATTTCTTTACAATATGGTAAGAATTATTGCGGGAACGCTTGTTTTTGTCGGCGGCGGAAAGATTAATCCGAACGATATGACAGACATAATAAATTCAAAAGACAGAGAAAGAGCAGGTATAACCGCTCCGCCACAAGGACTTTGTCTGAAGGAGGTGTATTACTGATGAAAAACGATGACGAAATAAATGAAAGTTCAATAAGTGACCTCATACATTATGCGGAGGACGAAAAACGTAATACATTTGATGATGAACCCGAAACAGATGATGAATTGGATGATGAAATAACGGAAACAGACGATGAAACTGTATCGGATAATGAAGAACCTGTTTCGGAAGAAGTAAGTGAGGAAACCAAAAAAACCGAAGAAGAACCTATTTTGGAAGAAGCAGATGAAGAACCGGAAGACGAGCTTGCTTTAGAAGAAGCAGATGAAGAAAATAGTTCCGAAGAAGAAAAAACTTTAAGTAATAATGTAAATTACGATGATGATATAGATTATCCCGATTATGAAACGGATGTCGGATTTTTTGACGATTTAAAAATCGGAGACCACAAAGGTATAATTATAGGTGTGATAATAGGTATAATTGTTGTAATCGCTTTTATAATGATAGATACAGGAATAATCGGAAATTACAAAAATAATTTTTCAAACAATATATCTAAAGTATTTAAAACGAGTAAAACAGACAAAAATCAATTACCCGACCCAACACAAAAACCTGACGAACAATACAACACAGAAATAAAGTCAAATGAAATTGTTTCTTTTGAGGGTGCGAATGAAACTGAATTTGTACCGTACAAAAACGGTGTTGTATGTGCAAAAATGAATCATATGTCGTATATTGATGGAACGGGAACTGTCGTGTGGGAAATAGATACGGCGATAGTTGATCCGATATTAAAGGTAGACGGAAATTATATTTTAATTGCCGAAAAAGGCAGAAATAAAATTTGCTTGTACATTGACAATAAACTTCAATATGACGTAGACGATCCCGATACTGTTATGTCGGTGGAACTTTCTTCAAACGGGGATGTAGTGGTTGTTACGGATAAATCGTCATACAGAGGCGGTATATCTGTATATAATAAATCAGGCGAACAAATATTCTCGTGGGCGTCAGGAAGTGACGCGGTTATATGTGCCGATATTTCGGCGGCGTCGAGAAGTGTCGCAGTGGCACTTTTAAATTCCGATGTAACCGCAAAAACAACCGTACAGCTTTTTAACGTAAATGAAACAGAAAGCTATGCAAAAATCGAAATGCCCGATACCGTTGTATATGAACTTCAGTTTGTGGGTGATAAGGTTAATGCGTTTGGCGACAACAGGGTTACGGGAATTTCATCAAGCGGAAAAATTGTTTATGACAACGATTTTTCAAATGTGCAGCTTACACATTCGGCAATAGACTCAAACGGCAATAAACTGTTGGCATTTGACGACGGTAATATACCTATGCTGAATTTGTACAGCAAAAACGGTTTTTTAAAGAACAGTACAACCCTTATAGGCGTTACTGACTTTATAGACATAAATAAAAAATATATACTTTATAACATAGGCAGAGATATTTACTTTGGAAAAACAAATTCAAAAGTAATGTCAAAATATACTGCCGCAATGGATATAAAAAATCTGATTATAGTATCGGATACAACCTTTGTGGTGATTTATTCAAACAGCCTTGAAGTTGTAACCGTATAAAGGGGGTATGGCATGAATATAACTCTTGATATTATTTTATTGGCAGTGCTTGTCATATCGTTTGTTATCGGTTATAAAAAAGGATTTGTAAAATCGGTTTGGAAAATAGTCGCATTGGTTGTAACGATAGTGCTTGTTCTTGCACTTAAAACGCCTACGGTAAACTTTCTTGCAGGTTCGGCTTTGGCAAATAACATAAGCACAAAGATTGCGGAAAATGTCAATATTCCGCAGGGTGGAGGTGTTGATATTGCCGAAACGCTGAATTTGCCGGAATTTATTCAAAGTGATATGACAAATCAAATTGACAGCACTAACAATGCGGTTAATTCGATAAACGAAAAAACCGTAATGTGGCTTACAAATCTTTGCTTGACGGTTATCGCCTGCGTGGCACTGTTTATCATAATACGTCTTATACTTACGGCGGTGTATATGATAATAAACGGTATTACGGAAGCACCGATTATAAAAGGTGTAAATAAATTTATGGGTGGAATTTTTGCAACGATAAATATAATTTTTATTATATTTTTGTTGCTTGCACTTGTATCAATGTTTGCACCGGCAGAGAGCAATCTGTATGAAATGATTGAAAAAACATATGCAGTAAAATATTTATATAATTATAATATATTACTTCAACTATTTATGAAAATCTAAGGAGGAAAAAGAAATGTACAGTGATATAGTAAAAAAAGGATTAGAGAAAACACCTCATCGTTCGCTTTTTAAAGCGTCCGGATTTACAGATGAGGAAATCGAAAGACCGCTTATAGGTGTCGTAAGTGCAAAGAATGAAATCATTCCCGGACACATTCACCTTGATAAAATCGCAGAGGCGGTAAAGACAGGTGTAAGAATTGCCGGCGGTACACCGTTGGAATTCCCTGCAATCGGTGTTTGCGACGGTATCGCAATGGGACATAAGGGAATGAAATATTCTCTTGCAAGCCGTGAGCTTATTGCAGATTCAATCGAATCAATGACTATTGCACACGGTCTTGACGCTCTTGTACTTATTCCAAACTGTGATAAAATCGTTCCGGGTATGCTTATTGCGGCAGCAAGATTAAATATTCCTGCTATCATAGTAAGCGGCGGACCGATGCTTTCAATTAATTATAAAGACAAGTATCGTGACCTTAATACTGCATTCGAGGCAGTCGGTGCATTTAAAGCAGGTAATATCGATGAGGACGAACTTCTAAGACTTGAAAATGCGGCTTGTCCGTCATGCGGTTCATGTTCGGGTATGTTTACTGCAAACTCAATGAACTGTCTGTGTGAAGTCCTTGGTATGGCTTTACCGGGTAACGGCACAATTCCTGCTGTTTATTCTGAAAGAATACGTCTTGCAAAGCATGCAGGTATGAAGATTATGGAACTTCTTGAAAAGAACATTAAGCCGAGAGATATTATCACTCCGGATTCAATTTATAATGCACTTCGTGTTGATATGGCACTTGGCTGCAGTACAAACTCAATGCTGCACCTTCCTGCAATAGCACATGAGGCAAAAGCACCTATAACACTTGATTACGCAAATGAAATCAGTAAAGAAACACCGAACCTATGTCACCTTGCTCCTGCAGGCGAACATCACGTTCAGGATTTGTATGCAGCAGGCGGTGTTCAGGCACTTATGAACGAGCTTTCAAAGAAGAATTTGTTAAAGCTTGATACAATTACCGCAACAGGTAAGACTTTGGGCGAAAATATTAAGGACTGCACTGTACTTGATTATAACGTAATCCGTCCGATAGATAATCCGTACAGCCAAACAGGCGGTATTGCCGTATTAAAGGGTAATCTTGCTCCTGACGGCTCTGTTGTTAAGAGAAGTGCCGTTGCAAAAGAAATGTTGCAGCACGAAGGCCCTGCAAAGGTTTATAACAGTGAGGAAGAGGCTATTGAGGCTATTTATACAGGTAAGATTGTAAAGGGTGACGTTGTTGTTATCCGTTACGAAGGTCCAAAGGGCGGACCGGGTATGAGAGAAATGCTTTCTCCTACATCTGCAATCTGCGGTATGGGACTTGATAAGGACGTTGCTCTTATTACAGACGGACGTTTCTCAGGCGCTACAAGAGGTGCGGCTATCGGTCACGTTTCACCGGAGGCTGTTGAAGGCGGCCCTATCGCATTTGTACAAGACGGCGATATTATTTCTATTGATATAGATAAATGCCAGATTAACTTTAAGGTCAGCGAAGAAGAATTGGCTAAGCGTAAAGAAAATTGGACTCCGCTTGAACCAAAGGTTAAGACAGGTTATCTAAGAAGATACTCAAAGATGGTTTCTTCTGCAATTCAAGGTGCAGTTATGTTAGACGACTAAAGAACAAATGATTATACAAAAAACGCATTTCTTATATGGAATGCGTTTTTTTATAAGGTTGACAAATCAAATCATTTAAAATATAATGTAGGTAATATATAATAGAAAGAGAGCAAGTATATGCAAGACGGAGTTAAACTTGAACGTAAGACTAAAGATGAACTGAAACAAATAGCGCAAGGTCTTGGAATAGAAAAAATTTCAGCTTTAAAAAAAGATGAAATAATTGCATTGATTCGCGAAAAACGTGAACAGATTGCAAATGAGGAAAAACAGAAAGTGCAACCGAAAAAACGTGAACGTCCGGCAGACGCAGTTGAAGTAAAGGGTGTGCTTGACGTAATGACAGACGGTTTTGGTTTTCTTCGTATGGAGAACTATATGTCGGGCAAAAACGATATATATGTGTCACCTACACAAATAAGAAGATTTAATTTAAAGACCGGTGACGAGATTGTCGGTGATTGCCGACCTTCACAAGATGAAGATAAGTTTTCTCCGTTACTGTTTGTAAAGACTATAAACGGCGACCCGCTTGAAATTGCTTTAAAACGCAGACCGTTTGAACGTCTTACACCGATATATCCGAAAGAAAAAATAAGCCTTGATACAGGTGACAGAACAAGAACCGCATCAAGACTTATAGATTTAATCGCACCAATCGGAAAAGGTCAGAGAGGTATGATAGTTGCACCGCCCAAGGCAGGTAAAACTACTATATTAAAACAAATTGCCCAATCTATATCCGAAAATTATCCCGATATTAAATTGATAGTACTTTTAATAGATGAAAGACCGGAAGAAGTTACAGATATAAAACGTTCAATAGACGGTGAAGTTATATATTCTACATTTGACCAAATGCCCGAAAATCATTGTAAGGTTGCGGAAATGGTGCTTGAAAGAGCGTCAAGACTTGTGGAACAGAAAAAAGATGTAGTAATTTTGCTTGATTCAATCACAAGACTTGCAAGAGCATATAACTTGACAGTTCAGCCGACCGGAAGAACTTTGTCCGGTGGTCTTGATCCGGATGCATTGTATAAGCCGAAAAAGTTTTTCGGTGCGGCTCGTAATATAGAAGAGGGCGGAAGTCTTACAATTTTGGCAACGGCACTTGTTGAAACGGGCAGCAGAATGGATGATGTTATTTTTGAAGAATTTAAGGGTACGGGTAATATGGAATTGAAACTCGACAGAAATCTTCAGGAAAAACGAATTTTCCCTGCCATTGATATTTTGAAGTCGGGTACAAGACGTGAAGAAGATTTGCTTAATGAACGTGAAAAAGAGGCTTGCTGGATTATAAGACGTGAGCTTGGCAGAAATTCAAATACCGAAACTATTGTCAGCTTTTTGCAGTATATGAGAAGCACAAGCAGCAATAAAGATTTTGTTGAGCTGATTATTAATAATTACGGAAGAAAATAATTTTTTGAGAACTGTAACGATTTGTTGCAGTTCTTTTTTATTGTAATCGACGCAAATAGTGTATATAATAAGAAATAATCCACAATATATGGTATAATGAAAAAAAGTTCAAAAAAAATGAAAAAAAGTGTTGACAAAAGGGGTAATAGAGTGTATAATAATCAAGTCGTCAGTTGAGAGGGCTAAAGAACACGGGAAGAGAAGTGTTCGGGTTGAGAAGAAGTTAAAACTTTTTCAAAAAACTTTTAAAAAAGTCTTGACAAACTGAAAACGATGTGATAGAATAAACAAGCTGTCGCAAGAGAGCATGTACATTGAAAGATAAATAGTGCAGGTTTTATGTCAAACATTTGCTTTGCAAATGTAAAACTATTGAGTTTTTTATGACAGAAATTCGGATAAAAATTACGAAGAGAAGTCAGTTAGTAATTAAGAGCTAACAAACAATCGAGTATATAAGAGCGAAAGCTTAAATATAACCATTTAAACGAGAGTTTGATCCTGGCTCAGGACGAACGCTGGCGGCGTGCCTAACACATGCAAGTCGAACGAGAATCTTTGGAATGATTCTTTCGGGATGAATTCCAAAGAGGAAAGTGGCGGACGGGCGAGTAACGCGTGAGTAACCTGCCCATAAGAGGGGGATAATCCATGGAAACGTGGACTAATACCGCATATTGTAGTTAAGTTGCATGACTTGATTATGAAAGATTTATCGCTTATGGATGGACTCGCGTCAGATTAGATAGTTGGTGAGGTAACGGCTCACCAAGTCAACGATCTGTAGCCGAACTGAGAGGTTGATCGGCCGCATTGGGACTGAGACACGGCCCAGACTCCTACGGGAGGCAGCAGTGGGGAATATT
>OJNL01000069.1_pt1 | contig 76905 bp, 58 predicted proteins | sample 1597581 | NCBI WGS metagenome assembly OJNL01 (sample SAMEA2452133, study PRJEB22498) | human gut metagenome | biome: human feces; feature: human gut; material: feces | place: Australia | collected 2012
AAAAAAAGACTAAGAAAGAACAGACATAAAAGCAAAAAGTAATTTTTAGTCTGAAGGACAAAATAAAGAACAAACTTGTGAAGCAAAATGTCTCGCGGGTTTGTTCTTTGTTTAAGTAGTAAATAGAATCATTTAAAAGCCAATTATTGTGACAAGCGAACTCGTTGTAGACGTACAGCCCAAAGAGGTATCCATTGCACTGCTTGAAGACAAGCAGCTGGTGGAACTCCAGAGCGAAGGAAGAAACATCTCCTTTTCGGTGGGCAACATGTATTTGGGACGCGTCAAGAAATTGATGCCCGGCCTGAATGCCTGCTTCGTGGACGTGGGTTACGAGAAAGATGCTTTTCTTCATTATCTGGACTTAGGTCCTCAATTTAACTCGTTAGAGAAGTACGTAAAGCAAACTTTAAGCGATAAAAAGAAACTACCGCAAATCACCAAAGCAACCATACTTCCCGATCTTGAAAAGGATGGCACCGTAGCCAATACACTCAAGGTGGGACAAGAAGTAGTGGTGCAAATTGTTAAGGAGCCTATCTCTACCAAAGGTCCGCGCCTGACTTCCGAAATCTCATTTGCCGGAAGATATCTGGTGCTGATACCTTTCAACGACAAGGTTTCCGTATCACAAAAAATTAAATCGAGCGAAGAACGCGCCCGCCTCAAACAATTGCTGATGAGCATCAAACCGAAGAATTTCGGAGTGATCGTCCGCACCGTTGCCGAAGGGAAACGCGTAGCCGAGCTCGACGGAGAGCTTAAAGTTTTATTAAAGCACTGGGAAGATGCTGTTACCAAAATACAGAAAGCTACTAAATTCCCGACATTGATTTACGAAGAAACCAGTCGTGCCGTAGGCTTATTGCGCGACTTATTCAATCCTTCTTTCGAGAACATCCACGTCAACGACGAAGCCGTGTTCCACGAAATCAAGGACTACGTAACTCTTATCGCCCCTGACCGGGCAGGAATCGTAAAACTGTATAAAGGACAACTCCCCATTTATGACAATTTTGGTATCACCAAGCAGATCAAGTCTTCGTTTGGCAAGACGGTTTCATACAAGAGTGGTGCCTACCTGATTATTGAGCATACTGAGGCGCTTCACGTAGTAGACGTGAACAGCGGTAACCGCACCAAGAATGCCAACGGGCAGGAGGCCAACGCACTCGAAGTGAATCTGGGAGCTGCCGATGAACTGGCTCGCCAGCTGCGACTGAGAGATATGGGTGGTATCATTGTGGTGGACTTCATTGATATGAACGAAGCCGAAAACAGACAAAAGCTTTACGAACGTATGTGTGCCAACATGCAGAAAGACAGGGCAAGACATAACATCCTACCGCTCAGCAAATTCGGACTGATGCAGATTACCCGCCAGCGTGTGCGCCCGGCAATGGATGTCAATACCACAGAAATCTGTCCCACCTGTTTCGGGAAAGGCACCATCAAGTCCTCTATCCTCTTTACGGACACTTTAGAGAGTAAAATTGATTACTTAGTCAACAAACTGAAGATTAAGAAATTCTCGTTACACATCCACCCGTATATTGCTGCTTACATCAATCAGGGACTCGTTTCCCTGAAACGGAAATGGCAAATGAAATACGGATTTGGTATCAAGATTATTCCAAGCCAGAAACTCGCGTTCCTGGAATATGTATTCTACGACCCGCAAGGGGAAGAGATTGACATGAAGGAAGAATTCGAAATTAAATAAGAAAAGACGGCGAAGTAAATCAGAAACTTCGCCGTCTTTTTTATTTTTATCGCCAACTTTTCAAAATTATTGACCGATATTTTAAAGCAACTCACCCTTTATACAGAAGCGAACCATCACTCACTCCTCTGCACATGCAAGGCGATAAATCTCTTTGCTGTCCTGCTTCGTCAGCTTCACATAATTCCCTACCAACTCTCCCTTATTGCGGTGCAGACTATCCGCCAGACGGTCAATATCAGGATTTTCAACACCCAGTTCTTTAAATGTCACAGGCAGACCAAGAGAGTTAAAGAAAGCTTTCAGCTTACCAATACCCTCCAAAGCAACCGCTTTCTTATCTTCTGATTCAGGAACGCCCCATACACGAACAGCATATTGGGCAATCTTTCCTACATTATGCTCTACCATCCAAGTCATCCAGGCAGGGAAGATAACAGATAACCCAGCACCGTGGGTAACACCATAAATAGCACTGATTTCATGCTCCAGGAAGTGCGAAGCCCAATCTTCCTCACAACCTACGCCACAGGTACCATTATGCGCAATCATGCCCGCCCACATCAAGTTGGCACGCGCACCGTAATCTTCAGGATTTCTCATTACCTTGGGAGCTTCATTGATGATAGCCATCAAAGTGCCTTCACAAAGACGATCTCCAATTTCCACCTCCTGAGTGTTCGTAAAATAACGCTCCATGATATGAGCCATCATATCAGCCACACCGCAGGCAGTCTGAAAGGGCGGCAAAGTATAAGTAAGTTCCGGATTCATAATAGAGAATACCGGACGCAAAACTTCCGGTACACGCAGACTGAGTTTCTGCAAACCGTCCAGTTTCGTTATAACCGTATTACCGGAACCTTCACTTCCGGCAGCAGGAATAGTCAGCACAACGGCTACCTTCAACGCTTTGGTCACTTTAGCCTTTCCGATATAGAAATCCCAGAAGTCACCCTCATAAAGCACACCTGCTGCTATGGCTTTGGCCGTATCAATGACAGAGCCTCCACCCACAGGCAACAGCATATCAGCCTGTTCACGACGGCAGAATTCAATGCCTTCATACACTTTCGTATCTACCGGATTGGGCTGCACACCACCCATCAGGCAATATTCAATCCCTGCTTCCCGCAAAGACTGTTTCACCCTATCCAACAAGCCACTCCGTACAACAGATCCGCCGCCGTACACGATCATCACTTTCCGCGCACCATGCTTCCGCGCCAGTGCACCGACTTGCATTTCCGTAGCCTTACCGAATACAAATTCGGTAGGACTGTAAAAAACAAAATTATTCATTAACGGATATATTTACTATAACGTTCGAAGAAGCGCTTGAACACTCCCCATTTCATCAATCCTTTTTCAAAGACAAAGATACCCAGGAGAGCACAGAATATTCCCAATAATACATCAATCAGATAATGATGCCCCGAATAAACAGCCGTACACCAGATACCCACCATGATAAACGCAAATAATGCTATCAGCCAGCCCTTGCAGCGGTTCATAACAGCATAAGCCAACGCCACAACCATATATGCCGCATGCAGCGAAGGGACGGCTGCAAATACATTTGCATTACGCCCATAGATAGAGTCGAAGATCGTGCATCCCAGCAGTTCGTCAAAGCGTCCCAACCCTGCCACATTTCCCGGAGTATCCAGCATCGCCTCAAATCCATAGTTCATAGCGTACCAGGGGGGAGCGGCAGGATGAATATAATATCCTGCAAAGCCAATAAGATTAACCAGCAGGAAGACCATAGCAAAACGGAGATACATCTGGCGATCTCCCCTCAGATAAAGCCACAAACCGAAAGCTATAGGCACAGGCACCCAACAAAGATAGAACACGCCTGCAAAGAAGTCAGCAATCGACCAGTGATGTATGGCAAAGTATTCGCAAGGAATAAGTGTCGTCCCATTCACAGATATACCGAAAAGGGATTTCTCCGCTTCATACAAACCCTGCACATCAATAGGATTCACCTGATAATTGGGATACACCCGCATCCAGTCGTATGAAATTCCGAAGATAACAAAAGGCAGTAAAGCTACTGCCAGTTTACGGGTTGTCTTCCCTGCAAAAAACAAAACGAAAAACAAACCCGCCATCAGGAAATGCTCCGGACGGAGCCCGATACAAGTAGCCGTCAGCAACAGGAAAACCACCGTTATAACCACTACCAACATCGTTTCTCTTACCGGAGGGAAATATCTTTTTATCATTTATTCAAAAGTTTATAGCAATGTGCCAGACGGACAAAAGCCGTCAGATTAGCCAATACGGCAATGATTGCCAGAGGAACAATCAGGATCAACATCGGGTCGAAGAGTGTGCAATCGGAAAATATACCACAGAACAAAGCTCCCAGACTGGTCAGCACCACTCGCTCAGGACGCTGCATAATACCTACTTTACATTCCAGTCCCAGCCCTTCGGCACGTGCGCGTACGTAACTTACCATCAGCGAACCGATCAAAGCAAGAAAAGTGATAATGGAACCCCAGAAATAACCTTGTAATATGAGATAATAGGATATACCGAACAAGGTAAACAGTTCACTGTAACGGTCGAGCACCGAATCGTACAATGCCCCGAAAGTGGAAGACATATTGCCAAGACGCGCCACACGGCCATCCATCATGTCAAACAACCCGGCGAAGAGTATCAGTCCGCCTGTCCATCCCACCAAAGAAAGATCCTCTTCCGAATCTGTCACTAACCCTGCATAAATAAATATACCGGCAGCCACAATGTTAAGTATCAACCCGGTAGTAGTAATAAAGTTAGGCGTAATGCCAATTTTAATCATGCCGCGCACAACGGGATTGATAATCTTGTATATCACCTGTTGCAGCCAATCTCTGTAATTCATGTTCATTCTATTTTTTTCTCCAAACGTTGTTTCAGAAATCTTTTTAAGTTGTGGTTCCGGTAGACGAAGACCCGTTGCAAATAGTAGTTCCAGAAAAATGCAACCAGCAAGGCCACAGAAATTTTGGACAGGATAAATACATCATAGACATAATATCCCAACAGTCCGTTCACCCACTTCATCCGTGCCAGCCACTCCGTCAAAGCAAAAGTACCCCAAGTGTTTATAAGGATGCTCCCACCCCACACTACAAAATACTTTATTGCTACGTGCAGTCTCTTGCAGTCCTCTGCCTTAAAGACCCACTTGTAATTCATGACGCAATTCACGATACCGCCAATCACGGAACCTATAAAGGTGGCATATAAATAGTATATACCAAATAATTTCACCAAAAGAATAGTTATCAGAAAATCGATTACAGTAGCTATCTGTGCAGAAAGCTGCGCTTTCATAAAAAGCCACACTTCCCTGCGCCAACCTGCAAAACGACTCCGTTCTTCTACTCCATCAACCATCTTGTCGCAATTAAAACAATAAAACCATACACTCCTGCCAATACATCGTCCATCATCACTCCCACTCCACCCGGCAGTTTTTCCATCCGCCGGATGCCCAGCGGTTTCAGAATATCAAAGAAACGGAACAATACAAATGCTGCCAGTCCATACCAGACATGACCTGCCGGAGCTGCCAGGAGCGTAATCCACACACCTACCATTTCATCCACCACCACGCGCGACGGATCTTCACCCCAGTAAGGTTCCAGACGGTCGGTAGCCCAGATTCCGGCTACGGTGAACAGGGATATCAATGCAACAGTCGTCCACAACAGACAAGTTTCTGATATGAGTAAAGAAAGTCCGAACCAGATTAGCGTAGCGAGTAAAGCGCCCGCCGTGCCCGGAGCAAAGGGAGAAAAGCCTGAGCCGAAGCCCGTGCCTATCAGGACAGGGAAGAAGGAAGGTTTCCTCATAGAAAAAGATATAAAAAATGATAAGATGATAAGACGGTAAAATGATAAGATAGCTCAATACAATCTCACCATCCTATCATTTTACCATCCTATCATCTTATTTTATGATTAGTCCAGATAGCTCGGTGATTTTTCACCCACCATCGTACGGATTGTTTCTTTCACCATTCTCCATTGAGTGAACAGATCATGAATCGGTTCATGCTCAAAGTCGTGCATCGGGCTCTTGCAGAAGAATGACAGCCAAGTCTGGATTCCAGACATACCTGCACGCAATGCCAGGTCACTGAAAATAACGAGGTCAAGTGCAATAGGAGCTGCAAGAATAGAGTCACGGCACAGGAAGTTTACTTTGATTTCCATCGGGTACCCCATCCATCCGAAGATGTCGATGTTATCCCATGCTTCCTTATTATCTTTACGGGGAGGATAGTAGTTGATACGAACCTTGTGGTAAACATCGCCATAGAGATCGGGGAATTTTTCAGGTTCGAAGATGTTATCGATAACAGACAACTTGCTAACTTCTTTTGTTTTGAAGTTTTCGGGTTGATCGAGCACTTCGCCATCACGGTTACCCAAGATGTTAGTAGAGAACCAACCGCTTACACCCAGCATACGAGTCTTGAACATCGGAGCGAGCACTGTTTTCATCAGTGTCTGTCCACTCTTGAAGTCCTTACCGGAGATGGGCACATTCATCTTCTTAGAGAATTCCCACATTGCCGGAGTATCTACACACAAGTTAGGAGCACCCATGATGAACGGAGCACCTTCTGCAATTGCAGCATAAGCGTAGCACATACTCGGAGAAATCACTTCCGTGTTATTAGCCTTCATTGCTTCTTCCAAAGCAGCAAGCGACTCGTGTTCTTTACACAACGGAACGTAGATTTCAGTACTTGCAGCCCACAGCACAGCAATACGCTCGCAGTTGTTGGCAGCCTTGAAGTTACGGATATCCTCACGCAGTTGCTCCATCATTTCCCAACGGGTGGCAGCCTGCTTGATGTATGTACCATTCAGACGTTTTGCAAAGTTGTGGTCAAAGGCAGCAGGCATCGGTTTGATGGCTTGCAATTCCTCTTTTACCAGATTTAAATCTTTCTCTTTCAGAACTTCTGCATACATCGCAGCTTCGTATGCATTATCAGGGAAGATATCCCATCCGCCGAAAACAATGTCGTTCAAGTCTGCCAAAGGCACTACGTCCTTAATCAGCTTTTCGTCGTTGTTCTCCATGCGTATTGTGGCCATCTGTGTAATAGACCCAATAGGTTTTGCCAGTCCCTTACGAGCAGCCAATGTACCCGTTATCATGGTGGTTGAGACCGCGCCACCCACTCCGACTACCAGTACACCCAAACGACCAGTTGCCGGCTTAATGTTTTCTTTCATTGCCATTGTATCTTTTAAAGTTTAAAAAATTGCTCAAATTTAGGCTATTTTGTTCAATTGAGACTCGTCATTTTATCCGATTTAATGTTCTGTTAGTAAGATTTAAGTTAAAATGTCATATGCAGACTGATTCTAAGACCGGATTTATCAATTCCAGGCAGATTTCTGTAAGTTAATCGCCATACATAATCGAAACGGAGAACCTTCAAAATATTCTCTACCCCGATACCCACCTCCATATAAGGGGTATCCCCCATATAAGAGGTTGTGACGGGAAAACGAAAAAGGTCATTGCTGACTGTCGGATTATTTTTGTCGCTCAAATTCCCGTACAATCCCCGAAACGAAAGGACTTCACGCCATTTCAACTTTTTCAGCAAAGGTACGCGGTTGAACAAAAAGCCATTTAGATAATAAGTAACGTCCCACGAAGCATATTCATCGTTCATAAACTCCATGGCATTCATCAGGGAGTAAGACTCCGGCTGAATAGTATAAGAAAGGTTGGCGTTCGGGATAATCAGTAACGGGAAAGGTACTTTATTCCAAACTTTCCCGGCTTTCAGGATAACGTCGGTATAGCCGAAGGCCGAAAACCAGAAACGTTTCTGGAAACCTGCCTCTGTATATTGATAGGTATAATCACCGCCCAACACTCCTTTTGCAGCCATCGTATGTGAAAGCGAGAAGACCGGCGCATCCAGCGATACTGGGAAGCGGTTCCATTGCGTCTGAAAGAATTTTTCATTCGGCGCATAACGCAATTTTACTTCAAACTCGGCATTCGATATTTTCTTCACGGGCGTTGCCATCTCATCCTGCTTCAGGAAAGGGATAAGATACGAAGACTCATCCTGCCGGAAGCGGGAAGTGAGCTGAAAGGAGAAACCGGAATGGAACTCATTGGTGTAAGTCAGCTCCGCCTTGCGCTGATAGCCTATCCGGTCGTCCTTCTGGCGCTTTAAGCTCAGAAATACGTTGTCCTGACTGGTATAAAGGTAATGCTGTCCGTATTGGTTTACATCCGAGGTATATCGTGCTTTCAAAGAATGAATAGGAAACTCGTTGGCATACTCCTTCTTCTTATGGAAAGAATATTCCACTTCCGCCATTCCCTTCATCCGATGGTCTTTGAAACCGTAAGCCATGTATCCTTTATAGAATAGGTGCGGATTGAGCCACGCCGTAGTCATACCTCCCGCACGCAGACGCACACCTTCCAGGGTGTTGCCGCTTATGGTGGTATTCATCATACCTATATAGAACAGGGGTTCTTTCTCTTTAGGTGCGGGTATGTATCCGGTAAACAGTACTTTCAAGGTCTTCTCCGTCCAGTAATAGACAGGATACGTGCGAAGCTGCGCCATCATTTTATCAACGGAAGTTTCCTTCTTGCTGACTTCCACCTGACGGTTATCGTCCCAGTAAGCTTCCGTGCGATGCGTTGCTTCGGCCGGCTCAATCACTTTTTCCGGCTTCTTAAAGGCCGAAAGGGCATCCGCAGAAAGTTCATACACATAGTTCCTGTAATATACATCCCGCTTGGCATAGATACCGTCACTGTTGTCCACCAGCTTAAATTCGGTGGTGATATGTTCGTCAACCAACTGGCGCGTACCGTCTGCCTCACGGGTAAAGTTCTGTTCAAGAGACATATAATCCACAAAATTCAGATTGATTTTCTGTGGAAAGTTCATGGTGGCACGACGCACGAAATAGGTACTATCCAAAGTAACGTACAAGTGTCCCGTAAAACCGAATGACTCGGAATTGAAGGGTACGAACGTCAGGTCCACACAAGGCTGGCCTGCTATCGTAAGTGTGTCCATCAGATAATATTTATAGAATGAAGGGCCCAGGGAAGAGAGTGGACTTACGAACTTATTGGTGAACAGCGTGATGTTGTTCTCATAAATATCTACATCCGTCATCGTCACACTGATGGCTTGCTCCATGCCTTGCTGCGAAAGCATTTCATCCACACCGGCCTGTCGGCGGGCATGTACGCGCTGTTTCTGACTTTTGGGAGATTTGCGGTAATAGTCCGTAGCCAGCAGCTCACGGTTAGAAACGGCAAGCACGGGCTTTCCCGTAACGGCGGAAGTATCCACATAGTCCGTCAGGAACTTGAATTTACGATAAAGCCACTTCTGCTGCTTTACGCTGTCGAAGTTGTTAATGGCAAAGGTCATCTTCTCATAACGATCCCGTTGCCAGAAGTCCAACTCTTTGGGCGAATAGTCATCCCGATGTTCTATCATTTGTCGCACAAATTCCACGGCGGGATTATCTTTTTTCTTATATCGCTCCCGTTTGGGCTTTACCACCACTTCATTCAGGGCATACGTTGCCGGCGAAAGGGCGATGGTAAGACGGATACCTTGTGCCGGATGAATAAGACGGGTGTATTCATTATATCCAATGGCAGAAATAACCAGCACGGCTTGGGGGCGGTAGGTCTTGAAAGAAAACTGTCCTTTGTCATCGGTCATACCTCCTTCGGTAGTACCTTTCAGATACACAGATGTATATGGGAGAGGCTCACGGGTTAACGAGTCTGTAACAACACCTTGTACCACATATTGTGCTTGCAGGGGGAAGCTCATCCAGCAAAGGTTGATGAACAATAAAATCCTTAAAAAAGTAAACCTCATACCTATTTATATATTAAGTGACAAGCTACGAGCTACAAGCTACAAGTTGCTGCGATACCGACAGGCACAAGTTCTGCTTCCTATAAGCAAATGATACAGCAAACAATCTCTTGATCCCCCCAACTATTACACCGAAAGGAACTTGTAGCCTGTAGCTTGTAGCTCGTCACTTAATTCAGCGCTCTGCACTGAATTAGCAAATGTGCTCGCAAAGGTACGCAAGAAAACTTTTTTAGAAAGTCCAGTTTTACTGAATAAATGTTCTAAAAAACCACTTTTGCACAAAACACTTCCTTTTGCAGGCTGTTGTATATGTCTTAAACGACGCCAAAAGCATCGAAAACCAATTAATAACCTAAACAACTTAATTATGGAATGGATAATAAACCAGCTCAGGGAGCGCCCCGAACTTGCCATATTCCTCACCCTGTTCCTGGGATTCTGGCTTGGCAAGCTACGCATCGGGAAGTTCAGCTTGGGGACGGTCACAAGCGTATTGCTTGTAGGCGTATTGGTAGGACAGTTGAAGATCGACGTGCCAGGCCCCATCAAATCCGTGTTCTTTCTTCTCTTTCTGTTCGCCGTCGGGTATAAAGTAGGGCCGCAATTCTTCCGCGGACTGAAAAAAGACGGACTCCCCCAGGTAGGCTTTGCCGTGCTGATGTGTATATCGGTATTGGTAGTGACCTGGCTTCTCGCCCTCGTAATGGGCTACAATCCCGGCGAAGCCGCCGGATTACTGGCAGGTTCGCAAACCATCTCCGCCGTCATCGGAGTAGCCGAAGACACCATGGCAAACATGGGGCTGGACGAAGCGCAACGCCAAAGCTATATCAATATCATCCCCGTATCATACGCTGTGACTTACGTTTTCGGTACGGCAGGTTCAGCCTGGGTGCTCTCCTCCCTCGGTCCCAAACTATTGGGCGGACTGGAGAAAGTTAAAGCTGCCTGCAAAGAGTTGGAAGCCAAAATGGGTAGTTCCGAGGCAGACGAACCAGGCTTCATGCACGCCGCACGTCCCGTAACCTTCCGCGCCTACAAGATAGAAAACGAATGGTTCAAGCAAGGCCGTCGGGTGATAGACTTGGAAATGTACTTCCAGAAAGATGGCAAACGCCTGTTCGTAGAGCGCCTGCGCAAGCAAGGAGTCGTTCGAGATGTATCCCCGAATACCGTATTGAATATAGGAGACGAAGTCGTTCTCAGCGGACGCCGTGAATTCGTTATCGGCGAAGAGGACTGGATAGGCAATGAAATACAGGACGCACAATTGCTCGATTTCCCGGCAGAGACGTTACCTGTCACGGTCACAAAGAAAACGTTCGCCGGAAAAACAGTGGCGAATATCCGCCGGCACAAATTCATGCATGGCGTCAGCATCCGCAGCATCAAGCGTGCGGGAATTGAAATACCCGTATTGGCACAGACCAAATTGGATGCCGGTGACGTCATCGAAGTAGTAGGCACCAAGCAAGAAGTGGAAAGTGCCGCTGTACAAATAGGATATGTGGATCGACCTACCCACCAAACGGATATGATATTCGTTGGATTAGGAATTCTGATAGGTGGTTTGTTCGGTGCATTATCCATCCACATCGGTGGTGTCCCCATCAGTCTGAGTACGAGTGGTGGCGCATTGATAGCCGGATTATTCTTCGGTTGGCTGCGCAGCAAGCATCCTACGTTCGGACGTATTCCCGAAGCTTCCCTGTGGGTACTGAATAATGTAGGGCTGAATATGTTCATTGCTGTAGTGGGAATAGCTGCCGGACCGAGTTTCGTACAGGGTTTCCGGGATGTCGGACTCAGTTTATTCATTGTAGGTGCCATAGCCACTACCTTGCCGTTGATTATCGGTTTGTTGCTTGCAAAGTACGTCTTCAAGTTCCATCCCGCCATTGCCCTGGGGTGCTGCGCCGGAGCACGTACTACAACAGCCGCACTGGGAGCGATACAAGATGCAGTGGAGAGTGAGACGCCTGCGCTGGGTTATACGGTGACGTATGCCGTAGGAAATACCTTATTGATAATATGGGGTGTTGCCATTGTGCTCATGGTTTAAACGATAAATCTTCATCAGATGAAGAGCTAATATCTGCGATATGGAGAACTAATATCTGCGATGCATGAAACTAATCCCCGGAGTGCAAGAAACTAATCCCGGAGATGCATATAATTATTCATACAACAATTGTTGCAAGAAAGTATTATAACTATTGTAAGATAGTATAACAGCTATTGTAAGAAACAATAATAATTATAGTATGAATAATTTCTTGCAACGCAGAGATTAGTTTCCTGCAGCCGCAAGATTAGTTTACCGCACCCGAAGAATTTATAAGATACAAACTTAAACTTAACAATATGGATACTAAGAATTTTGAAAAGAAAATGGAGACCATCAGCCCATTCGAGCTGAAGAATCAATTGATCGATATGGCTGATGAAAGCCTGAAGAAAACTGCCCGCACCATGCTGAACGCCGGACGCGGTAACCCTAACTGGATAGCTACCACTCCTCGCGAAGCCTTCTTCCTCTTGGGACAGTTCGGACTGGAGGAATGTCGCCGCGTCATGAACCTCCCCGAAGGCATTGCCGGCATTCCCGAAAAGTCCGGCATTGCCTCCCGCTTCGAAGCATTCCTCAAAAAAAACAATACCGCCCACGGCGCCAAACTCCTGGAGCAAACCTATAACTACCTGTTAATGCAACATGCCGCCGACCCCGACTCCCTGGTACATGAATGGGCAGAAGCCGTCATCGGCGACCAGTACCCTGTGCCCGACCGCATCCTGCACTTCACTGAAATACTGGTGCAAGATTATCTGTCGCAAGAAATGTGCGATAACCGCCCTCCACGCGGCACATTCGACCTCTTTGCCACCGAAGGCGGAACCGCCGCCATGTGTTACCTCTTCGATTCCCTCCAGGAGAACTTCCTGCTGGATAAAGGTGACGGTATCGCCCTGATGGTGCCCGCTTTCACCCCCTACATTGAAATTCCGCAACTGAGTCGCTACCAGTTCAACATGATAGAACTGCATGCCGACCGCATGACGGACGACGGATTCCACCTCTGGCAATACAATGACAAGGACATCGACCGCCTGAAAGATTCCGCCATCAAAGCGCTCTTCGTGACCAATCCCAGCAATCCGCCCAGTTACGCCCTCAGCCCAGAGACGATGGCACGTATTGTTGATATCGTGAAGAATGATAACCCCAACCTGATGGTTATCACGGATGATGTATACGGCACATTCAGCCCGCACTTCCGCTCATTCATGGCTGAACTGCCACACAATACGCTTTGTGTCTATTCCTTCTCCAAATATTTCGGAGCTACCGGTTGGCGTGATGCTGTCATCGCCCTGCACGAAGACAACATCTACGACAAGCAAATCGCCCGCCTGCCGGAAGATAAACGCAATGCGCTGAACCGCCGTTACTCAAGTCTGACTCTGCATCCCGAAAAAATGAAGTTTATCGACCGCATGGTAGCCGACAGCCGACAGGTTGCACTAAACCATACCGCCGGCCTGTCATTACCCCAACAGATGCAAATGAGTTTATTCGCTTCCTTCGCCCTGCTGGATAAGGAAAATAAATATAAACTGAAAATGATGGAAATCATTGAAAAACGTCTGCATGCCTTGTGGGATAATACGGGATTCACGTTGATAAAAGACCCACTCCGTGTAGGGTATTATACAGAGATCGACATGCTGGTATGGGCAAAGAAATTCTATGGAGATGATTTCGTAGAATACCTGAAACGTACCTACAGCCCGCTGAACGTCGTATTCCGCCTGGCGAAAGAAACGTCTCTCGTCCTGCTGAACGGCGGTGGTTTCGATGGTCCGGAATGGAGCATACGTGCCTCGCTTGCCAACCTGAACGAAAAGGACTATGTGGTCATCGGCCAGGGCATCAAGCGGATTCTTGACGAATACGCGAAAGCGTGGAAAAAGACTACGGGAAAATAATGCGGAACCGTGTCAACCCATCACTGTACGTACGCAAAGAGAACGTACACCCATGACGGGTAAGCACCTCGCGAATAAATACCAGACCGATTCCCTGCCCGTTCGGTTTAGTGGAAAAGAAGGGACTGAAGAGCTTTGCTTCAGTCTCTTTTGTTATACCGGGACCATTATCTACCACTTCAATCGTGGTAGGAGCAATGGTACGGACTACAACCCTGCCCTGCTGGATCGTTCCTTCGGGTGCATGCTCTATACTTTCCGCAGCATTCTTGATAATATTCACCAATACCTGTTCCAGCAATGCCGCATCAAAGCGTACCGGTTCCAGCTTCGGATCACATTCCAGCCAGAGAAGGATATTCCGGTCGTTGCACATACCCTCCATAAAGCGTTTACACATGGAAGCCAGTTCATTCAGTTTGCCCGTAACCAAGGTGGGCTCAGGAATCTTCACGACATCGGCAAAACGGGTGATAAAGCGACTCATAGAGAAGCAACGCTCGGTACAAACGCGCATTACATCGCAGATATCCTCCATATCCTCTTCGGTGGAAAGGGCTTGCTCCACAGTATCGAGAGTAGATGTAATACCCGCCGTCGTATTGTTCACCTCGTGCGCAATCATGCGGATCACCTTCTCATACGCTTTCTTTTCAGCACGCATCACCTCGTCCGTCATCTTCTCTATCAGATAGAAAGGATGATGAAAACCTCTGTCGATAAAGGAGGAATGGGTACATTTATAGATATTCGAGTCATTCAGACGCACTACTGCCGTCTGATCTTTTGAGATATTCGCCAGTTCTTCAGCCAAAGGAGAGTCTATATTCTCTATTTTCTTTCCCATAATCTCTTCCAGACGTACTCCCATCATCTTCAATCCCATCGGATTAAGCTGGGATATTTCACCGTTCAGTGTGGTAATGACAACTCCCATCGGCGAAGCCTGGATTAGCAAGTCCAGAAAATGGTTTTGCTCGCGCAGACGCAAACGTTCGTTCTTCAATTGCTCCATCATACGGTTGAACACATTTACAATGCGGTCCGACTCGTATTGCCCTACTTTGCTGAGCCTGCTGCTGAAGTCCTGTTCGCGCAGTAATTCCATGCCGCTGCCGATAATATTCATCGGCTTCACGATCTTACGGTAAAAGACAACCAGAAACACCAGGATACACGCAATGATCCCCTCTACAATGTAAAGATGCAATAGCTGCATCCCCTTCGCCAAGTAGAGAAGAGCACCACCTAACCCCAGGAGGAAGAGGACAAGTATGGAGAAATAGAACTTTATTCTCACGATAGTAGTGATTAGGAGTTAATGATTAAATCACTTTTCATTAACCGTTATATTAAACTTTTCCAGTCGGCGATAGAGCGCGGCACGACTGATGCCGAGTGTCATAGCTACCTGACTGAGATTTCCCTTATGGCGATCGAGTGCCTGCAAAATAGTCTGATGCTCTATTTCATCCAGCGTCATGCCTGCCAGAGACGATGATTCCGAGGCCTTCACCGGTTCATCATGACGCAGATATTGTGCATCGAAATCCGAAGCATCCAGTGTCGGCTTCCCGCTGACGAGAATCGTACGCTCCACAAGGTTCTTCAATTCACGGATATTTCCCGGATAAGGCAAACGGGAAAGGAAGTTCAGGGCATCTGCCGAAAATTCCGTGCGGGGTAGTCCGTTGATCTCTGCCTGACGGTCGGCAAAGTGACGTGCCAGCAAAGGAATATCTTCACGGCGTTCGCGAAGGGCAGGCAGCTTAACGGTTATCAGATTGATACGATAGAACAAATCTTCGCGGAATGTACGTTCCGATACCATCTTGCGGAGGTCGGCATTGGTGGCGGATACCACACGGATATCCGTCTTGCGGGGACGGCTGTCACCCAGCACTTCAAACGTCTGATCCTGCAATACACGAAGCAGTTTCACCTGGCAGGAAGGATCAAGGTCACCAATTTCATCCAAGAAGATAGTACCCTTGTTGGCAAGTTCAAAGCGCCCTACACGGTCTGTTGTCGCATCCGTAAAAGCACCTTTCTTATGACCGAACATTTCACTTTCAAAAAGACTCTGCGAGATACCGCCCAGGTTGACTTTTACAAACGGCTGTTTCACCCGCTGGCTGTTGATGTGGATGGCTTCGGCAATCAATTCCTTACCTGTTCCACTCTCACCGGTAATCAGCACCGAAGCATTGGTACGCGCAATGCGTGCCACCGTATTCAACACTTCCATCAATCCCTGAGATTTTCCGATGATATGGCTGCGGTTCAACGTCTCACTCTGTTCTTCCGGTGCATCTTTCGGGACGGCAGTCAGTTCAAGAGCTGTCTCGATGCGTTGCAGCAAAGCAGCATTGTTCCACGGCTTCGTGATAAAGTCGAACGCGCCTGCCTGCATACCCTGCACGGCAAGTTGTATACTACCCCATGCTGTCATCAGGATAACGGGTACATCAGGGCGGAATATTTTCACTTGCTTCAGCAAAGTCAATCCCTCTTCTCCCGTTGTGGAAAGGGTGAAGTTCATGTCCATCAAAATGAGGGCAGGTGCCTCGGCACGCACCACATCCATTGCTTCGCGCGGTCCGGGAACAGTTTGCGCCTCATATCCTGCACGTTTCAGCATAAAACTGAGGGAAGAACGTACGGCACTATCATCATCGATTATCAGTATCATAAGATTTCGTTGTTTTATGGTTTGCAAAAATAAACGATTTCACACAGAAAGCACAGAATAACACTGTTTTTTTCAATAACAAGCGAAAAACGGTTATGAGTTATAAGTTATTATTCATAACTCATAACTCAAACTCAGTCTCTCACAATTTCTTCAAAGTCCGCCTCCAGTTCGCAATTCCGTTCAAAATCCCAAAGTGTCAAACTGCGGATTTGATAGAAATAGTACCAATAATAATAGAGCTCGGAAATATGTTTCTGTCTTGCTTCATCTTTTGATTTCTGTGCGTCGTTCAGGTCCAGCGTACTGATTTGTCCGATCATAAAGGTTTCCACACTGGTTTTATAACGTTTCTCGGCAATGCCGTCAGCCTCCTGTGCAATACCCAATTGTTGTGCCTGATTATTGAAGTTCGCTACGAGCAGGAAAATATCCTGATTGAAGTCCATCTGTTCCTGACGGATTCTGGAAAGCACCACTTCACGGTTGCTCTTTGCTACACGCACTTTTCCTCGGCGTTTTCCCCAGTCCAAAATAGGAACTTTCACACCTACCTGTACAATCTGGTTATCGAGCAGATCTTTGTAAGCGGAAGTAAAATCACGATTCTGCCCCGTATACCCCACGCTGGCAAACAAGTCTATGCTGCGCAGATTTCCACGGGCCGTAGCCACTTCATAATCTGCTTCCAACTGGCGGCGACGGATATTCTGTGCAAACGAGTTCCGATCCAAAGCCTTGTTCAATACAAGATTATATTCCATCTTCATATCCGGTGCCGAGCTCGGCAATATTGGATTCAGATTCTCGTCCTCCGACAAACCGAGGAAGGAACGCAACTGGAACATCTTCGCATTCAGGTTACTCTCTGCTTCCGTCACGTCCGCCTTGCCCTGCAAAGCATTCAATTTCAACTGTAACAGGTCATTTTCTGAAATCTGCCCCATCTTGCGCTTTGCCATCGCCACTTCATAGAGGCGGTCGGCATTCACTTTATTCTGGTGAGCAGTTTTCAGATTTTCTTTAGCCAGCAGCAGATTGAAGAAATAAGTGATTGTCTTCATCGTCACCTGTTCCGTAGCCGTGATAAAAGCGGCTTTTGCTTCTGCATATCTCACCGGTTCGATACGGCGGTTCCACTTCAGATTGTTCACTCCGAAGATAGGTTGCGACAATTCCAGGCTGACGGGGACGGACATAAACCGTTTATCTCCTCCGGAGCCTAATTGCTTGATATATTCAAGAGAAGAGGCCAGTGACAGTTTACCGCCCGTAAACCATAAGTTCTGGTCTATGGAGAGTGTTCCGGAAAGTCCCAGCGTATTGTTACGCACGAATGAGTAGGAACCATCCGAATTTTGATATCTACTGTAAGATTTATTGTAATTAGGTAAAGTACCGTTCAGATTCACTTCCGGTAACAGGTCGGCACGGAAAGTACGATATTCCCAATATGAAGTCTTCAATTCATTCAGCGCTACGGCGGCATCCACTGACTGGGTACGTGCCAAAGCTATCGCTTCATTTAAAGTGATGAGACGTTCACGTTCGTTTGTCAATGTATCGTTCTGTGCAAAAGCGGCGAACGGAAATAGCATCCAAGCTGCGAGTAAAATATTCCTTTTCATGTTTATCAAAAAATAGTTGTAAACAGAAAAGCAAAGAGCGTGCCAAAGCGCCAGGATGCTTCTGGGCAGGGATAGGTGTTCATTATCGGACAGTGGGGATGTCCATTTCTGAACGGTGAGAGAAATATGAAGTATTAAGTATAAGCTACGCTGTGACTCTGCATAGCTATACTTAATATTTAGATTAAAGCACTCCCTTCGAACTCGGCAATTCAAAGTGATAGATATCCCTCTTCACCGCCATCTTTATAGCGCGGGCCAGCGCTTTGAAAATGCCTTCTATCTTATGGTGCTCGTTCTGGCCTTCCGCTTTTACATTCAGATTCATCTTGGCAGCATCGCTCAGGGATTTGAAGAAATGCAGGAACATTTCTGTCGGCATTTCACCAATCTTTTCACGAATGAACTCTGCATCCCATACCAGCCAGGGACGTCCGCCGAAGTCCAGGCAAACCTGGCAAAGGCAGTCATCCATCGTCAGGGCATAGCCATAACGCTCGATACCACGCTTATTTCCCAATGCCTGATAGATGCAATCGCCTAATGCAATCGCAGTGTCTTCTATGGTGTGATGCTCATCCACTTCCAAATCACCTTTCACATGGATCGTCAGGTCCAAACCGCCATGCTTGCCTATTTGTTCCAGCATGTGATCGAAGAAACCCAGTCCGGTATGGATGTCACAGGCACCGTTACCATCCAGATTCAGAGACACGAAAATGTCCGTTTCCTTTGTTGTACGGCGTACTTCCGCTTTCCGTTCTCCGGCAAAAAGGAATTCGGCAATTTTATCCCAATCTTTCGTGACAAGGGCACATACCTCTTCCAGACCTTCGCAGGCAGCAGTTCCACCTTCGGATTCCGGTTTCAGCAATGCAGTATCATTCTGCAAAAAAATAGCCCGGCAACCCAAGTTCTTAGCCAGCTCCACATCCGTCGGACGGTCACCGATAACAAAGCTTCCAGCAAGATCATACTCCGGATTATTCAGATACTTCGTCAGCATCCCTGTGCGCGGCTTCCGGGTAGGTGCCATATCTTCCGGCATGCTACGGTCGATGAAGATTTCATCAAACGTAATCCCTTCACCTTCCAGCGTCTTCATCATCAGGTTATGCGCAGGCCAGAAAGTTTCTTCCGGGAAAGATGCCGTGCCCAACCCATCCTGATTGGTCACCATCGCAAATTCGAAATCCAATTTGCTACGGATGAAGCCCAAGTTACGCATCACTTTGGGATAAAACTCCAACTTTTCCAGCGAATCCAACTGGTAATCTACGGGCGGTTCAATCACCAAAGTCCCGTCACGGTCTATAAATAATACTTTTTTACTCATAGCTTTTCAACGCTTCTATCAGTTTATCATTCTCCATTCTCGTGCCTACCGTCACACGCAGGCAGTTGCCACAAAGTGATATTGAATTACGATTGCGGACGATGATCCCCTCTCCTACTAGATAATTATAGATTTTCACCGCATCCGTCACCCGTGCCAGGAAGAAATTGGCATCAGACGGAAAGACTTCCACCGTCAACGGCAGTTCGGAAAAACGTTTCTCCAAATCCTCGCGTTCCTCTTTCAGCCTCTTCACCCAACGCTCTATCTCATAGTACTTATGCAACATTTCTATTGCCTGTTTCTGAGTCAGTTGGTTCACATTATAAGGGTACTTTATCTTGCTCAGGATACCGATGATTTCCGTAGAAGCAAACGCCATTCCCAGGCGGATAGCCGCACAGCCCCATGCTTTAGAGAAAGTCTGGAACACAACAAGATTCGGATATTTATCTAAATCCAGCAAGAACGACGGGGATTCTGAAAAGTCACTGTACGCCTCATCCAATATCACCAGCCCTTCAAACTCACGCAGCAACTTCTCTATCTCACTGCGCAACAGATCGTTCCCCGTAGGATTATTAGGCGAACACAGGAAAATCAGCTTCGTCCGTTCATCCGCAGCTGCCAGCAACTTGTCTGCCGAGAACTGGAAATGCCCGTCGAGCAGGACTTTGCGATACTCCACATTATTCACATCAGCACACACCTGATACATGCCGTAAGTAGGATCGATAGCCACCACATTGTCCACTCCCGGCTCACAGAAAGCACGGAAGACCAGGTCAATAGCTTCGTCGCTACCATTGCCCAGGAAAATATGCTCGGGAGACACTTTCTTTATCTTGGAAAGTTCCGCTTTCAGTTCCCACTGCATCGGGTCGGGATAGCGGTTGTGCGGCAAGTTGTACGGGTTCTCGTTCGCATCGAGAAATACCGATGCCGTTACACCTTTATATTCATCACGCGCCGAAGAGTAAGGTTTCAGCTTCCAGATATTCGGACGGGTCAATTCTTGCAATGTTTTCATGATCTATAAATATGATAAAGTATTGAACACTAATTACGCGAATTACACAAATTTCATCTTTACCCTTATTCGTGTAATCCCTGTAATTTGTATTCTATATTGTTTTTAATCTCACTGTTACCGCATTTTTGTGCGCATCCAGATGTTCGTTCGCCGCCATCTCTTCAATGGCAGGGCCGATATTCTTCATTCCTTCCTGACGGATTTCCTGGAACGTAATCTTGCGGATAAAACTATCCAGGCTCACACCGCTATAAGCTTTCGCATATCCGTTCGTCGGCAAGGTATGATTCGTTCCCGAAGCATAGTCTCCCGCACTTTCCGGAGAGAGCGATCCCAAGAAAACCGAGCCCGCATTCACCACACGTTCTGCCACCTGCATATAGTCCGCAGTTTCCACAATCAGGTGTTCGGGCGCATATTCGTTTGTCAGTTCGATGGCCTCTTCCATATCTTTCACCACAATAAGCTTACTGTTGGCAAGAGATTTCTCCGCAATTTCCTTACGGGGCAGAAGTTCCAGCTGACGTCCCACCTCCTCTTTCACAGCCTGTTGCAAAGCCTCCGAAGTGGTAATCAGCATTGCCTGACTATCCACACCGTGTTCAGCCTGGCTCAGCAGGTCCGCAGCTACAAATACCGGATTCGCCGTTTCATCCGCCAGCACTTCCACTTCCGACGGACCGGCAGGCATATCAATCGCCACATCACGCAGACTGACCAGCTGTTTCGCTGCCGTCACATACTGGTTTCCCGGACCGAATATCTTGTAAACCTTCGGCACGCTTTCCGTCCCGTAAGCCATCGAAGCAATAGCTTGCACGCCACCTGCCTTGAATATCCTATTCACCCCTGCCACCTGTGCAGCAAAAAGAATAGCTGGATGCACCCGCCCTTCTTTATCCGGCGGTGTACAAAGCACAATCTCCTTACAACCCGCAATCTTTGCAGGCACAGCCAGCATCAGCACCGTAGAGAACAGAGGAGCTGTTCCTCCGGGAATATACAATCCCACCTTTTCAATAGCCACCGCCTTTTGCCAACACGTCACGCCCGGCATGGTTTCCACCTTCTTGCCCTCAAAGCGCTGTGCGGCATGAAAAGTCTCTATATTCTGTTTAGCCAGACGGATAGCCGCCTTCAGTTTTTCATCCACCAGCGTCTCCGCCTCTTTCAGTTCCGCCTCTGTCACCGCCAGCGATGTCAGCTCCGCCTTATCAAACTTTGCCTCCATCTCCAGCACCGCACGGTCACCGTCCGACTTCACGCGGTCTATAATCTCCCGCACTGTATCGAACAGATTCTCAGTATTCATCACCGGACGTTTCAATATCTCCGCCCACTGTGATCTATCCGGATTATTTATTAATTTCATACCCTATTCCATTTTTATATTCATTCTACACCATCATCCCTACACCATCACCCCGAATGATCCCCCGGCCTCACTGTAGGAGCGTCAAACGCAGGTAGTATTTTCAGCGTCAAGAAGGGCAGGCTGTTTGAGCGTAGCGAGTTCCTGCCCTTTAGCTGAAAATGCTACCGGAGTAGCTCCGGAAGTGCAGCCTTGAGTTTTTCTTTTGGTATCTTTTCTTTTGTCTCAAGACAAAAGAAAAGTACATCACAATATCATTTTTTCAATCGGCAGCACCAAAATTCCTTCTGCCCCCAGCGACTTCAGTTTTCCGATAATCTCCCAGAAGCACTTTTCATCCAGCACCGTATGAACTGAGCACCAGCCCTCCTGTGCCAACGGCATCACCGTCGGACTCTTCATACCCGGAAGCACCTGGATAATCTCTTCCAAACGTTCTTTCGGTGCATTCATCAGCACATACTTCTTATCTTCCGCTGTCTTCACAGCATCCATACGGAAAAGCAACTCTTTCAGGATTTCCTTTTTCTCGTCACACAGATTCCTGTTACCAATCAGCAGTGCTTCCGATTTCATCACCACTTCCACTTCTCTCAACCGGTTGCTCACCAGCGTAGACCCCGAACTTACAATATCAAAAATCGCGTCCGCCAGTCCGATGCCCGGTGCCACTTCTACGGAACCCGTAATCACGTGTATCTCCGCACTCACATTCTGTGTTTTCAGAAATGTACTGAGGATACCCGGATACGACGTCGCAATCTTCCGTCCTTCAAACCACTGCACACCCGGATATTCGATATCCTTCGGAATTGCCAGTGACAAACGGCATTTGCTGAATCCGAGACGCTTTACAATCTCTGCATTTTCATTCTTCTCCACATATTCATTCTCACCTACGATACCTATATCTGCCACGCCTGTTGCCACTGACTGCGGAATATCATCATCACGCAAGAATAATACCTCTACAGGGAAATTAGACGATTGTACCAGCAATGAACGTTTCACTGCATTCAATTTGATATCTGACTCTCCCAGAAATGACATCGTCTCGTCATAAAGACGACCTTTAGCTTGTACTGCAATTCTTAATAACATAAGATTTATGATTTTTAATTTATGATTTATTTTTAAAAACAAAAAACGAGGCTTGCCATTATCCGGCAAGCCTCGTCATTTATATGTTTATTCATTATGCACATACAATCATACGCCTACCGATTATTCGTCAGGTAATGATGATGATGATGATGTGCAACAATATTTTTCATACAATTCTTTTGTTTTGATGCGACAAAAGTAAACTATCCGTTTAAAACTTCCAAATATTTATCACAAAAAGTTTCGTTTTCCTATCATTTTCTTAGTTTCATCAATCAAATCAGCGGCAAAATTTCCTCCTTCTCCACATCGCAGTGATGAAAGTGCATTTCCTGCTCCGCCTTCTCCTTCGGGAAAGTGAAGTAAGTGCATACCGCCTCCGAGCACACCTCTCCCGCCTCATTATAAAGTTTCGCGTCGATAATCACGATATTTCGCTTCTGCTCGCGTATGGAAGCCCGCAACACTACATGTGAGTCTGTAGTCGACACCGGTTTACGAAAACGAGTTTCCATCTTCGAAGTCACCCCGCTTGTCTGCAACTTACGCACTACCACCCATCCGCAAATTTCATCCAGCAACACCGACTGAATGCCACCATGCAGCGTATTCAGCCAACCCTGATACTCAGGACGCGGTTTCCAGAGGCTTACCACCTCATCGCCATCCTCGTAAAACTCCATTTTCACACCGGACTCATTATTGGGAGCACAACCGAAACAATTGTATCCTTCCAAATCTTTCCACGGGTTAATAATCTTCTTCATACAATTTCGTTTTTATTTTTAATGGGTACGCGGACGACGCGAATAAAGCGGACGAACGCGGATTAATTATAATATGTATATTCACGCTCTTCGTACACCACAGGCACATCGTCTATATACTTAATTCTGATTTTCCAGTTCCCCTGATCGTCATTATGGAATTTATAGACATATTTCACTTCTTCGGTTTGCCCTTCCGGACACTCTGTTCCGGAAATCAGTTCCCCTTTGGTATTGTATCGGTACGTATGCTGGCTTTGAGGTGTACCATCCGGTGAAAAATATTCCTCAAACACTACACGCCCCTGAAAATTATAGCCTCTCCGGACAGAGCCAACCGGATCAGATCCTTCGGGTTGCAATAACACTTTCCGCTCTATTTGCTGCCCATAGGAATCATATATATAACGGAATTCACTACATTTTGTTCCATTCGTCAAGTAACCGGCTTCCTGTACCATATTACCTTCTATGTCGTAGCGAAATATATCCCGTTGTATAATTTCACCCTTATCATCCAGTATCGAACAGTGTTTGAGACGCCCCTCTTTGTCATATCCATAATTCTTGTTTACCGTCAGCACCCCCGCCGGTGTATAATGGCTTTCTTTCAACAAATTCCCAGTCTCATCATATTCATACTGAATCTTTTCCCGGCATACTCCCGCTTCCGTAAACCGTTCCTCTTTTATTTTCCGTCCGTTTTCACCAAACTCGTAAACGAAGAACTGTCCTTTCTTCTCTCCCTTATCCACCGCCTGCGGACCTTTGGCGATAGCAACGTATGACCTTTGCTGTACCTTCTTCACTTTACCGCGCACGGGTATTTTCTCCCAGTCATTTCCACCGTCTGCATACTCTATATCTCTACGGATAATGAAATTGGGTTCTCCATACTCATTGCAACCTTCAAAACGCTCTGTCCAGTTACCCGCTTCATCTATCTTCCGAATCGGATTCTTCTGATTATCCTCTTTTACCACCCGCATCTTCCCGAACCGTAGTGCGCCCATTCTTTTCAGAGTCAGTGTATCCCAACTTTCAACCCGGTATTCTCCCACACGTTCCATATTCCCATCCGGACCATCTATCAGGATTACTTTTTCCGGCATTCCCTCCGCATTGTACAGCACTTGTCTGCCCCATGACCTATTTTTCACATAGTCTTTGGAGTACTTTTTCAACACCTTTCCCGCTTCATCGTACAGCGCAGAAACAATCTGAAGCGTATCTTCCTGCCCGTTCATAGAGACAATGCTATTCAAACGCCCCTTTTCATCATACGTATAATTCCAGCAATCGCTGACTCCCCTGTCCGCAGTCGCATAAATCTCGCGCGACACCTGTCCGGCAGAGTTATACACATACACCAGCTTGCCATGCGGACTGCCATCCGGCTTCAGCCTGTTCTCTACCATCGTACGGCCTTTGCTGTCATACTTCACGAATGTGATATAATCCACCACCTTACCGGTCACCCACGTAGTATCCTTCAGTAGCGGCTCATACACCACCGTACGTATGTTTTTAATCCCCGGCTGATCCTGGGCGCGAAGTACAGCCGAACCGGCTGCCAGCAGAAGAAGCAAACCCAATATTTTACATCTCTCAGAAATAAATCGGTATCTCATATTCAATAGTGTTTTTCAATATGTTGCCACAAATGTAACAATACTTCGGCACGCACAAAAAAAGGCGGGGAGTTTTTTACTCACCCGCCTCCGCTTTTACTTCAAAACAAGAATGATGGACTAATTTCTACAATCCTATTCAATTTCTTCATTCCGAGCATTCCAAACTAACAGAGCCAACAATACTGATAATACCGCCGCACCAATCCAAAACCAATTGATATACGTAAAATCATAAACATCCGCCCCATTCACTACCGTTTTGTTTCCTTCTATCAACACACCGCTCATCACATCTTGCAATCCGGCACCTATGTAACTGGCAATCCCCACTACTCCCAGTGCCGCACCTGAAGCATTACGCGGAGCAATGTCAACCGCCATCAGTCCACCCAGGAAACACAATAACACACCAATACTTGTCCCAAATAAAATCATAGCCGTCACATCTACCCAAGTATGTGTACCAGGAACGAGTAAAAACAGACACAAAGCAGCTACATTCATCAATCCGAAAATCAGTGCAGGCACATTACGACGCCCTCCGAACAGCTTATCTGATATGAATCCGGAAAAGACTGTACCAACAATGCCGCAAACCGAATTGATAGAAATAATAAAGCTGGCATCCAAAGTAGTATATCCCTTCTCCGCCTCCAGATAAAACACTCCCCAACTATTCACTGCATAACGACTGATGTACATAAAAGCACTGGATAAAGCCAATATCCAGATAGCAGGCATCAGCAAAACCTGCTTTTGCGCTTTATTATAATCAGCAGCTTCCGCAACATTCATTTCTTTTTTCTCTTTCGGCCGATTCAGCGCCGGAAGTCCTTCGCTTTGCGGAGTATCATGAAGGAAACGCCATATAATCAATGCTCCGATAAGCCCCACGAGACCTGCGCCCAGAAAACCATACCTCCATCCCAGAACACTAACCACAGAAGCAACGATGATGAAAGTCAAAGCCTCTCCTATGTTATGACTGGCAGACCAAAATCCATAGAAAGATCCACGCTCTTTATCACTAAACCAACGGGAAAGCCCCACTACACACGAAGCAGCTCCCATAGACTGGAACCAACCACTAATCCCCCAAAGAATGGCAAACAAGATAAATGAATTGGTAAATCCCAAACACAGATTAACCAATGCAGTAACCAATAAACCGGTAGTCATGAAACGGTTTATATTACTACGATCAGCGAGAAATCCATTTGCAAATTTTCCGATTGCATAAGTAAAGAAAAGTACAGAACCAATAATTCCTAATTCAGTTTCCGAAAAAATTCCCTCATCCACAATAGGCTTCTTCATTACATTCAGGCTCAACCGACAGACATAATACAAACCATACCCAAAGGTTGCAGCCAGAAAAGTAGACCATTGCAAACGCTTCAACCGTTTCTTCTGTTCGGACAAAGACTCTCCGTTACAAGGTCTCGGCATTGAGACCCTGTAAAAATTAATAATATATTTCAGCATATTCTTGTGAGGTTAATCGTGAAGCTTCTTTGCTTTCAGATATTCCAGTAATAGTGCAGGACGATCTGTCTGAATCAGTTTAGTTCCTTGTCCAATGATCCATCCCCAACTCTCCCCCGGTTGTTTCAACTCTACAGCAAGATCATCATCATGACCACCACAAAGTTCCGGCCACAAACTATTTATAAAAATCTTAGCACCACTATCACGTACTTTCTTTATCAGTCTCTGCACCTCCGGACCGTCATTATCAAATACCAATTCAAAAGCCTGGGGTTTCATGTGTTCTAAATAACCGTCAACAACCGCTTCTGCACCTTCCTTGTGTAAATCGATCACAGGCATGAAAATCATCTTATCCAACACTTCACCATTCTCAGCTTTCACCTGATCATAAGGGAGCCCGGCTTTCATTATACACTGATGCACAGTACCTGTTTTTTCAAGAATAACGTATGCCTCTTTAAAATAATCATACCCTTTATCCACATTCACCATGATTTTGCCTTTACATAACTTCATCACTTCTTCAAAAGTAGGTATCAAGTGACGAGTTTTATGTCCGGCCCCATTTCTCATACGGAACTGACGCAACTCTTCCAACGTATAATCTTCCGGTTTACCTTTACCCGTAGTAGTACGGTCAATAGTTTTATCATGCATCAAAATAAGATGCCCATCTTTAGTACGCTTCAAATCAATTTCAACCATATCCACTCCCATATCAATGCAATTTTGAATGGCTTGCAATGAGTTTTCCGGAGCATTACGCCAATCTGCACGGTGCGAAACCACCAGAATTGATTTTTCAGCGGGTTCATTAAATGCTGTATGAATCCGTTCAGCAGGATTTTGTCCCCATAAAGCAACTGTACACAGCAATAAGAGGCAACTCAATAAAAATAGATTCCTTCTCATAAATTTTATTGTTTATTTTATACATTCAAATAGATCCGATTCATAGATGACATGGCTTTCGGATATAGGAACCGCATCATCAAAAACATAGATACGATATTTGTTACCTCCCGGATATACACGTACCATTATATGTCCCTGATGGGATGCCATTCTGTCAACCAAATCACCGATAACAATTTTAGTAGCCGGATGCATATTCGTGGAAAATATCTTTCTCTCTTCCGGATAAATTTCTTTAGAAAACAGACGATACAACACTGTATGATTAGGATGCAGAGCATCCCAAGTAGACATTATGACATTCTGAGGTGATAAATTCCGGAGAAAATTTTCATTAGTCCCGTCCTCATTGCCATGATGATTTAAAACCGCCACTTCTACCTTACCTACCACATCCGAAACCGGAGTCTCAATATCATGCCATTTAGGACGTCCCGGACGAGGAAAACCAGGAATATCCCCTCCTGTATAGTAATCAAATGCACCGTAACTCAACTTTATCACACAGCTATACATATTTTCTCTGGGCATTTCACTTTTTGAATAGTTGCTCTTATCTGAAAATAATGAGGTAACTCCTGTATCTCCATCCCAAACCTTACCATTAGCATATACATTACGCACACCAAATGAATGATATTTTTCCGGTTCATTGCATAACACAAATTGCTTGCACGATCCCACATTAAAGGTTTCACGTTTGGTACAGTCAGAGATTGATTTTACGAAATTACGATAGTTCATATAGCAAGAATCTTTATCGGAAGGAGGCATAAAGTCATCCCCTCTGTCCACGATTACCTTAGCAGGAAAATTCCGATATACCTCGGAAATCCCAGTCAGATAATACCTGCCTTTATCCTCTTTTTTATGCAACCAACTACCGATATGGTCTGAATGATAATGCGTCAAAAGATAATAATCAATGTTCTCTTTGTCTTTAGGTATAAAATAGCGGATATAATCTGCGATCCACTCACCAGCTTTCTTGGTATCATCAGGTTTTGCAGCCACGACTCTCGCTCCAACTCTATTATTCTCTCCGGCATCAATCAACAGAGTAGTTCCATCCGGCAAAATACAAAAGGTGCAATCCCCACGTCCGGTATTGATATGATGGATATCCATATATCCCTCTTTCCATTGAGGCAATTCTTGCGAGAAAGCACATTCAGCCACCAAGGCAAACAACAATCCCCAAATATATTTCATGTTTCATAGTTTTAGAAGGATGCCTGAGAGGCAATACTTTCAGGCATCCTCACTCAATAAATACTCAGATTAGTTATATCCCGGATTTTGAGGGAACGTTTCCGGATTGTCTATCAAATCAACCTCTGTTTTCGGAATCGGATATAAATAGTCATTCTTTGTTATTGTGAAACCAACCTTTGACATAGCTTCTATCGCCGTATCTGTACGGATCAAATCAAACCAACGATGCAGTTCGAACGGAAATTCCAAACGGCGTTCTTCCAATACAGCCTTGCGGAAAGCACTCTGGTCTTTCAAATCCGTCACTTTATATTCCACTGCATTTGCACGCTTACGAATCAAATTCAAGTAACTCAGTGCCTTACTTGATTCAGAGTTTTCATAAGCTACTTCATTATGAGCCTCAGCACACATCAGCAATACATCCGCCCATCTCAATAATGGTAAGTCAAATCCAACCTTTGCCGTAGTAGCGTCAAACGTATCATAATACTTAGCTATTACATTATTGTTAGCATCCACCTTTTTATATTCGATCATGGCTTTACGATCGTCCGTATTTCCATAAGATGCTAAGAGTTTGCTATCAATAACCGACTTATCCTTAAAGTAATCGTTGTATCCATGTCCTTCTCCAAGAACTGACTTTGAATATCGTACAGCAAACAAAATTTCTTTATTCATCTCCTGATTTACATCAAAAACATCAGCAACAGTGTTCTGTAAACCGTATTTAGATGAATAATCTTTGACTATGTTATCCAGCAAAGTCGCTGCTGCCGACCACTTTTGTTGTGTCAGATAAGCTTTTGCCAATAATGCTTTTGCAGCTACGGAAGTGGCTCTTCCCAGATTGTCATCATCATAAGCAGAAGTAAGCATACCGGACGCAGCCTCCAGATCCTCTTCTATAGCTCTATAAACATCCGCCACAGAACTACGTCCATACCCCTTGGCTTCAATAGCCGTCACCGGTTTCAGGATCAGAGGTGCAGCTCCCCAAAGACGAACAATATTGAAATATGCTAAAGCCCGTAAAAATAGAGCTTCCCCTTCATACTGCTTTTTCAGCACGGCATCTGTTACCACATCTATACTTGCAAGTACATTGTTACATCTGTATATCTGGTTATACAATTCTTTCCATGCATAGCGAACGACATTATTTCCGGAGGTAGCAGTAAAGTTATCAATGAAATAGAACATACCGGCTGCTCCACCGGGATTAATATCTTCCACATTATCAGACCTTAGCTCCATGAGGGAAATAAAATATTCGCCATATTGATAGGTTCCCTGCAAAGAACCATAACAAGCGGACAATGCAGAATTTATATCAGAAGTATTTTTATAGTAATTGACTGAAGAAGCCTCAGATATAGGTGTCAAGTCCAGAAAATCACTACAGCCGGTAAGCAACAGAGATGCAAAAGCTACGATATAATATTTTATTTTCATATCTTGATTATTTAAAAGGTTACGTTTAATCCGAATACAAATGATTTAGACAGAGGATATGTACCATAATCGATACCAGGAGTCAGTGAACCGCCTTTCATATTCACTTCCGGATTGTATCCGCTATATTTGGTAAAAGTGAAAGGATTCTGAGTAGAGAAATAAACTCTTGCCCGGCTGATTCCTACATTGGTAAGCAATGCTTTAGGCAGCGTATATCCAAAAGTGATATTCTTAATTCTCATATAAGAACCATCTTCAATATGCCAGGTAGAAGTAGTACCATTCATACCCGTTGCACTTCTGTTTGCACGAACTACATAGCCGCTACCCGGATTACTTTCTGATTGCCAGCGGTTCAAAGCATCGACCTGACAGTTATTTCCTCCTTCCATATTATCAATATAGCGACGGAATATATTGGCAATCTTATTCCCTTGTACACCTTGCAGGGCAATAGAGAGATCAAACCACTTATATTTCAACTCTGTAGAGAAACCATACGTAAACTTCGGCATGTAATTTCCTGTAATAGTACGGTCGTTCTCGTCAATCTCCATATTACCATCCATATCTTTGAAACGGAAGTCTCCCGGTTTCGCACCACTGACATAGGCATATTTACGTTGGCTCTTATCCGGATTCTTCGAGTTATCAATCTCTGCCTGATTAGCGAATACACCATCCGTAACCAAGGTATAATAGTTACCGATAGGCTCTCCGACTTTAGTAATGAAAGTCACACTCTCGGAAGTAGTTATCATTTCATCAACGCCACCGAGGTCTTTCACTTCATTCCGGTTGGCAGAGATATTAAAGCGATTGTTCCATGTAAAATCTCCCCAAGAATTTGTAGTAGAAATAGCGAATTCAACACCCTTATTATTAACTTTTCCGATATTCATAGGCACTGTACTGAAACCGGAAAACTCGGCAACCGGTACATTCAGTAGCATATCCGTTGTATTACTGTTATATAAATCCAGTTCTAAAGTCAACATATTGAACAGTCCTATTTCCAGCCCCAGATTGAACATAGCAGTCTTCTCCCAACCTAAATCAGGATTTCCAGCTGTTGCAGGACGTAAACCGCTGGCCAAAGTGCCATCAGCTTTTCCAAACACATAATTGTCTTCCGATAACGTGGCGTAATACTCGTAATTTCCAATATTGAAATTACCACTGATACCGTAGCTCGCACGCAATTTTAAGGAAGTAAGCCATTTTATATCTTTCATAAAATCTTCTTCACTGATATACCATCCGGCAGAAGCTGATGGAAACATACCCCAGCGGTTATTCTTTCCAAAACGGGAAGATCCATCCATACGAGCAGCAGCTGATAATAAATATTTGCCCTTATATGAATATTGCACACGTGCCAATGCCGATAACAACGACCATTCGTAAGCAGTTGCACTCCAGCTTGTAACAGCAGATGCTGCATTCATGGTATGTACCAAGTCATTAGGATAACCATTACCGGCCAGCAATGAAGTGTTCACAGATTCTTTCTGTGCAGTCCATCCGGCTATGGCAGACAAATTATGTACATCCTTAATGACTGTAGTATATGACAATGTATTTTCCCATACCCAGTTCAACATATTCTTATCACGCTTCGACCCTTCCGGCACTGAAGGCGGAAGTCTGTCTAAAGAAGTAGGCAAAGTGGAAGGTCTGTAATAAGAACGGCTGTAGCTGTTGAAATCCACACCGAAACTTGTCTTGAATTTCAGATTCTTATAGAGTTCATATTCCCCATAGACATTCCCCATAAAACGGTAACGCTTCATCTGGTCTTCCTTTTCGTTTGCCAAAGCTACAGGATTTACAATCTGCGGATGCTTATACTGCCAGTTCCATTGATCGAAATTATAAGAACCGTCGGCATTGTACACCGGCATAGTAGGTGACATGGCCAAAGCAGAAGCAACGATTGTCTCTTCTTTATATCTGTCCTCGGTAGGAACAATGTTGTACACTGAATAATTAAAAGACAGATTAGTCCCGAAGGTGAATTTCTTATAATTAGCATCGACTTTTCCTCTGGCTCCCATCTGTTCAAAATCCGAACCGATAACAATACCCTGCTCTTTCATGTAATTACCGGAAATAAAATATCTGGCAGCTTTGTTTCCTCCGGACAGAGAAAGATTATGGCTTGTGACGATACCTGTTCTCATAACTTCGTCTTGCCAATCCGTATTTGTCAGTCCGGTTTCACCATTGATATATGGCATTATTTCGGGAGGTAGCAAATAAGCCTGATTGATAACATCCGGTTTCTTTCCCAACTTCTGGTTACGAACTTCATTAGAATCATTGATGCTGCCTTCAATGCCTTTGCTTTCCAGCAAATCAAGATAAGCATTGTTGTGTCCGTCATAGGAGAGCCAAGCATATTCATACGCATCCAGCATATCTATCTTTTTAGTACGTTGCTGGAAACCTACATATCCATCATATTGCACGGTAGGCTTCATATCCTTGCCTTCCTTACCTTGCTTAGTAGTAATAATAACTACACCATTTGCACCTCTTGATCCATAAATGGCTGCCGCCGAAGCATCTTTCAAAACTTCAATGGACTCAATGTCATTCATATTAATGGAACTCAAAGGAGATACATTTTGTCCTGTACCATTTCCTGCTTCACCGGACATGGGGAAACCATCTACCACATACAACGGTTCCGTACCGGCAGTAATACTACCACTACCTCTTACCTTAATAGATAATCCTCCCCCCGGAATACCATTCGGTTGTGAAACCTGCACACCGGTCATCTTACCAACAAGAGCCTGATCCACACTGGAAACCGGAACTGCCAATTCACTCGCTTTCATTGAGGAGATAGAAGTGGTTACATCGCGTTTACGTTGTACACCGTATCCCACCACTACGACTTCATCCAACATTTCGCTATCTTCCTTCAAAGTGACATTTTGCAAGGCTTTGTCATTAGCATTAAATGTCAATGTCTGGTAGCCAATGAATGAAATGGTTACTTCTGCATTTTCCGGAACATTGGCTAAAGTATATTCACCGTCAATGTTTGTAATTGCCCCCAATGTCGTTCCTTGTATTGCCACACTCGCCCCAATCACCGGTTCACCGTTTTCATCAAGAATCTTTCCATTAATTGATCTTATTTTTGTTTTGTCATCACCCGGCATTAGCTTTTTGAGAGAAATCACAATCATCTTATTCTTTAGATTCACCTCCAATGATTTGTCAAGGATAGATGACAATGCCTCTACGACGGGAGTATTTTCAAAAGTCGCATTAACCTTTTTATTCTCGTTTATTTCGTCTTTCTGATAGATAATGGACAGCCCTGTTTGACTCTCTATTTCCTTCAATACAGTTTTCAATGTTTGTTCCTTAAAAACTTTGCTGACTGTCTGGGCATTTACAGATAATGAACCCAAACTGAGCAAGAACAAAAGGAATAAGCATAGAATTGATTTTCGGTTGTTCATAGCTTTTTCTTGATTTAATTAGTTGTTACAAAATTGATTTTATTCTCTGATATATATATCCTTTCCTCTGCGTTCAACGGTTATCGGGATGATCTCCTGCAAAGCAGCCATCACCTCTCCTATCGTCTCACGGTTTCTTAATGAAATGCGGAACCGTTTGGCACCTACCTGTTCCGATTCCAAACTGATATTGACGTCATACTGACGGGATAGCTTCGCTACCAGTTCTTTCAATGTAATATCCTCAAATTCAATCCGATTCTCCGACCAGGCTTTCCATTGCTTCACATCATTACGGGTACGTGTGATTTTTCCGGTAGCCATATCCAACTTTACAAATTCACCGGGTATCATCTCCATCCGCTGTTCCCCACGATGGATTTCTACAACTCCTTCTATCAGTGCCGTAGTGACAACTGAGTCTTCAGGATAGGCGGAAACATCGAATTTAGTTCCTTTTACTACTACATCATATCCGCAGGTCTGTACCGTGAATTCGGCCTTTTCCTTCTTCGTAACTTCAAAATAAGCCTCACCGCTAAGTATCACTTTACGATTCCGCTCGTTGAACTTATCCGAATACTTCAATATGGAACCAGCATTCAGCCATACCACTGTACCATCTGCCAAAGTCATCTTACTCTTTTCTCCGTAGGGAGCTTCGAATACGAAATAATCTTCGGTAGTAGATAAGGAAGCAATGTTCCAAACGCCCAACGTAGCCCCGGCGGTAAGCACCACAATGGCAGCTACGGCAGCCACCCTGCGCCAGAAGCTGAAATTGCGACGAGGCAACATCGGCATAATAGCCTCTTGCGTGCGAAGGCGGCGTTGCAAACGTTGCCATTCTTGCATGGTCTGTTCGTCTCCTTCATTAGTAACCTTCCATTCTTTTTCCCACTGGCGAAACCGCAGGCGGTTTTCCTCCGCTTGCTCAATATAGTTGAACAAGAGTTTCTCTTCTGCCTTTGAAATTTGTCCTTCAAAGTAGCGGATCGCCAATTCGTGAATGTTTGTTTCTGTTTTCATAAATTCTCTTTCTATAGGATGTAACAACTAATTTTAATTCTACCCAACCCCGGAAAAAGAAAAAAGCAGAAAATTATCAGTTTTCTACTTTTTCTCTTCCTGGTTATTCTGCTTATTCGTTCATAATCACCCAAGCTAAGACCATTATATAAATGTCTACCGGATACTTATCCTTGAAGTGACGTTCAAAAAGGGCAAGGGCTTTAGAAATATGTTTCTCCACGGCTGTAGTGGATATTTGTAGTTTATCGGCTATTTCCCTGTTCTTGAGATGTGTGAACCGACTCAGCAGGAATACTTCGCGGCAACGTTCAGGCAGCTGACCTATGACGAGCTTGATTTGCTCCTGCAATTCATCATAGAGAAGTTTATTGTCTGCATCAAAGGTGAAGTCGGTATAGTAAAGCCGTTCTTCCCCGTCAATGGATGCCAGGTATTCAATCCGGTGTTTCTCTACAATGGATACGTGTTTCAGATAATTCAGGCATCCGTTGCGCACCATCGCAAACAGCAAAGAGGTTATGGAGACTGACGAAAGTAAGTCTCTCTTCTCCCAGAACTTCAGAAAACATTCCTGAATAATATCCCGAACGATTTCTTCATCTTCAATAAAGCGAACAGCATATCCACGCAAACGCGGAAAATAATTTTTAAACAGATAGACGAAGGCTTCTTCGTTTCCCCGTTTTATCTCCTCCAATAAATAGCTATCATCTGAAAAATCAGCCATATTCTTTTCCATGTTTATATTTTAAGGAACAAAGATTGTTAGAACTGAATAATTAGGTTTTGCAAACCTATTAAAATTTTGTTCCAATACAAAATGAAAAAGAGATTGTTTTTATTCGCTTACTGATTTTGAAGAATACTGCCATAATACGTTCACCTTGTCGTAAGGAAACCGAAAGCGCCTCTGCAATATCTTTAGCAGTGATTCGGTTATTTATCCGGATAAATTCCAATACTTCGGCACGCACAAAAAAAGACGGGGAGTTTTTTACTCACCCGCCTTCATTCAAACGTTGCCTAAACCTAAAATTCCGCATTTACGTCAAAACAAGGGCACTCTTTCGTCCTTTCCCAAGGATCTACAATACCGTTGTAGTTTCTATCAGGGCTCAGATCCCGGTGCCCCACCACCCGAGCCTCCGGATAACTCTGCAAAAGGTCCGCCACCAGTCTGTGCATCGCCTCTTTCTGCCGCAAAGTCCGCGTGTCGGCAGGACGTCCGTTCACATCCAAACCGCCCTCATAACATACTCCCAGACTGTTTGCATTGTATCCGCGGGCATGCGCTCCGGGCACATCTTCCGGTCTCATCAACTCCACCTGTCCCGACTTTCGGATATAATAGTGATACCCCCACGATGAAAAGCCCCTGTAACGGTGCGCCGTATCCACGTCCTGCGCACTGAAATCACTGTCCGCCCTTGTGGCGGAACAGTGAATAATAATCAGATCGATCTTTCTCATAACCGGTATGTCCATTTATATCGTCATAGCATGTGCGCTCAGCGCACCCAACAAAGCAGAAGCCATCGCAATTACAATTTTCAATACCGTATCCCAAGTAATCTTCTTCATAACGATCAGTTTTTAGTGATTGAATTTTTTATTCTTTAAATTCTAACACCTCTGGCGTTAGAATCTATCCCAACGGATCATCTTCAATTCCTCCGTCATCACTGCCGGAGCCTCCTCCCTCCGAACCATTGCCGCCCGAAGCCGAACCCTGCAAACTCCGGGTCAGCACACGGGTATACGCCATCGTCTTGGCAATATCCGTCAATCCCTTGCCCGGGCGAAAGTTCACTCGTGACTTCTTGATCATAGACGCAGTAAAGTCTTCCGCTTTTTCCACCCCCTTACTGCTGAGTCCCATCTGCAAGGAACCCAAATCTCCCAACCTCACGATGCGTCCCGCTTTCAGTGCACGTTTCGCTTCGTAAATGATGCCCGCCAATGCAGCACGTACATCAGTTTCCGTACACGTGGTACGTCCCGTTATCGCCTCGCACATTTCGTCGAAGTCCAACTCGCCCGAAGCTTGCGCCAAGGCATAATACTTACTCGGCTCATCCTTCTTAGAAGGATTTTTACGAGCCACCACCGAATAATTCATGGATGTTGCCATATCGATTAAATTTTAAAGTGAGTGTAAACCATCTATTTACACTGCAAATATACCGGATCGAAGGTACCCCTCAATCGCCAATGAAGTTTTACAAATATTATTGAAATAAACACATCCCAAAACTTTTACAGACCGTTTATTTTCAGTAAATTTACATCATATAAACAATCAATAAATACCAAAAAATGAAAGAAGAAAAAGGCACTTTCACAGTGCGCAGTTACACTAAATCGGAACTCGCTCATCTCTACAATCCACAACTGACCCTTAAAAATGCCACCCAAGTACTTCGCCGCTGGATACTCCACAACGCCGAACTGCATGCTGAACTGATTCTGTTGAGTTATCAGGACCGGAACCGTATTCTCACTCCCCGACAGGTAAAAGTTATAGTCGACCATCTGGGCGAACCTTAAACTTAACTTTACGTGAAAAGCAAAAAGTTACTCCCCGTTATCGGACACATTCGTTAATTTGCATCAAATTTTTTATAAACAATGAAATATTCGTATTATCAAAACAAGAAAAAACCGCCTGTCGGCGAAGTAACCGACGAAGAAGTGGTCAACATCATCCGCCACGATGAAAAACTGGCACACATGACCCTTGACATCCGACAGCACCTCACTGCCAATGACATCGCAACCGCTGATTTCATAAAAGGAGAACTCCCCTCCGTCACCTTCTCCGCCCGCTTCATAGGTGGGCGCCGGTATGACAAACTCATAGAGTACAACGGAGAAATCCCCATCGACCTCGACAAGAAAACTCCCGAAGAACTGGCACGCATTTCAGCAGCCGTCACGGGAAGTCCGTTCACCCATATCAGTTTCACCAGTCCGAAAGGCAACGGCTATAAACTAACCGTACAAACCAGCCTGCCCGACGGCACCCTACCGCAGTCTCCCGAAGAAGTGCGCAACTACCATGCCCACGCTTACGACCAAGTTGCGGCACTCTACGAGGAGCTTTGCCAAACGGACATCGACGAATCGGGCAAAGACATGACACGCATCTGCTATCTGCCCCATGATGAAAACGCCTACTTGAATCCCGCCCCGCAGTTTCTGATTGTCGACCTCAACCGTCCGCTCAGAGAGAAGAAAAAGAAAACTCCCGGACGAAAAAAGGCTGCCGCAGCAACGACAGATACCACCCGGTGCAAAAAGCCTTCGGACAACATCTCTTATCCCCAAAGCGAAAGCCGCTCCCTGCTTGCTCTCCTCCTTTACTACCACGATCACAAAAACAAGTACGAAGAAGGCAACCGCAACAACTATCTGTTCCGGCTGACCTGCACATACAACGCTTACGGCATCCCAAAAGAAGAAGTCGCCCCTTTCCTGCGCCTCAACTTCACCGATATGCCGCCCGAAGAGATAGACTCCCTGACGGACAGCGCTTATCAGCATACGGATGAATTTAACACACGCAAGTTGAGAACCTCGCAATGGAACTTCCTCCGCATCGGACAGTATATCAACAGTCATTACGAAACGCGCTACAACCAGATGAAGCACCGCATGGAATGCCGCAAAAAGGGTGAAGATGATTTCGTCATGCTGGATGACATGGTAAGTAACAGCATCTGGATGGAACTGAACGAAGCCGGTTATCCTTGCAGCGTCAAGAACATGGAGAACCTGATCTACTCCGATTTCAGTTTCTCCTACCACCCCATCCGCGAATATATGAATCATCTGCCTCCATGGGACGGCATCGACCACATAGGCTGCCTTGCCGAAAGCGTCCACACCATCCCCGCCCAGAGAGAATTCTGGCTGAAAGGTTTCAGGCATTTCCTGGTAGGTATGGTTGCCGCCGCCACACGGGAAGAAGTAGTGAACCACCTTTGCCTCCTGCTATGCAGCAAGCAGAACTTGGGGAAAACCACTTTCATCAACAACATTCTGCCACGTGAGTTGCGAACCGATTATCTCAGCACCGGCATCATCTCCGCCGGAAACAAGGACGACCTCTCCCGCATGTCGGAATATATGCTTATCAACTTCGACGAATTCGAAGGCATGACGGGGCATGAACTAAGTCTGCTGAAGGACCTCATCACCCGGAAGTTCATCAGCATCCGCCTGCCTTATGCCCGCCATACCCAGAACCTGCCGCACTGGGCTTCCTTTGCCGGCACCTGCAACTATCCGCAAGTGTTGTACGACCCCACCGGCAACCGCCGTTTCCTCTGCTACGAAATTGAAAAGATCGACCGCCTCGATATCGACTATCCACAGCTTTATGCCCAGATCAAGCATCTGCTGGACAGTGGTTACCGCTACTGGTTCGAAGCCTACGAGAACGATGAGATAGAGCTCAACAACAAGCCTTTCCTCTTCCAGACTCCCGAAGAGGAAATGGTACTGACGCACTTCCGCAAACCGGAACGTTTCGAGAGTTTCAAGTACATGACGGTAAGTGAAATGGCGGAGGAAATCCGGAACAGAACCGGCTATCAATACAACCATGCCGGAAAGATTCTGATAGGAAAGATCCTCACCAAATACGGTTTCCAGTATGTGACAAGCAAGAACATGAGGCGCTACGAGGTGATACTTCTGGAGGCGGAAAGTGTGAGAAATAATCAGTTGTATCAATAAAGATATACCATTAACCGGATATGTACATCCATAGATGAACCGTTAAATAATTCCCAAAAAGAGAAGAAAAAGAAAGAACAACTTCTCTTTTCGGGAATTATTGACTATATTTGTACTTAAATAAAGAAAACATGAATATTACAGGATCTGAAAAGTTTGAGAAATTCTGCAAAAAGCACAATGATGCACAAACTGCTTTAGAGAAGTGGGTTGAAGAGGTAACAAAAGCTTCTTGGAAGAATCATAACGAATTGAAAAACGATTATTTGTCTGCGGACTATGTAGGGAACAATCGTTATGTATTCAATGTCAAAGGCAATAAATATCGCCTTATTGTTTTGGTTGTATTTTTTGCAGGAAATATCGATATTCGTTTTGTTGGAACCCATTCAGATTATGATGCAATTGATGCAAATAAAATAAAAACTATATAGGAGGCATATATATGAAGATTAAGACAGAAAAAGAATTCCGCGCTTATCAAGCAGAAATGGAAAGCATTATCACTAAAGGTACATCTTTAGGTGATATGGAATTATTGAGTGAGGAAGACAAAACAAAATACATAGCCCTCTCTCAAGCCATCAGCGAATGGGAGGCTGCCTATCATCCACTACCCGGAAGAGTTTCAACTTTGATTATTGATGCTATTCGGGCAAAAATGGAAGCGAATAACTTAAAGCAGAAAGAAACAGCTAAATGTCTGGGAATATCAGAATCCAGAGTCAGCGATATCCTGAATGGTCGTCGTTCATTGAATCTTAATATCGTGAAAAGGTTACGTGATAACTTAGGCATACCGGCTGATTTCATCTTAGATAATATTTCATAAAGTGAAATCATTCTACACTTTCAAACGCATCGAATGGTTAGGTCGAAGTGGGTTATTTCTATAACTTCCCGAATATGTTTAACTATAGTAAGTAATCACTTTCTATTTTTATCTTCCTCACAAAAGTTTTAGAAAGTAACCTATCTCTACCTAACCATCCCAATAAAAAAGACATCGTTACCATTATTCATAAACAAAAAGTATGATGAAATAAAAGCCTGAGAAACAGAGTTCAAAAAGTTGGCGGAAAGTCTCAAAAAAGCGGCGAAAAATTTGAAAAATACCACCATGTTTTCCAAATCTTTCGCCACTTTTTACTATAACCTCCTTATGAGATTTTCTCTATAATTCTTTAACTGTTATACCAAAACTGCGGCAGGATTGTTCGTATACTGCTTTCAGATCTAAGTTCATCAGTTGTTCAATCACAGAACGACCTTTCGCACTAATGCCTTCATCAAACAGAAGTTGATTTTCTATTTCAGTGACAGTAGATCCTTCAATAACTGTTGAATGGGTAATAAGAGAATACATACAGTTACAGTATACGAGCATAGAGATTTCCTATTCTTTAAACCTTATCTCATAACTTTTAGTTACTGCTGAAAAGCGTTTATTATTCAAGAGGTCCTCCCCTTCTTCAAACATAAAAAGATTTCCAAGATATTTGATTCTTCTTAGTTCTTCATTTAGCGTGTTAGTCACAAAAATAATATGGTAAAACTTCTTCTCCTGCTTGGCTTTTTCTATCTCCGGTATCGTTATTTCAAAACAATTCTGATTATCTGCTTTTCCCTTAACCTCAACGAAATTTTTATTTCCAGTTCTGTCAGTATATTCGATGTCATACCCCAATCCATCAGTCCCATGCGGATTGTAACCAGAATAAGCAGGTTCGACACGGGCAGCATATCTTGATACCCATTTAACATTTTCTATGTTCTGATCTTCCTGCAATTTCTCATAAACGATCATTTCAGCTACCATTCCTATGATTAGCTTCTGCCTATTATTCTTTTGCCCATCATATTTGAAAGAGCCATCGCCTGTTCCATATTGCTTGCCTGTTAATTGCATTTTTTCCGGTACACGACTAGGTTTGATATTCTCAATGGCTGGTTTGCATTGATTGGCATATTTCATTGCTACCTGTTCAGGAGGAAGCTGTAATTCTTTAGTAGATATATTTTCTCCCTGCTCTATTAGCCATTGCTTCATTTCCACTTCCGGATACAGATGCAGATTAATCTGCTCTCTTGATATGCCAAGTTTGTGAAATAAAGAAGATAACAGCGGAACATTTTCGTACCGATTGATATTATCAAAATTAACTTCTTCATTTATCTTTCTTACAGCCTCAAGTTCCAATCCCGCCAATGAAGCTATTTCTTTTATATCGACCGTATCATTCACAATAATCCGATCAAAATTAGGTATTTTTTTTGTGATAAAAACAGCTTGCCAAAACTTCTGTAGCTGGGTAAAATCTGGAGCATACAGTATTTGCCGGATTTCCTCTATCCGAGTAACTGATATGTCATAGTCTGCAAGGTAATCTGCTTTATTTTTTGATTTTATAAATTTCCACAAATCAATATTGAATCTTTTTAAATCACGATCCAGCATACTCATAAACAATTCTGTCAAACAGGCAGCAATAAGTTTCGGTTGCCTTAAACTGTCGTTCTTAATATGGAGAATAAAATTTCTTCTGGTTTTCTCAATATAATAATCAGATTCAATAATCAAACCAGACAGTTCGCCAACAAATATTTCGGTCTCTACTTTTTCTTTTTTCCAGACCTCTACAAGCTTCAGCGCTTCAAGGTATGAAGACATAGAAATATCAAAATTATATTCCAGCAATGCAATTGCTGGCGGCAAGTCAGTAAAAAACTCTATTAAAAAAAATTCCTTTAAGGCAGGAGATTCAACTAAGTTTTTAGTTATTGAGTTAGAAAAACGTCTCCCTATTTTTGCCGCAATTTTCCCAAATGTATTCCTATCCCGATTGGTGAAATGCGGTTGTATTTCTGCTCGGACAGATTCAGGTAACAAGTCATAGTTAAGTTTATCGTCAATATAATAGATATTTTCCGGATACTCCCATTTTGACCTTCCAATGGTTTCATTAATGGCCAACATAGGTGTATTGCAAATTGTCCTCACCTCATTATCCGAAATCTCATTCTTGTCATAGAAATCGAAAACCTTACTTAATATGCGATTATAGAAATCTGTAAAGTCCTTCCCTTCAGGTATATATTTATGGTATCTATTATAAATATGTTTGAGAAGCCGATTAAAATTATCCACAGTATTTCCATCCAGATGACATAACCCCACCGACTCTATAAAATCACGGTTATTTTCAAAATCAATTGGAAACAGCCTGAGATATTTAGATATAACTTTATTATGAACTTTTGAAATATCAGCTAAACGCATTCCTACAATATACGCCAGTGAATACACTTTTTCATCGTCATCCAAGACAATCCACCGTATCCTGGACAATTCTTCGCAAAATGATGAAAATTTCATTATTGCAGAGGATTGGGCATCGTGCTTATAGCTAAAACCATTGGAATATTTCATTTTAGGCAACCACGTAGCGCTCATAAGAGACTTATAAAGTTCCCAATTTTCTACAATAGTATCAGTAAACCATTTTGTATACTTTACGGGTTTGTCCAGCATACGGTCATTCTCAATATAAAAAGGCGTATCATTAAGGTGCGTGTTACGCTGGATATGCTTCACCCGGATATTACCATCTCCACGGGATGCGGTCTGCACATCACTGCTGATATAAAATGCCGGTATCTCCCATACTCCACACAACTTAAGGAAATCTTCGACACGATTTTCCGCTTCTATTTCTTCCTTTCCCGGTTCCTCTTGCTTAAATACGGTTTCATCAACAAAATAGCCCTCAGGATATAATTCCCGCAATTCTTCTTTATCAAAATAGACCGGATGCTTAAAAGGTGATACCCAATCTTTTTGGCCTTTGACAGGAAGCTGTATCTTTTCTTTTATATCCAGCTCGGATCGTGCATCTTGTGGGTTCAGATGATAGATAGCATTCAGTATATCTACATTAGGAACAGTCTTTTCATCGAATAATTTTAGCAACCTTCGGATCAACTCATTAGTATTAAACTCTTTCACCGCAATACGTGTCTCTCTAATTTCGAGTTTTATACCATTATGCATAAAGTGCACATACTTCTGGATGCTGGCAGGTAGTGAAACCGGATTCCTCCGCCCCCCATAAAAAACATCCTCTTCGTCGGATATCAATTTCCAGTGATTGGTCAACAATATCCTCTTGCCTGAGACATTTAAATCTTTATGTCTATCAATATATCGGTAAAGATTCTGAAAAAAGTCAAGATTCTTAGATTTTGCCTGTTTTTTAGCCTCCTGCTCGATGCCACTGGCAATATCTTCATAATTTAAGTAATATATATCAAACTCAGCTCTCAGCCATTCAACAACAGGGGCCGACCCAATATAGATAATTGGTTTACCATCAAACCGATCATCAGGAAAAAGTCCTTTATCGAATCCATCTGCAACAATCACTTCTGATGTTTTATAATATTTCCGTGAGTGTTGATCATAAATGAATTTTTGCCCCTTCAACGTCTCAACCAGTCCATCATAAAGTTCTTCCAGTCCGGCGTCTTCATTCCTTTTAAAACAAAGAATTTCGTTTGTATTGTATTTTCCCCTCTTTAATAATTTCAGCATACCACTCCCAATATACTCACCTATTTTACGAAGCAGGTATTGGTTCAAAGATGACTTGCGAAGCCGTGTTCGTTCCGGATTAACTAAAAAATAACTATGTATCATAAAGCGAAAGCCGGAACGAATATTGAGAGGGTAAAACAAGTACAGTTTTGCATTTGCATCAGGTACAAATAAATTCTTCTCATCAAGTTCAAGCACAATATGAATATCAATAGATGTGCTATTACTGTATATTTCCTTTTCTTTTCCTTCAAGACTATTCAGAATATCGTCAGGAAGAAAGTTTTTTTCATTTGGGACGTAATACCTGAATCGGTTCAGTATTTCCTTACCATTATCAACAACTATAAGATTTTTCCGGATATCCTTCTGGATATTATATATCGTCCTTTGAGTTGGAGTTGTAAAATCTACTTTCTGTATGTTACCCAACAACACAAGTTGCCTGGCTTTAATTTCTCCGAAATCAGCACAAATTTTTTCTTCTGCAAAACTTTCTTTAAGAGGAAGTTCAATCTTTGTGAGAATACCTTTCTCGCGCTCTTCGCTTGTCAATGCTCTTGAACGGTAATGAGGGAAAAAGAATAATGGCAATTGATTTTCAACAAGGTTACTATTATACTGACTCAGCACTTCCATCGTAAGCTTCCTATCAAAATATATAGCCCCTTCAGTGGTAACGATACGAGGTGTATCTGAAACTTCCAGCGTCGATTTAAAACCAATACCTTTGAATCCAATAAAGTCTAGGCTTTGTTTCGGACTCTGCCCAATGGAAGTGATCGATGCAATCCCCTCCTCACTGAAAGGAGCACCTGTGTTTGCTATTGACAGTACATTGTCTTTAAGTTCAATATAAATATCCCCCTCTTGTGATGCCTCCTTGTTGGCGTCTCTCACATTTTGTATTAATTCGAAGAAGTAACGACCTTCATACGCTTGTTGAAGATATTTTTCTGCTTCACAGATGGTTTTCAGTCCCCGTTCAGAATTCCTACAGGAATCTTCAAACAATGATAATGTTTTTTCCTTTATACCCATAAAACCAGTTTGTCTCAAGATTTATTTTCCCCTCACGACTATTCCACAAGATTAACTAACGAGGCAAAGATAATAAAAGCAAAACTAATTTAACAATAAAGAGATAAAAAAGATAGAGAATACATCAATTATGACTAAAAATCTGATTCACAAAACATTGAGGGGAAAAGGCGGATTACTCTGCCTTCCATCACTCATCCTCCGGTAACTCTCCTGCCCGTATCCACTTTGCATACGTCAACAATGTCTCTCTGCTCACAATTTTTCCCGTATCCACACTCACCACATCTATCACCGAAGTCAGCGAACGGATAATCTGTGTATAATTTTCTACTCCATTGTAGCGCAACTTCCCTTGCTCTATCAACTTTACAATGACTTTGGCAATCTCCTTCGGATGGCCGTAATACTCTAACCTTGCAGGTGTATCATGCTTTTCTACCTGCCGAAGCTGCCGGAGCAGACTTTTTTTTCTCGACACTAACCAGCAGCTCTTCAACGAGTGTGTACTCACGTTCACTGATAATTTTCAGTTCATTGCGCAATTCTTCTAATTCCATAAATATTATTTTTTAATTTTTATCCTCAGGTAAGCACGGTCATCAAAAGAGCAGTTTCCTTTCTTTATCCCTTTTGTACTCTTATACAACCGCATACACAGAGGATCTTTTTCCAAAATATCTGCAAGATAACATTCCGACTCATGCAAAGTAGAATACAGATGAGGATAACCGTCGGAAGACAATACCACCTCCTCCGCATCACCCACAGGGAAAATATTCACCTGCTTCATCTGCACGGGAAAACCATCGAATACAGGAAATGCAAACCGTTGCCCTTTTACCGGACAGTTCTGCAAAACAGCCTGTTTTTGCAGAAAAGGATAGATAAACTCCCGTCCCAGATCGTGAGACTCCAAGTCTTTCAGCGTAGCCCCGTCCAACAAAGCTACTTCATTGACCGCTGCACGGGCATTCGCCATGATAGCATCAATCTCTTTCTCATTAGAGGAATATAGATTACCAATGATACACTGACAATCACCCACCTGCCAAACTTCATTCCGGGCATAGCTATAAATCACGCCATTAGCCGTAAAACGTTTCCCCGGCTTTGCCTTCAGTTCATCAAGCAAATTATGCTCCACATAAAAATCATGTATTTTCTCTGTTATCCGGCCAATAGCCTCAGCAGCATCAATATCCTTCGGAAAATCACGTATAGCCTCCAAAGCAAGCTCCATAGCCAGGCGGCCGGTTTTCTTACCCTCATAAGTGAAGGTAGATTTAGCCGTAGCCCCATCAATCACCGCCGCAAAGTAGGGAGTGACAATAATGCCATCCTCATTGGTCTGCGGACTCTTCTTGCCTTTCAGAAAACACTCCTCAACCATAAAGTGAGGAACAGAAGGAGCCTGATATTCATTTTCTGACTGTAGGTATGTCCAATCGCGTTTACAATCCATTACTTTCGATTTATGTTTCAAATAATCAATCAGGTATGCCGGACGGTCTGTCTGCAAAATCGTTGCACCCAGATTATCTATCAGATATCCATAGCCTTTATCCCGATTGGCCAGTGAACAATCATCATCATGTCCGCCCGCATGTGTATCCCACAAGGTATTATACCAAATATGGGATTTCCCGGTCATTATCTTCTTCACTTCGTAAGGTAACGGATTGGTATCATGGGCGAACTTAAATTCAATAGCCACCGGTTTCAACACCCGAAGATAGTCATTTAGCTTCTGAATGGCATCTTTGTCATCCAAATTAACCTTTGGCATGAAGATTACTTTATCCAGATATTTTCCGTAGTCACGCTGCACTTCTTCTGCCGGGGCATTGCTTTTCATGATTACCAGATTCGTGGTTCCCGTCTTCTCTAATAATTCATACACCTGGTCAAAGTAATCAAAAGCTTTATCCAAATTAAGCATGACACGTCCTTTGGCTGCAAGCAGTGCCTCTTCAAGAGTAGGGACCTTGTAAATGGTCTTAATGTGACACCCGTTCCGCAATCGCATTTTTTTTATTTCAGCCAATGTATATTCTTCTGGTTTCCCCTTTCCGGTAGTGGTGCGATCGAGAGTATTATCATGTAGTAAAATCAGATGTCCATCTTTGGTTCGGGCAAGATCCACCTCCACAATATCCACACCCATCTGAATGGCATTCTCTATAGCTTCCAATGAATTTTCACAGGCATTGCGCCAATCACCACGGTGAGCTGCCACCAAAACTTTTCCTGAATCCGGATTAAATAATTCTTTCCGAATCATATCCACTCTGTCTGCCGGCACCTGAGCATTGGCAGGAAGCATCCAGAGTAAAAACAACAAAATATAACTAATGCGCATATATTTTTATTTTTTAAATGATTACCCTTTAGGCTTTACGTTCCAGACAAAAGTAGCCAACAGTGCAGAAAGCAGTGCCGCACCAATCCAGAACCAATTGATATAAGTAAAATCGTAAACATCTGTCCCGTTCACAACCGTCTTTTGTCCTTCTATCAGAATACCGCTCATTACATCCTGCAAGCCGGCACCGATATAACTGGCAACTCCCACTACTCCCAGAGCTGCGCCCGAAGCATTGCGCGGAGCAATATCCACAGCCATCAATCCGCCCAGAAAACAAAGAAGTACCCCGATACTGGAACCAAACAAGATCATCGCCAATATATCCACCCCGATATGTGTACCTGGAACGAGCAGGAACAGGCATAAGGCAGCCACATTCATCAACCCGAAAATCAATGCAGGCACATTACGTCGCCCGCCAAACAGTTTATCCGAAATCAGTCCGGAGAACACCGTACCCACTATGCCGCATACCGAATTGATAGAAATGATAAAACTGGCATCCAACGTGGAATATCCCTTTTGCGCTTCCAGATAAAACACTCCCCAACTGTTCACTGCATAACGGCTGATATACATGAAAGCACTGGACAGTGCCAATATCCAGATGGCAGGCATCAATAAAACCTGTTTTTGAGCTTTATTATAATCGGCCGCTTCAGCAGCGCTCATCTCTCCCTTTTCCTTTGGTTGATTCACAGCCGGAAGGCCTTTACTTTGCGGTGTATCATGGAAGAAGAGCCATATTATCAATGTTCCGATAAGTCCTACCATACCCGCACCGAAAAAGCCGTACCGCCACCCCAGAACACTGACAATAGAAGCAACAATTATAAAAGTCAAAGCTTCTCCTATATTGTGACTGGCCGACCAAAAGCCATAGAAAGAGCCACGCTCTTTATCACTAAACCATCGGGAAAGCCCTACAACACACGATGCCGCACCCATTGACTGAAACCAGCCGCTAATGCCCCAAAGAATGGCAAACAAGAAGAATGAATTTGTAAATCCCAGGCAAAGATTTGCCAGCGCACTCACCAATAACCCCGTAGTCATCAGGCGGTTTATATTACTGCGGTCGGCAATGAACCCGTTTGCAAACTTCCCGACAGCGTATGTAAAGAAGAGTACTGCACCGATAATTCCTAATTCCGTTTCCGAAAATATTCCTTCCTCTACTATCGGTTTCTTAACTACATTCAGACTGAGCCGGCAGACATAGTACATGCCATAACCAAAGGTAGCGGCAAGGAATGTAGACCACTTCAGAAACTTCATGCGCCTTTTCGTATCGGCCAAAGACTCTCCGCTACAGGGTTTCGGACTTGAAACCCTGTAGAAATTTATTAACTGTTTCAGCATACTGTTTATTAAACTTAGTTATGAAGCCCTTTCTTCTTCAAATACTCAATAAGAAGGGCAGGCCGGTCGGTTTGAATCAGTTTTGTTCCCTGACCGATTATCCATCCCCAACTTTCGTCCGGTTGCTGTTGTTCCACCGCACGGTCGTCATCATGCCCTCCGCATAATTCCGGCCAAAGTGAATTGATGAAAATCTTAGCGCCACTGGCACGGACTTTCTGTATCAGCCGCTGTATCTCAGGAGTATCTTTACTGAACACAAGTTCATAAGCCACCGGCTTCATGTGAGCCATATAACCATCAATGATATCTTCGGCGCCTTCTTTATCTAAGGCTATCACCGGCATGAAAATCATTTTCCGGAGTATATCACCATGTTCCGCTTTCACTCTCTCGTAAGGTAAGGATGCCTTCATTATGCACTGCTGTGCCGTACCGCTCTTTTCGAGAATGGCATAGGCTTCATCAAAATAGTCGTAGCCTTTATCCACATTGACCATAATCTTACCCTTGCACAGTTGCATCACTTCTTCAAACGTGGGAATAACGTGCGCCGTCCGATGCCCCGCCCCACCTCTCAGACGGAATTTGCGTAACTCCTCCAATGTATAATCCTCCGGCTTTCCTTTACCAGTAGTGGTGCGATCAATGGTTTTATCATGCATCAAGATCAAATGCCCGTCTTTGGTTTTCTTCAAATCTATTTCCACCATATCCACTCCCATCTCAATACAATTCTTGATTGCCTGGAGGGAATTCTCGGGGGCATTGCGCCAATCGGCACGATGCGACACGACAAGAACAGAATTATTACCTTCGTTCAGGAGATTGTTACGGATGGCCAGTACCTTGTCCTGCGCAGACAGTGACCATGCTACTGATAATAAAAGCGTTATAAGCAAAAATCTTTTCATACTGATTATTTTTTCAGGTTATTCAATTCTGTTTTTAATTCTTGAATTTCTTTTTGTTGCTGAATGGTATAGAGCGTAAGTTCCTCTATCTTCTGCAACAGAATCTTATTCATATCGTGTTGGGAGTATCCTTCTTCAGCCACTTGCTTGGCAGAAGGTACATCCGGCAGATGATTATTTTCGGAGATGAAATCTTCCACTTCCTTAATCGTCTTCAAAGTATAATCTTTATTGAATACAAAGTCAGACCAAGTAGATTTCGGACCAATACCAAAATCTTCAGAAAGTATCCCCTTTGCTACAAACAAACTGTATTTCTTTTTAAGTTCCTGACGAATCTGAGCAACATAAGTATCAATCAGACCGATATAAATATTATTATTATCGACATCAAGATATAAACTACTTTGACCATTCGTACCCAAGTATAGTCCATGTTTTGAATTTGTTCCAATCCAAGCATCATCATGATCTGTATCCTTTCCAAAGTACGTTTGAATTCCGTCTGATTCTGCATAGATGGAGCCACCGACATTAAGGGCAAATCTAGGATTTGCAACTTGACCTATTGTCATACCGTTTTCTTTGATCAATACATGTGGATTGTCTTCATCATCCATGTTTCTATTTCCCCAAAATGCAATCCCATTCCATCCTCCTATTCTCAACCATTTGTCTGCCGTTTCACCTTTAATTGTAGGAGCACCATTCCGTCCTATTTTCATTGTTATGGCATCAGAGACAGACACTGTTGCATTAGCCCCGGAAATAGTCATTTTATTTTTATTACAGGATATCCTCCCTAAGCAACTATATTCACTATATCCACCACCCAAGTAAAAATTTAACTCTGCTGATGGAACAGTGCCAGCAGGATAGCTATAAGGAGATATAATAGATACCGTTCCATTTGCAGATACTCTAAAACGTTCCTCCTCCCTACCTCCTGCAAAAATAGAATAACAACGTTGTTCCATTGGAGTAGACGGATTAATACCCACCATTCGGACAAATCCTTTATCGCCCACTTGAATATCATAATCTCTATCGCTTGGCCATTGTATACTCGGAAGCTTAGTTCCCGGACTATATTGGGCACAAACATCGTTTCCTATCAATGTTCCTAAAAGGAATGTTACAATTGCTAAGTATACTTTTTTCGTTTTCATAATATATAAGTTTAACTGTTAACAAAAATTTTTCTATCTAACCGATAATTATCCGATTCTATCGTAATTATATATACGCCACTCATTGATGCATTGATATTTTCATCTAAAAGTGTCACATTACTCAAAGATAATTCTGTAAATAATGCACCTTTAATATCAGTAAGCCGGATTTTTACATTTTCTGCTTCAGGGAAGTTTATATGAACCCGGATAACTTGTGTACTTTTATCAAAGTAGATTTCTTCATATAGAGGAATCATCTTATTATTTTCCTTTATATTACCTCCCGTTTGATTCTTCGCATCAACCTGCCCTATACACCATTTTTGAGAATCAGTATTATCGGACACTTGTTGCAATACGCTTTCATGCATATCAGTCAGGTACATTCCGGTTGCACCATTACCGATAGCAAATATACGTCCCTGCGCAGTATCACTTACAGGATAAAAAGCCCATTGCTGATAATCGGATTCTACTTTGGGCACCATAGCTAAAGCATATCCGACATCCGCACCGAGAAAAGATAAATCAGCCTGATTCTGCATGACATACCGGAAAGTCTCTTTCAATCCCACACAATGAAAATACCATGTGGAAGAATAAAGGGGAGTATCTGTTTCCACATTAAGCAATGATTCATTTCCCATACTGAATTGCGATTCAGAATGATATAATGCCGAAACCTGTTCTTTAGACAAAGTCACATCATAAATTTTAAAATCATCCATTCCGGCAGCCGGAATGTCATCTACCGTACCTATACATATCGTTGTGATCAGATCCCAATCAGGAATAAAGGCGGAATAACATTCCGTCATTTTTCCTCCGGGAGTACCTAAATAGAAATGCGTACCTTCATCAGAATAGGCTATCGCAACGAAATACCAGCCCTCCCCTTCAGTAAAGTTAGAGTCACTCCACATCCATTGCTGGTCCGGCAAAGGTTTATGCTGACCATCTTTATGATAAATATCCAGCACAGCTCTCATTCCCTTTTTCTTCATTCCGAGCAATAATTCACCATCACTACCTTTTGCCCCAAATGTTTGGGTAATAGAATCTTTAGCTACATACATCCAATATGTCAACGTAGCCTCACGAAGCGCTTTCCCTCCAACCGAAGTCATAGGAACAGTGATATAGCTATTAGTTTTATCAAAGGCTATAGCCTTTCCTTTTACCCCGAAACGATCTGCCAAAGAATAAATTTTTCCATAAATATCGGTTGTTTTACCCGATATTATATCTTCGGAGTTTGTCCCGTTTAGTGGTAAACAACATTTCGGTAACGGTATTTCCTGACCGTATAAATGACCGGCAAGGAACAACATCATTATTAATATATAATTCTTCATAGACAACCTCCTTTAATTATCCTCGCAAAAATGTGTTTGCAATTCATCTTTCAATTCCGCATACTTAAACTCATACATAGCAATCTCATCAGGCATTGTGAACGTTGTAGATGGTTTTGGATCACCCAATATGATATAAGACGATGACGAACGTCCTAAATAGTTACCCACATAGTTCATATTGGGCAAGTTTATACCAAAAAAGATTGGAGCATGCCATCTATTGTTTGTCGTTTTACGAGTATCTTTGGTTTCTATCCACAAAAAATAGCCCGTAAAATATAAATGTACTTCCCATTGAACAACTCCTCCGTCAACAGTGAACATAGGATCATACAAATTATAATCATAATAATAGGCTGAATTCGGAGCTGTTTTTCTCCTGATAGTTATAGTTCCTTGATGATAGTAAATCTCCAAATGGGAATTTGCTTCCTCGGAAGTACTATTAAAAGATACCAGTTTCAAGGGGCGAGTAACCTTGCTAAGATCTTGTCTCATATTAAAAACGAGAACTAACCCATCTATCCCCGCAGATATAGAACCTACTTCGCTCATCCTTAAAACTGTTCTATTCGCATCTCTAACCTCCCGGTAAAATATACTTTTACCTAAAGGGGTAGCATAACTATGTTTATCCTGAGAGAAGAGATTTACAATTGTCATCAGTCCAACTAAAGACAATATACATCTTAATTTAACACTTTTCATAGGCTATCATATTAATGTGGAATATTATTATAAATCTCACTAATTCTCCTCCAAATATCAGGACGGTCAGTGGTAAGCACCATTATTTTCCCATAGGGAATAGTCATCAGTAAATAGTGATCACCTCTGATATCTTGAGTCAAATCTTTAATTTTCCAATCAGCCCACCTACTCACTATTCCTTTAGGCCCCATAGGTTCTTCAGGGTAACACCCAGGTCTTAAACCAGTGCGAGCATATACGTAATGAAGAAAATTCTCATAAGTCTTTCCCCCACGTGTTATAGGCTTCAGAGCTTGGTCAGTAGATGGTTTAAAATTGGTTTCATACGCTATCACTCTTTCATTGCCATGAGATATCCAAGAGTCTGTAAAATCCAAATAATCTGATCTGCCCGGTTGAATAACCGGCATAAATAAGACTTGAGATAAAGTATCTTCCGACATATAGCTCTTTAAGTCATCATAAGTATGAGGAACTTTAAATGCGATATACTGCAAAGCGTGTTTACTCGCGGCAATCCTTATACATCCCTTGAAAATATCCATCCAACTCTCCTTAGTCTTTCTCCTCGCCTCTTCACCATGAGTTTTAGGATCATATTCACAATTATCAATACAGACCCCATTTTTAGTTCTGGCAATAATATCTTTTATATCAATAGTCAGAACTAAATCATTCGCGACCAATGCATCCACTAAGTCTCCAAATTTTAGATATTTAAAACCAGACACCTGCATATTCCTTCTTCTCAAATGCAGATTATCCAAAACACTGCCATTCAGATTAAACAAATAATCCCTTTCAGAGCCACTGTAGTCAGACAATCTATCCATATTGTAGTCATGAGAAACAACTAATTGCTTATCTTTGGTTATCATAATATCTGATTCCAGAATATCAGTAAATTGTTTTGTACGCCGAATAGCTTCAATTGAGTTTTCCGGACTACCAGTTCCTAAATTATCTCCCCAAATACCTCTATGGGCAGCAATTGACAAGTCAATTGGTTTTGATATATCGGGCTGCTTCATTCGAGTCCAAACAATAGCAGGAAGAGAAGATGCATTTTTCAAATTATAACAATAATGCCGTGAGTCAAACAAAGCATTACCACCATCCCTGTTAACAATACCAATGCCAGGAATTTTACAGACATTCATTGTCGCATTTGTCTCAGTTATCTGTATTTTTAAATCTATATTGTTCTTAAAAATAGGATATGGACGATCGGTAGATGAATCATATCTTTTCCTGTCAATGGAGCCTAAAGCTGTTTTTATGTCCTTACTATTCCACACATTGGGGTAATAGGTAGCTCCACTACCCAAAGCCGATTTATTGTAATTAGTGCCAGTTCCGGAAAACTTTGTAGAAGTAGATGTAATCGCAATCTGAAAAACGATTGTATTTGTATTCTTATCACGTACAGTAACCTCTATTTTACCTCCGGAACTCACGTTTCCCTTTATTCCGCTCTCCAAACTAGTACTTGGATGAAAAAGTGCGGCTAAACTCATAGTGGCTTCAACCTCCTTTTGAAAAGCATATAAAGAAGAAGTTGATAAAACAGCAAGAATAAATATTATAAATCTCCAAACATACTTTTGATTATTCATACACTTACAATTTTATGGTGAAACTGTGCCGGATGGCATAGAATTATAGATCATATTCACTTTAAGACAAATATCAGGCCTGTCCGTTGTCAAAACCATAATTTTACCGTAAGGAATACTCATCAAAAAATAATGATCGCCTCTCATATCCGACTGTGCATCTTTCATTATCCATTCCCCAAATCGATTAGCCACTCCTTTCGGGCCAGCAGGTTCTTCAGGATATATTCCAGGACGTAATCCGGTCTTGGCATATACATAGTGCAGCAAGTTCTCATATCTTACGCCACCTCTATCAAATGGTGAAAGATAACGGTCTCCGGTTCTACGGAAATTTGTTTGATAAGCTACAACCTTCTTATCACCTTGTGAAATCCATGCATCGATATATTCCAGATAATCTGCTCTCGTAGGATGTACAATAGGCATAAATAAAGTCTTAGCCAATGTATCGGGAGAAATGTATTCCTTTATCTCCTGATAGGAATAATTCACTTTAAAAGCAAGGTATTCCAATGCATTTTTCCGCATGGCAATTTGAATGCAACTGCGTAATATTTCCATAAAACTATCTTTTATCTTTTTCTTGGCTACGTCACCATGAGTTTTTGTATCATAGTCACAATTATCCATGCAGGTACCATCCTTATTATATCTGGCACGTACATCTTTTATATCAACAGTTAAAACCAATTGATATCGAACAAGTGCATCTACTAAATCTTCAAAAGTCAGATACTTATATTCAGAAACTTCCATGTTTTTCTTTCGTAGATGCAAGTTGGTAATCTGACTAAGATTCATGTCAAATAGATAATCATGGTCAGAACCCGAGTAGTCAGAGAGACGCTTTAAATTATAATCATGAGATATAACCAATCGTTTATCCTTAGTTATCATCACGTCCGACTCTAATATATCCGTATACTTTTTAGTAGCAGCTATAGCTGCAATCGAGTTTTCCGGAAACCCAGTTCCTAAATTATCTCCCCAGACTCCCCGATGTGTAGCAATAGAGAAATCTGCGTTCAGATCCATTCTCGGCTGCTTCATACGCATCCACGCGCGAGTTGGGAAACTAGCCGCATTTTTCAGATCATAACAATAATGTTCCGGATCAAATAAAGCATTTCCACCATTTCTATCAATAAGTCCTAATCCGGGTACCTTACACGCATACATTGTCGCATTTGTCTCAGAGATTTGTATCTTCAGATTAACATTACTTGCAAACATAGGATATGGACGTGTTGTAGAAGAATCATATTTCTTCCTGTCAATTGATCCTAAAGCTGTTTTGATGTCTTTACTATTCCATGAATTAGGATAATAAGTAGCTCCGACCCCTAATTGCGACTTACTATAATTTACCGATTGACCTGCAAATTGAGTTGAAGTAGAAGTAATATAAGTTTGATACACCAGCGTATTTGTTGCCTTATCATATATTTTAATTTCAATTCTTCCTCCAGAATTCACAGTGCCCTTAATGCCATTTTCCATTGTGGTATTTGGACTAAATAACTCCAGTAAACTTATAGTGGCCTCAACTTCTTTAGCCTGCATTTTATTATCACCAATAAAAAAGAGGAAAAGAAAGCTCATACCACAAAGAAATTTCTTAATCATAATTTGTTTCATAAAATAAAATCAAGAATTTAAATAATAAAAAACATAGCTAACATCATGACTTCATAATATTACCAGAGAATATGTATTATTAGCTTCTGTACCTTTAATACATTAATTAGACAACCCTAAGATCCACCTTTACACACATAAGGACCTTTTTTATATATCAATTTATGATTACCAAATTCAGAATCATCCAACACAAATACCCAATACTTTTCACCACCCTTTTCCACACGTATCATAATATGTCCATATATTGATTTAAGCCTGTCTATTAGATTCCCTGTAACGATCTTTGCAGCAGGATGCACATTAGTTACATAAACATCCCTATCAGAAGAGTACAATTTTTTCGACAATATTCTGTTTAAGACTGAATGATTCAAATGCGCCGCATTCCACGTCTGAACAACAAACACCTGAGGAGATAATATTGAAACAAAATCCTCATTAGTAGTATCTTCATATCCATGATGATTCAGTACAGCAACTTCCACATGACCTACTTCCCGGACTACAGCACTTTCAACATCATGCCACACTGGTTTGCCCACTCCCGGATATCCAGGAATATCACCACCTGTATAATAACTAAAATTCCCATAACTCAGCTTTAGAACACAACTAAGCATATTTTCACGAGGCATATCATCTTTTGTCAGTGTATCTAATTCAGGAAACAAGGAACGTTCCGTCTTAATATCATCTATCCACAATTTTCCATTGGCATATATATTTTGGATTTCAAATACAGCGTTATATTTATCAAACAAATATTTCAAAGCAAACTGCCGGGAACTCCCTACATTAAAGGACTCACTTTTCACTGAATCATTAAGAGTAACATAATTCATAAATTTCTTATAATTAGAGAATGTCCCACTCGCTTTATCAGGACACATATACTGATATCCTCTATCAACAAGCTTCAATATAGGTAACAAATGATGAACCTCAGTTATACCTGTCAAATAATAATCTCCTTCAGACAATTTATTTTTAAACACAGCACCCAAATGATCAGAATGGAAATGAGTAATCAGACAATAATCAATACATTTCTTATGTTTTTGAGGCATAAAATATTTAATATAACCGACTATACATTCTGCCGCAGTACTTTCATTATCAGGTTTGGGTTCTACCGACCTTTCATCAATTCTGTTATTATCACCAGCATCTATCAGCATTGTAGTCCCATCAGGAAATACCATAAAAGTAGCATTTCCACGTCCTGTATTAATATGATGAATATCCAGATATCCTTCTTCCCATAAAGGAACATTCTGACTATAAATCATTGACGTAGAACAAAATACCAATATTATATTGAACAAGAAATATTTCATTACCATATTTTTAGGGACTGACAAAAATATCAGCTATTTTTTATCAGTCCCTGCTATTGTTAATATTCAGGATTCTGAGGAAGAATATCAGGGTTATTCACCTTTTCCACTTCAGCACTTGGAATTGGGAATATTAGTCTGAAATCAGGTACATCTATATCGTAAGCAGACTTTATAGCTTCTTTTGCGGTACCTGTTCTGACTAAATCAAACCAGCGATTTCCCTCTAATGGAAACTCAAGATACCTTTCGTGTAAAACAGCCTTCTTAAACTCTTCTTGTGAAGGCACTTCCACTGAAGTTAAAACAGACATACCAGCTCTATTGCGAACCTTATTCAAGTAATAGAATCCACTCTCTTTAGAAGTAATGTCTGTGTTGAAATTCAATTCATTCAAAACTTCTGCATACATCAAAAGTACATCCGAATACCGTAAAATGATGAAATCATTCCCTACCTGATTTGTTGATACATCCTGTGTATCGTAAAATTTAACAGGTAAATAGGTAGACCCACTCTTTTTATATTGAATCAATTCCGCACGTTTATCATCGGCATTATATGCTCCTTTCAAGACAGAACTAAAATGGGCAAGAGTTACATCTGATAGGCTAAGCCACATACCATGCCCGCCATCAATCAATGATTTACTATATTTTACTGCAAATATAATTTCTTTATTCATTTCATTATTCACATCAAAAACATCCTTTATATCTGGAAGCAAGTCATATTTACCATTAGTAATAATATTACTTAAGCTAACCTTAGCCTCAGCATACTTACCATTTGTCAGATATACTTTGGCCAAAAGTGCTTCGGCTGCTTTTGCAGTCACGCGTCCCAGATCAGAATCATCATAACTTTCCGGTAGTTGAAGGGAAAAATTCAAATCTGTGATAATCTGATCATATACTTTACTAACATCTTCACGTGGAGTTTTTAAAGCTTCTTCATCTGTTATTTCATGGACAACCAAAGGCACTTTACCAAACAAACGAACCAAATTAAAATAATGGAATGCTCTGATAAAACGAGCTTCTGCCTCGAATTGAGTTTTCTTATCAGCATTAATTCCAGCTCCCTGTATTCTATCAACCACTACATTGCAACGAGAAATAGCACTGTATGAGTTCTTCCAAATATCAGCAATCAAGCTATTTGTCTTGTTATCCTGAAAGTGATTTATCTCATACTTATCTTGAGAACCTGACGTAAAACTTGGCATAAACATATTATCAGAACGATATTCCAATATATCTAAAACCATAGTAGGATAACTTCTCAGTGTTTGATAGCAAGCTATAACAGCTCCATTAAAATCACTTTCCGTCTTATAAAAGTCATTTGCATTCGGCTGGGAATCTGGTGATAGGTCAAGGAAAGACTCACAAGAACTTAAACAGAATACAGCGCATAATATAAATAAAATATTTCTCATATCTCTTCTTTTAAATAATTAAAAACTAACATTTAAACCAAATGAATATGTTTTTGCTAAAGGATATGAACCATAGTCCACTCCCTGAGTCAAAGCACCATTAGAGTTATAATTGCTAACTTCCGGATTATATCCTGTATATCCTGTAATTGTAAACAGATTCTGACCGGAGAAGTATAATCTTAGTGATTCAAGTCCCATTTTCTTCACTGCCTTCTTAGGCAATGTATAACCCAAAGTTATGTTCTGCATCCTCAAATATGAGCCATTTTCCAAATGCCAAGTCGAGGTTCTTGAATTGTTACCGGTTGACTTTCTATTTGCACGGTTAACTTGTCCATTGCCTGGATTCTCTGTAGACTGAAAGCGATCTAATGCAACAGTCATACTATTTACATTGCCTTCCATATTTGCAATGTAGCGCCTTTGCAAATTAAGAATCTTATTTCCTTGCACTCCTTGCAGGTTGAAAGAGAGATCAAATCCTTTATAAGAAAAAGAACTCATAAAACCATAAGTAAATTTCGGCATATAATTACCTACAATAGCGCGATCATCATCTAAATCCATTTCTTTATTACCATCCACATCTACAAATCTAAAATCACCAACTTTCGCATTTTTAAAATGAGGATATGCGTCCAGTTCTTCCTGGCTCTTAAAAATGCCATCTTGCACTAACAGGAAATAGTTACCAATAGGTTGCCCTACTTCCGTCTTGAAATAAGCATGGCTAACTCCTGCTGAAGTAATGATAGGAGCATCTTCTGGTCCCAATTTCATAACCTTATTTCTATTTGCCGCAATATTAAAACTTGCATCCCATTTAAACCCATTCCAATTATTGTGAGTACCAATTGTAAATTCGACACCTCTATTACGAACTTCACCAATATTTTTACGCATATCCGAGAAACCTGTTATTTGAGGAATAGGCACGTCAAGTAACAAATCATACGTATTACTTTGGTAAACATCCAATTCAAATGTTAACCGATCCTTAAATAACCCAACATCTAATCCGACATTATACATACGAGTTTTCTCCCAACTTAAATCATCATTAGGCAGTTGAGAGGGACGTAAACCGGAAACCAACGTTCCTTCACCTTTACCTAAAACATACTGATTATAACTCAACAAGGCAATATGTTCATAATTACCAATATTGAAATTACCAGAAATGCCATAACTTGCTCTCAATTTCAAATTACTTAGCCAGTTAATATCTTGCATAAATTCTTCGGAAATGACTCTCCAGCCGACAGATACTGAAGGAAAATATCCCCAACGATTGTTTTTACCAAAACGTGAAGAACCATCAGCACGTATAGCAGCGCTCAACAGGTATTTTCCTTTATAATCATATTGTGCTCTTGCCAAGAAAGAAGCTAATGCCCATGCCTGCGAGCCTGCCCCACCTGTGGAAACAATACCTCCGGCAACGTTTTGCACCAAATCATTCAAGAAATCGGTTGCTTCCACCGAATGTTTTTTCATCATATCCTTTTGAGCGGTAAAACCGACAATCACATTCAAATTATGGTCATTAAATCTTTTCTGATAATTCAAAGTGTTCTCAATTAGCCAATTCAAATAATATGTTCCACTTGATTTAGCAACAGGGTTAGATGGAGATGTGAAATATTTATCACCTTGTAATGGCAATTCCGAAGAACGATAATATTCATTGTAAAAATAGTTATAATTGGTAGCTGCTGAAATTTTATATTTCAACCCTTTAATAATCTCCCATTGGAAATAAAAATTTCCCAATAAATTGGCATGAGTTACCTGATCTTTTGTCAAGTTAGCCATAGCAACAGGATTTAATACTGCATTATGCTGATAATCAATTCCTCTTTTCCAATATCCATTACCCATATAATTATAAGAACCATCTTCATTGTACACAGACCATACAGGAGGCATCATTAAAGCATTAATTACCACACCTTTACTATTATCACTATCAACTCTATCTTCAATAGAATACGAAGGAGTGAAATTTACCCCTAATTCTACTTTATCTGTTTTATAAGTAAAGTTCAGACGCGCACCAAATCTTTCATAACCCGAATTGACGATAATACCTTTTTGATTCAGATAATTACCAGAAATAAAGAATTTGGTTTTATCATTTCCACCACTCACTGTTATAGAATGTTTGGTTATCGGTGCGGTGCGATATAGAGCATCTTGCCAATCAGTATTAACCAATCCAGGCTTTCCTTCCAAATAGGGAAATAATTCAGGGGGAATCTTATCATAAGATTTTTCACGTACATCATTCGGGTCATCAGGACTGGCATTAGGATAAGACGTCAAATAGGAGCCATTATGTCCATCTCTGGCAAAAGCAGCAAATTCATAAGCATCCAACATATCTATTTTCTTAGACAAAGACTGAAAACCTACAGAACCATTATAATTCACCCGAGCTTTTCCACTTGCACCTTTCTTAGTAGTGATCATCACAACACCATTAGAACCACGTGAGCCATAAATAGCCGCCGATGATGCATCCTTTAAAATCTCGATGGACTCAACATCATTCATATCTACTGTTTCTAAAGCACTCGAAGCTCTCTCCAATGGAACACCATCAACTACATACAACGGATCAGCACCTGCAGTGATAGAACCTGTACCTCTCACACGGATAGTGGTTCCTCCATTGGGCTTACCTGTGGTCTGAGTAACCTGTACGCCTGCCATTTTACCAACTAATGCTTGGTCAAATCCTGTAACTGGCATATCTTTCAATTCCTCACCCCCCACTCTAGCAATAGATGTCGTCACATCTCTCTTACTCATACTACCGTAGCCTATAACTACGACCTCATCTAAGATTTCACTATCTTCTTTCAGAATAATCTTTGATAAAGCTTTATCATTAGCCTTAAATATCAATGTTTTGTAGCCAATAAATGAAATCGCAATTTCCGCATTTTCCGGCACATTTGCCAAAACGTATTCACCGTCCAGATTAGTGATAGTTCCTATAGTCGTTCCTTGAACTGCAACACTGGCACCAATAACAGATTCGCCTTTCTCATCAACGATTATACCAGATATAGTTTTAACTTTCCCACTTTGCAATGTAGAATCCGAAGTCTTCTTCTCTTTCAGATAGATTTTCTTCTCACCAATTTCAAAAGCCACATTCGTACCAGTGAACAATTTACCAAGTACATTCGATAGCTCTTCATCTTTTGCTTCAATGGTAATAACCCTGTCCGGATCAACCGTAGGACGACTATATGCCACAGTCAGCCCGGTTTGCGGCGTAATGGCATCAAAGACTTTTGTTAACTTAACTTGCCGGAATTGCAAAGTCACTTTCTGAGCAGAGACCGTTAAACAAGTCATAAAGCCTAAAAGAAGTACAAGTAAAATCTTGTGTTTCATAACTTAAATTTTAGATTAACATTAGTATAAAAATTCGCTTTATACTAAGTAGACACACAAGATTTCGAAGCGGGTGAGAGAAAAAAGATTTTTTTTTTGATAAATCAGGAAAAAGACTCTTAAAAACAAAGAATCGCCATTGGCGGTTCTAAATGTAGCTCGTCATCTTGTATTCTATGTATCTGCGTATAAATGTCCAATCATCTACGATGATTTGTACAAATCTACGACTTTTATTACAATAAGCAGTAGTTTCGTGCAAGAAATCTGAGGATAATATAAATTGTTCTACTTGATAAAGAGACTTCGTTCACAGAAGACAAAAAAGATAAAAGGCAGCTATTTCTTGCCAATACCGGCAAAAATCACCGTTTTTTGAGAATAAAACGAAATGAAAAATTGCCGATAGAATAGTATAGTAGAAGAAATTAGCATCATAAATGAAAAAACAATTCAAAACAGAGGCTGAAACACTTGACTTCTGCTTTCTGATGTAGTATCTTGGTAGAAGTTTAAAACAAAACCCTAATATAAACCTAAAACTTTAGCAAATGAGAAAAGTAAGACCTTTACAACGAAGAATTAAACAGTGCATAAAATTGACAATTCACCCAGCTAAAGCAGGAACTAATCCATATAATCAACCGATGGTTTACTCCTAAGTTATTCAGGGTGATTATAGTTAATCCGGGTGACTTTCACCCCAAATAATAACGGGTATAAAAGATAAAAAGGCGGAAATTCTGATGAAGAATTATCGCCTTTTTTGTTTATATATAGTCCATACGCAAAAATCAGGACACTTTCTGTAATGCGTACTTTTTTTCAAATCCGCATAATCAATGCATTAGACGGGAATCTTCTTCTTTTCTTGTGACTATCACTTCCCTTTCGGCCTCCTTATATTCAAACCGTAGCGGTGCAATCTTCTCCAAATCCTGAAGAACTTTTTCGAGAAGCGTATTCTCTGACGTAATCGTAAAGTATACATCTCCAACTGCTGCGTCTTCTATCTTGAAGTCTACATCATACCAGCGATTCAGCACCTTGATAACCTCGGACAACGGGGCATCTTTAAAAGCGATCACATTCTTTTTCCACAAAGAAGAAATCTGTGCATCCATGTTCCGGATAATAGTGCAATGTTCACTCTCTTTGTTATAGACAAGTTTCTCACCGGGCTTCAACGGATATTTCTTATCTGAAGCAAGTGTCAGATTAACACGACCTTCGTCCAGACAGACCGTGATATCCTTATTCTCCGGATAGGCCTGAACATCGAAAGAAGTTCCTAGAACATGCACGGCAGGACCGTTAAGATTGACAATAAAAGGTCGGTGAGAATTCTTTGAGACTACAAAATAAGCCTCACCCTCCAGATAGACTTCACGGCTGGACAACGCAAACTTCTTAGGATACTTCAAACGTGAATCTGAATTGATATACGCACGTGTACCATCCTGAAACATTATTTGCAGGCGCTCACCTTTGGGTATATAAATTTCTTCATAACCGGAATCGCCCAGCAGATCGACACGGGTATTCACCTGAACAAACAGTCCTATCAGCAGCACAAACGGAATGAGTACGGCAGCCACACGGAAAGCAATCCTGCGGACGCGCTTCTGCCGGATATTGCGACGGATATGGGCAAGCATCTCTTCGGACGGGATTTCGTGATCGACATAGAGTTCTTCGAATCCCTGTTTGATCTCTACGGCATCACGATCCATACTTTTAGCCAGATAGGCCGCACCCTCATCGGTAGCAAACCAAGCCGCTACGATCCGGGCAATTTCAGGAGTAGATGTACCTGTCAGCACTTCCTGTATCTGTTTTTCTGTAGGTATATTCATATTCTCTGTACTCATACTGTTAAATAGACACTTAAATACCTTAACAAGGTGAGGTACGTAACAAAAATTAGCAATTTTCCCAGATGGACGCGCAACAATTTCAGCGCATCGGAATAATGGGTTTTGATTGTATTGATAGAGAGTTTCAGGCGGTCGGCTATCTCCTGGTTGGAGAGTTCTTCACACACTTTCATCAGACAGATTTCCCGCTTTTGGGGTGGCAACATATCGACAGCTTTATAAAAGATAGACATCAGTTCTTTCTTTTCCAGACTGTCAACAAGGGTATCTTCGTAAGTAGGGATGCCTTGGGCTATCTCATAATTCTTGGTAAGGGCAGTATTCTCATTGCGTATCACATTGAGTATATGATTTTTAGTCATTGTTATCAGGTAGTTTCTCAGGCTGATGCCTACCCGAAGCTCCGAACGGAATTCCCAGAAACGGGTAAATACGTGTTGCACAGCGTCTTCTGCCATCGCGGAACTCATCAAATAGCGATAAGCCAATGCATAAAGCAGTTTGTGATATTTATTGTAAACCGCAGTAAATGCCTCTACATCTCCCCGCTCCACTTTAGCAAAAAGTGTTTCATCGTCAATATCAGATGTTTGCGGGGCTTTACGCTGCATTTGAACTGTGTTTTTAAGGTTAAAAGATAGAATGATGCAGGCAAATATAGTCATTTTTGATAAAGGTGGGGTATGGATGGGAGTTTTTTTATGGATGAGGAGATGGAAATGAAGAGGTTATAGTTGCACAATTGTGCAACTATTCATATCTTTGCTATATGAAACGCAGGATTACAACAAATGTATGCGGAAGTGGCAGAATACACACAAGCCGGCAACTTTTGGGATTTCATCTGGGGGAACGTTACTTTAGGGCAGAAAGCAACTTTTCGTTACGACAGAAAAGAATCTCTATTTCTGAATAAAGATACTGATTATCTCCGCAATCTCTTTTGCTCCTCTCTATGCTCTGAAATAGTGTCAGCAAAGGCAATCAGAATCGGTAAATCAACTCCCACCCCAGAATATGCCTGTCCAAGTCACTCTCGTGCTGATAGCAATAGAAAACATCTGACGACCAGGAGGACGACAGTTTAGCTTCCACCCCACCGCGGGCACGGAAGCGGGAGGCATGAAACCATTCATCTTTACCCAGACCGTGATATTGCTCCAAAGAGATATACGGTGACCATGTAGTTACCTTATAAGCAGCTTTCAGGCGGGTGCGGAGACGGAATTCATCCGCTCCGCGTCCGTCGAAAGTATGCTGAAAACGTTCGCGTAGGGTGAACGTCCATTGTCGTTTTTTGAGAGTGAAAGAGACACCTGCATGATAACGGTGCCGGGATTTCCAGCCGTCTTCACCACGGTTGCGGTAGTGGTATTCGTAGCCGCCCTCAGCTTTTAGAAACGGAAGAAGAAGAACGGAAGTACCTACGCCAAAGCCCCAACGGTCTATCTCATCCAATGCGTCACGGGTACGCATCTCGACATCTCCGTAAAGTTCCACTCTGGAGGATATATCGTGCCGGGCTTTCATCTTGTTCCAAGTCACGAAATCACTGTCCTGTGCCTGCAAAGAAGGCAGACTGAAGACAAGCAGTCCTACACACAAAACGACAAATCCCCGCAATACAGAATATTTCTTTAGCATATCATTTTCAAAGGTTTACTTCAACTTATTTTCTTAGAAAATACAAAGCTAAAGAAAGATTCTGTAATAAATCTGTAATACGAATGTAATATTATCAAATTTTCGACTTACAAAGTTCCAGATAACAAACAGACAATAACAATTATTCCCGTGAAATTCGTTTCAGGTGTTCTTCTATCTTTTGAAAAAATGACGCCAGATGCGAACCATCTACAAAGGCATGATTTACATAAATGGATAAAGGAAATACCAGACGTCCCTCACGGGTTACCGCTTTACCGGAAGTCATCAAAGGGTAACTGCAACCATTACCGGCTTCGGCCAGCGTATAAGTAGTAGCAGTGAAATACATCTTGGGGACAGCGCTTAAATGCACTACATCATAATCTCCCTGTTTTGCCAACTCCTCTTCGGCACCATAAGGATTGCCATCTTCGGGGATATTGGTTATCAACTCATACGCTTCGGCATAAAAGCGTTTGAAATCTTCGTGGTAAGGAATCCGAACCGTATAAAAAGTCTTTCCGGGAACAGCTATCGGAGAAATGATATCCACTTCATCATGAAAAATAACTTGTCCGTTCTTGTCGGTACGATAACGAAGTTCCGGAACTTCATTCGCCGAACGCACTACGGCATACAGATAATAGAGAAAAAAGGAATGACCCGAAGCTCTCGCTGCGGCACTGGCTTCGGTACAATCAATCTCTGTGGTAATGGAATACCAGGAATTTACAAAGCCCCGGAAGAAATTGTAATTGTCCCGGCGCTCCCAGGTCTCGATGTCTACAATATGTCTCATAAAGTTATTGATTAATGAAAAATGCCCGGTCGCATATATCAGCCGGGCATTCGTTCGTTTATTTTCCTTTCTTATAGTTTTCCAATCCTGTTTGCAAGAACTCGATATACTTAGGAATGTCCTCGTCATACGAATAAGATTTATTCAAAGGGCGACCTTCATTATCTATCAGCACATAGAAGGGCTGTGCATTGGCACCGAATTTAACGCGTTGGAGATAACTCCACTTATCGCCCACTGTACGCAATGTACGCTCCCGTCCGTTTTCTGTCACTTTAACAGGTGAGGTCAACGGGGTTTTATTATCTACATAAAGTGTAATAAGTACGTAGTCGTTGTTGATAATATCACTTACCTTAGAGTCTGTCCATACGGCAAGCTCCATCTTACGGCAGTTTACACAGCCATAACCGGTGAAGTCGAGCATTACAGGTTTGCCATGCTGACGGGCATATTCCATACCCAGATCGTAATCATCGAACTTGGCATGCACTTCATTATTATAGAGGTTGAAGTCCTGAGTCTGCATAGGCGGTGCAAAAGCACTGACTGCCTTCAACGGAGCACCCCACAAACCGGGAACCATATACACGGCAAATGCCAGCGAGAAAAGTGCCATAAAGAAGCGGCCCACTCCCACTTTCGTATCGTCATCATCGTGTGGGAACTTGATCTTGCCCAACAGGTAGAAGCCCAGTAAAGCAAACAGAACAATCCACAATGCCAGGAACGTTTCGCGGTCGAGGATGCGCCAGCCATAAGCCAGGTCGGCTACAGAGAGGAACTTCAGAGCGAAAGCCAGTTCCAGGAAACCGAGAGTAACCTTAATGACATTCATCCAACCGCCTGATTTCGGCATAGACTTCAGCCAGGACGGGAACAGGGCGAACAATGTGAACGGCAATGCCAAAGCAATAGCAAACCCGAGCATACCGATAGCCGGAGCTACCACACTACCCGTTGTAGATACCTGTACCAGCAAGAAACCGATAATAGGACCTGTACAAGAGAAAGACACCAGTGAAAGCGTGAATGCCATCAGGAAGATACTGAGCAGTCCGCTTGTTGCTTCTGCCTTACTATCTACTGCGTTACTCCATTTAGAGGGCAGCGTCAGTTCGAAAGCTCCGAAGAAAGAAGCTGCAAACACAACCAGCATCAGACAGAAAAGGATATTGAACACGGCATTCGTGGAAAGCGCATTCAGCGCACTGGCACCGAAGATCAACGTAATGGCCAAACCTAAAGTTACGTAAATCACCACGATGGAAGCGCCATACGTCCAGGCATCACGAATACCCTTCTTTTTATCTTTGGAACGTTTCAGGAAGAAACTTACCGTCATAGGGATAATAGGCCACACACAAGGGGTAAACAATGCCAGCAGTCCACCGAGGAAACCGGTGATAAAGATATAGAACCATGACATGTCGTCCTGTGAAGTGGTTTCACCGTATGATTGCAGATCATTGATGACAGGTTTCCACAAGTCAATATTACCTGCCACATTTATATCCGTCGGACCATCTGCACCACCTATGATGCCAGTAGAAGCTGTATCCGCAGATGTTTCAGTTTGTGAAGCAAGCTGAGTTTCCGGTTTCGTTTCCTCTGCCGGAACTGTTACCTTTTCAGCCGGAGTTGCAACTGCTGTACCTTTAGCGGCTTCTGCCTTACCTGAGAAATTAAACTCTACCTGCGTAGGAGGCAGACAGTTTTCATCATTACAAGCACCGTATTCCAGAAAACCTTCTATCTTATAATCTCCTCCTGTGAGCTTTAGTTTCTGAACAAATTGTGCCGTAGACTCAAAATAGCGTACGTTCATCTCGAACAACTTATCATAAGAAGCTATTTCTTTTCCTTTCGGCTGCAACTTTCCTACAACTGTAGCACCGGATATCTTCTCTACATTGAAGGTAGCCGAGATAGGACCACCGTCGCCCAGGTCGGTAGAATATACATGCCAACCCTTATCGATAGTAGCGGTAAATACAATTTCCGCCTCTCCCGCTGCAAGTGTCTTCAGCTCCGACTTAAACTTGACGGGCTCCTGTATCTGCGCTTGTGCCACGACAGCAATCAGCAACAGACAAATGGATAATATTTTCTTCATATAATCAATGATTAATTACTAATTGTCAATTGTCAACTATCAATTGTCAATTGTTTCGTAGTCAACACAAGCGCGATTCTCCTTTACATCAGCAATCAGCTTGCCTGCTGCCACATGTTCGGGATGAGTAGCATAAAATTTCACGTCGTCCAACGTATCAAATTCACTGTAGAGGGCAATGCTCCAAGTTTCGCCAGGATTCATATTGAGTCCAACTTCTATCTTACGTATAACAGATATTTTAGCTGGCAAAGCCTCGATAGCGGCCTTGAATTCTTTCATTGCTGTCAGCTTTTTGTCAGCCGGAGCTTCGTCTTTTAATTTAAATAATACAATGTGTTTGACCATAACTTTGCAATTTTAATGATTTATCTATATATTTGTCAACCGAAGCGATTAATATTAACCGCAAAAATACTCGTTTTGTTTTAAATATACACTTAAACGGATGTTAATAATAGGAATTGCAGGCGGAACTGGCTCGGGAAAAACCACCGTCGTACGTAAAATCATTGAAAGCCTGCCGGCAGGTGAAGTGGTACTGTTACCGCAAGACTCTTACTATAAGGACAGTAGCCATGTACCTGTAGAAGAACGACAGAACATCAACTTTGACCACCCGGATGCCTTCGATTGGGGGCTTTTATCCAAACACGTAGCCATGCTGCGTGAAGGGAAAAGCATTGAACAACCTACCTACTCGTATCTTACCTGTACACGAGAGCCCGAAACGATTCATATCGAACCGCGGGAAGTAGTGATTATTGAAGGGATTCTTGCCCTGTGCGACAAGAAACTGCGTAGCATGATGGACCTTAAGATCTTTGTGGATGCTGATCCGGACGAACGTCTGATTCGTGTCATACAACGGGATGTAGTGGAGCGCGGACGTACTGCAGAAGCTGTTATGGAACGTTATACCCGTATCTTGAAGCCTATGCACCTGCAATTCATCGAACCGTGCAAACGATATGCGGACCTGATCATACCCGAAGGGGGAAACAATCAGGTGGCAATCGATATTCTGACGATGTATATAAAGAAGCATCTCTGATAAATGAACAACTGAGGCGTCTCAGTTATTTATATATTTGAATGAATAGAAGTATCTTAATATTCTTGCTATGTCTGTGCTGCCTGTCGGGGTGCGGAAATAAACGGCATGGTTCCATGCCCGATGAAGCTGTGGGCGATTTGCAACAGATAAAAGATAGCGGTGAACTCGTTGTACTGACGCTATACAGTTCTACTTCTTACTTCAACTATCGTGGTCAGGAAATGGGCTTCCAGTACGAGTTGAGTGAACAGTTTGCCAAAAGTCTCGGGGTAAAACTGCGCGTAGTGGTGGCAAGGAATGTACAGGGACTTATAAACAAGTTACTGGCAGGCGAAGGAGACATCATTGCCTATAATGTCCCCATCACGAAGGAATTAAAAGACAGTCTGATCTATTGCGGTGAAGAAGTCATCACACATCAGGTCATTGTACAGCGTGCAGGCGGGAAAACAAAACCGCTGACGGATGTAACGGAACTGATTGGCAAGGATGTATATGTAAAGCCCGGAAAATATTACGACCGTCTGGTAAATCTGGATAAAGAACTCGGTGGCGGCATCCATATCCACAAAGTGACTAATGACAGCATTTCAGTAGAAGATCTCATCACACAAGTATCCCAGGGAAAGATTCCTTATACGGTAGCCGATAATGACGTAGCCAAGCTTAACACAACGTATTACCCCAATCTGAATATTAAATTATCCATCAGTTTCGACCAAAGGGCTTCCTGGGCAGTGCGCAAGGATAGTCCGGAACTGGCAGCAGCCGCTAATAAATGGCATGAAGAGAATATGACTTCTCCCGCCTACACTGCCAGTATGAAAAGATATTTTGAGATCAGCAAAGCAACTCCACACACTTCCATCCTTTCTCTTCGTGAGGGAAAGATTTCACACTTCGACGAATTGTTCAAAAAGTATGCTTCGGAAATAGACTGGGATTGGCGGTTGCTTGCCTCTCTGGCCTATACAGAGTCCAACTTTGATACAACAGCCGTTTCATGGGCCGGAGCCAAAGGACTAATGCAACTGATGCCTGCCACAGCGCGCGCCATGGGAATCCCTGAAGGAAAAGAACAGAACCCGGAAGAGAGTGTGAAAGCTGCCGTAAAATATATCAATGCTACCAGTAAGAGTTTCTCTTCAGTACCGAGAGAGGAACGGCTCAACTTTGTACTTGCTTCCTACAATTCGGGTATCGGGCATGTGCTGGATGCAATGGCACTGGCTGAAAAATATGGAAAGAACAAATATGTCTGGAAAGATAATGTAGAGAACTTCATTTTATTAAAAAGTAATGAAGAATACTTCACCGACCCTGTCTGCAAAAACGGATACTTCCGTGGAATAGAGACATATAACTTTGTGAGGGATATTATGGGGAGGTATGAGACATATAAGAAGAAGATAAAGAAGTGAATAAGCTAAAATAAATTCAGCTTATTCTTCTGCGCTTCCTCCAACGGAACTGTCTTTGGTGCTTGCGCAGCGTTCTTTTCACGCAACTGCTGATATTCTGAACTTAATTTTTCTTTTAATTCTTCTTTGGCTTTCGGATTCATCAAGCGGGCGGCTACCGTTGCATTCTGCGAGGCATCTTTCAGATGAACCACAGGAGCATGATAGACGGGAGCTATTTTCAATGCTGTATGCAGTCGGGAAGTAGTGGCGCCACCTATTAATAAAGGAATATCGGCACCTGCCTTTTCCAATTCCATAGCCACGTGTACCATTTCTTCCAATGATGGAGTTATCAGACCACTAAGTCCAATCATATCCACCTTTTCTTCCAAGGCACGCTGAACAATCGTTTCAGCAGGTACCATCACACCAAGGTCTATGATCTCATAACCATTGCAGGCCATGACCACGGAAACAATATTCTTACCTATATCATGCACATCACCTTTCACCGTGGCAAGCAGGACTTTTCCGGCAGAAGCGGAGCCTTCCTGTTTTTCCGCTTCAATTACAGGCTGAAGAATGGCAACGGCTTTCTTCATGGTACGAGCAGTTTTCACCACCTGGGGCAAAAACATTTTTCCGGCACCAAAGAGCTCACCTACATAGTTCATACCTGCCATTAAGGGACCTTCGATGATATCCACTGCTTTCGGATAGAGCTTCAGGGCTTCTGCCAAGTCTTCCTCCAGATAGTCACCAATTCCTTTCGTCAAAGCATGTTTCAAGCGTTCTTCCACACTAGTTCCATTACGCCATGAAAGAGGGGCAACTTGTTTATCAGTGGCATTACCTTTCTGTTGTTCGGCAGCAGCTTTCAGTTGTTCAGCAGTTTCTATCAGACGCTCTGCAGCATCGGGACGACGGTTTAAAACCACATCCTCTATACGTTCCAGGATATCGGCAGGGATATCGGTATAAAGTACAGCTGTAGCCGGATTTACAATTCCCATATCCATTCCTTCACGGATGGCATGATAAAGGAACACCGCATGCATGGCTTCACGGATATAATTGTTGCCGCGGAAAGAGAATGAAAGGTTGCTAACACCACCACTGACATGCGCACCCGGCAAGTTCTTACGTATCCAACCGGTAGCCCGGATGAAATCGACAGCATAATTATTATGTTCGTCCATCCCCGTAGCTACAGCAAGGACGTTGGGGTCAAAGATAATATCATGAGGATTAAAGCCCACTTTCTCAACCAAAAGCTGATAAGCACGGGCACACACTTCAATCTTACGTTCGTATGTATCCGCCTGCCCTTTTTCATCAAAAGCCATTACTACGGTAGCCGCACCATATTGCCTGATTGTGCGGGCATGTTCCAGAAACTTTTCCTCTCCCTCTTTCAGAGAGATTGAATTCACAATGGACTTTCCTTGCAAACACTTCAATCCGGCAACAATTACATCCCATTTGGAAGAGTCAATCATCACAGGAACACGGGCAATCTCCGGCTCGGAAGCAATCAGATTGAGGAAAGTAGTCATTTCAGCCTGTGCATCCAGCAGACCGTCGTCCATATTTACGTCGATAATCTGCGCCCCGTCTTCTACTTGCTGACGGGCAATGCTGAGGGCTTCATCGTATTTCTTTTCATTAACCAGACGCAGGAACTTGCGGGAACCGGCCACATTGCAGCGTTCTCCCACATTGATAAAGTTCTTCTCAGGAGTCACCTCCAGCAATTCCAAGCCGGAAAGCCAAAGACTTTCAAGTTTCGGAGCAGGAACATGGGGAGCAGCACCGGCTATCAGGGCAGGATATTCGGCAATGTACGCATCGGTCGTACCACAGCAACCGCCAATGATGTTTATCAGCCCTTCTTGGATATATTCTTTCACTTCATGCGCCATATCGGCAGGCGTCTGGTCATATTGTCCCAGACTGTTGGGCAACCCCGCGTTGGGGTATGCACTGATATAATAAGGAGCACGGGCAGCAAGCTGTTCCAGGAAAGGTTTCAACTGACGAGCACCAAAGGAACAGTTCAAACCTACCGAAAAGATATTGGCATGCTGAACGGAGGCAAGAAAAGCCTCCAAAGTCTGTCCCGACAGAGTGCGTCCACCTGTATCGGATACAGTAACGGACAGCATAACAGGAACTTGAACGCCTGTAGCCTCCATCGCCTTTTCGGCGGCAAAGATAGCTGCTTTGGCGTTCAATGTATCGAAGATAGTTTCTATCAGCAGAGCGTCTACTCCACCTTCCAGCAAGGCTTCCATCTGTTCCCGATAGGCATCAGCAAGTTCATCATAAGTCAGCGCACGCATAGCCGGATTATTCACATCGGGACTCATGGAACAAGTCTTATTGGTAGGTCCGATGGAACCGGCTACAAAACGTGGTTTATCAGGTGTGGAAAATTCATCAGCTACTTCACGTGCCAGTCTAACGGCAGCCAGATTCATCTCACGTACATACTCCTGCACATGATAATCGGCCATACTGACACTGGTAGAGCTAAACGTATTGGTTTCAATGATATCGGCACCTGCCATGAGATATTTACGGTGTATATCCTGTATCACATCAGGGCGCGTCAGACAAAGCAGGTCATTGTTTCCTTTCATCTGCCCGGGGATACCGGCAAAACGTTCTCCCCTAAAATCTTCCTCTGTTAAGTTGTACCGTTGTATCATGGTGCCCATAGCACCGTCTAAAATAAGGATGCGCTCACGCACCGACTTTTCAATAGAAACCATTTGTATTTAGTGATAGAATGGTAATGTGATAAAGTGGTAAAGTGATATTACTCTATCACATTATCACTTTATCACATTACCACGTTAAACAATTATCTCTTAAACATACGCGCCATATCGCGTTTGTCATCTTTTTCTTTTAAAGCCTCACGCTTGTCGTATTGTTTTTTACCTTTGGCAAGGGCTACCACCACTTTGGCAAGTCCTTTTTCATTAATAAACATACGAACGGGAACCATTGTAAAGCCGGGATCTTTCGCCCCACGCGCCAGTTTATCAAGTTCTTTTTTGGTAAGTAAGAGTTTACGCTCCCTGCGTGCCGAATGGTTATTGTACGAACCGTAGAAATATTCGGAAATATGCATATTCTTCACCCACAGCTCGCCATTGGCAAAGTAACAGAAGGTATCCACAAGGCTTGCTTTACCCATGCGGATCGATTTAATTTCCGTACCCGTGAGCACAATGCCCGCGGTATAAGTGTCTATCAATTCGTAATCGAATGTAGCGCGCTTATTTTTTATATTAACAGGAGCTTGTTTCATGATTTCAAACGTTAATTAAGCACCATCGTCAGCTTGTTGAATATAAACTGAATGAGCATAGGACAGGCAATGAGTAGGATGGAAGAAATGATTGTAAACCGTAACCGATCTTTTTCTTCTACTTCCATCAACGTGGAAGCCCCCTCCCACACCACATACACAATATAGAACTGCAACAGCAATCCGATGATATAAAAGTCCGGCAATATGCCGATAATAATCCGGAGCAAGAAAAGAACAACCAGCGCATAGCCCGCAAACTGTTGCGTCAAGGGTATGTCACTGTCCATCATAAACATTTTAACGCGCATCCCATTTATGAGATACGCCGCCAGAAAATACCCTCCAAAGAGGGATACTGCCACCGCGCAACATTGCGTCATGGCATATTGAAAACTTTCGGGACCGCCCCAACCCTTCGCCAACAAAGAGCCGATAAAGACGGACAATCCGCATAAACCAATCATAGGATAGACAAAAGCAGTAAATACTTTTCGCCTATCCTCCTCCAAACGAATTTCCTCCCAGGCCTTGGCCGGAGAGGAAATCAGTAACATTGCTATATGGAATAATGCTTTATAATCCAATTATTAATCTTTATATGGGTATTCTACAGAATAAGGAGTCAACTCAGATTTAGCCTTATCTAAATCATCTGTTTTGAAATCAGTCGTCTCATTTGCATAGATAGTAACTTTTGTAGGAAGTTTTTTCGTTATACCTTTAAAAGCAGACAAAGCTTCTGTTATCCTATAAATTCTATTATATCCTGTTTGCTCTGCCACTTCTTCCTCTTGAGAATAATGACGTAAATAGAATTTCAACTCTGTATCTGTATCTTTGATTTCTTCGACATTACAGTATAAAGAACAAGAATGACTATCTTTTTCTTTCTTTGCCAAGAAATATATAGGAACAACCAAAGTGTTCTTATCATAATACATAAACTGAGCCTGAGATGCATTTTGAGAACCATATCCTATCTGAAGGATAGTAGCATTTTCCTCTTCTTCTCCTTTACTATTGCCTACTATTACATTTCCAGTCTTTATAACTTCGATATAAGGAATCGTCACATTAATATTCTTCGTATTTTGATCTACCTGTTGTTCATCTGAATTATATGAGTATTGGAATTGTACATAATCACCATAAGTTAAATTCTTATCTACTAAAGAATTTACTGCAGTAAATTTAATGCCATAAGGAGCAGTAATAACAGTACTTGGAAATATTTCTGTCACTTGTCCTAATGTTATATCCGTCACTGTCGGGTCACTATCCATGCAAGAAGTAAACGAAACACCCATTATTAAGGTCAGGGCAACCATCCAGATTTTAAACTTAGCCATTTTCATTGTTCTATAAATATTAGAGTTTGCAAATTTAGATAAAAGAATCGAGTAACACCGCACTCTCTCCATTTTTTCATTGTTTTTAAGAGTAAATGAAATATTAATCTAAATACTGCAAACCCTACTATTTATTTAACCTTTATTTAGTTTTCATCTTCAAGAACTCGAGTATCCAGTAATTTATTATCTTCATCTCGATAAATATTGTAATACAAGAAAGTCGTTACTATGCCCTCCCATTTTCCTTTAATTCTAAATTTCTCACCGGCCTCTGCACCATCTGCTTTTTCTAAGGTCGCAACATAAGTGAGAGTTGTATTATATGACATTTTTAAGACCTCAACTCTGCAGGTTGTATTCGCAGGAATAACCACCTTAAAAGCCTGGGATACAACCACATCATATCCACCTGTAGAAGTATAGTTAGTTGAATGAGATGAAGTTGTCGAAGTACTAAGATCACCACTAATACTTACTACAGGTAAAGGGGCTTGCCCAGATTGACTACTCCAATGAAATGCACTTTGATTCTGAGTAGAAACACCATTAGTTTCATTGAAAGTACTACTTTCTCTTACTGTTTCAGAAACCGTAAGAGTATGCTCCACATCAAAAGGTTCCCCTGGGAAAATAGCTCCCATTATAAATTGATCTCTTCGATTTATAAAATCACCATCAAATTCAGATTTCACATATTCCACATCAATAAGACGAAACTCCCCAACAGGAACCATTCTCCACAAAGCAAGATCTGTAGAATGAGGTGTTTTAAACGTAAGCATTCGGTAAACCACGTATTTTTTCCTCAAACTTCCGTCATTAACTTTAC
>OJNL01000078.1_pt1 | contig 72633 bp, 67 predicted proteins | sample 1597581 | NCBI WGS metagenome assembly OJNL01 (sample SAMEA2452133, study PRJEB22498) | human gut metagenome | biome: human feces; feature: human gut; material: feces | place: Australia | collected 2012
CTTACACAAGCGGTGCGACAATCACTGTAAGCATTATCGGTACTGATTGGGAACCTCACAGAGAAGTTAAAATTTCAAGCACTTCTTCAACTTCCGGCAAAAATACCGTTGTTCATTCAACAAGATATGTATATGTCAACGGTGAGCTTATCTCAACCGATACGCTTAATACAAGTACATATATGCCGCACGAGCCATAATGCAAATTGCATAAATGAAAATAATATAAAACTTAATATTTTTTCATTTTACCCCTTGCAAACATTTTTAAATTATGGTATTATAATATTAATCTTACAGCAAAGACGTTGTATAACAGAGCGAAAACTCTGTTATATTACGTCTTTTTTTGTATAATAAAAACATTATACAAAAACAAAATATTTAAAGAACGGAGAATTGATATGTTTAACTCAGATTTGACAAAGCACCTCGCAGAGCTTTCAAAGCTTGAATTTACAGATGAAGAGCTTGAACAAATGACGGCTGATATGACAAATATCATAGCTATCATGGATAAAGTATGTGAATTTGATACATCAAAGCCTGCCTATGCACTTGATGCGGTTGACTATAAAGATTTAAGGGCGGACGAACATCGAAATTCGTACCCTACCGAAGAAATTGTTAAGAATGCGAAGAATGTTAAAAATAACAGTTTCGTAGTTCCTAAAGTAGTTTAACAGTCAAGAGAAAGGATTTGATTAACGTGGCTTTAAAAAAACTGAGAGAAATGCTTGACAGTAAGGAGATCAGTGCGGTTGAACTTACCGAGCAATATCTTGACAGAATAGAAAAATCAGATAAAGAAATAAACAGTTATATAACAGTGTGCAAAGAAAACGCACTTGCGGACGCAAAGAAAGCACAGGAAGTTATCGACAGTGGCAACAGCGGTGCATTTACGGGATTGCCTATTTCGGTTAAAGATAACATATGTACACTCGGTGTCAAGACAACCTGTGCATCACATATGCTTGATGACTTCATTCCTCCGTATAACGCAACGGTAATGGAAAAATTAAAGAAAGACAACATCGTTATGCTCGGCAAAACAAATATGGACGAATTTGCAATGGGTGGTTCTTCTCAAACATCATATTTCGGCGGTGTTAAAAACCCTTACGACTTAACTCGTGTTACAGGCGGTTCTTCCGGCGGTGCCGCAGCAAGCGTAAGTGCCGACCTTTGTGCCGCCGCACTCGGTTCGGATACAGGCGGTTCTGTTCGTCAGCCTGCTTCATTCTGCGGTGTTACAGGTCTTAAACCGACATACGGCACTGTTTCAAGATGGGGACTTATCGCATTCGCATCTTCACTTGACCAAATCGGCGTTATCGCAAAGTCTGCCGAAGACACAGGCTATATGCTTGAGGGCATTTACGGCTATGATGAAAATGATGCCACATCAAGCAAAAAATCAGAGGGTAACTATAATTCACTTATCGGAAGTGATGTAAACAAATTAAAAATCGGTGTACCGAAAGAATTTTTCGGTGACGGTCTAAATGACGAAGTTAAAACGGCTGTTTTAAACGCCGTTGAATATTACAAAAAACTTGGCTGTGAAATAGTTGACGTTTCACTTCCGAGTCTTGAATATGCGGTTTCGGCTTACTACCTAATTTCATCAGCCGAGGCGGCAAGCAACCTTTCACGTTTTGACGGTATCAAATACGGTCTTAGAAGCGGTCTTGGCGAAGACTTTAACGACCTTATTAAAAATTCACGCCGTGAAGGATTCGGTCAAGAGGTTAAAAGAAGAATTATGCTTGGCAACTACGCACTATGTTCGGGTTACTATGACGCATATTATAAAAACGCAACGCGTATAAGAACGCAAATAAGAAACGAATATGCCGATATATTCAGCAAGTGCGATGTTATGCTTACACCGACCGCACCGACTACGGCTTATAAAATCGGTGAACAGGAAAACGATCCCGTTAAAATGTATCTTGCCGATATTTATACAGTAACGGTAAACATTGCCGGACTTCCCGCAATTTCCACAACCTGCGGTTACGATTCAAAAGGTTTGCCTATCGGTATGAGCCTTATTGGAAAAGCATTTGACGAAAAGACAATAATAGCAGTATGCGACAGATTTGAAAAAGACTTTGAACGAAAGGAGATTGTACTATGAGATACCAACCCGTAATAGGACTTGAAATTCACGCGGAATTATTGACAGATTCAAAAGTATTCTGTACTTGTCAGAATGAATTCGGCGGCAGCGAAAACACTCGTGTATGTCCAAGATGTTCGGGACTTCCGGGTACACTTCCCCTTTTAAATCAAGGTGCGGTAAGGCTTGCCGCAAAGGCAGGTTTTGCACTTGACTGTACCGTAAATAATTACAGTGCATTCGACAGAAAGAATTATTTTTATCCCGACTTGCCTAAAGCATATCAGATAACACAATTTGACCACCCGATCTGTACAGGCGGTTATATAACCGTCACAGGCGGTAAGGACATCAGAATTAACCACATTCACATTGAGGAGGACGCGGGTAAGCTTGTGCATGACGATTATGAGGGCATTTCAATGGCTGACTATAACCGTTGCGGTGTACCGCTTATTGAAATCGTAACAGAGCCGGACTTCCGTTCAATCGAAGAAGTTCAAGACTTTGTTGAAAAACTTGCTTTGCGTTTAAAGTATGCAGGCGTGTGTGACGCAAAAATGGAGCAAGGCTCAATGCGTGTTGACGTTAATATTTCAATTATGCCTGTCGGCTCAACCGAATTCGGTACCCGTGCCGAACTTAAAAATCTGAACTCATTAAAAGCAATCGGTCGTGCGATTGAATATGAAATAAACCGTCAAGCGGAAATTCTTGATAACGGCGGTACTGTTATTCAGGAAACAAGACGTTACAACGACAACCACGGCGATACAAAGGCATTACGTTCAAAAGAGGATGCACACGATTATCGTTACTTCCCTGAACCGGATATTCCTCCGGTATTCCTATCGGACGAAGAAATTGAGGACATAAGAAAGTCAATGCCGGAAATGCCGCAAGACCGTTTTGTACGTTATACGGAAAAGTACGGACTTCCGACAGATGACGCTAATCTTATTATATCAAGCAAGGAATTTTCAGATTTTTACGATGAGTCTGTAAAAATAAATCCGGACTACAAACAAATTTCTAATCTCATGCTTGTTGAACTTAACAGAAACCTTAACGATTCCGAAAAGACTATTTCAGATGTAACATTCTCCCCTGCCGATTTGGCAGAACTCGTTAAAATGTCAACAAACGGCGTTGTTTCCAAAAATGCCGCCAAGGATATTTTGAAGATTATGTTCAATAACGGCGGTAAGCCTATTGATATTGCCAAAGAAAACGGCTTTATTATGGACAATGACACATCGGGTCTTGAAGAAATTATTGATAAAATTATAGCCGAAAACGCAGACAGTGTTGAAAGCTACAAAAACGGTAATCAAAAGATTTTCGGTTTCCTTATGGGACAAGTGGTACGCACAGCGGGTAAAGGTGCAAACCCTAAACTTGCTAAGGACTTATTGACTGAAAAATTAAAATAAAGGTGGAATTAATATGCAGAAAATAGATGGTTCACAGCTTATAAGCGAAATCACTCTTGACGATTTGCAAAAAGCTGTCGGCGGTTCAATAAGCTTTTGTGCTTGCGTGCATAAGCTTAGAAAAATGAGCGGTTTCTCATTTGTAATACTTCGTACGGGAAGATATATTCTTCAATCCGTTTATTCAAAGGATAAATGTACAGGCGATTTTGACTCACTTTGTGAAGGTGCTTATATCAAAATCACAGGTGACGTAAAAGAAGAAAAACGTGCTAATCACGGCTATGAAATAACACTTTCTTCGTTTGAAATACTTTCAAAACCTGCAGAGGAATACCCTCTTCACGTTTCAAGCAAAAAGCTTGGCTGTTCAATCGAAACTTCAATGGCACACAGAAGTGTCGCACTTCGTCACCCTGAACAGAGAGCGGTATTTAAAATTGCAGAGGGCGTTGTGTCGGCATTTCGTGAATTTATGTTAAACAATAACTTTACCGAAATACATTCACCAAAAATCGTTGCGGCAGGTGCTGAGGGCGGTGCTAATATATTCAAATTGAAATACTTTGATAAAGACGCATATCTTGCACAAAGTCCGCAGTTCTACAAACAGACTTGCGTAGCATTCTTTGACAGAGTGTTTGAAATTGCTCCTGTTTACAGAGCCGAAAAACACAACTCTACACGTCATTTGAACGAATATATCGGACTTGATTTTGAAATGGGATTTATCAACGATATGCATGATGTTATGGCTATGGAAACGGCTATGCTTAAATATGTTGTTGAGTATTTGCCGAAACATTACAGTGACGAGTTGGAGCTTTTAGGTGCAACATTGCCTGTTATCAATGAAATCCCTTCAGTAACATTCTTTGAGGCACTTGATATTCTCGGCAAGTCACATAATCAATTTGACCTTGATCCTACAGATGAAGTTAAATTGTGCGAATACGCAAAAGAGAATTATGACAGTGAATTTATATTCGTTGAAAAGTTCCCGGGATTAAAACGTCCGTTCTATGCAATGGATTCGGCAGACGACCCTAAACTTGCCGAAAGTTTTGACTTGCTTTTCAGAGGTCTTGAAATCACAACAGGCGGTCAGAGAATTCACGATTATAACGAACTTCTTGAAAAAATGAAACGTTATCATATGGAGGAGGGCGACCTCGGTGCATATACCGATATATTTAAGTACGGTATGCCACCGCACGGCGGACTTGGTATCGGTCTTGAACGTGTCGTTATGAAAATGCTTGGTCTTGCAAATATCCGTGAGGCAAGCTTGTTCCCAAGAGATATTCACCACCTCGATCCGTGATGATATGATTATTTAATGTACTTTCGTAGGGGCGACCAATGGTCGCCCTTTTATTTTGCTCATTTGCCACTCCTCTGCCGTTTCACGACTGCTCCCCTCAAGGGACATACAGCAGTGGCAATATTACACATTAATTTTTAAAACTCCAAAATTTTTGTTTTTTTTATCAATTATGGATAAATCAAAAAAACAATGCAAATAATATTTAACACAAATATAAATTTATTTTGGAGGAAAAGCGATGAAAGCAACAGGAATTGTAAGAAGAATAGATGATCTCGGAAGAGTTGTTATTCCAAAGGAAATACGACGCACTATGCGAATCAGAGAGGGCGATCCTCTTGAAATTTATACAGAAAAAGACGGTGAAGTTATTTTCAAAAAATACTCCCCTATCGGCGAGCTTGGTGACTTTGCCGCAAATTATGTTGAAACACTTGCCAAAGCAAGCGGACACGGTGCTTGTATAACCGACCGTGACAATGTCATTGCAGTATCGGGATTACCGAAGAAAGAGCTTATCGAAAAGCCTGTAAGCAGTGAGCTTGAAAATGTAATGAACGAAAAAATCATTGTAAGCTACAAAGACGGCAAACCCGTTTCAGTCGCTGACGGTGTTGAAAAATACAATGCGGGCGTTGTTGTTCCGATAGTATCGGAGGGTGATACGATCGGCTCTGTTTTGTTCATTTTAAAAGAGGGCGAAACTGCGTCTGAAGTCGAAGAAAAATTAGCAGAATCCGCCGCCGGTTTTTTAGGCAAGCATATGGAAGGCTGAAAAGGTTGTCTGCAATGTAAAAGGTGACTGCATTTTTTGCAGTCACCTTTTATTTATCTTCTTCGTTTATCAAATTTACGTCGTTTTTTAAACTTTTCACGTTCTTCATAACGTCTGTGTTGTTCTGTCCTTCTATGCTGTTTTGCCTTATATATTTCATTCTTCTTTTTCTTTTTCGGTGCAAGATACTTAAATATACCTTTACCCTCAAATTTCTTTGTTTTACCGAGATACAATACAACCGCTATTGCCGCCAAGCAAAGTACCGCTACTATGCTTACAATCGCAACTGCCGCTCCTCCGCTCTTTCTGTCGTGATGTCCCTTTTCCTGCGGAAGTGCTTCATTCGGTTCAAATGACGGCATTGGTCCAGGCATCTCAACCGGTCCTACAAGTGCCGGCTTTTTTGTCGGTCTTGGTGTCAGGGACGGCTTTGGTGATGATGATTCCATAGGCGAAGCCGTTTTTGTCGGTTTCATTGTTCCCGTCACCTTAGTCGTTGTCTTTGGTTTTGTTGTCGTTTTAGGCTTTGTTGTTTTCGGTTTCGTTGTTGTCTTTGTTGTCGTATTTGATTTTGATGTACTTGATGATGTCTTATTTGACGTATTGTTTGAAGATTGTACTTTCGTCGGTGCAGGTGTTTCAAACACAACCGAATCATTTACGTCAAAATTAAAGAATGTCGCTTTATTCTGCAACTTTCTCAAATGGCTTGTAAGTGCGCACACTGCCAAAGATGTTGCCTCACTGTTACTCTTTCCCTTACCGGTCGAAAATCCACCGTCTTTTTGCTGATACTGCATTAAGCCGTCTACCGCACTGCCGTTTTTAGCAACAAATCTACCGTCACTGTCAGCATTAACACCCAACGTATCAAGTGCGATAACAGTCATTGCCGTTGATTCAAGGTCACCCCAATCACCGTCTTTGTCCTGTTCTGCCGACAAATAATTAAGTGCATCCTCAACCGCGTCTTTAGGGCTTAAATCAATCACATAACCCGTCTGATTTTGCGTTATCGTATACGCACCGCTTGTTTCGTAATAAGGTGCAAGCGCCGTAATTGCAACTGCGGTACTGTACACGCTGTCATCAAAACTGCCGTTCGTATTTTGATGTGACAATATCCCTGCAAGGATATCGTTTCTGTTTGACAATGCCCATTCAGGAGTTTCAAAACTCTTTGAATCAAGAGCAATAAGTCCCCACGAATATCCGTCTGCACCCTCTTTTCCGAGTGGTGAAACATTATCTCTGTAATAAATACCGTCCGCAACCAAGTCACGTCCGCCGACGTTTCTCGGATCACCGCCTGACGCTATCGTTGCAAGCACTGTTCTTTGCATAGACGAGGCATTATGTTCTTCGCCGTAACCTGCCGCAACTCCGTCAAGACCAGCCAAATATCTGCTGTAATCATAGTTTTTACCCATTCGGTTCAAAGCCATAATATAAAAATCAGAACTGTATGATCCGATTCCGTAAAACGGACTATCCTTATCAGCTTTCCATTCTATTGCTTTTTCTATAGCACTTTTTATGTCGCTTTCACTTGTTTCCGCATTGACGCACACTGTCGGAATCAGCATCGAAGTGCATAAAACAGCCGCCATGATTTTTTTCTTCATATTAAAAATCCCTTCTGACTTTAAATACTCTATATCAGTTTATCATTATACCATACATTACTAACAGTTTTCAACCATTATTCTTTACAAAATTCATTATATTTTCGTTACAAATTTTATCGTCATATTAAACTAAATTCACTGTTATTTAATTATCAATTTTAACCAATTTATGATATGATAAAATTTAAGGGAGAATTGGAGGTATTTTTATGAAAAAACTTTTATGCATGGTACTTTCGACAGTACTTGCTATATCATCGGCAGCAGCTTTAAATATGTCTGCGTATGCTGACAGTACAAACACGCAACAGGTAAGCTACAACTATTGGTATAATTCTTCTACAGGATATACCGATGAAAATGTGCACACACGTCAAATGGAAAAACTTGACCGCGGTCTTATCGCAATAAAAACAGACGGCGGTGTATATTTAAGTTGGCGATTATTTGACAGTGAGGACAACATTTTCGGCAGTGCCGATAAAAATGTGTCATTTAATGTATATCGTGACGGCAAAAAAATAAGCGAAGTCGCAACCAAAACAAATTATGTTGATTCAACCGTTGGTACAAATTACAGTGTTGCACCTGTTATAAACGGTGTTGAAGGAGAAAAATGCAATCCGGTAACGGCATACAATAACAGTTATTTTGATATACCGCTTTTAAAACCTGATGACGAAACAATTTATGACCCATCAAACAATAAGCTTGCTACATATTCATTCTTCCCTGCCGACTGTTCAACGGGTGACGTTGACGGCGACGGAGAGTACGAAATAATTGTGAAGTGGACATCTCACGAGCGTGACGTAGGAACACCTGCATATTCCGGTACGGTACATCTTGCCGCATACAAATTAGACGGCACAAAACTTTGGAAGAACGATATTGAACTCGGTAAAAACGTATATTCAAGTGCACACACACTTCAGTTCCTTGTATACGACTTTGACGGTGACGGCAAATCGGAAGTAATATGTCAAACTTCACTCGGTTCAAAGGACGGACAGGGCAAATATGTTTCAAATGCCGCACAAACCGATGAAGAAATTAAAGCAATAACAGATAAAGAAAATTCAACTGCCGATTACAGAAGTAGTTCCGGTGTAATTACCAAAGGTGAAGAATTTTTAACTGTATTCAACGGCGAAACAGGTGCGGCAATGGACACTATTAGTCTTCCGACAACTCGCGGAAGTGAAAACGGTGTAGATTACGGTGACGATTTCGGTAACCGTTCAAATCGTTTTGTATCCGACATTGCTTATCTTGACGGCGAAAAGCCGTATGCAATATATTTAAGGGGCTACTATTTCGGCAGAAACGGCAAACAGCGTACAAGCATTGCCGGTATAAGCTGGGACGGTACAGCTTTATCCCCTACTTATCGTTTTGATACGCAAAAAGGTCAAGAGGGATATTACGACGGTGCTTATCAATATGTCGGAAACGGCAACCACAACTGTACCGTTGCCGATGTGGATAATGACGGCAAAGACGAATTTATCACAGGCGCATTATGTATGGAAGTCAATGACGACAACGAATTCCGTCCTAAATGGTGTACATATTTACAGCACGGTGACGCACTTCATATAGGAAACTACGACCCTACACATACCGGTTTTGAATTTTTCACAGTCCACGAGGACAGCGGAACAAACAGCCTTAGCGGTAATGACATAACTCTGGATTTCGGTATGTCTGTTATTGACGCCGAAACAGGCAATATTATGTTCCACGAAGGTGCGTCCGATGACACAGGTCGCGGTGTTATGGCGAATGTCGGTGCCGGCGGATACTATCAAATTTGGAGTGCAAAAAACTCTGCAAGACAGTCAAACGGCGGCACTGATTTCACAACTGCCACTTCACTTACAGGCAGAAATACACCTTCAATGAATTTCCGTATTTTCTGGGACGGAGATTTATACGACAACTTGCTTAACGGTGCAAATATCACCGATTGGAACGGCCGTAATATGAGCAATATATTCAGTGCCGGAAATTATGATTGTGTTTCAATCAACGGCACAAAAGCAAATCCGTCACTTCAAGCCGACCTTTTCGGTGACTGGAGAGAAGAAGTTGTCTACCCTACCAGTGACGGAACGGCTCTTAGAGTATTCTCAACAACCGATACGACAGATTATAAAATCAAAACACTTATGCAAGACCCTGTATACCGCAGCGGTGTTGCGGCAGAACAAACGGCGTACAATCAACCTCCTCACGTCGGCTTCTATATGGGTAAAGAAGTGTTTGAAACAAGAACACTTACAAGCATAGCCGTAACAACACAGCCTACAAAAACTTCATATGTTCCGGGCGAATCGTTTGACAGAACAGGTATGGTTGTAAAGGCTAATTATTCGGACGGCACTTCGGAGGAAATAAACACTTACACAGTTTCCGAAATTGATAAAGATATAATCGGCGAACAGACTCTTACCGTTTCATATTTAGGCAAAACGACAGATTTAAAAATAACGGTAAAATCTGTTTCAAGAATTACCGCACAGACTTCAAAATCAACATACTATCTCGGTGAAAATATTGATAAAAACGCAATTACAGTTACCGCATATTACTCTGACGGTACTTCATCGGTGCTAAACTCAAACGAATTTGAAGTGACAGGTTTTGAAAACGCACTTGGTAAGCAAACTCTTACAGTAACGTATTTAGACAAAACCGCATATTTAACAATTCAGTTATTGGACGCAAACATTGCCGCACTTAATAAACTGTATGAAACATCAAGCACAACATCAGAATTAACAACGGCTCAAATAGGCAGTTATGCGGGCGATTTCACGATTGAACACACAGTTAAAATCAATTCAATCCCTGCAGACGGTGATGACAATAAAGGTTCTACAAACGGCTTTTTTGTAAGATTTAACCCATCTGACGGTATAGGAGCGGGTTGGTATCTGACAGCTAACAGTAATAACACAGCGAATGTATACTGGAAAGGCGGCAGCAATCGTAACAATGCCACTGCACTTGCCACAAATAATTCCGCTTTAACATTAGGTCAAACTTATATATTCAAATATGATTTCACAAATGTTGCTACGGGTGACGGTGCATATGTAACCGTAACAATAACCGATGAAGCGGGAAATCAAATAAACAAAGTAGAAAATCTTAACCTTAGAAATATGAGTTTTGATAAACAAAAGACATCTCCGCTTAGCACAGTTCAAATTTATAATCAAGCCAACGCAAACTCAACATCAAGTGTTGAATTTGCAAATGCAAGATATTACACTACAAGCGAAATAACCGTAAACGGTCAGAATGTTGCTTTAAACATCGGTTGCCTGACAGATATGAAAGGATATGCCGCAAAATATTCAAACGGTATTTTGACAGACTTAGCCGATATTACGCCTACAACAACCGGACAATCTACTGTTTTACTTCAATTTGAACCTGATAAAGTGTTTATTTGGAACGATATGACTCCTGTTGATTTTTGGCAAAAAACAGAATAATTAAATCAAAAGGTGTTGCAATATGCAACACCTTTTTGATTTATAAATACATATTAATTATCAATAACTTCCTTAGCCATATTAATAAGTCCCTGCTTATCAAGCGGTGAATCTATTGCCGTAATATTGTAATAAATTCCGTCCTGTTCCCACTCAACGCCTTGCACTTGTGAAATTTCAACCTTCTCCGCGCCGTAGCTGAATACATATTTACCGCTTTCCTCGTCTTTCATATCCTGTTCAGTCTGCTGATAATCAGCCGGAACAACCTTATTTACATACGATATATATGCTATTGCTATGCCGTTATAATCGCTTACTTCGCTGTTGCCTCGGTCTTTATGACTGTCCGCGTAAGTGTCGGCGCTTAACATAACTTTGTCACCGTCTTTTTCATAATCAGCCATAAACGATTTATACTTTTCTTCTGTTCCGTTTTCTTCGTCAACATACTTATTTTTTCCGTTATGTCCGCCTTTAAATGTATAGCCGTTTGAAAATTGTTCAACAATCTTCGGTGAAAAGCCCACATTTTTATTAAGTGTTTCCGTAACGGGAATGGTTGTATAATCAGGCTTTGTTGATGTACTTCCCATAACATAATTGACTGCACCTTTTGACGCAAATGCCACTGTGCCGACAGCCAATACTGCCGCCGCAATAATGATACTCTTTTTAAAAGATACTTTTTTCATTTTTACATTCTCCTTTTCAAAACTATCCAACGTCATACAAAGTTTATTATGAAAATTTTCACTTGGTTTCGGAAAGGCATTTTTCCAATCATATTTATTCATCTTCAAGTTCCTCCTTTAAATTTTTACGACCGATATGCAAACGGCTTTTAACCGTTCCGACAGGAATTTTTAATATATTCCCTACTTCTTCGACAGAATAACCTTCTATATAGTGTAGCATTATTACTATTCTGATTTTGGGTTTCAGCTTTTTAACCGCATTATAAAGCTCGGTGTAGTTTGAATTGTCCTTATATTCAAAACTGTTGTTACAGTCCTCTATCGAAACAACTCTTTTATATTCACGCAACTTTTTATAACATTCGTTTATTAAAATTCTTATAAGCCACGTTTTGAAATACTTTTCTTCTTTAAGAGTATGAATTTTCGTATATGCCTTTAAAACAGCCTCCGAAACAACATCTTCACAGTCACTTTCACTTTTAAGCATACCCTTTGCAATATGGTACATTGTATTTTCAGATTTCAGAACTTCTTGTGTAAATTTTTCTCTGTCCATTGAATTTTACCTTTCTGTATAAACATCAGCGCTTTTTGTTTGTACATCAGTTAGATAATATTGGGCGACATTTGGTTCATTTTTATATAAAAAAACCGACGAAAAATTTTCGTCGGTTTAAAAAACGTATTTAAGCTGTCATCACGGTTGTTTACCGATGTAAGCAAGGATACCGCCGTCAACATATAGAATGTGACCGTTTACAGCATTTGATGCATCTGAAGCAAGGAATACAGCAGGACCTGTAAGTTCTTCAGCTTGTAGCCATCTGCCTGCAGGAGTTCTGCCGCAGATAAACTGGTCGAACGGATGTCTTGATCCGTCAGCTTGCTTTTCTCTTAGCGGAGCTGTTTGAGGTGTAGCTATGTAACCAGGGCCGATACCGTTACATTGAATGTTGTTAGCACCGTATTCTGAACAGATGTTTCTTGTAAGCATCTTTAGACCACCCTTAGCAGCAGCATAAGCTGATACAGTTTCACGGCCAAGCTCTGACATCATTGAACAGATGTTTATAATCTTACCGTGACCCTTCTTAATCATTGAAGGAATAACTGCCTTTGATACGATAAACGGAGCGTTAAGGTCAACGTCAACAACCTGTCTGAACTCGTCAGCAGTCATATCGCACATAGGAATTCTCTTAATGATACCTGCATTGTTTACAAGAATATCGATAACGCCTACTTCAGCCTCGATTTTCTTAACCATTTCCTGTACCATTTCTTCGTTAGTTACGTCGCAAACATAACCCTTAGCGTCGATACCGTCAGCTGTATATGCAGCCATACCCTTATCAACAAATTCCTGCTTAATATCGCAGAAAACAATCTTAGCACCTGACTTTGCATATGCTGACGCAATAGCGTAGCCGATACCGTATGATGCACCTGTTACAAGTGCAACTTTACCTTCAAGACTAAAGTTTAAATACTCACTCATCTTAAATTTTTCCTCCTTGTATTTTTATATTTAATATAAATATTAACTAATTTAATAATTCTTAAAAAAGAATTACATTAACGGTTCGGGACGATAGATAAGGTGTGAGAAATTGCCTTCAATATCTCTGTACCAATATGTCTTTAATCCCTTTGCATTTTCAGATACATCGTGTACTTCTTCAACTCTTTCATCAGCCTTTAGCTTTGCAACGATTTCGTCAAAAGCCGCCAGAGTTACAGAAAAAGCAAGGTGTCTGATACCTGCCTGTTTTTCAACGTCAGCGGTTTTATCGTCTGTTGCCGTAACAAACTCAATCATACTGCCGTCGGCAAACTGAAGAAAATATGTACCCTTACCATTGTCATAAACAACTCTGCCGCCGTACATTTCCATATACCAATCTTTAAGTGCGGCTGTGTCCTTTGAAACAACAGCAACGTGTTCAATACCGTTTACCATTATAACCACTCCTATTTAACATTAATAACTATATCTATTATAGCATATTTTCTGTATTATTTCAACTGATTTATATAATATTTTTACAAAATCTCTTTATCTCCGATTGTCATTGAATTTCTGTGTACATTCATAAAACCGCCTTTGAAATTATTGCAATATTTTTCCATTGCGTCAATAACACTCTGCGGTTTAAGATTATACACACTGCCTACAGAAATACACATTTTAAGCACAAGTATGCCATTATCTTCGCTTATTTTTTCAATGCGATATATATACGGACGTATATCCGACTCTTTTACACCGCTCTTTGATTTTTTCATTACTTTGAGTTCGTTTTGTGCAAGAAGTTTTTCAATATCCGCACTGCCCTCATATTCAAGTTCAACCGTATACACCGCTCTGTCAAGTTTTGTAAGGTCAATTTCCTTGCCCTCAACTTTTTTTGCGGCAAGGATTTTATATCCCGGCGGAAAAGCATTATTGATTGTATCGACAAGTTCTTGTTCGCTGTAATCGCCGTCAAATCCTACTTTCATATACTCGCAGTCAGAAGTCACACCTACCGACAGCGGCTGTGCAACCATCATAATCGGGTGAGGATTAAATCCGTTTGAAAACATAAAATTCATACCTGTACGACGTACTGTTCTGTGGAACAGACGCACAAAGTCAAGGTGAGAAATATATTTTACTCTTTCATCTCGCGAATATTTCAATATATAATTACTCATAACAGACCCCCGTACCGAATGATTTAACACCGCAGCCTGCACATTTTTGACGGCAGTTCGGTGTTGTTACCGATTGTTTTGCTTTTTCATTTTCACGCATTAAGAAATTCTTTGTAACGCCTATGTCGATATGGTCCCAAGGAAGAACTTCTTCATAACTGCGTTCACGCGCCGTATAGAAATTAGGGTCAATTCCAAGTTCGTCAAAAGTCTGCATCCATACGTCAAACTTAAAATGCTCTCCCCAACCGTCAAACTTACAGCCATTTTCAACAGCCTTAATTATAACCTCGCTAAGACGTCTGTCGCCTCTTGCAAAAACTCCCTCAAGATAACTTGTCTTATTATCGTGCCAATTATAACGTATTCTTTTTGACTTGATAGCCGATTTTAATGTATTCTGCTTTTCGATAAGCATATCACGTGTATCCTGTTTTGCCCACTGGAACGCAGTAAAAGGCTTTGGCACAAAACTCGATGTACTTACGGTTATATTTATCTGCTTTGCTCTTTCCTCTTTCGGGATTGCAAAGTAAACCTCAAGCACCTTTTGCGCAAGGTCGGCTATACCGCAAACATCGTCCATAGTTTCAGTAGGAAGTCCAATCATAAAGTACAATTTTACGTTTGTCCAACCGCCTCTGAAAAGCATATTTGTTGAATTTATAATATCTTCTTCATTTATATTTTTATTGATAACATCACGAAGTCTTTGAGTTCCTGCCTCCGGTGCAAAAGTAATACCGGTTTTTCTGACTTTCTGCACTTTCTCCATAAGTTCAAGCGAGAAATTATCAATTCTAAGTGACGGAAGCGACAAACCGATTTTCTTTTCTTCGGTTATTTTAAGCAGTCCGTCCGTAAGGTCACGAAGTCCGCTGAAATCACTTGTTGAAAGCGATGACAGTGATATTTCGTCATATCCGCTGCACGCAAGCAAGTTTTCCGCAATACCCAAAAGTCTTTCCGGCTTTCTTTCTCTTAACGGTCTGTATATATAGCCTGCCTGGCAGAAACGGCAGCCTCTCAAGCAACCGCGCATAACTTCAAGCATAACTCTGTCGTGTACAACCTCACCGAACGGTACAATAATCGTTTCCGGTGCGTATGTAGCATTAAAATCTTTCATTATACGCTTTCTTACTTTCGGTTTAGCATGAGGATTGTTCGGTGTAACACTCTTTACCGTATTATCGTCATTGTATTCCACATCATAGAATGACGGCACATAAATACCCTCAATTTCAGCTATTGCTTCAAGATAATCACGTTTATTTTTCTTACCGCTCTTTTTCCACTTAACATACTCTTCAACAACCTCATGTATCGAATCTTCACCCTCGCCGAGCATAAAGAAATCAAATATATCCGCCACAGGTTCTGCGTTATACGCACAAGGACCGCCGCCGCAAACAATAGGATAGCTCTCATCTCTGTCCTTTGATCTTACCGGAATATCCGCAAGCATAAGCATATTCACTATATTTGAATAACTGAGTTCATACTGCAAAGTAAATCCGAGCATATCAAAATGAGTTATTTCGTCACCTGTTTCAAGTGCAAACAACTTCATTCCATGCTTTTTCATTTCTTCTTCCATATCCGTCCAAGGTGCAAAAACACGCTCACAATATGTGTCCTCACGGTCGTTTAAAGTATGGTAAAGAATTTTAAGCCCCAAGTGCGACATTGCTATTTCGTAAGTATCGGCAAAACAAAAACCAAATCTCACGTCAACATCGGCAGGATTTTTTATGACGGAGTTAAGCTCTCCGCCCGTATATCTTGTCGGTTTCATTACTGCCGACAGTATCTTATCTCTTGTTGTTATCATTTTATTCTCCCTGATTAATTATTTCGTCTGCACATTCATTTTCTTCAGCTTTTTTCTGTGCTTTTCTTTCGCGTCTTTCCGCAAAAAATCCGTTAACCTTGTCCACAACTTCGGGTACAAGGTCGATTAGTTTGTCAACAGGCGAAGAACCGCCCTCCATAGGAATCAAACGCACGTTACCGTTATTTATAACAAGAAACGCCATTGCGTCAACCGACGCACCGCCGCCCATACCGCCGCCGAAGTTTTTATCGTCAAGGCTTTGAGTATCGTTTTTCTTTCTGTCAAATTCACAGCCGCCGCCGCCGAAACCAAACGACACCTTTGATATAGGCACAATCATCGTTCCGTCATTGACTATTATCGGCTCACCTACGACCGAATTTGCATCAATCATACCTTTGAAATTATTTGTTAATCCCTCAAACATTTCACTAACTTTATTAGCCATTTTCTTTTATCCTCCTATTGATTTTCTGTATTTTCAAAACAACTTTTACCGTTTTAAATCCTATTGTCAAAACATATAAACAGTTTGTCCTAAGTTTGCAATATATACCCATATCCAAGCACGCATTATTAAAATCAGCGTCAAGCGACACATCCCACTTTTCAAGTTTCATTCGTCTGTCAATCCAGCCTACTGCATTATATACTCCCGCATTGACCGCACCCGTCGCAATTCCCGTATACATTGGGTTTCCCATACCGAATTTTGACGATACATTCAGTTCCTTTATCTTAATTGCGTGACAAATTATATAGTCAAGTAAATTTAATATATCTTTTTTTAACTGTTTATATACTTCTTTTATGAGTGTTATTATCCCTAAAATATCCGATTTTTCTTGCTTTTCTTCTTTGTCGGTCGTTTCTTCTTCGTTTTCAACTTCTTCAACCTTGTCATTCGGAAAAATCTTAAATTTTAAAAACGCATACTTTATAATTACAGATCCGTTATTTTCCTTATTATTATACGAAAACTCAAGAATACAGTCTGCCGGTATAAGCAAAAGTAACATTATAACAGCCACGACGGCTAATATTATATATAAAGCTGTCATATGCTGTCCTCCTTTTGTTATTGTTCAGTGTTTTCTTCGTTTTCCACAGCAATATTTTCACCGTTCTCATCGATTTCAAGCTGCAGTCCCTGTGATGTTTCAAGGTTAAGACTTCTCAAATCAAGCGGCGGTAAATCGGTAGGCTTTGTAAGTCCGAAACACCTTAAAAACGTGTCTGTCGTCACATATAAAATCGGTCTGCCCGGTGCGTCCAGTCTGCCCTTTTCTTCAATCAGTCCGCGTTCGTAAAGTCTGTTTACGCAGCTGTCCGAATTTACTCCTCTTATATGTTCAATCTGACCTTTCGTTATAGGCTGTTTGTAGGCAATTATCGCAAGTGCCTCCATTGCCGCATTTGAAAGCGGCTGCCTTCTCTGTTCTCCTAATATTTCCTGTATATAGGTATAATATTCAGGTCTTGAACAAATTTGATAACCCTCAAGAATATCAATTATATTAAATCCTCTGTGATTTTCGCTGTATTCTTTTTTCAGTTCATCGACCGCCTTATTGACTTCGTCAACACTCGTATCAAGCACAACAGCCAATTTTGCCGCCTTAACAGGCTCACCTGCCGCAAAAAGTATTCCCTCTATTGCATATTTAATATTATCCATTCTTTTTCTCCGTTGTAAGAATAAAGTCATCTGACTTTTCGTCATAGTCCGCATACAGCTTGTTCAGCTTTATCATTTCAAGTACTGCCAAAAACGTCGCAATCATTTCAGGCCGTGAATCGTCCGCTTTAAAAAGTGATTCAAACTGTACACGTTTATTATGCTTTAACACTTTACATATCTTTTCAACCATATCGTCAACCGAAACTTTTTCTCTGCCGACAATTTTTGAAAACGCACGTTTTTCGGGTTTTGCCTTGCGAAGTCTGCGTTGAAATATGTTGTTAAACGCATCAATCAGTTCTTTCGCATCGTGCGTTATATCGTATTCGGGCATAGGAAATTTAATTTTTTCAGGCTCACGAAACACCATTTCTTTTGTTGTAAACTCACTTTTCCTAAGCTCCTTTGACGCCTCTTTAAACTGCTGATATTCAGCCAACCTACGCGCAAGTTCTTCTCTCGGATCTTCCTCGTCCTCTTCTTCCTCATTTTTAGGAAGTAACATTTTCGATTTTATATACAAAAGATTGGACGCCATAACAAGAAATTCGCTTGTATTATCAAGATTAGCCTCTTCAATTCCGTCAATCGCCTCAAGATACTGCGCCGTTATCTCAACAATCGGTATGTCGTATATACTGACCTTGTTTTTCTGTATAAGCGTCAAAAGCAAGTCAAGCGGACCTTCAAACGTATCAAGCTTATATAATATCTTATCCATTTTTCACCCTATAATATCAAGTTAATCGCACTGTTTAACAGGTTGATAATTCCGTTAAAGAAGAAATTCACACCTGTTCCGATTATGCCGTTCAGAACGCCGGTAAGCGAGAGCACCATAATTAAAAGCATAGAATATCTTTCGTATCTCAGCATAGTGTAATATGCTTTGTTCGGAAGAAACATTCCAAGTACTTTTGCACCGTCAAGCGGTGGTATCGGAATTATGTTAAACACCATAAAGCATAGATTTCTTATCGCAAAAAGTTGTGCAAAAGTTGCAACACCGTTTAGAACGCTTGTACCGAAACCGAGCTTTATACATAAAACGTGAAGTATCGCATATATAAGCAATGCCGCAAAAGCCATAATCAAATTGGCAAGCGGTCCTGCCGCCGCGGTAAGTGCCATACCCTTTTTTGTATCTTTATAATATGACGGATTTACCCCGACAGGTTTTGCCCAACCGAAGCCTGTCAAAATCATCAACAACGTACCGACAGGGTCAAGGTGTGCAAGCGGATTTAAAGTCAATCTTCCCTCACGTTCGGGTGTCGGGTCACCAAGTTTTGTCGATACCCAACCGTGTGCAAATTCGTGTCCCGTCAACGCTATAAGCGTTATAGGCACATTGATTATTATGTTTATTAAATTAAAACCAACCATATATTTTTTCTCCTTAAATACAGATAATTATATTATATAATTATTTTCAGAAAAAGTAAAGTAAAATCGCACAAAAAATAACCTCTGAACAAGTATGATTTGTCAGAGGTTATTTTATTTATTCTTCTCGTCTTTTTAAATTTTTAGTTTTGTAATACAAACGCTTGTTTTCGTACATCATTGCGTCGGCACGTTCCATTGTCATAGAGAAGTTTCTATCTTTTTCCGCGTTGAACTTGGCATAACCGATTGACATAGAAGTCTTAATTCCTCCGCGATTAATACTGTCTGCCATTCTTGCGATTCTGTCCGCAAAATTCTTAACCATATCAATATCGCAGTCTTTTAATACAACAGAAAATTCATCGCCGCCGACTCTGTAACCGATAAAATCAGTACCTTCCATCGCTTTTCGTATCGCGTCGGCACCGTTTTGAATATAAATATCACCCATTTGATGTCCGCGGCTGTCGTTTATATTCTTTAATCCGTTTAAGTCTACCGTAACAATAGCATACCGCGATTGGTTTCCGCTTTCTATGTTGTGCATATCAACCGTAAATGAGTTCTTGTTTTTCAAACCTGTAAGCGTATCCGTATTCGACATGTCCTGATACAGAGGATTAGAAATCCTCTTGAATATCGCCATTGAAAAACGTACTGAAATCAAGCAACACAAAAGTATAAGTATTATTACTATAACGCGAAGTATAATCTTGAAAATATATACCCTGTTCGCGTCAATTCCTATACAAGCAACGCCCTTCACTGTTCCGCCGTCCATTATCGGATAAAAATTCAAATATCTAAAGCCGTCCAACGATGCATAAAAAGCGCCTGTATTGGCATAATGTATTGTATACATGTCGTTTATTTCTTTTTCAATCTTTCCTGTTATCTTTTCGTCATTTATAACAGTGTTTATCTTGTCATTTTTCGTATTGAGTATATATTGGAAATCGCCGTTTTTATCTTTTCTCACAACAAATATTTCTGAAATCGCCATATTGTCCTTTACCGCGGATAAATAGCTCAGTGCCGCACCGTATACGCCGTCAGGCACATCTTCAGTAAAAAGTCTGCTGTCAAAATGAGATTCTATGGTTGTAAAAGTAAGATTTGCACGTTCATTGTATGCGTCGGCGAGCATCGAAATCATAACGCCCGATGTAACGAGATATATAACCAGGCAAGAAAATATGATAAGTCCGCAAGTCAGCATTGAAACTTGCACGTTAACTTTTTCCATTTTGTTCATAATAAACTTTTTTAATTTTCCCATAATTATCGCGCCATCTCCTTTTATACATATTTTACATTTTTATTATACCTAATTTTTTATAATTTATCAATATTTTCGTCTTTATCAATATTTTCGTCGAAAAAAATCGGATTTTTGTTGATTGTTCACTATTTTAATAGTATAATGTTAATAAAATCGTAATACAGAATGGAGATTAATAATGCAAGCAGCGATACTTATTCTTTTAATTATACTTATTATATGTGTACTTATAACTCTGATTTTTACATTAAAAAACAGTTCAAAGCCGTCTGATTCGGGACTTGAACAACGTATAAACGGTTCTGTCAAAATGTTTTCCGACATAATATCGGAAAATCAACAGGTAATCGGCAATATGCAGACAAACCGTTTTGCACAAATGGACAACGAAATCAAAAGTATGCGTCAAAGTATGGAAAAACACCTTGCCGATATGTACAAAGGTTTCGCCGATATATCCGCTCTTTCATCAGGTGTAAGTGATTTAAAAAAAGTCCTTTCAAATGTTAAAACACGTGGTATACTCGGTGAAATACAACTCGGTGCAATCCTCGACGAAATACTTGCACCGGAGCAATTCGACACCAATGTTGCAACCATACCGAACAGTTCCGCAGTTGTTGAATTTGCGGTTAAACTTCCGCACGACGACGAAGGATTTATATATCTTCCGATTGATTCAAAATTCCCGCTTGACGCCTACAACGATTTACTGAACGCATATGATACCGGCGACAGCGAAATTATAAACCGTTCTTCAAAAGCACTCGTTCAGCGAATAAAGCAATTCGCAAAAGATATTCACACAAAATACGTTGAACCGCCGTACACAACCGATTTTGCAATAATGTTCCTCCCAACCGAAGGACTTTATGCCGAGGCAGTTAATCTCGGTCTTGTCGAAGTTTTACAACGTGAATATAAAATAAATATAGCAGGTCCAAGCACTATGGCGGCTATGCTTAATTCTTTGCAAATGGGTTTCCGTACACTTGCACTTGAAAAACGTTCAAGCGAAGTTTGGCAAGTCTTAGGCGAAGTCAAGGGTGAATTTGAAAAATTCTATTCAGTTCTTGAAACAGCACAAAAAAGAATTACCCAAACAGGTGACGAACTTGATAAACTTATCGGTGTCAGAATGCGTGCAATGGAGCGAAAACTCCGCAGTGTTGAAAAATCCGAAAACAACAGTTTTGACGATATGTTATAATATATTTGATAAAAACATTATTTATTCTTTAAGCACACAAAAAAGCCACGAGTTTACTCGCGGCTTTTATATTACTTAATTTTTAAATTATCTGCCTGGTTTAAAGAAATCGGGAACATCTATACTACCCATTCCCGGCTTTAACTTTCTCTTGAAAATTGCATTATCATCATAATCAGAAACTGATGATGAATAAGACGGAGTCTTTCTGTCGCTTGATGTTGAAGAGCCTGCAAACTTAGGTGTAATATTCTTTACATCATTAGCTTTATCCTTACCGCGTCTTAATGAACCGTCAAGACCTGTTGCAATAAGAGTAACCTTAATTTCATCTTTAAGATTATCGTCCATAGCAGTACCGACAATAATATTTGCCTCTTCACTTACAAGGTCACGAACAATGCTTGATACTTCGCCCATATCAACAAGTGAGAATTCACTTCCGCCTGTGATATTAAGAAGTACGTTTTCAGCACCCTCAATGCTTGTTTCAAGAAGCGGACTTTCAATAGCCGCACGAACTGCGTCCTGAGCGGCATTTTCACCCTTGCCGACACCGATACCCATATGTGCGACACCGCTGTCTTTCATAATTGTTCTTACATCGGCAAAGTCACAGTTCATAATACCTCTTTGAGTAATTACTTCAATGATACCTTGAACACCTTGACGAAGAACATCATCTGCAAGTTTGAATGAATCTTTAATTGTAACCTTTTTGTCTGCAATCTTCAATAGAAGATCGTTTGGTATAGTAACAATAGCGTCAACCTTTTCTGCAAGGTTCTTAATACCTTCTTCAGCGTTTCTCATTCTTTGAGGTCCTTCAAAGAAGAAAGGCTTTGTTACTACCGCAACTGTAAGTACACCAAGAGATTTCGCAGCCTCTGCGATAATAGGTGCGGCACCTGTACCTGTTCCGCCGCCCATACCTGCTGTTACGAATACCATTTCTGTATCTTTTACAAGATTCTTGATTTCATCTTTTGATTCTTCAGCCGCTTGTCTGCCGATTTCAGGCTTTGCACCTGCTCCCAAACCGCTTGTAAGCTTTCTGCCGATATTAAGTACAGTCGGTGCTTTTACATTTGCAAGCTGCTGTGCATCTGTATTGACGCAAATAAATTCTGCCTTTGTAACGCCGGCCTCGATCATACGGTCCACAGCATTGTTACCGCCGCCGCCGACACCTATAACCTTTATTCTTGCGCCGTCTATTGTAGTGTTTTCTTCCAAACCGATAGGCATATCACTCATCTAAATATCCTCCTTCGTAGTTTATCCCCAACAAATCCAACAGGGAAATCTCCGCATATATATTATTTTACTATGTTTTTTCAACTTATTCAATAGTTTTTTCCCACAAATTTTCAAAACGCCGAAAATTTTTACACAATATTATAGTCATTTTGTTTTCGATTTTTGTGCAATTTTATTTTTACGGTGTATATATTGCCTTTCCGGACTCGCTTAAATCCATTGTTCCGCGGGCATTTTCAGTCAAACTGTTACTCATAACGGTTTCTCTGAACAGTCTTATTTTACGTTCAAGATCCAACTGCGTACCGCATTGTACGGTTATTCGGTTATCGTAATTCATCGTTATGTCAGTCACATCGGTAACATTTATTTCGATAACCTTATCAAGAATACCCGTTGCCTCAAGCGTTGACAGCGAAATTTTTGTAATATCGAATTTTTCGTTTTCGTCGGTTTTTAAAATTTCACCCAATTTATAGTCCGTAACCGTCAATCCAGTTACTGTCGGTAATGTTTCACCGTTGTTGCCGGTATCGGTTAAAACTCTTAATTCAGAATTTACAAGCAATGTCTTACCGTCAATTTTTATATACGCAGACGGTGTATATTCCGTCACCGTAACTTTTACTGACGGTGGGAATAACCTTTTCTGCACATCAACGGTATCTATATATGGTATTGTTTTTAACGTATTTCTTATTTTTCGTCTGCCGCTGCGGAAAAGATTTTGACCGACAAGCGGTTTTAGCTTTTCTTGGAACTGTTCGGCTGTTACGAGAACATTTCCCTCAACCGATACGGAACGAATGTTAAATATCGGTGTCATAAATAAGAGCACGCTTACAAGAATCACCGCCAAAACAAATCCCAGCAATGCACGTCTACGCTGTATTTTAAGACGCTGTTGCTTTTGTTTTTTTTGGTAGCGAATTTTTCGTTCAAGCTGTGTAGGTTCACGCCGAACACTTCTTTCGGGAACATCTTTATGTTCTTTCAAGGTTCTTTTCTCTAACCTGCTCCAATCATATTCAGTTGTAGTTTTTGTAACCTTACGACCGCCTGTTTTGACGACTCGTATATTACGATTATTTTCATCCATACTATCACCCTGAATTATTCTCGTCTGATTTTCGCTCCGCATTCAAGCAGATACTTTTCTATATTTTCATAACCTCTGTCTATAAATTCTGTGCCGCCAATCGTCGTTGTACCGTTTGCGGCAAGTGCCGCAACAACAAGCGCCGCGCCTCCGCGCAGTTCTCTTGCAACAACATTTGCACCCTGCAAAGCGTTTACGCCTCTTACAACGGCACTTCTGCCTTCTACTTTTATGTCGGCACCCATTCGTGTAAGTTCATCAACATGCTGAAATCTGTTTTCAAATATATTTTCTATAAATATACTTGTTCCTCTTGCAACAGTTGCAAGCGCCATAAACGGCGATTGTATATCCGTCGGAAAACCCGGATACGGCATTGTTCTTACTATATGTATACTTTCAAGTTTCTTAGGAGCTTTCTGAATAATTTTATCTTTTTCTATTCTGAGCTGTACTCCCATATCCAAAAGCACATGGAGCATTGCTCCCATATCGCGTGGATTGACATTTTTAAGACATATCTCTCCGCCCGTAATCGCAGATGCGGCCAGATATGTTGCGGCAACAATACGGTCGGGCATTATCGTATACTCCGCACCGTGAAGCTTGCTTACTCCCTCAATTTTTATTACACTGCCGCCCATACCGCGGACTTTTGCACCCATACAATTCAAGAAGTTACCCAAATCAACAATCTCCGGTTCACGCGCCGCATTTGTAATAGTTGTAAAGCCATCCGCACAAACTGCGGCAAGCATAGCATTTTCGGTTGCTCCGACGCTTGGAAAATCAAGATGTATGTTTCCGCCGACAATCTTATCAGTGCTGCATTTTATATAGCCGTGTTCTTCCTGAATATCGACACCGAGTTCACGCAAAGCCTTTAAATGCAAATCAATCGGCCTTAAACCAATCGGACAACCGCCGGGCATACTTACAACCGCTTTTTTGCACCTTGAAATTATCGCTCCCAAAAATATGATTGAAGAACGCATCTCACGCATTAAATCTTCACATATTTTACAGTCACACATACCTCTTGTATCAACCGTTACGGTATTGCCTGCCCTATGTACTCTGCAGCCCAATCTTTCAAGCACCAAATCTGTTTTATCTACATCACGAAGATATGGACAGTTTTTCAAAGTACATACTCCGTCAGCCATAACCGTGGCTGCAAGTATCGGCAGTACGGCATTTTTCGCACCCTGTACACCGATTTCACCGCTTATCTTATTTCCGCCGTCTATAACAAGTTTGCCCACTTTAAACACCTCGCATTATAATATAATTCTCATATGATTATAATACGAAATATCTATAATTCTGTTACAGTCTTATTATTATAGCACATTTCAAAAAAATTTTAAAGGGTTAATTTATAAAAATAATATACCTTTAATATCAATGTAACAATGCAAAATTTGTCGATTAAAAATTTCATACTATATAATAGATAAATCAAATTTTTTTCTTTTTTTACAAAAAAGTTCTTGACAATACCCACACCTTTATGGTAATATATTATGCGTAGCTTAAACAGATATGCGTCCGTAGCTCAGTTGGATAGAGTGAACGGCTACGAACCGTTAGGTCGTGGGTTCGAATCCCTCCGGGCGTACCAACTCATCACAAACCGTATAAATGCTTGAAATCAAGCGTTTATGCGGTTTTTTAGTGCTTGTGAGAAGAAAATCAACGTGATAAAAAGTGATAAAAAGTGATAAAATGTTATACTTTTTTATTAGTCTGTTAGTCAAAAGTTAGTCAAAAAACAGAGTATGATACAATAAAAATAAGCTACCGACGCAATGTCGATAGCTTATTTTCTTATTCATCTTTCTTAAATTTTAACGCGTTCCTATTTTTGTATTTCTCTTTGGTATCTTTCAAAATGTCTTTATTTAATTGCTTTAACATTTCAGTTTTTTCAATATCTGAAGCTCTTTTGTATGCACTTGTATTCAGAAGTTTTTTGCGTTGCTTTTCAAGTTCTTTTTGATAATCGTCGCAATATTTTTTGTATTCCGAATATGTCATTTCCCAAGTGTATGATTGCTTATTTTTTGTTTTAGTTATAGTTGACTTTGGCAAGCTGTCTACATAACCATTATCAGAGGTTAATAAGCCATTACTAAAAGAATTAACAATCTCTTTGTCTGTATCGGTAATTGCTGAACCTGTTGCTTTTATATCTGTTATAAGTTCTTTACGTGCAGTTCTTTGCTCATCCTCCGACAATCTTTTTATCGCTTTGTTTGCTTGTGTAATATACGCCGCTTTTGTAGCGTACTTTTCATACAAGCAAGCGTTTTGAGGGGTCGGCTCGTTCTGATACTTCTTTTGCATTTTATCTCTTTGTTCGTACACACGATTAAATACGTCTGTCGAATAAGCACTATCCGCACTGAAAGATGTTCCATATAGGTTAGACGGATTGAAGCCGTCAGCGGTAATCGACCTATTGAGCTTACCGATAATACCGGTATAATTATCAATTAAGTGGTCTATTTTCATCGGCGACCAGTTAAACGTTTGACCTACTGACTTTGCTAATAAAGACGTTTTGCTGTTGTACTGCTCTTTGTTTGGTTCGTCCTCAAGCGCTGAACTTACTATCGGAGTGCCTTTAAAGTCTTTGTTGACCATATTATCAACAATTCCGCCTAATATTGTACCTCCTGCGGCTTGATGTACGCCTTCTTCAATTCCGCCTTCTGCAATACCGGTAACAGGCAACCACGCAGGTAATGTTGCATCACCGATGTATTGACCGAATTGATAAAACGCTTCCTTGTCACCAAAAGCGTAATCGGCGGCTCTTTCTGCTGTTGTGTTCAGTATTGCTGATTCTCTTGCTTTAGGTATTTTTATAAATTTTCCGTTGCCTATAGATATGCAGTAAAAATTATTTTTTTGATACTGAGATAATTCTTCCCAACCATCTTCATCTGATGTTCTGTTCCAAAATTCCAATAGTGCAGTAGTTAAAATTGCACTTATTAGATACCTAAGTATATGCTTTGCAATCTCTTTTTTGCCGCCGCTTGTAAATATACGAGCTTGTTTGTCCATACCTTGAACAGTTGCATTTGAAAATCTAAATATCTTATTTAGTTTTCTGCCGACCTCGCCACTTCTATTGAAGTTGACGGTTATATCAGACGCGGCATAAATGGCTTGTTGATTATCGGCTCCCTTTTTCTTCATACCTTTAAATTCAGCCAGTCGTGGAATAGCTTCGGTGATTTCGTTGATTTTTGTAATGCATTCTATTGGGTGTAAGAATATTGCTTGTGCCAAACGCCTTGCAAGTCCCGCGTCTTTTGAGTTCACCTCGCGCAAAGTCTTTTTCAGTACGTCAATATTATCGCTGAACATTGACATATGTCCGCCGCCCGCAGCTTTATATTGCTTATAATCGTAACTGTTTCTTATAACGTCCCATAAAGCTGACATATACGCCCCTGTAAAAGCAATAGGATTATTATATGCTTTTGAATTTTTCATTGCAGTATCATAATCTCGTATTGCGTTCGTGGTAGCGAAAACCGGATTTAGTTGCGTTATCAGTGCGTTTGTTATGCCTAAAGTTCTTCCTGCAAAATTCATTATTTTTCCTGTTTGGATCGGTGTTAAATTTGTTATAGCATTAAACAGTGCCTTATCGTGTACCTGATAATATTTGTGCTTGCCTTTATTCAAATATGTAACTATTTGCTTTCCAGGTATAACTACAGGTGTATAACTTTCAACTTGTGTGCCGAATACGTCTTCAAAAGCCTCTGTTAAATTAAACAAATCGTTTTCGTCAAGACTTTCTGACATTCTGCCTAAGAATTCATCAGACAACTTTTCAATGTTGATTATATTCTTTACTTGGTCTGGTGGCACAGGTTCTATAAAATTAGCAAACCCCGGTACATTGTCCGCATACATGCCCAATACCGCCATAACTCTGTTTCTTGTTCCGAACTTCACTTGCTTTTCTACATTTTTTATAATGCTTTCAAGTGGAGATATGATTGTAGCACCGCTACCTTTCGCAGTTTTTACAGGACTTTGCTGATTTGCAAAACCGCTTTTAAATCCTGTTCTGTTCCTACCGGTGTCACGCATAAACGGCACGTAATGTGGGTACATTTTTTGTAGCTTGTTGTATGTAATAGCGTCCATACCCCCCATAGATACTACCCAATATTTCAACATATCTTGTTGGAACTTGTACAGATTTTCCGAGGCTTCTTTGAATTCAGGATGATTGTTTTCAAGATTTGCTATTTCTCTTTTTATTCGTTTGCCGTCTTGCAAAGTATCATCACTGAATACACGCTTTAACTTTGCACCTTCTTGTGGTTCAATCCATTCCAAAGAGTGCTTTAATACTAAATATTTATCGAATAAATCTATATCTTTGTGTGATATATCTTTAATGCAATCTATCAACCCTTTTCCGCCTGTCAAATTGCCGTTCGGGTCAACCATTCCTTCTTTAAATATAGTAGACATAGTGGCGTCTACATTTTTAGAATTTATAGCTAAAATATATGCGTCCTTTTTTCCGCTGAGAGTTCCTTTTACCTCTTTAACATAATCAGTAGCTTCTTTGATAGGTGCAAAGCTATCAACCAACTTGGTGTATATTTCTTTCGATATTTCACTTGCCGTTGATTTACTTCTCTTTTTTATCTCTTTGTTGTTGGTCATTGCCGCGTCTACTTTGTCCATAAAGTCCGAATTATAGTATTGTTGTGAATATTCCGATAGTGTTTTCAAAGCTTGAGCGTCTTTCGGAGAAAGAGTTTCGATAAATTCTTTTGAAAATCTCGGCACTTCCTTTATTGTGCTTTGTGGGTCTTTAACGAACTCTCTCGCAAATTCAGCTACCGCCTCACCCGGTACTTCGCTTTTTTTATATTGCTTCATTAATGTTGGATTTTTTCGTTGTGCAAAGTCGATTATCTCATCAATATTAGCTGATGAAGTGAAATCATATTCATCATCAAGCAAATGCCCTAATTCGTGAGTAGCTGTCGGCAAGTCATTTGCTATACGAAGTCTTACAGCTTTCGGAAGTTTCTTAAACTCGCCTTTAGCTCGTGTCAGTGACAAGTTGCCTTTTGAAATAGGTATATTGAACTCTTTTGAAATATACGAAACAATATCGCCCAACTTCTTATTTTTTTGCTTCTTATTACTTTGTGCCACATCAGATGCCCAACTGTCAAGGGTATTAGCTTGTTTTGAATAACGTATGTCTGCATTATTCTTATCAAAAGTACCAACATTATCTGTTGCTGATTTTACTTGTTCAGGGTCAAATGCAATCCAAACTCGGTGCCTTTCACTGCCATCGTAAAATCTGCCACCACCAATGTGAGTTATGCCATCATAACCCATATCGTATCGAAATATATCTGATACAATTTCTTCGGCTTCGTATTTTGAATAATCATTATATTCAAGTTCTTCAATGAGTTTTTTATACACTTGCTCATTACTATCGCCTTCTCGTGCAACTACATCAATGTCTTGTTTTTCAAAAGCTTTATTCCATTTTGATATATCGGCTTTTGCGTCCATATCAATAGGATTTCTTATATTAAGATACACTTCATAAACTTGCTTGTTATTGCCTTTGCCTTTGTTTGTATATGATTTTGCGACATTTTTACTTTCAGTAAAATAACTACCATTTCCGAATAATCCAAAGTTTGAACCATATGTGTCAAAAAACCAAAAACCGCCGTTAGAAGTTCCGTGATACACCACTTTAGGGGTGCCGTCCTCATTTGCAACTTTACTTGCTTTACTCGGGTTATTTTCCCAATCTCCAAACCAATCTTTAAAGCTCTTTAAATTTATTTGGCTTACACTCTCATTTTTACGATTTTCTAACGATTTTTCGTTATTATCTTTGACGTTTTTATTCTGTTTTTCTCGTTCGGGTTTCTTTACTTCCCAACTGTTGCCGTCGTCACCTTTGTTATACTGCGTTTCTGTTTCTGTTCTGCTATAAGGCGAGTATTGCAGAAGTTCTTTTATGATATTTTCAGTATTAGTCTTTGTCGGTATGAAGAAACGCGTTTGATACGAAATGCGTTCGGAAAATACGCCTAATTTTTTTATAAACTCATAATTTTCAAAGCGAGGACCTGTAAGTTCAATACGCTGTTCGTTTGCTACTTTTCTTTGTTTTAGGCTCCAACCGTTTTCAAGATAAACAACATCACCGTTTTTAATGCTATTCATAACACTTGATACATCTACTTTGCCTTTTGTTCTGTTAGCCCCTAAACGTCTAAGAATTGAGTCTATAGCATTTTCAGGTATAACACGACCTATAAGCACATCGCCATTATCAGTAAGTATTCGATATACTTTAATATTTGTTTCAGGTAATTTATCCCATACCGGAAGCACAGCACCACTTATAAGATGTACATTTTCTTGACGATATTCAGGCATTTCTTCAAGCCTCTTATTCCATAAAGCTTTAGCTGTTTCATTATCTATCTTATTCCAACGTTGGCTTACTTGTTGTTCGCTTAAATATACTGTCTTACCATATTCTTGTCCTTCTGCCTTAAAACGACTTACAACATTACCGTTGCTATCTGTTTTGTTTGCGATTTGAGTTATCGCTCTTACTCCTCCGTTTGCTTTGTTCTGATAAAAGCCTTTAAATCTTGGACTATCGCTTTGTATATCGCTAAATTCGTTCTTTTTTATTTTCTTATCTGCAACAAGAGAATAATACAAAGTTTCAGCACCGCTTAACTTATCTGTATGTACGGTTTTGGTTTCTTTGACCGATACTTTATCGGCTTTGTAGTTTTCCATACCTTTATCAAGTGTGCCGTTTTGTTCAGCCTCTGCCATTGCCATTTTCAACTGGCTGTCAAACTCATCAAAAACTTCGTTTTGCTCATCATATTCTAATGATAATATACGGTTAAGGAACTTGTTTATACTTGTCAAATCGTCAGAATTTTGATTAATCGAACCGTCCGAACTGTATACGTTAAGTCCTAATTTTGAAATAATTTCTTTTCCGTTGGTAATATCATTTATACCGCCCTTAGCCAATGTGGTAATATAACTTTTTAACACTGTTGCAGAAAAAGCATTTTCAAGGTTATCATCTTCCGAAAACATACCTTGACTGCCTGCTTGCCTTTGACCTTTCGTAAGCGAACCTAATTGAGCAAGTCTTTTTGCTATGGTTGAGATAAAACGGCTTTGTCCTTTCAAATCGGTTGTTACAAGTTTGAATATAGGAGCCGATACTTGGTTACTTCTGTGTGAACGTCCAAAACCTTGTACCGCCGTCGACGCTTTCCAACCTGCCTCAAGCAAATAATGTACACGTTGCTGTTGATTTTTTGCCGCTTTACTTGCGTGGTAGCTCTTTCCTGTACCGCCTGCTTCTGAAAATATCATTATACGCTTTTTGCCGTTTTGAAATGCTTCTACATCAGCACTTCTTGTGTTATTACTAAGTCTTTGCTTAACATTTTTTCCGTCAACATTAATTACTCGTGAACTTCTGCCGGTGTTTTCTGCAACTAAACCTGTTCCAAACGCATTGATAATCATATCTATAGGCGATGACGGTGCTTTCATACTGCCTAATCGGTCTAACAATGTGTCACGTTTTTGGACTGCCTCTCTGTTTAATACAGGTTCACCCTTACTATTGTATACCGGTTTGCTTTTTACATTACCTTTTTCGTCTTTGTATTCCTCGTATTGTTGAACGGGAAACGATTTTTCGACATATTCCATAAGCATTTGTTTAGGTGAAACATCATAATCATCAAGCGTCAATCCTTCTTCGTAAAGTCTTGCAAGTTCACGCTTACCTTGTGCTTCGTTTGTACTTGTAAGTTGTATGATACACGATTTACCTTTAGCAAGCTGTTTTTCTATATCTTTAATAACGCTCGGTGTTTGCATTGATACAAGAATTTGATTGAAAAATCTTTGATTTGACGACCAAAACTTTCCATAGACTTGTCCTCTCGCAGTGCCGTCTGACGATTGGTGTGTTTCTTTCAGTGCTTCATTCAAATTCTGAAATACTATTTGCCATGCTTTTGCTACAGTATTGTACATTTTCTTTTGTTCTTTTGTTAATTTGTGGGTCAGTTTATCATATGTAACGTCTTCATAAGAAATGTTTCGTGACAGATAAACACCTTCCATTTTTAAATCCTGTGCAAGCATTTCCATTGCAGAGATACCGCCGCCTTTTATTTGAGATATAAACTCTTTTTCATTTGGGAAAGCGGTACCTTCGCCCCAAAGTCCCAATCTTGTAGCATATTGCAAATTCTCAACTTCTGTTGCTCCTGTGGCTGACATATAGATAACCTTGGCTTTTGGCAACAATTTTTGAAGTTCTATACCGGCTAAAGCTGTCTCACTTGGTTTAGCTTTACCTCTGTTTGTGACCTTTCCGCCGGCATTAGACATCATATGTGCCTCATCAAAAGCAATCACACCGTCAAAGTCTTGTCCTAACCAACTAACGATTTTTTCAAAGTTTGAGTTTTCTTTATTCCACCCTTGCGACAGTTTATTGTATGTAAGATACAATATGGTATCATCTGACTTTAAACTGCTGTCGGCTTTTTTACCGCCGTTGAATTCAACTACCATATCATTTCTGCCAAATACATCTTTGGTATAATCAAGAGTATCTTTTAACAAGTCGTGTCCTTTTGAAATCCAAACAGCCTTTTTTCTGCCTTGATTGAAGTTATCAAGAATAATGCCTGCTACTGTACGCCCTTTTCCAACACCCGTACCGTCGCCGCAGAAAAATCCTCTTGTTTCGCCGTTCGGCAATGTTTGAGAGTGACATTGTCCTGCTCTTGAAACAACTTCAAGTTGTGCACTCGACAAAGTACCTTCATCAATAAGTTTTTGGTCTATATGTGGTTTATATGTTATGTCAGGTGCTTTTACTGCACTCATCGCCGCACTTTCGCTTAATTTTGCAGGGTGTGGCTTTGCGTTTTTCACTTTTAAAGGTGCTACTTTGTATTCTTCAAAAACATTATCAGTCAGTTCTTTTTTCTTTAATCGTTGTACCCCGACACCGTTCTGTCTAAGTCCGCCATTCTTTTCGTTTCCGCCATATCCAGATTGAACACTATGTTCCACGCTATCAGACTTATCAGTTCTTCCAACGTCTTGCAGTTCATCATTTCCTCTTGGTTTTCTTCGTCCGTCAAGTCGTCGTTCATCATCCAATTCATTTGGCTTATCGGCTCTTTGATTAACAGTGTTTCCACCACTTCCATCATTTCGTAAAACTTTTGTCTCCGCATCTCTGTGCTTTGGTACTCTTCCCTTATTTGAGGATTGTTCAGTATCAATTCCACTACTTGTGTCAGATACAGTGCCGCCTCCGACACTACCTTTTGTTCTTGTTGTAGCAATTTCTTTGCGTGTTGTTGTAGTGGCTCTTTGTTCATTTGCTGAATAGTCAAGTATTGGTCGCTCATTTCTTATACCTCCTAAAATGCTTTGTAAATCGTGCAAATCTTCGACATAATCGGTTATAGTATTCTTGGTTGCACCGTTGTTGTCAATAACCATCATCTGAATGCCGAAATTTGTACCGTACTTATTAAAGTTCTTACCCGAAATACCTATATTTGCAACAACATTGTATTTCTTTTTTATGTCATTCCACCAATCTCTAAACGCAGGCGCATCATCAGCCATTGTTTTACCTGTTATAGCTACAAGTCTACCATTAGTCTTTAACATTTTAAGTGCTTCTTCTATGTGCTTTGCACCTATTTTAGCACCTTTCATATTTCTTGTGGTTGACGACGAAAACGGAGGGTTCATAACAACAACAGAAGGTTCAATATCTCCGCCTAATATATTGTTTATCTGTTCCGCGTCCTCGCTGTAGAAATCATCAAACGGCATATTTTTAAGTATTGCCATTCTTCTTGGGTCAAGTTCGTTTACAATTACCTTTGCACCGCTCTTTTTTGCAAATGTAGCAATACCTCCGATACCTGCCGACGGTTCAAGCATTATATCATTTGAATTGATATTAGCTGCATAGTTTGCTAAATATGCAAGCGTCGGAGGCGTAGAGAATTGCTGATAATTGTCCATTCCCTCTGTGCGTTTTGTTTGAGTTGGTATTTTATCAATTATTTCAAACATTTTATCAAGTGTAGGTTCTTCTTTCATATTTAAAATATATTGATTTATACCCAACTCCATTGCGTCATATGCGTCTTTGACTGTGAATGTATTATCGGCTAATGAGCCGTCATATATTTCACCGGTTTTCTTGAATAACATATTGCTTGTGAATTTTTCGCCTTTTTGCAATTTTTCTTCTACAAAATTTGCGACTTGTTGCGATTTTTCGTTTGCACCCTCTCTTACTTTAATTATATCATTTTTAACTGCTTTTTCAATATTATTTTTATTGCTTGTTGCGTCTTTTTCGCTTACTTTCCCCAAAGTTCCTGTAGTCTTTGCATCGTCTGACATATCAACGTCTTTGATAACCTTATAATCGTGTGTTTGCTTAAAGTTTTCTATACCGCCGATATGTGAGAATGTCTGTTTGTTGTCACTCTTATCAAGATTTTCAAAACTCATATTTAAGCCTGTTTGTGTAACTTTCCATTGCTTGCCGTCATACTCGATTACATCGCCGATTTCTAAGTCTGGTTTTTCTTTAATTATATCACTTCCTGATTTCTTTTCAATACTGTTTTGCTTATCTGTCACTTCTTTTTCAGTATTTGCAATGTCGCTTTCAAACGGAGCGTTCATTGCCGAATTTTCATTCAACCACATTCCGTAGTCGTACATAGTTTTACTTATGTCAAGGCTGGTGTTTTTGCTTGTTCTTATTGCATAATAATCATTAAAGCATTTGTTAGGTAATACAGTTTCATCGCCAGTAAGATAATAGTATAATTCGCTGTCTATCGCTTTAATATTTTCTCCACCTTGCTTGTCTTGCTTTAAGTCACGTGCTTCTTTTACTAAAGTAAAAGAGTTAATTCCCTTTTTGTTGTACTCAGCTTTGTTGAGTTTGTAAGATTGTTCAACTAAGTCTTGAAAACGCACATAAGACGTTTTAGTTATATTGTTGCTCGCATATTTTTTCTTAACTTCTCTACTCTTTTCAAGTTCTCTGCCGTCAGCAACGCTTTTTTCTATAAGTTCTGCATTAGTTGTCGAACCGTATTCTTCAGTAACTGTACGCTTTGTAAGTTCTTTTATGGCATTACTTTTCTTTAACGGCGTCATATTTTCAGTATATTTTTCAAGATTATCGACTTCGTCAACGTGGCTCACATTATTGCTTTCCGAAACCTTTTTTATATGCTCATTTTGTTCATCAATCACTTGAGTGTTTTCGTTTTTATGCTCATTTTGTTCATCAAATGTTTTATCGTTTTCGACTTTTACCTCTGTCGTTTCTTTTAAATCGCCTGTTGTTCCGAAGAAATTGTTAAACACATCAAAAACTTGTTCTGTCGGTTCAGCTTTGAAAATAAAACCAGGTATCGATTTACCATCGGGTGTTTTTGCGTATCTTGAATAATAGCCGCCTACTGCTTTTACTTTTGCATTTAGCTTTTTATATTCATCTGCTGAAATTCTCTCTTTTAAGCCTATAATCCATAAATCCTCGCCTGTTTTGGTATGCTTTGTTTGTGTGAGGTTACATTTATCTTTCAAATTTAATGTATCATTTTCTGTATCTCGGCGTATACTACTATTGACAACATCACTATCTTGTGATATAATATTGTTAGTAGAGGATTTATCGTTAATAATTGCCAACCACTTATACAGTTGGGGATTCACTTGCGATAAATCCTCTTTTTTGTATTTTATGTTTACACCTTCACCGGAAATCAAGTTTTTAGTATAGTTATCATTGGAACTGAACATTGTTACAACAACATTGTAATCTTTGTATTTGCCACCAATATCTTTCGTACTGTTAAGCTCAACGGATATTATGCCATTATTTCCTTTTTTTGTTTTGACTGTTGTGAACAAGTTTAGTTTACCATTTGCAAGCTGTATAATTGCGTCGGGATTTTGTAGAAAATCAGGTAATTTTTTTGCGATTTCCGCACCTAAATTGTGATAATGTCCCTCAAAAACACCGTTTTTTCTAACTGCAAGATATAACTTGGTATAATTGATTATCACTTTCAGATCTCTTGCACCTTTAACATTGTCAAGAATGACGTTAGGGGTATTTTTTAATATCTCGACCGCAACTCTATTATCTGCGAGTTCTTTTGCTGTTTCATCAGATACAGAAAGAATATTATCCACAGTATCATTGTAATCTTCAAGTAATTGACCTACAGGAAGTGTTTCATTTGTTTTGATATCGGATTTAGGTATTTCTATTGTGGAATTGTCTTTTTGAGTTGCATTTTCCACCGGCGCTGCAAGGGGATTGGCACTGACCATTTCTTTAGCAGAATTTTCTTTAACTTGCAAATTACTCTTTATTGTATTTAATGCGTTTATAAATTGTGATATTTCGCCCCCTGTCTTTGTTATCCCATCATTGTCGTTATGCAAATAAATCGAATATCCACTTGTTTCATTTTCGACTTGCTTCATAAATTCAATAGCAGTGTCTTGATTAGGGAATATTGCTGTTGCGTTGCCCGTCGGCAAATACGATACAATATAACTACCGTTTGAACTTTGGTGCGTGCCAAAACGACCGTATGTAACTCCTTGTTTTGTTTCGTATTCTCCATTTTTCTGTTTTACTGCAAACGACGTTTCACTTAGTTGGTTCGTATAGTCAATGCCTTGTTCTATAACATAACCTACATTTTGTCCATTTTCACTTACCGGAGCAAATTTTATATTGTTATTTGCATTTTCACTTATATTAAGTGAAGAATAATCGCCGTTTTCCACGTCTTGCACTTGTGCATTTAAAACTTCGTTTGCGCCATATACATTGTTATGTAGATTGGTGTTTTTCTTTATTCCCTCTCTTAAAACATCTTTAAAATTTCTGACTACAGTTTGAAATTCTCTGTTTCCGTCAAGTACACTGTTTCCGGTAAGAATTTTATTTACAAGTTCGTCGGCAAGGTTATCTGTTTCTTGTGATAAAGTAGTATAACTACGTCCGTTTTTCTCTGACATAGCTTGCACAAAGTCATTCGCATAGTTACTTACATAATTTTTGTCGAAAAGATTGTCATTGCTTGACATAAATCTTGTATTTGCCTCTTGTATACCTGTTGCATTTTCAGATACATTTAAGCCGACTTTATTCATTGCATTATGTACTTCATCTGTAACTCGATTTACAGACGGCTGTACACCGTTTTCTTGTGTGTCGTTAAATGCAGTGTCAGTTGTAGTTGGTGTATCTGCGCTATTAACGCTGTCTGCTGTATCATTAATAATTGAATTATCGGTGTTAATTTCGGAAGCTGATACATCATTCTGTTGTTTTTGATTTTCATTAAACTGTTGTACTTGATTAAGCTTGCTTTCGTCGGCTTGGTTTAGTATAAATTTGAATTGTTTTACTGCATAATCAAAAGCACTGTTACCGTCAAGTTTACTTTCCCCTGTAAGTATCTTTTGAGTTAATTCATCAGCAATATTGTTGTCAAGAAAATCACGATTCGGATAATTGTCACTCTTTTGAGCAACCTCAACAAAACTATTCGCGTATCGTCTGACAAAATCCTTATTATACCCTTGCGGATTGTTTTCTGCGACAACATCAGCTTTGCTTACGCTGTCTTGAACTTCTTTCGGTAACTTATCTGTTTTTTGTGCTTCAACATCATTTGTCTTGACGCTTATAGGTGTTTGTTCTTGAACGGTTTGTATCGGTTCTACTTCTGATGTTTTCGGTACATTTTGTATCGAATTTTTGTTTTGTGGCGTTGAATTTGTATTATTTATGTTTGTAAGCTCTTTTGTGATATTGTCCACATTCCCTACATTTGATGTTTTTGATATTTTTTCTACATCATAAGGAATTGAATCAGCTCTGTCGTAAAATTCTTTTGCTCTGCTTTTGATAGTCCTTAAGTCCTCTTGCATACTTCTTACACGAGTGTCCTCACCAACAAAACGAGCTTTTTCTAATACAGTATCTTTAACTGGCGCATTTCCTTTGCCGGTTAAGTATTCTGTAACAGTATCTGACGGAGCATTATTTTTTAGTTTAAAGCCTTCTCCGTCAAGATACTTAATCATTGAATCGGAGTAATCCATAACATTTTTAGCAAATTGTTTAACACTTTCTACGTCGTTTGTACTTGCTGAATTCATCATACCTTCGTAATCTTTCATCATCTTATCGTTTACAACGTCTAAAGCCTCTTTACTTGATTGCTTGATTTTACCCATATTTATAGCTGATGTAATTGTTGCAAAAGCAAAGGTCACAGCTATATTCTTAGCGACGTCTTTAGCTGTAGGTCTTTCTTCTTTAGGGTGCAAAAAATATGTAGCCGCACTGTCTGCACCAGCGAATGACGCACCTGCAACCCCATTTCTTATCATTTCAGGTATAAATTTATGTTGCAATTTCGTTTTAAACAAGATATTTTCAGCAAAATCTTCAACAGTGGAACTTGTCGCACCGCCTACGGCTCCTCCTACAACACCTATAGCAGTTTCTTTTGCTATATCTTTTGCTTTTTTTCCGTCAGTGGTTGCTTCTGTTCCTTGTTGTAGTCCAAAAACAATGCCGTTTTTTATTGCGCCTTGAACCCAAGTAGGTGTTTTCGCCAACCACTTTACACCTTTCAAAGCACCTCCAACAGCTTCACCTAATCCTATTAGTGAAACTGTAGAACCTGCTAAATCTCCGACGGTACTTGCTATTGGGTGTTCTTCTGATGATTTTGCATTTGCTTGTTTTTCACTTACGTAATCGTTGACATTAAGCCCTGCTTCTTTATATTTTTTTTGTGACTTTAAATTATCAATCGCACTTCTTCCGCCCAAAGTCGCACCGTCCATTAAACTTGTTATAAATGTATCCGGTGCATTTCCACCTTCTTTTGCTGTGTTTTTTCTTTGATTATTTAATGCAAGTTGCTCTAATGTTTCTTTATCTTTTTTTACTTCTTTGCTAACGCCTTTTTCATTAGGAAGCCAGTCATAACCTGCTTCTAAAGGGTCGTTATGTGGAATACGGTTAAAATTATGTTCTTCTGCCCATTTTGAAAAATCATCATAAGAAAAATTATTTGGATCAATGCCATATTTATCATACATAGCATTAAGTTTATCTTCTTTTTCTTTTTGGTGTTTTTGTTTTGCCTCTTGGTATTTCGGCATTGTTTCGAAAGTAGATTTACTTGTTTCTTCGAAAAGATTATTGTCCTTTTCTTTGTGCCGTGTTTTGCTTTTTTGTTCAGAGGGTACACTTTTTGGTGTGTACCCTCTTTTAACTAAAATATCCTGCAATGATTTCAAATTACTTTTTAAATCGGTATTTTCTCTTGCTGTTGATGCAGATTTATTATATCCTCTTTGTGACATAATATTTTGTAATGATTTTAATTTCTCTTGCATATTACTCATATTTTAAGCTCCTCTTTGGTTGTAATTATTTTATTAAAGAACCTGCATTATAAATATCATCATCGGTTAGACCTACTGAATGGAGTAAATCTATACGTTGTTCATCTGTAAGACCGTCCGTATTAGCTGTATTCATCGTCAAAACTTTCTTATAATTGTCCGGAATTGCAGGATTGATTTTGTATGTACCATCAGCATTGACTATAAACATATCTTTTTTTCCCATTTCTTGTGCTGCGTTGTTGTTTCTCTGTATCCAACTGTTAAAGAATTCTTTTGTTATTCCATCCACTTGACTACCGTTTTTTGACGATTTAGAAGAATTAGACGAAGAGGCTGTATTTCCACCTAACGCACCATCCGTCTGTTTGTATGCGTTTACAGTGTTATTTATTTCTGACGTTTTTTCAGCTATCGTATTCTTCGATGCATTGTTTGCAACAGCCATTTCATTCTTGGCACTTGCGTCATTAACACGAATTGTATTATCGGCTTGATTATTGTTAATACGGATTGTATTGTCAGCCTCAATACCTGGCATTCTTTCTTCGTGGTCGTAACCCATTTGTGCAATATCCTTGCTGTTTTTAAGTTCTGCGTCAAACTGTCTTGCGTCCTCTGTTTGCGTATTCGGAACACCGTAATCACCGTCATCATATTGACCGTATTTACTGTAGTTGTTCCAAATTTTTACGCCCCTTGCAACTCTCGCCGCCTGTGCTGTCTGTGTATCGCCTCTTGCGATAGCTTGTTCGATTACCTTTTTATAGTCAATATCTTCTATCGGATTGCCGTTATCATCAAAGAATGGATTTGAAGAATATAGCATACCCTTAGGAATTTGACCTGTAACTTGTGCTGTTGTTGCGTCACGTGATACTTTACCGTTAAGTACAGTTTCATTTCTTTGTACTTCGTTATTCTTTGCTGTTTCGTCTCTATTGAACGCATTATCGATTTGAACACCCATATCGGATAGGATTTTTCGTGCCTGTTCAATTTTTTGCGTTGAATTATAAGCGTTTTGCACCTTTGCATTATACGCGTCTAATACATTCTGTTGCGCCTGTGAGTATAGCGCCGCTTGCTGTCGCATTGCGTTTGCGGCACTGTAACTGTCAACATTACCGCCGTTTGAGGCTGTACCTAAAGCAAGCTGATTATTTCTTCCCTGTATAGCTGATAGATTATATTTACCAAGTATTGCTTTTGCCTCATCGGTAGAAAAAGGATTAGCTTTAACCAAGTTCATATAGTCGTTATAATCTTGTGTATTTGTTTTCATCAAGTCGTTATAATGGTCGAATAGATTACTTTGCTGTTGACCTACAAGGCTTGATGTGGTTTGACTTTTGCCTGTGTCTTGAACATAGTTTTTAAAAGCATTATCAAGCGTACTGTTATCCCAATAAGATACCCCATTTGAACCTACTGCCGACGGCTTGCCTATGTTTTTACCACCTAAGCTAACCTCACCTGTCGTATCGTTATATTGAAGTGCATTGTCTATATCGCTTCGACTTAAACCGTACTTTGAGCCTAAACCGTAAAAATACGGTCTAATCGCACTTTTACCGCTCTGTGCAAAGTAGTCATTAACATACTTCTTTGACGCGTCATATCCACTGTTATAAAGCGTGTCAGCAAGCTTTGTGTCGCCATTTTCACGCATTTGTCCGTAATAGTTTTGTGCCTCGTTTGCTATTTGTGCCGTTTTCTTTGTATCGCCCTCTGCATTTGCATTAAGCCAATTACCTTTTAGCCGTAATATTGTATTTACGGCGTCTTGCGTATTATATGCCATTCGTTTTACCTCCTTATGCTATTCTTCTTGCACCGACATAGTCGCTACGTCCTGATAAATTGCTGATTTTAACGACATCACCTGTCTTTGGTGCCTGTATGTACTGTCCGTTACCTATATAAATTCCGACGTGTCCCGGAGCTGACGTACTACCGCCCGAACCTCTGAAAAATACAAGGTCGCCCTCTTGCAAGTTATTCTTGCTTACGGCTTGCCCTACATTTATTTGGTCGTATGTTGTTCGTGGTATATCAATACCGCTTGCTTTCGCCGCGAGTTGTACAAGACCGCTACAATCAACGCCACTTGACGAAGTACCGCCGTATACATACGGTGTTCCCAAATACTGCTTTGCCGCCGCAACAATCTGTCGTCCTTTGGAAGAACCGCCTGACGAAGTGTTTGAATTGTTCGCATAACTCAATCTGTTTAGATAACTTCTTGATGAATTACTTGATGAATTACTTGATGAATTACTTGTATTTGAACCGCTTACACCCTTAGCTGTGTTGTATAGTTTTCCCATAATAGAACTTACCTGTGTCGCCCAACTGCTATCTATTGCTCCGCCGTCTGTGTATGCATACCCCATTCCTTTCGGATTGTTACCTGTACCTGCTGAATTAATTGACTTTGCACCATACCCATTGTAGTATGTTTTCATAAATTCGCTTGCAAATTGAGTAGCGCCTTGTGACATTTGACCGTATCTATGAGCATTACCCTCAGGATTAACATTTGTAGCACCGTAACCCCAAATATTATTGGTTTTCTTAGCTATGTTTGAAGTACCCCAACCGCTTTCCAAAGCTCCAATGCCGAGTATCGCCAAAGCGCTCATGCCTGTTGTTTTTTGAGCATTGTATATACCCTCTGCGTCACTTGTTGATATGACTGAACTGCGGTTAAAGTGCTTTTTAATGATTTCGGCTATTTGTGCTGTTGACAGTTTCGGAAGTTGCGTTGCTACGTCAAGACTTCCAAGCGATGAGCTGTCAAGATTTCCGTTAAAACCAACATTATCATCACCGTTTGAATTAATAGTACCACTGCTAAGAGCGGTACTATTTTCATTTTGAGTAGAATTTGATGAATTTGACATTGTGTTTGTTGGTTGAATACCTGTTGCTTGTGTTATCCATTCTCTAACCTTATCGCTTGTCGCACTGCTGTTTACAATCGGCTTATAATCAGCCATTTTATTTATAACCTGTCCGTCTCTTTTGCTGATGAACGGGTTAAAGGAATTTATGTTCGGTGCCGTTGTCGTGTTTTGCTTTCCGTACAATGTATCAATTTTGTTTTTTAATTGATTACTCTGTTGTTGTGAATCGAAATTAAAAAGGCTGTTTACCTTATTTCTTATTGTATCTGTCAAACCCATAGTCATTTACTCCTTATCAAATCTTGATTTTTATAAGTCCTGCAACAAATTTAACTGCACGATATACAACAACACATACCCACAATTTTGTATTGTTTAGGTTAAGGTGCGCGTCGTCTGCGCCTGATACAATACCGTTATCCAAACACCACTGAACGGGCTTATGCGCCCATTCGGGCATATTACTGTCAATGCAATCGTAAATCATTTCTGATTTATCTGCCTTTTTCTTATCCAACTCATTAATTTTGCTAAGTAGTTCCTCATATTGTGTCATATTTAATTCCTCCTTGTTTGTTTTATCCTTTGTCACTTGTCCTGTAATTCCTTTAAAAATCGCCTTTGCAAACTCTGTCGCACCGATTTTTTTGTATTTATTTGCGTCCTCTGTATCTACAAAACACACTTCAACAAGCATAGCTTTCGCGTCACTGTGATGTACCACATACAGCTTAGAGCCGTCTTTAATACCTCTGTTTTTAAAACCTAATTCACTTATCGCTTTGCAAGTATTTGTTGCCTCATCAAACTTTTTGCCGCCGTAAGTCCACACCTCTGTACCTTGCCCACCGCCACTGTTAAAGTGAATTGATACAAACAAGTCAAGTGACTGTGAATTTGCCATATCAACTATCTGTCTTAGATTTGAACTTACTGTCGGTGCATAATCATTTGTGCAGTCGTGCACTGTATGCCCTGCCTTTTTTAGTAAATCTTCAAGTGCATAGCCGACTTTCCGTGCCTCTACGCTCTCATCTATGTAGCCGACTGCTCCACAACCGACTGTACCACTGACGGTATGTCCGCAATTTATTCCTATTCTCATAAATTACCACTCCTTTACGGTCATATTCTTCCACTTCTTGTATGCGTCAAAATACATCTCGTTTTTATCGCCATTGTAGGTGATTTCGTAATACATTCCGTCTGATACGGTTGTTGACGCCAACACTTTGAAATTCTGCAATGTCTTACAACTCCACACGATATACACATCATCTGTGGTGATTTTCTTGCCGTCTGTCACATCAACATTATTGTTAAAATAATTTGCGATTAATGTTTTTACTGCATTTATAAAAATTTTATCCGTCATATTTTATTACACCTCTTTCAATTCAATATCTTCCATTACTGCACGTGCCTCTAAAACTGCCAAATAGTCAGCCATTGCGTTTAGTTGTATGTTATATGTACTGCGTGGACACGTCGGGGAAAATTTTAGTTTTCCCCTGTCCCATTCCTCCAACATTTTCTTTAACTCTTTGAATCTATTGGCTAATTGATAATATTCTGCCTTGAAACGTTCCTTGTAATCTGCACTGTTCATCAGTGCAACAGTATCTTGTAGTGTCATAGTTATTCCCCTTTCTTCCCCTCAAGTTCTGATGTCATTGTATCAAGCCACTTTTCGATACCATTTCGCAATTTGCTCGGTATCGGCAGACCACACAAGCACATATTTTTCAGTATCGAAATGCTTTCGTACATTATGTACAACAAGCAGAAAAACTCACATATGCCCACTTGCGTAATGCCTATATATTTAAGCACTTCTTCCGGCACAAACGGTAGCATATTAAAGCCTATCAGCTTGTCCAATACCGCCAAAAATACGACCGATATAATCATTGCGATTTTTCTTATTGCTCCGTCTATGCCGAAACAGCTATTAAACTTTTTCTCTTTGATTGCCCTTAGTAACCCCAAAACTGTATCTAACATAACTGCAACAAATACAGTTTTTATGAATAGGTTACACGCCAATGTAACCCAAAATATATTGATTGTTTCCCAAATGTTCATTTATTTATCCTCCTCGCGTATTACTACTCCTTCTCCACCTTGTTTGAATGTGAATAGCAGTTTAACCTCTCCGCTTTCATATTCTCCCACATCTATTATTTTTAAGGCTTTAGTAACTCTACAAACTCCACAATATCCTTTTTGTATACTTCCGTTGAAAACAAAAACAGAACCTAAATCATCATTATAGCGAATTTGTTCTATTGCTTCTGTATCCGGGTCTGCAACCACATTTTTTATGATAAACAAGTCACCTACTTTAGCTACTGTGCTTATCTTCGCCCCTATATTTTCTGCAGGATAACATTCCAAAATCGGTATGTTTATTGCTCCTATTTTTATTAGATTTTTTATGGTTTGGTCAAAATTCCATTCAGATTCGGAATATTCACCGCTATTTATCCAATCATAAACATCTCCTGCAAGTTTGCTTCTTGTAACAGCCTCATCTGCAATATGCACGGTTTTCACTGAATTACTTTCAAGTGTACCTGTATCACCTTTTTCACCCTTATCGCCTTTTTCGCCCTTTGCACCTGTATCACCTTTCAAGCCTTGCGGACCCTGTTCGCCTGTGTCGCCCTTAACACCTTGTATGCCTTGTGGTCCTCTTATCGTACCTTTGTATTGCCACTTTACGTCTTCACCGCTACCTGCTGTAGTAGACTGATAGATATAGCCATAATCAGTATTAAGGTACACATCACCCACTTTAACAAGAGGACAATCTGCATATGTATAGTTGATGTTTTCGGACGTACCGCTTAAAGCTGTGCCTGTATACCACAAGCTACCGTTCATATTTACATTTCCTTTGCCTGTGCCGATAAAAAACTCGTTTGTATCACTTGTGTATGCCGGCTCAGCGAACGACAATGTTGGTAGTAACTTTCTCAGTCCACGTCTAAATTGAATTTTATTAGCCATTTTTTAACCCTCCATAATTTCTTTTTTCTCATTCTCTGTGATAAATCTGGCATTTACAAATGTGTTTAAATCCTTTTCTTTGTAAATGCCCTTTTTGTAATACATTTTAATTAGTCGTTTGTTCATTTGTAATTGCTACCTCCATTTCCGCAATTTTTAATAACAGCATTGCGTTGATTTCGTCCTGTGACATTGTTTCGTCACCGTTCATAACGGACTGAACATATTGTTTCATATCCGACATACTGTCAAATGTTTTTGACTGTATCTGTGACAGCTGTTCTGCCGTAGGCTGTTCAAATGTGATGTCTGTATGCTTAATTTTTGCAATTTCTGTGTCCATATCGAAATCACCGTCAGTTTCGGCGAATTTATCATTGACAATCCTGCGTTTTATACGTAATATATCCCTATCGGCGTGTATTCCGTACACAGTGCCGTCAATTTCGACACCGTGTTCGTAGAATTGTGCCTGCCCGTTTTTACTATAAAATTTGTACATAATAGCCTCCTTAACTCCACGATGTTATATTTCCTTCTGCAATACAAGTATCTGCAATTCTACCAAAAGATTTAGCACTTGTTACATTATTTTTGATTACTGTGTTACCATCGACATCTAAAAGATTAAACTCGTTATTGTCGGCTAATGATGATGAAGTAGAGAAACTATTATTTAAGATTAATGTCCTGCCAGATGCACTTATCAATGAGCAACTTCCTGTCGCCGGTATAGATGCGATAGACATATAATTATCTGATATAATAGAAGAATTACTACAATCAATGAATTGAACATATTCCCCAGTAATTCTTATTGAAGTAAATTGATTCCCAATTAGTCTACCCGAATTTGTCAAGAATGACGTATCTTCATTTTGGTATATTGACGAGAAGATATTGCCTATAATTTCGCCACCACAGCTAATACTACAATCTTCCATAGATCTGAAAATATTTCCCATAATACTTCCACCTAACGATATTAAACAATTATCGCAAGTTTCAATATAATTACATTGAAAGAAAATATTTGTCGCCGAAAGCATAAACCCTAAAAGTGGTTTGTTTTGTGTAAAATTTAAAAATTCATTCCCTATTATTTTTGCATAACGTGCAATGTAAATTTCTTTCGTTATTGCATTTCCTGGAGCACCCTCAAACCCATCTATAACATTATTAAAAAATAGTACTTTACCCAATTTAAATGTTGATACACCTATTTGATGCGTGCTAAATATAGTGACAAATGAACAGAACATAATGTTCGAGTCATCTTCAGCATATAATACCATTGGATTAATTGTATCAGATGTCACTGTTTTAGTATCTTCTACCAATGTTACATTTTTCATTGTCGCAAATTGTGATATGTGAAAAATATGCTGTTTTTCAGCAGGATTTGTGTTTTTAAAAATGAATTCATCACACATTGACCCATCTAGGGTCATACCACCTTTTAATGATATAACACATCCACCACTACTGTTCGTCAATCCATAACCACGTATGGTATTTTCGTTTGTCAAAACACATTGTGTACCTACAGGATAGATAACGCTGTTGTTTTGCGCACTATCTATCGCCGCCTGTAATTTCAGTTCGTCGTGGTCGCCGTCACACACGACAAATATTTGGTTTTTTGTTTTCATCGACGCACCTGCTGCGGGGATTGGTGTATTTTTGTTTCCACCTACATATATTTCAGCCTCTGATTTGTCATCACTATATGCAATAGCTATTTCACCTTCCGAAAGTGTTAATCTATTTATATTGCTTTTCAAACCGTGCTTTGCTATAAATCTTGTTGCCATTCTATCAATCCTCCTTTCCTTAATACGTTCCACAATCAATGACCGATGTTACTTGTGCAGACAGTTCAAGCGGGTTAAAATCACCGCAATCAAAACTGTTTTCGGGTTCACTGTCAAAGTTACCGCCGTCAAGCTCTGTTCCTAACTGTTCCATACCGAATACACCACCGTCGTATGATGTAATACCGATTGTTGTGTACAGATTTTGAAGTTCGTTTGTATATGCATATACTATTTCTTCGACAAAAGCCTTAAAATCAATATAGTCAAAGTATTTATCAAGGTCTTTCACCTTGTCCCATATTGCTACTCTATCTTCTGTGATAGTATCAAGTACATTCTTGTTACTGTGCTTGTGAGCCAGTGTTTGCAGTGTATTCACCACATTTTCAAGCATTTCCCTTGCGTTTATTTCATCATCAAGTTTTGCGTTTGTATCATCAATCTTGCCGTTTAACACGCTATCCATATCTTCAAGAGATTTTTGTATAATCTCAATTTCAGATTTGGTTATGTACTCTTTATCATTAACAAGTTGCGATACAAGTGTAGGAACACTTAAAGCAAGCCTTAAACTCTCTTTTGAAATATCTTTTTTGAGTGATATTCCTGCTATTTGAGTTATTTTCAGAACGTATTTATTAAGCAAGTCAGGTGTTTCAGAGCCGAAGTCTGTCTTTTGATAACATACATTACCCTTCATTTAACCACCCCCATTAATTTAAACGCACCCTTACACATAGATTACAAGGCTTTGTGTCCTTGTTTTCAAACTTCAACGCCGATACAGTCTTGTTTACAACATAGTTTTCTTTGACTTCCGACCATAGTTCAGTCTTATGCGGTTTTCTTGACATAGTGGCATATAAAGCAACGTCGTCACCGTCACATTGCCAACCTATATCGTTCACACCTCTCTTATTTGCCGATACAACAGGCATTTTAAGATATATTACCTTTCCCGCTCCGACTGTATCTTCATATACATAATCGAAGCCGGTTGTCATTCGTTCGAATTCTTCCATTTCTTCTGCGTTTGTTGGTTTGTCATACATTATTATTTATCCCCCTTTTGAACTCAACGTGTGCCATACCGCTTGCATAGTCGATAGTAAAGCTGTGTAGACTGTCCATAGGCAAGTCAACAACTCTGCCGGTTGTACAATCTTCACTTTCATATTCAATTTTTATGTCTTTAAGATTTTGTTCTTCAACAATCATTCTCTTTACCTTTTGACATATCTCTATGTCTATCGAGAATAACCAAGCTGTTGGTACTCTGTTTATAAACAACAGTGTTTCGTTTGGGTTTTTACACGTCACTGCGACGTTATCACCTATTCTAAATAACATATATTTTCCTCCTTAACTTGTACTTGACGGTAAGCCTATTACCGTACATTTTGAAAAATCCCAAGTGCCTTTTGGGTATGTCTTACTTCCAGTCGAACCTATAAAAGACGTTCCTACAGCTTTTATAGCAATACCAACACCCGTATCGTAAATCTGAAAAACTTCTTGTCCTTTGCCATTCGATACTCGCTTCAATGTCAAATCACCATAATTACCGCTTGAATTACCAATAGTCACATACGCCCTTTTATCCTCATTATAAAATTTTGCTCCAACTATATCTGTACCTGTAATAGTTCCCTCTGTTATAAGGTCACCGCTCACTTTTACGCAACCGTTCAATATAAATCCGCCTGATATTTGAGTAAATGCAGAATTAATGCCGTTTTTTTCGTCATACTCTAACCAATCTTGTAAAATATCATTGAAATAATAATATTTGCTGTTATACTTGTAGAGTTTTTCTTTATCCAACGTTTTATCGCTTGCGGACGGTTTTTCTTTTACCGTAATAGCCTCTGATGTATCCATTTTTTCGAATGCAAGTGATTCAATCTTTTCTGCTGTTTGATTGAATTGTGTTTCCACACCTTTCTTTAGCTTTGAAACCCTTGTAGATATTCCGTCGGCAGTCATAGTGAACGTTGAAGATAATGTTTCTACTGAATTATCCGTGTATTCTTGACTTGATACTACTGACATTTCAATAGCTTGTGCCGTTTGCGATACGGTTGAATATTGACTTAGATTGTTTTCTAAGTCCTCATACGATACTTTACTTTCTATCTTTTCAGCCGTTACACTGAATTGAGTATCATAGCCGTTTAATTTCTTTCGCAAAGTGGTTGCGAGGTTGCTTTCGTCTATGTTGTCTAAAGCGTCCTCTAATGTCCTTTTCAGCTTAACGTAATTATCGTTTAATTCCGATACCGTTTCTCTAAGCTGTTTGTAATTCATATTGTTAATATCATCTTGATGATACAAATAACTCACCTCCCGGAGTAATGCCGAGTTCCATTTCATAGAAACGCACATAACCGTGTCCCTCAAAATGTAACTTGTAGCCATAATTAGCGGTCATTCGTGGTTTTAAGCGTATTGCCTGCATACCTTTCCGACCGTTACTGTCATATAGCAACTGCGATGTTTCAGGATTAAATTCTTCATTGTCGTACAGTGCATACACCTTGAAATGCCCCTCAATATACGCAAGCATTTGAAATTTTACTATATGTTTGATATTTACTGTCTGATATGTGCTTGAAGATGATGATGTCAGTATGGTTGATAAGTCTGTTTCACAGCTCCAATCGTCCGTATATTTGTTCGTATCCATTTTGTATACAACACCGTCTTTGCATAACATATACATACCGTTTTTGTTATGTGCAAAGCCTAATACTTCACTATTAATCACTTGTTGCGACCATTGACCGACCATTGTGTCATACACAAACAGATACATTTCGCCTTGTCTGTCTGTACAATACAAGTAATAGTTTCTTCCGTCACTACCCGAAACGGCACTTTTGAACTCGTCAATTCCAAGATTATAGCCAATCTCACGCGGTTGTGAGCCTGTATACACCTTGATTTCATCATCTGACGCAAATATCAGTTTGCCGTTTACCTCTTGTATGCTCCTGTTGTCAATAGACCCCTCCGCATACACGTCAACCAATCTGAACGGATTTTTACTGTTGTATATTTCGTGCATAAAGTCACGTTTAAAGCAAACAACGTGGTTGTCATACACTGTTATACCTGTAAAGTTACCGCCTGCTTTTGTGTTGGTTTGTGAGGCACTGCTCCACGCATTGCTTTCGTTACTTTCAGCTACGGTGTCTAAGTTCCAATTCGTATAGTCGTTATAGCCTGAAACGTGTACTCTATCCTCATCAACTCCGAAAAGTCGTGATAAATGCACTACTGCATACTTTAGATTAGGGAACGACGGCGAAACAGTTATTCCAAACCCACTTTTTCCGTCACCTATATCGCTACAAAATTGATAGGTTTGATTATCGTATGTGTTAAGCCAATAGCAACTCTTATTGCTCCCCTCAGGCGGTGCATAGTTTTCGGTAAATTCATAATACTTTGATACTTTCTTGCCGTTTTCAAGATTTTTAATCAATTCGTATTTGTATTTATCGTCGCTATCCTTATCGGTGTTTTCGGTCCTTTTGTAATATGCTTTTGCCGTAACTTCTTTGTCGCTTATCTTTTCATAATAATCGGTTATATTCGTACCGTATGCAATATCAGTTACTTCCTCATACTCATACGGTATTATCGTACCGTTATCATCAGCTTTTCTTACGTATAGTTTGGTTTGAACCGTACCTGTACTATCAGAAACCTTTTCATAATAACTTGATATATTATCGCCTGTTTTCAGATTACGAACTTTCACATATGTATAAGGGAACGAAGTGCCTGTTCGCTCGTAAAATGTTACATTTGTATTTGTTCCCAATGGTGCAGGCTCTCTTTGATATAAGCCTTTGCCTTTTAACTTATCGCCTTGCTGTAACCAAGTGGCAACGGTGTATGTATACGGCGAGTATTCACCTTGCCTTTCGTAGTAATACACATCACCACCGTCATATGTTGTTTCATTCGTATCTTCTATCGGCACATAACCGTCACGGAACACCTTATATTCCGTCTTTTTGTAACCGTCATTATACGTTTGTTTACTTGACTTTCTGTAACCGTCATTGTAATACTCGTCTTTCGTCTGAGTATATCCGTCATTGTAGTATTTTTTTATTTCAACGTCCAAATTGCTTGTTTTAAAGTAGTTTGTGCCACCTGTCAAAGTAAATCTGCCTATCGCCCCATTCCAAACATAGTAAGTTTTTTTGCCACTACTTTCTTTTTGACAATACATAACATCAATATCGGCATTGCCGTCCTCAACTGCCTGTTTGTCAAATGTAGTAGGGTCTTTGTCTGTATCTACAATCTTCATAAACATAGATACTTTGTCAGGAAACAGTATCAATTTCTTTACATATGTGCCACCAAGTACATCAACGGCATTTTCATATACATTGAATTGCACCATACTACGCTGTATCGCGTCAGTTTCTTCTGTCACACCCTTTTTTATTAGACCTGTATATACTTTTGTGATTTGCCCTTTGCTGTTTTTCTTGTCGCTCAAAACAAGATAATCAAGTTTTAATTCGGTATCGTCACGATAGATAACAACAAGGAAATCATCAAAACTGAATAGCGATATAGGGTGTTTGTATTTAAGTCCCATATCGGACAATATGTCTGCCCTGCTTTGCGACGGTGTTAAATAAGGTGCCTCGGCTGTAGAAATGTTGCATTCCATAGACAAAGCACCTGTATCTATAACTTGCCGTCTGTTTAAACCGCTCCAATTCAGTTTGGAAAGGCTATATTGCTTTAGTGCCTGTGGTAATGGTACTTGTCCGAATTGTAATTCGTTTTGTTTCTTTGCCATATAACCTCTCCTTTACTGTCCAAATTGTTGGGCTTTATCAGATAGCCATTGTTTGAAATTTTCAAGTAAAATATTGTAATTGTTGAGCCAATTTGACGCAGGACCGTACTCATTTTCAAGTGAATACGCCTCGCCTCTCAACTTTGACTTTACCAATTCGATAAATTCTATCGGTATCATCACGTTACCGTCTTGTATCTCGTCATTTTCATTTACTTTTATCAATTTAGGCTTGATATGATAGATTAATTTAATAAAATTAGGTGTTTTTTGCATTTTAACAGCTAAATTATCACCTTTTTTATAAAAACAATCGGGAAATACGAAACCGCTCGTTATACTCGTCTTTATTAATTGTGTTGTATCTGCATACACCGCATATATATCTTCAAACCGTATCGGTGCTTCATTATCCGAAACATCAAGGTTTGCAAGCTGTATAACATCCTCTTGCGGTTCGGTAATTATCAAGTCGTTCTGTTCTTTTATAATCGCACTGTATAACAGCCATTGCAGGCTGTTCAGCCACGTTACATACGTCGAATTTGAGATAGGAAGTGCGACGTCCACTTCACTCTGTAATTCTGCTATTAACGCTTTTGCAGATATTCCACTGTCAAACACTTCTCTACCACCTCATTCGTCGTACACGTCTGTTATGTGCGTGATTTTTCCAATAATGCACATAGGCATTTCTTGATTTTCGTGTAAATTCTTGTTTGAATATACCTTGTTGGTCGTAACCGCAAAGGTATAAGATATTGTCCACGATTGCCGGAGTATAAAGCGGTAATACAACGTTTTCGTCCGATAAATCGTGTACCGGTGTAAAATGCACACCTTCTTTGAATAGTAAGTCGGGATATAATGCTTCAAGTTCTGCAACGGTGTCGTTAAAGAAATTAAAGAACCGTCGCTGTTCCAAAGGCACTTTAAGACTTACCTTTTCGTATATTTCTTTAAGTGTTACTTCTGCTTGTTCCAATTTATCACCGCATTTCAGAAAAAAATATTTCAGCAAGTACCTAAAATAACGGCAAAATAATGGCAAGGCAACATATAATCACCTTGCCGTTAGAATTAAATACAGTTGTAAATTCTGATTAGACCGCCCGGATTTGAGCAGATAAGGTCACCGTAGTTTGCAAGCAATGCTCTGTAAACTGATGAATTTTCCTTTAGGTTGAAAATACCACCGCCTTGTAGGTCAGCAAATTTCCATTCCTGTGTATGTAATTCAAGTGCTGATGTATCAACACCCCAAATTTCATCATCCGGCACGAACGTTTCGTTGACAACATCAACCTGTCTGTTGGCGAAATCAAACTGAATTGATTTGAAACCACCCTGTAAGGTGTTCTGTTCAACTCTGATATTGTTTACTCTTAGGTATTCTGCGTAGTGGTCGTACGCTTCGTCACCGCACAACAGCATATCAACCTTTGAGTTCTTGTCCTTTTCGGCACGTCTTAGAGCCTTTCTGATAATGTTGTCCTCAACATTATCATTTGCGTCAATAACAATAGGCTTGACAAACGGATTGTCTGCCTTGCTTACGCCGTAAATTGTTGGAACTTCATCGTCGAAGATAGCACCAAGACCTGTGATTTCACGATTAAATGAGTTCTGCACCGTCATAAAGCCGTCAACAAGCGCTGTTGTAGGTGCTTTGTCAAGGGTAATCTCATAGTTGCCGTTACTGTTCTTTGTGCGGTTAATTGCTACAATTCGTAGTTTTTTAGCAACTGCGTCGTTTGGCGTTGTAGCCGCGGTCGGATAAAAGTCTACAATTAGACCTTCCTTGACATACTTAATGTCAGTTACTTCAACATTTTTTGTTGGTGTTGTCTGTTTAACAACCTTTGTCAATACACCTGTACCGTTACCAAATAGCGAACGTCCGACGTTCCATTTGGCTGTTTCGTACGCCCCCTTAACTTCTGTGTCAAGTGCATTTGCCATAGAGCCGTTCTTGCCTGTAAGCTGTACAGCTTTGATTGACAATTCAACGTTTGAGTACATATCTTTTGCGTATGTTCTGAAACGTTTGAACATAACATTGCCCGCCTCAGGCGTTGCAAGTCCTTCTTCTCCGTAGCCAAAGCCACCCGATAGACCGATTGGAGCTGACGCAACAATCTCATTTGCTACCAATGGCTTTTTCTTGATTTTTGATAGTAGTGGTGTAGGCTCGATACCGAGTAGGTTATTCCATACCGGTAAGTAGTTAGATTTTAGAGCCTCTTCAATAGTTTTTAAGTTTTGTTCTCTTCCCATTTAAAAATTCTCCCTCTTTTGTAATGTGGGTACGTTATTTCCCTCTGAACATATCTTTTGTTCTTTTGGAGGCGTCGTCCCAAGTTGTTGGTTTTTCCTTTATTGTTAATGCCGCGTTTACAGCGCCGTTTGACGCTGACATTGCAGGCACTTGCTGACTTTGTTTAATGTCGTCCAATCTCTTTTTTTCAATCATTTGTTGAAATTCAGGATTGCTGTCGTAGTATTTCATTAATTCTTCTGCTGTTGGGTCTGACGGTGGCGGTGTATTCGCAGAATTTACGCCGTTTGCAATCATATACGCCGTCAAATACTTTTCGTCCATAGGTATATCGTCGTTGTCTAACCACTTGTTATGTTCAATGATGTAGTCCAGCTGTGGCAACATATCGTTAATACCTTTCAGTTCATCAACACCGTTGAACGCCTCAAGCATTTCCCTTTTTTCTTTCTCACGCATACCGTCCTTTGCGTATTGCAAGGCAGGTTCAACGTCTTTTAGCACTTGCTGTGTGACGTATTTTTGCATTGCGTTTGCATAGTCCTGTTGCATTTGCTGAACAGTTGCATCGTCCTCGAAAGCTAAACGGTTTACATTCAACATTGGCATTTGCATTGCGTCCTCTATAATTGCTTGCTCACGTTGCTGTGATTGCTGTGTTATAGTCTGTTGCAATTCGTTATTTGTCTGTCTTAGCTGTTCGTTTTCTGACATTATGCGTTGATAATCTTGTTCACGTTGTGCCGCCGCTTGTGCCGCCGCCTGTGCTACATTCGCCGCCTCATCAACCGCATTATTATCCTGTGTCGGTTGTTCTTGTGCTTGTGGTTCTTGCTCTTGTCCCTCTTGTTGTGGTTCTTGTGGGGTATCTTGGGGGGTGCTTTCTTCGCCCAATACCTCTTGACCGTCAAACATATCTTCGGTCGCTCGTCTTGCGTCGTAGAAATTATCCATTATGTATAGTCCTCCTATCTTTGTCCTTGTTGTGCCAACATAGCAATTACATTCTGCTGTTGATCTTGTGTCTGTGCCTGTTTATGTAGTCTGATATGGTCCTCTAATGCTTTTGCATACTCAGGCTTTTTCAGTTTTAACAGTTGAAAATCCAACTGCAAGATATACCGTAGGTGTTCGTCTATGTGTATATCGTGGTCGTCAAACTCTGATACTCTCGGTACTGCACCCTGCTCAAAAAATACATTTTCACGTTGTGCCGCTTGAATTTGCAGTGCATTGATGTTCATTATTTCGGTGTAATTGCCTACTTTCATAAACTCCAGTGCCCTCTGTTTTACACGTTCAGGTATCTGACCGTTTGCGTCGGTAAACAGTCCCATTTTGTATGCGTCGAAGAAACGTTCCTTTTGCACTTCTTCCGACATCAACAGTTCATTTTCTGTGACGTATTCCACGTCATAGCTGTTAATATCGTCGCTATTCCAAATAATCGCATTACCGATGCGGTTTTTACCTGTGCAATTCAGCACGCGTCGCGTATTCGCGTATTTTTTATAGATTTCAAGCCACATTACCGCTAAATTTTTGATACTGTTTCGGATATGGTCGCCTGTCAGTGATAGACGTGTATTGTCTATGTCAACAAGGTTCTGTATAGCTGTACCTGACGTTACGCCCGCAGGCGTTGCACCGTTCATCATCAGCTGTGATACACCTGCTACATATTCCATATCATTTTTCAGATTGTAGCGTTCCGTCATTATTTCTGACGGTAAATTGCCATTCGGAATAGGTGTAGGTGCATTTGTTCCCTGTCTGTACACTAACATTGCACCAGGTGCCGCACCGTTCTGTTCAAATTCTTCAATGTCGATACTGCCCTCTTCGGCATAGAAACCCTGTATTGCAATGCGTTTGATGTATTCGTGTATACGGTTTAGACAACCGTTATACGCACGCTGACGTGGTATTAAATCTTCGATTACTGACCTACCGAAAAATTGTCCTGCCGTTTCACGACACATCATTTGCGTTAGCGGTATGCGTGAATACGGTAGCGGACCGTAGTAAACCAAATGTTCGTCACCGACAATGATTATCATTCTTCCGTCCGGTCTGTGTTTGGTCGGACGTTCAAAATACGTAATCACTTTTGCGGCGTTATCTACCGAACGTGTACCTAATGTTGTGACGGTATTCTCGTAACCGAAACCGCCTCCGGCAACAACGGGCGTCAATTCAAACGTTTCAACCGTTGCACCCTCAACTTTGATACCGTATAGGTCGTATATTTCCTCTTTGGTCTTTACTTGCTCCAAAATAATTGAACGTTGTGCCTCTATTCCCTCTTTGAATATGCTTTCTGGGAATACTTCGTACGGTGTTATCAATCCGTACTCCAAATCGCCTTGATAGAACGCTTGCTCAAACTTTCTCTCATTGCCCTCTTCATCAACAGTAACGACTTTTTCGGTGGCGTATTTCTCGCCCTTGTCCTTATCCCACCACGATAACCAAAAACAGTTACCGCACAATTCATTCCACTGTATTGCGGTATTTTTCTTGGTGTCAAAATCGCTTGAAGTCTGCAAATACTGCAATATCGTAGTTGATGTTTCAGCCTTTGCGTAGTCCTCTAACTCGTTCGTTCGTGGATTTACTTTCATTCGATAGTTAATCTTTTTCAGATTGGCAATTCGCGTATCTATTAACGGTGCAATCTGATTAAACGTTTCACGTTCCAACCAATCGTATACAGGCTCCAACTGTTCGATTTCGCGACTGTATGGGTTAAAATCGCAATACTGATTACCGACTAAAAAATTAGCGTTTAAATGCCATTGCGTTTCCAATGCTGAACGTGCTGAACGGCGTTTCTCTAATTCTTCGTGAATATTTGCGATAATATCTTCCTTGTACAGCTGATTTCCATCGTCGTCGGTGTCAATTACTCTGTCAACTTCTTCATCGTCTGCACTTTCACTGTTAGGTGGTGAAAACATACTCTTAACGCTCGCCTTTATGCCCTGCAATACAGGTGAATATCTTAAATTCATTATTCATCACCCACCTTTGCGTCGTTCTTACGCCACCTATTCAAAACGGTTTTATGCCTGCTGATAGGCTGTTTTGGCTCATCGGCTTTGATGTTGTTGTATTCGGTCATATTTCTACACATCAACCTGTTATACAGGTCTTTGCGTTCGATATGTTGTACTATCGTCATTCCTACTATGGTTAATGTTTGAATAGCTGTAACGCATAGCAGAAACCCTGTTACATTCATAGCCACTCCCCCTTAACTAACTTGTAAAATACTCTCAATCAATGTTTCTTTGTCGGCGTTTGCATTGATACCCATTTCTTTGGCGATTTTCTTTAAATCGTTGTATTTAACATTGTCCAAATACTCCTTTGTGTACGGAATAGGGTATTCTTCTGCGTTGTTATCCTCTGTTTCAACTGTTTCTTCCGCGTTTTTAACTGTTTTCTCTATTCCGCCGTGGAAAAATAGCGGTGGCGGTGGTACTGATACCGTCTTTTTTTCTACTGACGGGTCGTATTCCGCAACAGCTTTAATTGCTTTTTTCAAACATTCTTCACAGATAATGACACTGTTACCGAATTCGTTTGTATTTGTCAGTGAATATGTATCGGTATTTTTGCACCCTCTGACTTCGCATTTTTTCTTTATCTTCTTGATTTTCATTAGAAATAGCTCCTCCTTTTTTCTAATCTGCCTTTTAATGCTTTCTCTCTGTACTTTTGTACCGCTGTCTTTTCCTCTTTCGGTGGTTTTGACGGTGATGTGAATTGCAACACGAAATATCGCAATGCGTCAGGTAAATGTGTTATATCGTGCGGTTCTGTCGCACAATCCGTTGGATGTTTGGTATCACGTTGCAACGATGTTAAACAGTCGATTAATTCAATGCAGTTATCGAATATCATCAATCGGCTACTGCCGTTTTTGACCTGTAATAAATCTTTGACCGCCAACCAACCTACCTCACGGTTATTTGAACTTTTCAACAGTGGTAAACCGCCCTCACGGAACAAATCCGCCTTTGTTTTACCGCTTTCTTGCGTCCTGCCCCACATATCAGGTGGGGCGGCGGTGTATTCTATTCGTTCGTCAGTCGGCGTCAGATTGACTATTTCCCCTGCACCGACTGAAATAACTTTGTTGCTTTCGGCATATTCGCGGTAAACATAGTAGTTACCGTGTTCATCAATAGCCACCCATACGCACGCCAAGCAATCCAAACCGTAGTCCATTCCACGATATTTACGCCAATGTTCAGGAATTTGAAACGGTTTAACAATATGTATTGACCTGTCAAATTCATCGAAATAACGCCCTTCGAGTAAATCCCAACTGCCGTCACGCCATGCTTCTCGCAGTCCGTCGGGCAGGTTATTTAACATATCAACATAGCCTGTATCTGTTTCCAATAACACCGCATTATCAAACACCGTCGCAGGAATGAACATATAATCGTTAGGATTTTCTGCATTCCTGTATTTTCGTGATACAAACAGACGTTTTACCCATTCGTGACCGACACCGCCAGGGTTACACGTCAGATACATACGTTTCGGAAACGAATTAGCACCTCTGATACACGCTGTTAATGTTGAATATTGATATTCGGTGAATTGCGTTGCTTCGTCCATAAAAATGACGTCGTATTCGATACCCTGATACTGATTGACGTCGCTCTCGCTGTCGCAATATCCCATTTCCAACAGTGAACCGTTATTGAAATAGAAACATTTTTCCTGTTTGCTGTATCTCGCTATGCCTTTCAGCAATGGCTCCAGTTCGCGAACGTGGTTACGCTCTAAATCCCTGTATGTCCGTCGCAGAAATAACATTTTTATACCTGCATATCTGATAGCCAATAGCACTGCTTTCATTCTGACCGCCCACGACTTGCCGCCCCCTCTTGCTCCGCCGTACATAATCATTCGGTTATGTGCGGTGAAAAACTGTTCCTGTTTCGGATTTGTGCGTGATAGGTCTAATTTCAGACTATTCTGCATATTTCATCACGTCCTGTGGCATTTTAATTTCAATCGTCGTATTTTCAGTCGATTGTCCCTGTGCTAATGCACGTTTGTCATACAACGTATTGACCGCCGTACTGATTTCAGACAACTTGTGCAGTTCCAATGACCGTATCTTCGCTCGCAATTCCTGTTTTTGCGTTGCTGTCATTTCATCAGCCGGAATATCGTTCATTAGTTCTTCTAATTCACGCTGATGTTTTAACGCCAATTCCATACGTCTGTTAATCAGCTCCGTGCCGTTCTCAATGGCTCTGCTCGCCGTTTCGATGAAACCCTCGCGGACCTCTCGCCGTTTTTTCGCGTATTCGTCCATATCAGGCGGATGTCGTCGCCACCACGATTTTAACGTGTTTACGGGAATACCCATTTTGCGTGATACTAATTCCCAATTTCCCAATACCGTGTATTCCGCAAATGCCTGTTCACGGTCGGCGTCTGTATATGTTCTCTGTTTTACGATGGCTGACACCCCCTTTTCATCAATTTAATATTTCCGTCCCCACCGACAATCAGTGAAATATTAACCCACCGTCACCACGACGGTTCTACCTACTATATGTAGTAAATCAAATCTATCCCCCACACTATTTTCCAATTTTAATATTTTTACATTTTGTATATGTTGCATAAATCACCATAGGGATATATGTATATTTTTCATAATCTTATTTAACTTTAGCATAAAAGTATTGACTTTAGCATAAAAGTATGCTATACTATAATCAGAAAATAACAAAAGAGGTTGCCAAAAGGCAATGAGAAAGGAAGATTAAAATGAAAGAGTATTTAGTTTGCCACATAGACGGAAGAGGTCAATTAAACAAAGCAAGACGATTGACTGACGACGAAAAAAAGCAATATGTAAAAGAATTTAGAGATAGAGCCTTTGTAGGTATCAGAGGTGAAAGTATAGATTTAAAATATCTTATGTTCGATGAAATTCTTGGATTTTTAAACAGAGAATCGGACGGACAATTTACCGGTTCATCAGGAAATGTTTATATCATAAATCAAGACGAATGGGACGAATTAGTCCAAATGAATAGTGAAAAAGAAAAAATAGCAAAAAGAAAAGAAATTGAAGAAAATATTGTTTCTTGGGAGCAAATAGTTCAAAGATGTGAGGCTATAAAAGCTGCAGGAAATTTGTATAGTACAAAAGAAGAAGCACAAAAAGCAAAGGAAAAATACAACGATTTCTATAATGAAGGTGAAGACGGCTATGTTCCTCATTTTTGGACAGCAGAAGAATATGAGGACGCAAAAGCAAAATTGAAAGAATTACAGAGTGAGTTAAAAAAGTATATGTAAAAGTGCAATTCCGACGCATTTCGGTGCGTCGGTGCAATGCAGAGGTGCAATATGATAACAAGACAAGAAAGGAAGATTAAAATGAAAGAATATAGAGAACCTCTATCAATAGAGGTGGAAAAATATGAAAGAGTGTTTACCGAAAGCGGTAAGGCTCTTATAAAAGAAATCACATCAAAAACACCTTACACTGAAGCTCCAAGGTGTCCCGAGCCGAACGGAACTCTCCGTTTTGGTATACCTGAAACAGAGAGCGATAACACCTCATATTGGATTGAGGTAACAGGCTTGGAAGACGAAGTAATAGGTTATCGTTGTGGAAATGGTCAAGGTTGCTTTACAGTAGAGGACTTTAAAGCCAATACTGTAGAAGATTTTATCAATGATAAAATCAAATTTAATTAATAGGAGGAATGTAAAATGCAAAAAATTATTAAAGGTCGTAAGTACGACACAGACACTGCACAAAAGGTGTGCAGTTATGATAACGGCTTGCCGGAGAGCGACTTTGACGCCCTTTGTGAGCAACTATATATAAAGCGTACCGGAGAGTTTTTCTTGTATGGCTACGGTGGTGCAAGAACGGCTTATGCCGAAGCCGACGGTAATATGTGGACTTCGGGTGAGCGAATTGTTCCACTTTCGGAAAATGACGCAAAGGCGTTTGCCGAAGAACACGCCTCACCGGAAGTTTATGAGCAATACTTCGGTGAAGCGTCGGAGGGCGACACCTACCGAACAACAATAACGTTATCGGCAGGAACTAAGAAAAAGCTTCAGTCGCTTGCTCTCGCAAGACGTGAAAATATCAGTCAAACTATCGAAAGACTGATTGAAAACGCATAATACAAAAAAGGACAGTTACCGCTTTGGTAGCTGTCTTTTTGCGTTATATTATATTTTTTATCTTTTGCCTAAATCGTTTATAGAATTCGCGTTTTAGATTAAATAATCGTTTTGGGTGCAATCCGTATTGCATTTGTATGTAGACGTGATTGACAGAGCTGTCCGTCAGAAATTTATACAGTGCCTGATAGTCCTCTCCTGCGACCTCAAGACACATATTCAGCACTGCCTTATCTTGCTCCGGCAGTCGTTTAGCATTAACACACAGGAAATATATCAATCCTTGCGTGTTATAGCTTATCCCCAATTTGTCTAACGTTCTCGAAAACCTAAACTCCGTCAATCTCCTGTCCTCCTATTTGCTATACAATATCCTTCCGTCGTAATAGAATGTCATACCGCATTCTTTTCTTACGACCTCTTTAACCTCTTTCAGCTTGCCGTCCTGCATACCCATTAAAACATCTTTTATTGCCTGTCCTAATTCTGTTATACGTTTCTTCTTCCATTTCAACATTGAATAGAACGTATACAGGATTATAGGTGCATTGTTTTTCATTGCACACGTAACCATTTTAATACGGTCTTGCTCGGCAGTGCTTGTCTTGATTTTTAGTGGGTCAAAATCGTTCATCAGTTTTTCATAATCAAAATCGCACTCATCTTTTAATTCCTCTGCGAGTTTATCAATATCGCGTTCACGGTTATACACAACTCCAATATATCGAATAACTCCCTCTATGTATTGACACACGCGTTTTTGACCCCATTTGCATTTTATACGCAGATACCACGCACCTACTACCACAAGATTGACAACACCCTCTGTTGTAACTTCGTTTTCAACAATCTTGTACGACTGCAATGCTTTCTTTCTATTGAATTTCTTAATACCGCGTTTCTTTGCAATTTCATCAAAATTTTTTAATATTCTTTCTTCTTCGGCGTTCTTTATCGCCTGTCTTACGGCTCTGCGTTTTTGTTTTAGTTTCTTCGCTGTTTTATCCATGTCAACACCTCACCAAATTCACCCTAACCACGTCAGGGTTTCTGTCTACAATCTTTGCTATTTCAAAATATGATAGGCCATCATCTCTTAATCTTTTCATTGTATCTAATTCTTTGTTGGTTACTCGTGTCTTTTTCTTGTTTTCAGAATTGCTTGCTTTATCCGATACATACTCCGGACACTTTTCAATTTTTTTTTACCTTCTGCCGACAAGTCGTTTTCGTCTTTAATATTATTAAGACACGATATTACTCTGTCATTCATCGTAACTTGAAAATTTTCGCTTTTCGGTAATAGGCACTCTGTTTCTCCTTTATGGAATACGCATTTTTTGCAGTTACAAATCATTTTAATTCTCCTTTCCATCTTCTTTTATAACTATATTAAGTTGTCGTCCTAACCATTTTAATCCGTTTGTAGTTAACCAATAACAAGTATGGTTGTCACACTTCTGTACATTTATAATATCTTATAGCACCGATTTTAATTTTCTTTTTTGACATTTGTTATCACTCCTCATTTTGATAAAATTCCTCTCCGATTTCGTATTGGTTGAAGTCCTCATCCAACCACCACCTAAACACATCATATCCTGTTTGCCATGTCCCCTCTTTGCCGTTTGCTTTTCTTGTTTCAAGCATTCGGTCAAATGCGTGTATATATGCTTTTTCGTATGTTGGATACCTGCGAAATTCAACATATCTATGTTTTCCCGCCATAGGACAACCCCACACAACCAACTCTCTTGAAAACCTCGCAGTATAATGGGTTTAGGTCTATCTTTTCACTTTGGATATAGTCCTTTATGTTTTCATCATTCCAATCGACAATGGGGTTAATTACTGTTTTCGCCTGCTTTTGACATCTTTCAAGCCAACGCCTTTTGTCGTCATTGTCATTATTCAAAACGATTCTTTTGTTCTTATTGCTGTTGAAATCTTCGTATATTCCACGCTTAGAGCGCGAACGGCTTTCGGCTCTGCGAACACCTGTCGCAATAGCCCTGTTTCTCCCCCCCCTTTTTCCTTTAGGACAGAGCAACAGTACCGCATTAATCGTGTTGGCGGTAACATTACCTGCGGTATCAACGACCACATTGTCACCCTCTCACCCTTATACGTTGGTTTTTCGATAGTACATTTGATACCCTGCAACTCTAACTTTTTAAATGTATTTCTGATATGATACACCGTTTCGGGTGCATCTATTGTGGTATGATTATGTAAAACTTCAAAATCAATACCACTATTAATTGCCAACTGCAAAAGGGTATCACTATCCTTGCCGCCGCTGTAACAGATTATCAGCGGTGCATTATATAGGCGTTCTGACGTTTCTGCACCTAAACGCAGGCGTTCAAACGCCTTTTGTTCCAAATCCATTATTCTTCCTCGCTTTCTCAATAACATAGCTTAACCTCTTTATGTATTTCGTCAATGTCAACATCTACAAGAGAATAATCAGTTATATCGCTGTCGACCAAAACTTCAAAATCTTCGCAGTCGTCCTCAATAAGACTTTCTACAACGTCATACAATTCCCTTACTGTCATTTCATATCACTCCAGTCCAATCAAATGCTTGTCCACATTCTACGCAATATTTATCGCCGAATAGTATATATTTACTATCGCCACAATTAGGGCAATGACTCAATCCACTTTCTTCGTCAATAATTATTTTCATTGGAATATCTTTTTGCTCATACTCATACAACTTCTCTATTGCCTTTTTCATCGGCTCAAAATTTTTAATTTCTCTGTCTATAGTTTCTTGTGCCACAGGTGAAAACTTTTCCGCATTTAGCGTTATAAATCCGTTTTTATATTTTTGGGTTAACATTTTGGTGTACCTCCTCATTCATCATTTTTCAATTTTACTTTTTCAATCGGCACAATAATTACTGCGTGTTTGGTTTTGTCCAACAGTTCAAGTGAATATTTCAAAAATCCTCTCGGGTCTTTTCTTGCGATACACGCATTAAGGATAAACGGTGTCTGTTCGGGGATATTATAAAAATCCGAATAATAAACCGTTTTATTAAGATTTTGTTTTACTTCAAGAATATCCATATCACAAATCCTCAATGCTTATAAATATGCCCGTCTGCTCCGCCCAAAACTTTTCTGTTATCTCGCTTGCCACAAGTGCATCATCTTTCCAAAATCCCACTTCCGTCATAACGTCTTTAAGCATTTTCTGCAAGTTATCCGTATCGGGTTTTGTTGCCTTATACTCGCCGTCCGAATGTTTTCCTTTAGGGAAACACCACTTTGTCACCATACGCACAGGCTTTTCAAACATCTTTTTAGGTGCGTAATGTGAAAGATGTGCCGCAAGTTTTTCTCTTACCGCTTTAACTTCCGGCGGCTCATAAAATACCGGCTTACCTTTTACGACTGCAACCTTTTTTTCTTGATACGTTTTTGTCGGCGGTATCATTGCCATAAAAAATTGTACTTTCATTCTCTCACTTCCATTTATTTACTTTGTGTCTGTTCTGAAATTTTTGCTTTGTCAGTCAGTAAGGGGAAGGAGTTGTTGTGCGTAAGCTGTCGCACAACTACTTCCCCCTGACCTTAGGGAAAGGGAAACCTTTATATATACGTAGTATATATAGTTTGTCTGTCCCTACGGTCAAAGTCGATTTTGTCCCGAATTGTCTGTCCTTAAAGACACAATGACATTTTTCGATTTTGACCTCACAATCGGGACAGGACAGTTTTCCTATTTGTCCCTCTTATTTCTTACCGATTTGACCCTCATCAATCCAAAATCCGCCGTGTTCTTTCAGTCGTCTTCTGACTGTTTTTTCCGACACTCCCATATATTCTGCCATTGCTTTTACTGTCACTTTATCATCAATTCCGCACGCCTCGAATGCTGTTTCAAGGGAATTTTTACGTTCGTTTTTACGTTCTGCGTCTGTTTTCTTTTTAGAAAAATTCTTCTTCCAAGTAGGCATTCCGTCATCAACCGCAATATCTTTCAGCACACCGATATTATCAATATTATGAACAGGATATTTAAACCACAGGTTTACAGGAGAAAACTTTGGGAACTCTCTAAGCGTACCCTCTATACGCCACGCACTACGGCTTTCAACCGTTTTTCTTGCCTTACCTACATCTTCTATAACGCACTCGTAAGCGTCGTTTTCAAGGTGTTCTCGGCACAATGCAAGCATTTGAGTTTCACTGCACAAATCGTCTTGTGACGCATGATACAGTTTATCGTATTTATACAACCAACCCTCACATACTTTACATACTGCCTTATTCTTTTCCTGTTTTAATATATCGTCGTTCAATTCAAGTTCTACAAGGTCGATAAGTGCGTCGGGATCACGTGCAAACACCCCCGAACCCGAGGCTCTGTCCATACTTCTTTTACCGCCCTGCGCACCCTTACTGTGATGATGACAATATATCACCGCACAGCCGAGTTCCGTACACACCTTGTCGAACTGATTGCAAAAGTGTGCCATTTGGTCTGCACTGTTTTCGTCACCCGTTATAACCTTATATATCGGGTCAATTATAATCGCTATATAATTCTTTTTGCTTGCCCTGCGTATAAGTTTCGGAGCGAGCTTGTCCATTGGTACACTGCGTCCTCTAAGATTCCAAATATCAATGTTGGATAGATTGTCGGGTGCTATGCCAAGTGCTGTATAAACGTCCTTAAAACGGTGCAGACAGCTTGCTCGGTCAAGTTCAAGATTAACGTACATTACTTTGCCTTGCGTACAGTTCCATTCAAGCCACTTCTTCCCCTCTGCAATGGCACAGCACAACTCAATCAATGCGTATGATTTACCCGCCTTTGACGGACCCGCTATAAGCATTTTATGTCCCTGTCTTAATACACCGTCAATTAATGGCGGTGCAAGTTCGGGTAAATTGTCCCACACATCAGCCATACTTTCGGGATCGGGCAAGTCATCATTAACGCTTTCTATCCATTCACGCCACTCATTCCAATTTTCTTTGCCTATATTGGTATCAAGAAGATATTGTTTTTTATCGTTACGCATTACGCCCGGCATACGCGATAATCTTGACGGATTTCTATTCTGAATATCAAGTTTCAATCCGTTTTTATTACACACGTTATACAGATAATCAACACGTTTTTTATATTCTTCATATGTTGACGCGTCAATTTTTACTATTGCGTGCAGGCTCTTTTTGCCACTGTATACGAGTGCCGCAACAGGTAATTCCAATTCTGTTATAATGGCTTTTTGTGCCGAAATGTCCATTGTATCGGATTCGACAAGTGCATATCTGAACTCCGTTACGTTTTCATTTTTTACGCCCTTACCGTCAAGAGGGTTAAACCTTATCCACGCACCGACTTCGCTGTTATAATCGCCGAGTACACTGCCTATATCGCCTTTGCATTGGTACAGTTCCTTTATAAGCTGACCTGCCGTTCTGTCGTAACAGCCTTTTGACGGCAAGAATTTTCCGTCATGTTCCCAACTTTCCGTAACATAGCCTACGTTTTCGTCCGGCTCAAAAAGTGTTTCGAGGTATGTGATAATCTGCTCTGTCGGATTCCATTGTTCGGGAATATGTATCTCACTGCGTTCAAGCCAGTTCCTGTCTACTACAACAAGTTCGTCTTTAGAACCTATTTCACTGTCCCAATCAAGCTCGGCTGATACATTTTCATAATGGTATCCGTTTTCTTTAGCCATTTGAATGATAGTTCCGGCAGTAACGGGAGCAGATGAGCCTTGAAATGTCGCCCACTTCTTTGCACATTCACCGCTATGGTAACGGTTTACGTCTTTCATACTCCACATATCCCAATCAGATACCGTATATCCCTCGTGTTTTAGTGCCATACCTACGTTTATCCACTCTTGATAACTGCAAGTTGACGGATCAATATATTCAAGAATTTCTGTCAAATTATAATCGTTCATATCTTAATTCCTTTAATATTCACTCGGATTTATCCCCGACGGTATTCGCCAACCGTTTGCGGCAATTCTGTCAATAAGATTTTTTGCTTTTTCAAACTCCCAAACACCGACGTGCTGAAAACCTCGACTTTCAAGAAAGCGTATTTGCTTTGGAGTTGTAAGTCCTGCCACACGTCTTTTCTCCAATCGTTCAAGCAGTTTGGTTGCCTTACCTGCGTTATCTATTTCATCAGGGAATATTCCGTATTTTTCAAGTACCTTTATTTGTTTGTCTGACGGAGGTGACATTTCCCAACCGAATGTCGGTACATATCCCGATAAATCTTCGGCTTGTATGCTCATTTCAAATTGCAGAGGATCAACCAATTTACGCTTACGTTTCTTCATTTCCGCAAGAAGATTTGCAAGTGCCTCTTCTCTTTGTGCAACTACATCTTCGCTTGCCTTTTCCTCTGCCTCTTCTATGTCAACAGGATAACCCGCATTTTCGATATTCTCCGTCATTTTTACGGCAACTTCTTCATTTTCGCAAATCAAATGTGCGGGGTGACACAGTTCGTGTCGTTCCGTATGCCATAAAAAATCGAGTAAAAGTAAGTGGTCCTTATTCGGTGCAAGTCTTGTTCCGCGTCCTACCATTTGACTGTACAAACTGCGTACTTTTGTAGGTCTTAATATGACAACGCAATCCACATCGGGACAATCCCAACCCTCTGTCAAAAGCATTGAATTGCACAATACGTTATACTTATTGTTTTCAAAATCATTTAATATTTCTGCTCTTTCTTTGCTTTCGCCGTTTACTTCCGCCGCTTTAAAACCTTTTTCGTTCAGAATATCTCTAAACTTTTTACTCGTCTTTACAAGTGGCAGAAATACAACCGTTTTTCTGTTTTTGCAGTGCTTTGTCATCTCATCGGCTATCTGATACAAATACGGATCCAGTGCCGTACTTATATCACTTGATTTAAAATCACCCGCTTGCATACCTACGCCTGTCAAATCAAGTTTTAACGGAATTGTCAGAGCCTTTATTGGACTTAAATATCCCTCTTTAATAGCTTTGGGAAGTGTATACTCATATGCAAGGCTTTCAAAAACCTGTCCGAGATTTTTCATATCGCCCCTGTCGGGTGTTGCCGTAACACCTAATACCTTTGCGTCACAAAAATGGTCTAATACACGTCTGTAACTGTCGGATATGCAATGATGTGCCTCGTCTATTATAATGGTATCAAAGTAATTACTTTTGAATTGATTTAATCTTTTTTCACGCATTAGTGTTTGTACCGAACCTACAACTACTCTGTACCAACTTCCTATACAGCTTTCCTCTGCCTTTTCCGTTGCACAACCTAAGCCGGTTGTTTTCATAATCTTGTCAGACGCTTGTTCCAACAGTTCCCCACGATGTGCAAGTATTAAAACACGCTGACCTTTTCTCACACATTCTTCCGTTATTTTTGCAAAAACTATTGTTTTACCGCACCCTGTCGGAAGAACGAGCAATGTTTTATTACAGCCGTTCTCCCACTCGCGGAAAACGGCTGATTTAGCTTCATTTTGATATGGTCTTAATTCCATTTATTACACCGCCTTAAAAACTTCCCGGAGTAAATGACGACGCAGGTGATTGCGTTGGTTCGGCTTGTGTTCCTGTCGGCTCATAGAATTTTTTTATTTCATTGGATTTTAAGACTTCACCTGTCTTAGTGCTTGTATATTCATGTATACCGATCTTACATCTGCCTGTTGCTCCGACAACCGCACTCCAATTCATACGGCACTTTTCGCCATGCTTTCTCTGTCCTATTGCGGTAAAAAATGCACAAAGCATTCCCTCTGTTTTGGTATGTAAAAACAGGTTGTGTTTAATCGTACCTTGATTACCTTTGCCGTCCGCAACGTTTAATGTTATAATCGCTTTATTGCACGGCGGAAGTTTAGCACTTCCTTGATGTCTGCCACGCTCAAAGCCTGTTACCGTAAAATTATAATCACCGTCGGGCAATATTTGAAACTCATTGTCGTTTTCTATTTCATCATCCCAACCAAATTCTCTTTCTTCTGCCATTATTCGTTACCTCCTTGAAATATATTCTCATTTCTCATTTTCTTTATAATCTCAAATACTTGATTCCATGCTCCTACCAATACACCGTTGATAAAATCAGCGTCGTAATTTTCTATCGGTGTATCTTCGGGATAATATCCTTTATACGCAACTGCCTGTCTGATTTCTGCGTCTGTCACCTTATTAATCTGCATTAAATCCGACAATGCTTTCGGTATATTTCCGTTCGGCATATCAAACGATTGTGCCGGTGTATCAAATTCTTTTCTTTCGTCTGATACGTTATTGTCAATCGGCGGTGCAGGCGGTGCAACTGTCGTTTTTTGTGGTGGTGTGACTACCTGTGAAACAGTCGGCTCTATATGTGGTGCGACTGTCGGTGTAACCGCTTGTGTCGGTGCATTATCTTTAAAACAATGTGCAATTCGTTCATATTCAAACGGCATTTCGTCCGGAAGATTATGACGGTTCTTTGCGTCCCAACAAGGGTGATGCGTGGTGTACATTGTTCTTGTACCGCCCTGTGCCTTATGTTTTGTTCCTTTATCATCTGTCGCAACCGAAAATGTTTTATAGTTGACAAATAAAATCATATCCGCCCACTCTTTCAAAATAGGTGAAATCTGCGAACTTGTTTTTTTGCCGAGTTTCAACTCCCAACGGTCATATGCTCCCATTTCGTCCGGCTGTTCAAATTTGCGCAACTGTGCATGAGCCGTCAAAACTACATTGATACCCAATTCAATCAATTCATCAAGTGAATTTAAAAATCTGCCTATTTCCTCTAATTCGTACACATATCCCGAACCGTATCCGAAATCCTCAATACTTTTTTTGTTATTATCTGCGCATATCTTTGCAATACAAAGTCTTTCCGCCCAATCAAATGTATCTATAATGTATGTTTTGCATACAGTCGGATTTGCTTTGACATATGCTACTTCCTCTTTTAGCAATGTCCAAGAGGTAGGCTTAGGCAAACGTCTTACGTCCATATGTTTTGTACTGCCCTCTGTATCCGAAAACAGAGGACTTGGGAACTTCGACGCAAACGTTGATTTGCCTATTCCCTCAGGGCCGTATATGATTACTTTTTGTGCCGATTCAATTTTTCCACTTGTAATATCCATTAAAATTCTCCCTCTTTCCAAGTTTTTGTCGCAGTAGGTGTTGCTGTGCTTAATTCACTTGAATATCCGTCCTCAATGATGATACTGCATTCTTCACCTGTACTTACTCTTGTGGCTATTGCCTGCAATCCCTCTTTTTCAAGCCATTCGCCGAACTCTTTTAATGTGTCGGTATCCATTTGCTCCAACTTATCAAGAAGTACAAAACCACAATCGGGATTGAGCTTTCTGACAATAGCCGTTGATACTTTCATCTGCTCCGCACCGCTCATGTTATCCCACTTAAAGCCTTTGTATGTAAGCTCGCCGTCCTCAACCGACAATCCATCAAGTGGCAGATTTGCATTCTTCAATAAATTCGTCTTTTCTTTACGAACGTTACTAATAGCTGTGGTAAGCTCGTCATACTTGTCCTTGTATTCTTTCGCTTCTTCTTCGGCTTTGTCTTTATCCATATTGGCACGAACTTTAATGTTTATCTGCTCAATGTTCTTGATGTTCTGTTCAAGTTCTTCGGTTGATTCGTCGTGCAAATCAAGTGCCGATTTTTGTGCAATTTCAAGATCTGAAAGTACAACATCAAGTTGTGATTGAAGATTTGTAATCTGTGCTTTTAAATCTTCGGAGCGCTTTAAAAGTGATTGTGCCTTTTCACGTTTACGTTGGTTTTCGCCGTTTTTTGCAAGTATTTCCTGTTGCTTTAGGATAAGTTCCGAGATTGAAATAAGTTCTTTCGGTGCTTCGGGATAATCGACTATTTCTTCCGCAAACTTCTTCTTTTGGTCTGCTATTCTTCCGATTGTGGTACGTTCGTTGTAAAGTTGTTTTTCTCTGTTTTCAATTTCATATAACTGCTCTCCGACACCGATTACTTGAAGTAGTATCTCTGCTTTTTCCTTTGATGTGCCTTGCATAAATTTCGGCAAGTCCAGTGCAAATTGTTCAATAAACTCATTCAAAAGCTGTTGACCGCCTTTGTTACCGTTCGGATCTATTACTTTCAATGCACTGTTCTTGCCCTTGCGCTCCACAATTAAACCGTTTGACAATTCAATATGAAGAATAGGCGGAATGACCGAACCGTTACGCTGTGGTTGTGACGGACGGTATTTGTCACCGCCCAACGCCCACGCTATACTGTCTATGACAGAAGTTTTACCCTGTCCGTTTTTGCCACCGATAACCGTTAAACCATTCTGTGCCGGCTCAAGTTTTACCGCCTTTATTCGCTTGACATTTTCAAGCTGTAATTCATTTATCTTTATCATTGATTTTCGTTCCTTTCTGTGGTATAATGTTGACATAGATTAATAATCTATGTGTTTTTGTTATTTGACCGTTATAGAGTTCCAGCTCTGACGGTCATTTTTTTCTACAATATTAATTAGTGGCTCGCCACCGTTACGATTATAACGTACTTCAAAATCAGCACTGCCATTAATCAATATTTTGGTTCTGTCGGGAAATGCGTTTAATATTGAAACAAGCTCGTCATTTCTGTAGCTTTCTACTTCATCATTCATTCTCTTTCACCTCCACATTCTTTTCAACTAAATCTTTCAAATACTTCCTAACTAATCTGTAATATCTTCCTTTTACATCTTCGGTCGAAATGGTGTCCGTTGAAAGTGTAAATGTTTTGATTATATCAAACGGTTCAGTTTGACATATTTCTATACATATCATTGCTGTAAATGGATTTTCGTCGCCTATCAGATGATACATAGCAATAGGCGCTCGCTTGTGTTTTTCTGCGAATAAATTAATCTGCAAACACAAATCGTGCAGTTCCGCTATTTGTTTTGCCGTCATTATTGCTCTCCTCTGATAATCTTTGCGACACTCATTTCAAGCGGGTGCTTTGACTTGATACGATTTGTTATCCCGTATC
>OJNL01000089.1_pt1 | contig 68049 bp, 96 predicted proteins | sample 1597581 | NCBI WGS metagenome assembly OJNL01 (sample SAMEA2452133, study PRJEB22498) | human gut metagenome | biome: human feces; feature: human gut; material: feces | place: Australia | collected 2012
AGGGAAGGAGAGAACGAAAAAGGCAGGTGATGAGTACAGGGAAATTTTCTTGGAAGAGTTGAATAAGGCATACGAGGAGGGAAAAATTTCCGATGCAGATTGGAGTGTGATAGAGGGAATAAAGAAAACTTTACCGGTACCCAGTTATTTATTACAGATCAAGAATAAGGCTGCAGGAAGTTATGAGGTTGCTGTTGAATGTAAAGATTTAGCATATGACCGGATGTATGAGGTAGCCTGTCAGGAGCTGTATAATACCGCATTGGAGGAAGGACTGGAACATTTTGAAGAGGCAGAGGCTGCCAATGGCCATTATTCGGAAACGTACGGTTTGTTGTATACTTATGATGCTGCTTTGGCTGCGATTCCTGAAGGATGGCGATTGCCCAGCGATGCAGATTGGAAAAATTTGGAAAAGGCTTTGGGAATGACTGCAGAAGAAGTAGAAAAACAGGATGTGTGGCGGGGAGAAAGACAGGCTGTCTTGTTGAAAGAGGGGGAAGAAGGGATCGGTTTTGATGTTCGTTACGGAGGAGCACGGAGCTTGGTCAACTCACAACGGGATAATTATATCAATTTGGGGCAGAATGCCTACTTCTGGTGTTCGGATCTGGTCAAAACAGATACGATCAGCTTGGGAATGACGAGGAATATTGCGATTTATACGGATCAGATTATGAGAATGTCTGCAGTCGTAGATCATAGCTCGACCCGTCCGGTGTTATATAGTGTAAGATGTGTTAAAAATAAAGATTGAAAGATGAATATGAAGTTGAAGTTTTTTATTGTATCGGTTTGTTGTTTGTGGATTTTTCAGGGGATAGTTCAGGCTCAGAGTATGTATGGGGATGCTGTTGCCGCTGATGTGAAAATGAAATATGTTTATTCTTTGGATGAGGCACTTCATTTGGCTAAAAAAGAGAATAAACTGATATTTTGCAATTGTTTTGAAGACTGGGCGATTCCTTGCCATGGGATGAACAAAAAAGTTTTCAGTAATCAGGAATTTGCCCGATGGATGGACGGACATTTTATTAATTTTTTTATAGATCTCAATACAGAAGAAGGAGAGAAGTTCAAGTCGAAATATAACATTAAATTTATGGCCCATTATGTTGTATTGGATGCAGAGGGTAATTTGGTACATCGGATTGTCGGAGGATCGGAATTACCTGAATTTCAGAAACAGGTGGCTTGTGCTCTTTCGCCTTCAACTTCATTGGCCGGGATGAATAAACTGTATGCCGGTCAATTGCGTGACAAGGAATTCTTACGGAAATATGCAGCCGTTTTGAAAGTGGCGAATGAAGAAGAAAAGTATAAAAAAGTGGCAGGTGAATATTTCAGTATGCTGAAGCCTGAAGAGTGGTCTGAAGCAGTAAACTGGCCTGTTTTTTCAGACCGGCTTAGGAGGAAAGATTCGGTGGCTTTGGAATACCTGATCACCCATAAAGCAGATTTTGTCCGGACAGTGGGAGTAGAGAAAGTGGATAACAGTATTGCTGCTGTTTATATGATGCCGTTGTATTATACGGCAATCGGACAAGACCGCTTGTCGGAAAAAGAGGTGGCGGATATTAGAAGAACACTCGGAAAAGCAGAGGTAGACGAACAACATGATATTTATGCCTTGTGTGATATCGCTGCCATGCGTTTAAAAGGGGATATCTTGAAAATGATGGATGTGGTCGCGATGAAAGTTCCCCGGATGGATGTTCGTGTTGCCCGGGGGATCGATATGTCTTTGCCTCAATTGGTAAATACCGGGAAAGAAGCCCGGGACAAAATAGTCGCTTATATGAACTCCAGAATAGCGGTATTGGATAAAAATATGGCGGTTGAATATAAAAGTTTGATGTTAGAAGCCGGATTGGAAGGAGGAATCGTTTTTGAAGACCTGACTTTGGCGGAAGCATTGGATAAGGCGAAGGCCGAAGATAAATATGTTTTTTTGGATTGCTATACCTCTTGGTGTGGACCGTGTAAGGTAATGAGCAAACAAGTTTTTGTCCGTAAAGAAGTAGGAGATATTTTTAACGGTATGTGTGTGAATGTAAAAATTGACATGGAAAAAGGGGAAGGACCGGAAATCGCGGTGAAATACGGTATTCGGGCTTATCCGACTCTGTTGGTTTTATATCCGGACGGACGGATCAAGTATCGTTTACAGGGCGGAACGGAGTTAGGACGTTTTGTTCGGATCGCCCGTTATGCCCTTGATCCTGAGGTCTCTTATACAGATATGAAACAATACGGAAGCTTGAGTGCGTGTCCATTGAAAAAACAGGCAGATTATATAATCATTCTTTCTGAGGCGGGGGAACTGAATACATTTAATACTGATGTCGAAAGTTATTTGAGGGAGGTGAAAGGGAAAAAAGAACTGTATCCGGAAGTCTGGAAATTATCTGAGCATTTTGCCGATCGGGTTGAGCATCCTGTTTTCCGATTTATTTTGGATAATTGGAAAGATTTTGTGAACATTGACACTCAGGGATTGGAAAATAAAACGGAACGGCTGATTTTCCCCCTTTATATAGATTATCTGGCGGGTAGAATGCAGGAGAAAGATTTTATGAAAGTTTGCGAATCCGTGAGAAATACCGGTTTCAGGGCTGATTATTCTTTGGTTTATCTGGATCGGCTGACTACCTGTTATCTGGACCGGAACTGGAAAGCTTTGATGAAGTGTTATACCGAGGAGGTGGTTCGTTTACCTGATGCAAAATTACGTTTGAATCTGGATGTGTTATTGCGATATTTTGCTGTAAATGCACCGGATGAGGTGAAAAAGCAGATGGTGACATACGTCCGGCAATGTGTGGATACTGCGGATGACAGAGCAAAGAATGGATATAAAAATTTGCTGGAATCTATAAATGCATGGAAAGGGTAGTTGCTTGTTTTTGATGCAATGACGAAGTTCGGTTATATTTTCTACCAAATTGTCTCGAAAAGGTAAGAATGTATTCATGTAAGTTTTTCTGTAAGATCGTTTGCCTTTCCGGCCGGTTTACTTTGTCACCCTGAGCCGGCCTGGATCATTACAAAGTCAGAAAAGTTCTTTTATCATATAGTGAAGAAGCTAATAGCTCTATATAATTGATTAGAACAATAAAAAGGATGCTCTTTGCAGGGCATCCTTTCGTTTTATATATAAAATTTACGAATCAAACCTACCGTTCAGTATATAAATTTCCCGAATTGACAGAGTAGACGATTTTGTAGTTTTATAAAAAAGAAAAACAGGCTGAATAAACATATTGTCTAACTGTCAGATAATTCTTATATTTGTGAATATGAACCAGATGATATTTTATGAAATCTATCAATGAATATATACAACTACTGGCAGTCTACATGCAAACCCATGCTTCTGTTTATCACATTAAACGCATGGGGATATTTGGGAGTGTTGCCAGGGGTGAACAGACTGAAAATAGTGACATTGATATTTGCTATGAAGGAGAGGCGCCTACGTTGTTTACATTAGTTCGTATCAAATATGAATTAGAAGCTTTATTGGGACGTCCGGTAGATTTGGTTCGTGTGCGTGAAAAAATGGATGAGGTATTAAAGCAAACCATTCAAGAGGAAGCTATTTATGTATGATGTAAAAGTTTTGCATTTGCTTGACAAAGTGATAGAATCTCTGGAAGTCATTCAGCAACGAACTGAAAATATTCATTGTACTAATGATTTTCTGGATTCTGCTACAGGAACTTTATTACTGGATGGAGTTTGTATGAAATTGATTGCTACTGGTGAAAGTATAAAGAATCTGGATAAATTAACAGCAGGCAATTTGCTCATTTATTACCCACAAATACCATGGCGTGAAGTGATGGGAATGCGTGATATAATTGTACATCACTATTTTGAAGTGGATGCAGATGTTATTTTTAATACAGTAAAGGAGAATATTCCGTTATTAATGGATACTTTGCTGCAAATGCGGGAAGATTTGAAGGAATGATAAAAGGATGCTCTATTACGGGCATCCTTTCGTTTTATATATAAAATTTACGAATCAAACCTACCGTTCAGTATATGAATTTCCCGAATTCGCTGAGTATGGTAAGCTTATTTCCTTCGCCTTCGTCATTGTCGTAGCAACGACCGACGATTTGGGCATCGATATTGAAACTCTTTGAGATAGCGATAATTTCTTCTGCCAATTCCTCGTCGACATAAACTTCCATACGATGACCCATGTTGAACACTTTGTACATTTCCTCCCAAGGCGTACCCGATTGTTCCTGGATTAACCGGAATAAAGGAGGTACGGGGAAAAGATTGTCTTTTACAATATGCATATTCTCGACAAAATTCATCACTTTAGTCTGGGCTCCTCCTGAACAGTGAATCATCCCATGAATCTGGTAACGGTATTTGTCCAGAATTTGTTTTATTACCGGAGCGTAAGTACGGGTCGGAGATAAAACCAATTTTCCTGCATTCATACCTACTCCCTCGACACAGTCCGTCAATAGGCATTTCCCTGCATATACTAATTCTTCCGGTACATTATTGTCATAACTTTCGGGGTATTTTTGAGCCAGATATTTTGCAAATACATCATGACGGGCCGAAGTCAAGCCATTAGAACCCATTCCGCCATTATATTCGGTTTCATAAGTAGCCTGTCCGTACGAAGAAAGGCCTATAATGACATCTCCCGGGCGAATGTTGGCGTTGTCGATGACATCTTTCCGTTTCATCCGGCAAGTAACTGTTGAATCTACAATGATCGTGCGTACCAGATCACCGACATCGGCTGTCTCCCCACCTGTAGAATAGATGCTTACACCTAGTTTCCGGTATTCTTCCAGTAATTCTTCTGTTCCATTGATAATGGCAGCAATGACTTCTCCCGGGATCAGGTTTTTATTCCGGCCGATCGTGGAAGATAACAGAATATTGTCTACTGCACCGACACATAAAAGGTCGTCTATGTTCATAATCAGTGCATCCTGGGCAATTCCTTTCCAAACGGAGAGATCTCCGGTCTCTTTCCAATACATATAGGCTAACGAAGACTTTGTTCCTGCTCCGTCTGCATGCATGATGTTGCAATAAGCTTCATCTCCTCCCAGATAATCCGGTACGATTTTGCAAAAAGCCCGGGGGAATACTCCTTTGTCGATGTTTTTTATCGCATTGTGGACGTCTTCCTTGGAAGCTGACACACCACGTTTGTTATATCTTTCGTCTTTTCTCATAATAGATGAGTTGCTAAATTACTGAATCACGAAATTACCGGATGATCAAATGACCCGATCTCTGTCGTTTTTAGAAGTTGCAAACTTACACAAAACAAATGAATTTATCAATGTGCATGAGTGATGTATTGACTTCCTGATGAAGATTATCTGATGAAGGTCCGGTGAATAAGAGCGTAGAGCCGCCACCAGATTACGAGGAGTAAGCCGATTGTAATCAGCATACTGACGGTTTTGCCGGTATGCAAAAAATAACCCACGGTAAAGGCAATACCTTCGACTCCATTCCAAGGGTTCATGGCTACCCAGGTGTAACGGTAATTACTGGCTACCGCACTCATAGACAGAGCCGAGCAGGCAACGAGCAAAATGATGAAGGAAATAATCAGAATCAGTATGTTTTTATTTTTCATGGTTGCAGTATAATGTATTGAATACAAAGGTAAGTAATTTAAAGAAAATATTTCTGAAGCAGGAAAAAAAGAAACCGGAAATTATTCCGGTTCCTTTCGTATGTATCTGTACGATACTATTGGTTGGGTTAGTTTAGCATATTCCTTTGTCGTTTAACGTACATTAAGTTTGTGGATACCTGCGGGTACCGTTCTTTTTTCCTTTTCTCCCAATTTATGGTATGTTTTATCTGTGAAATAAACGTAAAGCAATTTTAAAAGTTTCCATATTGCGGTAAAAATTCAACTTTATTTTTCAATTTTCGTATAATCCCCAAAAATATAACTGATGAGAAGAGATTTTAAAGTACCCCGGATGGAAGAAGTATTGGAACATGATCGTAAATTGCTATTTGCATTAAAGCAGTCGATGGGTTTTGTTCCGAATGTGTATGCCTTCATGACCCGTTCCGAAACTGCCTTGAAACGATTTATGGATTTTATGGATGTTTCTACGGTATTTGACCGAATTCAGACGGAAGCGATTCATTTGGTGACTAGTCAGGTAAATCAGAATCCTTATTGTTTGGCAGCGCATACGGCTTTGGCTAAAGAGGCCGGTTTGAGCGATAAGCAAATCGAAGCGATCCGTAAAGGAAATGTCACTTGGGATGAAAAGTTGGATACCTTAGTGGATTTTACTTGTGAGCTGGTTACGAATCGGGGCAAGGTAGGCCCTGAGATGATCGGCCGTTTCTATCAAGCCGGATATACGGATGCTTGTCTGGTTGATTTGGTCATGCTGGTCGGTATGACGACTATAACCAATTACCTCAATAATGCCACCTGGATTCCCGTCGATTTCCCCGAGGCTCCGGTCATCATCTGTAAATGTGATTGTAAAAAGTAAAGTTTACGAATAATCTTCTGTTTTATATTCCCATATAGTTGATACGAGTATCTGAAAAGATGAAGTAACCGATGTGTATAAGGAAGACGAAGCTGTCTGATACTTTAAAGTGCGCCTTAAAAATTCTTGTTCGACTTTTAGGGCGCACTTCATCATTCAGGCAGTTTTTTATGCTGAGGTCTTTATCGCTTAGCCAGTTGGGCATCGATGAACAAAAGACCTGTATCACCGGCTTTTTTCAATTTGTCGACAATTCCTTGTGCTGTTGCTTCTTCTTCAACTTGTTCGCGTACGAATCCCCACAGAAAGTCTTGGGTTGCATTGTCTTTTTCTGCAGAAGCGATAGAAACCAGATTGTCGATCATTTTTGAAACCTTGCATTCATGTTCATAGACATGTTGGAATACTTCCAAAGGACTACCCCACCCTTGAGGAACAACGTCTATTTTATCTACTTTGGCTTTTCCTCCCCGCTTTGTAACGTAATCAGCCATGGTATAGGCATGCTCCAGTTCTTCCTGAGATTGTTTTTTCATCCAATGGGCAAAGCCGTCAAAACCTTCGCAAGCGAAATAGAAAGACATGGACAAATACAGGTTGGAAGACCACATTTCAGCAGTAATCTGCTCATTGATCGCATTTTGTAGTTTTTCAGAAATCATTGTTTTTTATATTTAATATTGATAATTCATTATGCTTTTTATTTGTTAATTACAAAATTTATGCCATATCCGATATTTGCCATTTTGACAGTTCTAAGTAATGACAAAATGATCAATATACCGGAAAATTAAAGTGTATAGAATACTGTTACGTTAATTTATAAGGATTAATCCTTGTTTTGTATAGCGGAGATATTATCTTTGTCCTGCATGTAAATTATTTTAAAGACATGAAAAAATATCTGAAATACTGCTTGCTGGTGTGGATTGCCGTTCCGGTATGGGCTCAGCAGACTGAGGTAATTGGACCTGACTCTCATCTGAAAGTGAATGTGGCCTTGAAGCAGGGAAAACCGGTTTATTCTGTCACTTACAAAGAAAAGACAATTCTGGAAGATTCCCCTTTGGGGGTGGTGACCGATATCGGGGATTTTAGCCGGAATATGAATTGGATTGGGCAAAAGACAAGTCGGATCGATAAAACATATACTCAGAACAAGATCAAGAAATCAGAGATACACTATCAGGCGAATGAGTTGATTTGTACTTTTGCGAATGCTGATAAGCAGGAGATAGATGTCGTTTTCCGGGTGAGTAATAACGATATCGCTTTCCGATATGTAATTCCCCGAAAGGAGGCAGGAAGTTGTGTGGTGGAAAGAGAAGCGACGGGTTTTGATTTTCCGGCATATACGACTACTTTTCTGTGTCCGCAAAGTGATGCCATGATCGGATGGATGCGTACAAAACCCAGTTATGAGGAGGAGTATAGGGTGGATGTTCCGATGAACGAACCTTCTCGATATGGACATGGTTATACTTTTCCTTGCCTTTTTCGTATTGGTTGTGATGGTTGGGCTTTGATCAGTGAGACGGGTGTGGACAGCCGCTATTGTGGTTCTCGTTTGAGTGATGCCGGAGAAGGTGGATTATATATCCTTGATTTTCCGATGCCCGAAGAGAATAATGGGAATGGAACGGTAGCCCCGGGATTGGCTTTGCCCGGTACAACTCCCTGGCGTACCATTACTGTAGGGGATAATCTGAAGCCTATTGTGGAAACGACGGTCATTTGGGACGTCGTGGAGCCACTTTACGAAACGGTTCACGATTATCGTTTCGGGCGTGGAACCTGGAGCTGGATTTTGTGGCAGGATGGAAGTATCAATTATGAGGATCAGGTGAGGTACATCGATTTGGCAGCTGCAATGGGATATGAATATGTATTGATAGATAACTGGTGGGATCGGACGATCGGCCGGGAAAAGATGAAGTCTTTGGCGGATTATGCCCATAGGAAGGGGGTAGATATATTTTTATGGTATAGTTCCAGCGGATATTGGAACGATATTGTTCAAAGTCCTGTGAATTGTATGGACAATCCGATTGTCCGTAAGCGGGAAATGAGGTGGCTCGAAAGTCTGGGAGTGAAGGGAATTAAAGTAGACTTTTTCGGAGGGGATAAGCAGGAGACTATGAGGTTGTACGAAGCTATTCTGAGCGATGCGGATGATTGTGGATTGATGGTTATTTTTCACGGTTGCACCTTGCCCAGGGGGTGGGAACGAATGTATCCCAATTATGTGGGAAGTGAGGCGGTACTGGCTTCCGAGAACCTGATTTTCCAGCAGCATTTTTGTGATGAGGAGGCTTTCAATGCCTGTCTGCATCCGTTTATCCGGAATAGTGTCGGTTGTATGGAATTCGGAGGCTGTTTCCTCAATAAACGCTTGAATCGTACCAACGATGGAGGTAATATCCGCCGGACAACAGATGCTTTCCAGTTGGCTACTACCGTCTTGTTTCAGAATCCGATACAGAATTTTGCTTTAGCCCCTAATAATCTGACCGATGCTTCCCAAATTTGCCTGGAGTTTCTGAAACAAGTACCTGTTACCTGGGATGAGACTGTATTTATCGACGGTTATCCGGGGAAATATTGTATTCTGGCTCGCAGACATGGGGATAAATGGTATGTCGCCGGGGTGAATGCCCAAAAAGAACCGTTGAAGCTGAAAATACAACTTCCGATGTTTGCCAAAGGCAATCGGGTGACCCTTTATAATGACGACCTGAAACGTAATGTTTATACCCGGGAAGTGACTTTGAGTAAAAATAAAGAACTTTCCTTGACGATTCTGTCGGGAGGGGGAATTGTTATTGTGAAATAAGAATAGAAGGGATAATGTGTTTTGGATCACTTTTTGAAACAAATAAAATAGTAATAAAAAAGAGTTAGATCTGATCTAACTCTTTGATTATTAATTGTACTCGAGGCGGGAATTGAACCCGCACGGCCGCAATGGCCACAGGATTTTAAGTACTAATTTGTGTCCTTATTTATATGGTTGAAAATCAATTTGTTAGATTATTTTTGATAGAAATTTCTACTGGTTTTCAACCGGACCAACATTCCCGTCTAATCCGGTACCTGATTCTATTGTTATATTTTCTCCTTGGGTCATTTCACCTGACTCATGCGTTATCCCAATATTGGTGTCAATATCTTCAATAGGGATGTCTTTAACCTTAATGTTAATTGTGGTTAGTATGTTTCTTTTAAAAGTTATATCTTTATTAATTAAATCAATAACAACTCCATTATCTTTTTCCCATGATACAGATAATGGAATTGTTTCAGAATAATCATCACTTATCCATGAACCAGTATTTGGATATTTATGCCCGAATGTAAATATATCTTTTACTTCGTAATTACTACCATAAGCAATTATTAGTTCAGGTGCCCCTTGCAGATTTATGTGTAACTTTCCTTCAGTAAGACCTTCGGCAGTAAATTTTGCACCAAAACAAACTCTTTTCATATTTATAGAAATAACACTATTTTCCGAAGGGACGTAATCTGATGCTTCTCCATAATATCGTTCAATATTGGGAACATCAAAAAGCATTGGACCATTTTTATAAATTGCGGCATTCCCTTTGTCTAATCCGTCAAAATATAATTCATTATATTCAAATACATTGTTCAATTTATATTCCTTGTTGTCAACATAATATGGATGACAATACCCATCCATATTATACCATATAGTCCTAACACCATTAGGGACCATCGATACTATGAATTTATATGTTTCATTAGACTTTAGTTTTATTTTTAATAATGCTCTATCATCAAAAAGTCCATGAGCATAAGGTTTATAGTCAGTTTTAGAAGTCTTTGAATACACCTGAACGCCATATAGATCATTTCCGCTTGCTTTAGACAATGGAGATTCTTCTATATCTATTTCCCCTGTTAACCCTAAAGAAACAATGTATTCTTTAGGTTCCTCTGGTATTGGTTCTGGCTCCGGTTCTCCTTCACTGACTGAAGAACATGCCCAAAATGTAATTATACAGATTAAGAATAATAGATTTTTCATGATGTCTCTATTTAGCACATTTATAAATTAGTTTTTCTTTTTCTTGTTCTTAAGTAATTTTTTCTCCTCTGATTGTAAACGCCTTTCCACTTTCTTTACATCCTCGCCTGCATCCATATTTTCCGGAATAATACCACGGCCCAGTAACATTTCCCGGACAGCTGCATTATTGTCCACATGCTCTTTTTCAATAGAACTATGACCCCGCAAATCTTTTTGTTCTACGTTTACCGATGTCATTTCAGCAGCAAAATCCTTTGCTTTAATACCAATAGTCGGCAAGAAGTCAGCTAAAGGACGGCTATCCGGAGCTCCTAATTTCCGTTTCAGCAGGGCTGTATCAAGATGAAATAATGCCCAGTCTCCCTTCGACCGGATAATAGCAAACCCCTTACTATCTACTCCGCGTTCGTATAATACACCTGATAACCGTTTCTCTGTCTCTGCAAGCTTCGCCCTTGCCTGTACACGCTCATAATCAATCAGACGTTTTTGCACCAATTCAGCGCGGCGGGTCTGCACGGCGAAATAATTTTGGGCAAATGCAATCTGTGGCTTGCGGGGATCACCATTCTGCGCAATTAAGTAACAAGCATATCGGGTAAGCATGTAGTCATCTACTTCGCGCTCCGATCCCGAACCAAGTGACACCATTTTGCGGACGTTCGCAAAATGGTCTTCAACCGATTCTCCAGCGCTTTCACACGCACTTTTTGCCTTTTCAATAGCAGGAATAAAGTTGCGCCATTGGGTATATCCTAAAATTGAATGGAGCTCACGTCCGCTCCAACACTCTACTCCGTCGTACAGACAGACAATGGATTCAAACCGTACAAATAGTTCTTTTATTTCTTCTGTTTTCATTTAGCACACATACAAATATGTTTTTAGGACTTATATTTTCTTTTTGTATAAAGTCCGTTTTGACTTTCAATATGATTCTTTAAATAATCATGAAGTGCAGTTATGGCATATTCTCTATTATTGTATAATAGTTCATATCCATCTTCGGTGATAATAGAACATTCTGAATAACCTGGATAAATTTTTATCTTTCCGGTTAAGCCATCTCGAAAGGTTACATCTTCACCATTTAAAGAATAATTAGGATTACTATCTATAGAAATGTTACCAGTCTTTGTTGTATTTTCTGTCATCCTTCTTGATTGAATGTTTTTAATATCCCTTACGTCTGCAGCAATCTGAAAAAATTTTGCGATCATTATGATTTGTAAGATCACGATACCTATTGCAATAATAAATACTAGTAAAGCTTCCATGATAATTGATTTAGCACGTTTATAATAATTTTAGCACACTCAAAATCTAATCCCCTGATACCTTTTGCAGTTGAATAATCCTGCCGGTTTTTTCATCGACCTGAGCAATCTTATTGACCATCGCCTGCAGTATTTTACTTTCAGCTTCGTTCCTTTTTGCCACTTCGGTAAACTGTTTATCCATAAGAGTATATAGTTTTGTAAATTGCTCAACCATAGCTAATCTTTGCTCTTTTAGTTCTGCCATCATTGCAATTCTTTGCTCTCTCATTTCTACTCGTTGTTCACTCATTTGCAGGTGAAAAGACTTCAATTGGTTATCCATATTGGACGATACGAGCTTCATAAATTCTAATATCTCACTCATTGGAACGTCTTGATTTTCGTTAGTACTTTCCATATTACGTTCCTCTGGGGAAGTTTGTTTCAGATTATTTTCTGAATTTTCAGAAATATTTTTAAGCATTTCCCCATCACCTGTTAAAAGCCATTCCGCGGAAATATCATTGCAAGTCGAAATTATTTTCCGAACAACATCCAAAGACAATTTTCTATCTCCAGTCAATTGCTGATTGAGAGTGTTTTGTTTCACACCTATCATTTCTGCAAAGGAATTTGTAGAACATTGCTTATACTCTATTATTTTTTTTACTCTATCTATCATTTAATCCTATTTTTTTATTTTATCTCAAATGTGATTCTTATTTTTGTATCAAATTATATTTACTATTATGAAAAAGAAACCAAACAAACCAACCAAATTGAAAAGCACACCAGAAATGGACAAGCTTTTTATAGAAATTAACCATGATTTTTTTAATCTATGGTATTCTGACGAACCTTTACTGAAACCGAAATCTTGTCCAATAATTCGTAAAATCTGTCAATTTTTTCTGGGTCATTAACTTTGCACATAAGTTTTAATATTTCTTTTTTAGATGATTCGCTCATGATACATTCTTTCATTTGCTCCAATCCTCTTATCATTAATTTTACTATTCTCTGACAGGATTTAAAGTCATTACACTTAGAAGTATGTAAAAGACTACTAACACCTTGATATAAAAATCTATATTCTAATCCCATTGGATCATCATGAAATAAGAGATAGTAATACAACATCCAGCTAGAACTTTGAGATAAATGAAGGGTTTTCTGAATCATAGAATTAGCTTCCAATTCAATGATTTTAATTTCATTTTGTATATTTCTTAGATCTATCAGAGTATAAATGTTCCACCCAATTAAGACAGTAACCAAAATTGATAATATCCCAACAAAAATACCTTGATAATCAAAGCATAAATTTTCATGCTTAGGATAAGCAAGGCATAAAGATATGACACTTATGAATAAGGATAATACACATATAAATAATGTTGTATTTATCCCTTGTTTTATCTTCTTATTTTGATCCATCTATTATTATTTATATTATTTCTAAATTATCTCATTTGAGATAAAAATTTAAAACAAACACTACAAGATATCTCAAATGTGATTATCTTTGCCTTGTGATTAGGTGAAAACACTAATCCATGAGCATAAAAAATAAATAATATACAAACATAATAAAAATGGATGAAATAGCAATTAATAAACCAAAAACTTTAAAAAGCCAGATTTTAGATATGCAGGCTGGAACGTGTCTTTTTGTCCCATTTCGGGAATATACAGAGATGCACGTAAGAAAAATAGTAAGGTTTCTTAATCGGGATGGATATTCTTATAAAGCAACGAGTGCGGGTGTTATAGACGGGATAAATGTAATAAGATTAAAATAATTATGAACCTGATCCTCCGAAATACCGATCGTATCGAAATGTCGATGGCTGAATTTATTGATTTCACCAAGAGCGTTGTCAAGGAAGCCGTTGCCGAAACTTACGGGGAATATATTAGCCGGAATGAAGCAATTAGGCATTTGGGCAGTCGGAAAAAACTGGAGCAAGCAATCAAAATGAAGTTGATTAATCCTGATAAGGGAAATGGGAATCAGAAATGGCGGGTAAAAACCCGGGAAGTCATTGAAGCATATAAAATAATTGATAAACTATGAGAACTTTTTCAATATTAGCCTTTCTTCTTGCCCTTGGAATATTAGGATGCAGTATTTACGGAGGGCAGTACCATAGTCTTCCTTTCGCAATAATGTCCGGTATTTTGGGTTGGGCGATGTGGCCGGAGAAGAAACAGGACTTCGGTAAGTCTCTTCGGAATAATAAAACTTGGAAAGAATAATTTTTATAATATGGAAACAAAAAAAATCAGAAAACAAATTTTAATTATAGCGATCCATTTAATTATAGCGATCGTATTCTTTGGATTTTGGCTGCCATTCAGTATCAGCCACGAATCGAACGAACTTCCTATGCTGGGAGCATTTACACTTGGTGTATATGTAATTTTCTATTTCCCCATTATTTATAAACTAATCAAAAAACTGAAATGAAAAAACTATTATTTGCAATTTTATTAGGAGCCTTGTTTGTTTCTTGCTCTAAAGTTCCGGCCGGGAATGTAGGTATTAAATTTTATCTCCTTGGTAAAGACAAGGGTGTCGACTACGAGGTACTTGGTCCCGGCCGTTATTGGATCGGTATTAATGAAGAATTGTTTTTATTTCCCACCCAACGTCAAAACAAGGTATGGAGTGACGATGAAGAAGGTAACCGGGGCTTTGAATTCCAGAGCAAGGAAGGAATGAAATTATCGGCAAATGTCGGTATCGAGTACCAAATCGAAGAAGTTAACGTTCCCCGGGTATTTGAAATGTACAAAAAAGGATGCGAAGAAATATCTAATATCGTTCTTAGGAATGCCGTCCGTGATGCATTTAACAAAGCATCTTCCACCCGAACAGCCGAACAAATGTATGGTGAAGGTAAGATCAGTTTTATTGAAGAAGTAAAGAAGATAGCAACAGAGAAGGCAGCCGAAAAATATATAAAACTAAATGATATCTATTTACTCGGGAATGTAGGAGTTCCGGAAAGTGTTACGATCGCCTTGAATAATAAAATTAAAGCTATGCAGGAGGCAGAACAGAGGGAGAATGAAATCCGGGGCGCAGAAGCTCAGGCCAAGAAAGATATCGCAAAAGCAGAAGGCGAAGCTAAGAGCTTATTGACAAAAGCAAAAGCAGAGGCAGAGGCCAACCGAATTATTTCAAATTCCTTAACCCCAACTCTAGTCGAATACGAAAAGATTAAGCAATGGAATGGGATTCTACCACAGGTACAGGGGAGCGGTGCTTCTATTGTCAATTTGAAATAAAGATACGTAATGGCGGAGGAATTTAGCAAGGTTTGGTCCGGCTTAAACAAAGTAAACCTAACACCGTCCCCGGGTGAAAGTAAGGGGGGAACAGGGTGCGGAACCTGTATAAAAATATGTCGTGAGTTCTTTGGTCCGGTGACATTCTTTTCTTTACACCACAATATCTCCATTCACACCGGACCTTTTTTAAGTGACATATAAAGTACATTGTAGCCCTAGTCCTGTCGGGAGATAGCACGAAAGGCAAAATTTTAAAAGGGAAAAGTTATGAACGACAATGCAAATGTAAATGTAAGTGACAAAAAGGATAAAGAAATTGAAGATCTTAAAAAGCATCTTAGTGCAGCAAATGCATCTTGGACAAAATATTTTAAGGAATGTGAAACCCTTAAACAGGAACTATTAAGGTACAAAGAGCTGGTAAAAGTACAGAGTGCCATTATTAACAACAATTAATCAGTCCGGGGCAGCCAATTGTAACTGTGGCCATATATATAGGTTGTTCCGGCAAAGGGGCGGTTGTCCGAGTGGTCAGGAGCCAGTCCGCAAACTGGGTACGCGGGTTCGAATCCCGCACCGACCTCAGAATTTAAATTTTAACAAAAATGAAATACAAAGTAGGAGACAAAGTAATAATTAAACCAAAAGAAGAGTTTGTAGATTCTAAATATCGAAATCCACATGGATCCATGGACACATATTGTGGGAGAGCGGCTGTTATTGTATCCCAAGGTTTTGATTATTATAGAATAGATATAGATGGAGGATTTTGGAATTGGTACGATGATATGCTTGAAGATAATAATGTAGGAATGTATGGGGAACTAAGAGGATTTCCACAAGCTTATTTTTCTGGGACATTCTCCATGACAGAATCGAATAAAAAAACACATTCTATAGACCTAATAGGCGAACATAAATTTTTAACCTTAAAAGTGGAATCATGAAAAAACTGAAAGCAATTTTATCCGGAGCTAATTTTATCGACAGATTATTCGATCTGAGGGAAAGAGATGTTAAACGTTCTTTAGAATCCGCGAGCGATGACGCAGAAAGACAAATGACGGAAGCCGAAATCCGATACGAGGAACTTTGTAAAAAATTGGGAGAAAAGGAAGTCAACTACACGACAACAATCAATCAGATGTTGGAGCAAAAAGACATCATCCGCCGGGCAAAAGAAACAATTGAAGCCGTGAAGGCAATCAAAGACGATTTGGAATCAGAGGTTGAATTAAAAGAGGAAGACAAAAAGAAAAAATAACTGGCAGCCCGGGAAGACGGGCAACCCGCCTACTTAGCTCAGTTGGTAGAGCATCGGTTTTGTACTCCGAAGGTCATCCGTTCGAACCGGATAGTAGGCTCAAAAGTAATTGATTAATAATAAATTGAAGAAAAATGTTGCGGAATTTAGAAAATATTTGGTCGAAAATCTTGGTTAATTCAGAGGAATTTGCCATGTTTGCAGTGCCAAACATTTATAACCTCGGTATGTTGTGTTTATACATATCGAAAAATTCGCAATATAGCGGAGTTTCTCTGACACATAATTCTTTGAGGTTATGGGTGTTTGGCGACATTTGGAGAGGCTCCGCTTCTCCTTTTGTCCAAAAAATTATTAATCAAATTTTTAGTTGTCAAATGCCAAACACCACTGAAAAATTTGAAGTAAAGGTACAAAGTGTACCCACTTCACAGACCAAATCCCAAAGTAAATTAGAAAAAGAAATCATCTCTATCCAGAAGAAAGTATCCAAGCTACAAGAGGAATGCAGACACGAACGAAATGAAAAGTATCGCCTGCTGTGCTACATTAACAGGTATTGTTCAGCACTGTTCCCTTACTTCGACAGAAGTAACCCGGTTGATTCCAAAAACTGGGAAAAGGTACACCGCCTCCAGTTGGATTTGGATAAAGAAATAAAGTAAGGCCGTCCCAGTCGCCAAACTAACGGCCTTACAAACCAAAACAGGGACATTCCCCACCTCCAAACGAATGCAGAGGTTAACTGAATTTCGTCAACGTCCTACATTACGAATATTGTAACGGGTGCAGTCCCGGCTAAAGCTGCCGCGAAAATATAAATAATAGAAGTAGCGACCAAATCGGGTGGAGAACATGGTTTCGATTTATCATTCCAGCAGCCTGTGAAATTAAGGAAAAAAATCAATATGGCCTGCGATGGTTCGCCAAGGTATGGGTCCGATTCCCGTAGGCCAACAATTTAGAATGATGAAAAATTATAAATTTGTCATCAAACTTTCATAAGATTATCTTCGTTTAAATCGAATATTGATTATTTTTGAATGTCAATACAGAATTTATATGTCATGAAAGCAACCGATATTGCAAAATACTTAATCGCCAAAAGTGACAATGTAGGCGATTTGATTACCAACAAAAAGCTGCAAAAATTGCTTTACTACATAAAGGCATGGGGATTGGTATATTTTAAAGACGGGATTATAGAAGATCCGTTTGAAGCGTGGATACATGGCCCCGTTTGTCGATCTGTATACTCCGAATACAAGAAATTCGGATATAGTCCGTTACAAATAGAGTACAACGGAATATCTTCTTCTGAATACATTAAAAAGTTTGAAGAAGAGAACGGGAAAACAGAAACAGACCGAGACAAGATCGAACTGATAAATGCCGTATTCGGTAAATACTCGATACATTCTTCCCTTGAACTTGAATTGCTTTCACATTCTGAAACACCTTGGATTGAGGCACGACAAGGCTTGTCTCCTGTTGAGACAGGGAACAATACGATAAGTGAGAAAACAATGCTCTCATTTTATTCCGGTAAGATAAATGAGGAAATTCAAAGGGCTTGATAATATCCGGATTCAGGAACGGATACCTAACGAAAAGTTTTCGTTAGGGAATAAGACAGACAATTTCCATCAGATAAAACACTTACATCCGGTGTTTGCATTTGATTTTATTTCACTCAATAAGGGAGAATTCTGTTTTGACGGGAAATTGCTAGGTCGCGACGACTACATAAAACTGATGAAAGGGCTGAGAAGTATATCCGAACACACATACGAATACATGAACAGAGAAAACAGATTTCATTTTCATGAAATAAAATGGGAAGATGTGACAGTGAAAAAATCCGATTTCTACAAATGTATATCAAGAAAAGAAAACAGCGATGAAGAAATCTGTGCATATCAGTTTAAAGTTTTTGAAGAAGCAAGAATAATCGGATTCCTATACAAAGGAATTTTCTATCTTGTCATGTTCGACAGAGGTCATAACGCTTACAAAAGAAAATAATCCCTAAACATATATATGTTTTAAAGACCGCTTCCGCAAGAGGCGGTCTTCTTTTTATACTCTATCAATACGCTGCAATGGTTATGGCGCGCGGTTCGATTCCGCCGGTAGCGACACAATCAAACAATAAAACAAAAGTTATGGAAATAGTTCAAATCAATCAAGCAGAGATGTTGCAAGCCATAAACAAGGCAGAAGTAGACATCCAGATTTCAACAGCAAAACAATATCCGCGTGACATACACAAGGTATTATCTACGATTGAAACGTATGCTACAATGGATACTGAAACGGCAGAAGATTGTTTTTATGCACTTCGCCGAGGCAAAGGTAATGATGCGGCAGTTATTGAAGGTTTATCCGTAAGAATGGCCGAAATTGTAGCTGGAGCATGGGGAAATATCCGGGTACAAACCCGAATCATTGGAAATGACGGGAAAACAATTACCGCAATGGGTATTTGTCACGACCTTGAAACCAATTTTGCGGCGTCAGTAGAAGTTAAACGACGTATCACGGACAAATATGGCAAAACATTTACTGAAGATATGCAAGTTGTAACAGGTAATGCTGCTTCTGCAATTGCTTTCCGTAATGCTGTTTTTAAAGTTATTCCCAAGGCTGTGACGAAAAAAGTTATCGCCAATGTGAAACAAGTTGCTTTAGGACAAAGTATCGATCTAGAAACGAGTCGTAAGAGAGTGATTGATTATTTCTCCAAAATCGGGGTTACACAGGAACAACTTCTTGATCATATTGAGGTTAAAGATGTAGATCAAATTGACAAAGAAAACATTCTGTATCTCCGGAGCCTTGCAAATGCGATAAAAGAGGGTACAACATCAGTAAAAGAAACATTTGGTAACAAATTTGAGGCTGATAAAATAGAAGAGTTTGATCCGAATACACTTAAAACAGAATCCGATGTGAAAGAAGCATTATTAAAAGGACAAATTACGAAGGAACAATCGGATAAATTAATTAGTGAACTTAGACCTAAAGATTTATTTAGCAATGGAAGTACAGAAGAACAGTCTGCAAAATAATCCGGATTGGTATCAGGACAGACTTTTTCATTTCACCAGCTCGGAATTGTATAAGCTACTATCCGAGCCCCGTGAAAAGGCAAAAAAAGAAGCCGGAGAACTATCGGAATCAGCCAAAACATATGTATATGATAAGATTTCCGAATATATAACTAATGGGACCTGCCTTGAATACAAAGATTTTAATTCAAGAGAAGTACAGTGGGGAAAAGAATTAGAAATACCGGCACGTCATGCCTATGAAAAAACAAAAAACGTACAAGTTTCCGATTGCGGATTCTACGAATATAATAAATATTTCGGTGGAAGCCCGGATGGATTAGTTGGAGGAGATGGAATTATTGAAATCAAATGTCCGTTTAACACCTCTATACATGTTAAGCATCTTCGGATGAAAACACAGGATGATTTAAAAAAAGAACACTTTGAGTATTATGTGCAAATACAAGGAAATTTCATTGCAACCCATCGTAAATGGTGCGATTTTATCAGTTTTGATCCAAGGTGTCAGAGCGAACTTTTTGCATTGAAAGTATTGAGGATAGAGCGAGACGAAGAACTTATTCAAAAATGCCTTGAAAAATTAGCGAAAGCTAACGAATATAAGGAAAAAGTAATGGATGAATTAATTACTATCCAATGTGCATAAAACTACATTAAAATGATAGAACTACAAGCTATAGGTAACATCGGCAAGGATGCCGAGCAGAAAATAATAGGCGGCAAGTCATACGCCTCATTTTCAATCGGTGTAACAGAAAAAACATCAGACGGGAAAGACAAGACAACATGGCTCCGGGTAATGAAATACGACAGCGAAGGTAAGTTGACCGCATACCTTACAAAGGGGAAAAAGGTTTGGGTACGTGGCAATCCCTACTTTTCTGCTTATGTCAGTAAAAACACAGGTGAAGCCATCCCGGACACGACTATATGGGCTGACAAACTCGTGTTCTGTTCTTCAGGAGAAAAGCAGAATGGACAGCAAGACACCGGACGGCAACCGCAAGAACAGCAAACAACGGATAACTATTACGACGATCAACTTCCTTTTTAATCATGAAAACAAAAATTTGCATTAGATGCGGCATTGAAAAATCTATATCTGAATTTTACGTTCATCATGAAATGAAAGATGGTCATCTGAATAAATGCAAGATGTGCTGTAAAAAAGATGCTGCTTTTAACTATAAAAAGAAAAGCAAAAATGTGTGGTTTATCGAAGCGGAAAGAAGAAGAGGTCGAGAGAAATACAAACGATTGAATTATAAAGAAAAATATCCTCCAGATAAATTAAAATCCAACGCAAAAACAAAAAACCTACACAGATATCTAATATCGGCAGGATATGATATGAATATGAAAGAAGCTCATCACTGGAATTATGACTTACCAAAACAAGGCTTCATTTTGACGAGAAAATGCCATAAGTTAGTCCATAAATTTTTGACATTTGACGCCAAAACAAGATGTTTTAAATGGGGAGACATAATTTTGGACAGTCTTGAAAAACATTATGATTTCATAAAACATGTGTTCGATGAAAATAATGTTAATTCTGATATCATTTGCTTTAAGCTATGAAAATCAAACTCCTTAACACTTCCGTCGGTCTGAAACCGTTATACGATGAAGATTTCGAGGAAAAGAAAAAGTTGAAAATCGGAGAGGTTTACGAGGCCACTATCAAGCGGCCTCGAAACCTTTCCTTTCACCGAAAATATTTCGGACTCATTAACCTTGCCTGGGAATATCAGAATGAGATAGCGGTAGAGCATTTCAAGCACAGCATCGAACTATTCAGAAAAACGGTAGAAATGGCAGCCGGATGGTGTGAGCCGATATACTCGATTGCCCGGAAAGAGTGGATTGAAGTTCCGAAGTCTATTGCTTTCGATAAAATGGACGAAGACGAATTTCAAAACCTATACGAACGTGTAAAGGACGTATTATTTAAATACTTCCTCAAAAACATTTCAGTTGAAGAATTTGAAAAGAACCTTATTAATTTTTGATGAACTCATACATGACCAGCTCCGGCGAATATGTTCTTAAATCGGTCATAGACCGCCGGATTAGAGCAGCCAAAGAAAAGAAGATAGCCCAGATGATTGAAAAATATGGCTATCTTTTCTGTGAGGAATGTCATAGAAATGAGGCTGCAGGTATTCCACTTGATTGTTCACACGATATTCCAGTAAGTGAATGTCAAAAAAGAGGCCAATCGGAATTAGCCTGGGATGTAAATAACATTACAATCAGGTGCCGGGAATGCCACCACAAACATGATCATCAATCACAATTTAGTTTTCCATGAAAATCCCATCTACCCTTTCTGCTCAAATCCTTTCCTTTCTATTTAAGGATAAAGCCGGACTAATCAGGCATCTCAAAGAGATACAAGATAGCCCGGTTTCTTTTTCGGATGTAAAAGGGAGGGAAAGACAAAGGAAGGCGGGGATACTGGTTAAGAAACTTGAAAAATTGAAACATTAAAATTATGACAGCAACCTATTTTGAATCCACAGTAAAATACGAAAAAGTAAATGAGGATGGCAAAGCAAAGAAAGTGACTGAATTATACCTCATAGATGCAATGAGCTTTTCGGAAACAGAAGAAAGGAGTTGCAGGCAGTTATCCGAAATAGTTCAGGGGGATTACCTCATTCAATCCCTGAAACGGTCAAAAATAACAGAATACATTGAATCAAATTACGAAAACGATGACCGACTCTACAAAGCAACAGTTAAAATAACCGATAGCGATAACTTCGGCAAAGAGAAAGAATCCTCAATTCATTATCTAGTTGCCGCATCAAACATCAACCGGGCATTGGATAACCTCGAAAAATCACTGTCAACATTTGTAATACCCTATGAGATAGTAAAAATCGAAGATACGAAGTTTGTAGAAGTGATCCCCTACATACCGGACGACAAAGAACGCATACCGGACAATTTAAAACCACAACAATAACACTAAAACTATAATATCATGGAAAAAATCACAGACAAAATTAAATCCTTCGAGGATGCTTGCAAGCATCTCAGACTTAACCCTAACGACCTGCCGGTTGTAGATATGCTTCCGGAGAAAGATAGGAAATCAATTATCGCATTCTACAAGCTTACAATTATTATCAGAGCATTGAATGAAGGTTGGGAACCAGATTGGTCAAATTGGGATGAATGTAAGTATTACAACTGGTTTTACGTTGAAAAAGGAGAAGACCAGCGTTCCTCCGGTTTTCGTTACTACGATGCGGGCTACACGGGTACGGACGCGTGCCCCGGCTCTCGGCTTTGTTTTAAGAATATAGAATTAGCCAAATACGCAGCAGAACAATTCAAAGAACTATATCGTGAATATTTACTCATTCTTTAAAAGAAAAAACATGAAGAAGACATTAGAGATAACGGAAGAACAAGCAAAGAAACTCTACTTTGAAGCATCCGAAAACTTCAAAGAAGTACTTGAATCGAACTTCGGGAAGACAACATTTCTGAAAAACTTTCAAGACGCAGTAAAGACATACTATGATGCTTGTGAAATCATAGGAGAAAAGCCGATTGACGAACAGCATTTAATGGACTGTGGAATCGGAAAGTCGGAAATCGCATTCATAAAATTGAAAACTATGATAGCACTAATTATCACATCCTTATTAGGAGACTACTCCGGTATTGCTGAAGAAGTAGAAAAACAACTCCAATACCAGGACAAAAAGCAAGAATCCGATGAAGTTGTAAGTATCCATCAGTTCGACATGCTTTCCAGGTCCTATGATGCAAAATTTGACGAATGCGAAAAACTCAAAGCCCGAAATCAGGAATTGGAAAAGTCAAACATTAAACTCATGGAGACGGTTAACAAGTACCGGTACTTTATCGAGTGCCAACGAAACGAAATAGATAAACTATGAATTTTTAAACATGAAAGCAGAAGATTTAATAACCAGAAATACTTTATCCAATATTATTTTGGATAAAAATCAACATGTAGTGTCTATTCCAATTGCAATTACTGCTATAAACATGGCTAGGTCCGAAGAACGTAAGAAAGCTATTAAGGCATTCAAAATTGCAACAGATGGTTATTTGAACTGTGGAGGGACTAATCGTAAATCAGAGGTATTAGCACTATTTAAAGATATGCTAGGGTGTTCTAATATTAAAATTTGAAACATGGAATACGACGAATTACTCAAAGACCCGCGCTGGCAACGTAAACGGTTAGAAGCAATGCAAGCGGACAAATTCACATGCCAGATGTGTTTTCGTTCAGACAAGCCTTTAAACGTCCATCACAAAAAGTATATCCAAGGCGCTGCTCCATGGGAATACGATACAAGTGATTTAATCACCCTTTGTGAAAAGTGCCATGCAAAATATCATCGGGATGTAGCCAAAACAAAAATAATGATTGACACACTATTAATTATATCAGAACGGTTAAAAGCTGCAATATGACATGGCAAGGCAATTAAAAGAAGGATTGGATTTTTTTTCTTTTGATGTCGATTTTTTTGATGACGAGAAAATAGGTGCAATTTCGGGAGAGTTCGGGATAAAAGGAGAAATTACGGTAATAAAGCTGCTATGTGCGGTATACAGAAATGGATACTTCATTATGTGGAATGAGCCGTTAAAAATGAAACTTTTAAAATCCCTTCCCGGAATAAGTTCTGAACTGCTGGAACAAATCGTGAATCGCTTAGTTAGGTGGGGGTTCTTTGACAGCTCCTGCTTTAACTTGGAAAAGATTCTGACAAGTGAAGGCATTCAGAAGCGATATTTCTCGGCAATAAAAAGAAGAAAACCAAAGGAAGAATATCCTTATCTACTCATTAATGTAGACAATAATCCTATTAATGTATTCAACAACGACATTAATGTATACAAAAGTACACAAAGGAAAGGAAAGAAAATAAATAATTCCCCTATAAATCCCCCTTTAGATTTTTCTGGGGACGAAATCATGCACATCCATGAACTGAAAAAAAGAATATTTTCTGACGAAACAGCATGGATGGAAACTGTTGCCATGAAAAAACACATCACACCGGACGGCATAACAGAGTGGATAAACAATTTCTTTGACGAGCTTGAATGCACCGGAGAAAACATGAAAAGCGTGAAAGACTTCAAATCTCATTTTTTTCGATGGCTTAAAATCCAACTAAAAGACAGAAAGGAGGAAAACAATGACAGAAGACTTGAAAACTGGTAGATCAAAATCGACAATTACAGAAAAGGCTGTTTTAGGGGCGATGTTAGTGTCCCCTGATATAATTACCGATGTCGTATCGAAATTAAGCGCAGACTCTTTCTTTGATGTCGAAAACAGGATAATTTTTGAAGCCATTCTAAAACTGAATGACGATAACACGCCTGTAGACCTGATTTCCGTTGCCGAACAACTGAAACAATCCGGTAAAATCGAAGAAGCAGGAAATTACAGCTATCTGGCAGAACTTACCAACCAGTCAGGATTAGGAATTGCGCGGATAGAATACTACTGCAAAATACTCTTACAATTACAGGTCGAACGCCTGTTGATAGACATGAGTATGGAAATTATCCGTATGTCTGACGGAACAAACGACGTATCAGATACGATTTCATTTGCTGACAGGCAACTACAACGCATCAATGATGTACTTTCCTGCAACAACAGAATGGAGCACATTTCAACGGCAATAGAGAAAGCAGCCGATGAATCAATTATCCGGACAAACAATCGAAGGCAGGGCAAAATGACCGGTGTAACATCCGGATTAAAAGAACTCGACACGATGACCTCCGGATTCAAGGGTGGAGAATTAATAATCCTTGCCGCCCGTCCGGCGATGGGCAAGACGGCAATGTTGTTGTATTTCGCAAAAAGTGCTGCAAGACAGGGTATTCCAGTCTGTATATACTCCCTCGAAATGGACAGCATTAGTCTTGCCGACAGGTTGATATTATCAGAAACGAGTATCGAAGCAGACAAGTACCGGAACGGATACATATCAAACGCAGAGTTTAACGAAATCGCAGGAGCGAAAAAGAGACTTTCAGAACTACCGATTTACGTGGACGACAATCCTATCGTATCAATGCGGTACATTCGCACACACTCTAAAAAAATGGCTAGGCAAGGGAAATGCGGATTGATACTTGTCGATTATCTCCAGCTTGCCGATATGAGCGAAAAAGGTAAGAACAGAGAGCAAGAAGTGGCACAGGCGAGCCGGCAGGCAAAGATAATTGCAAAAGAGCTTAATGTGCCGTTTATCCTCCTTTCTCAGCTTAATCGTGCTTGTGAGGAGCGAATGGATAAGAAACCACAACTTTCCGATCTTCGGGAATCTGGAGCCATTGAACAAGATGCTGACAAAGTAATATTTGTTTATAGACCGGAGTATTACAAGCTGGAAGACCAGCATGGAAACCCAATAGTCGGAGAAGGAGCGTTGATAATGGCAAAGCAGCGTAACGGTGCTGTCGGAGATGTAAAGTTTAGGTATAACGAAAGTCTGACACAGATATATGATTACAATAACGCCAATCCATTTTAATGGTAAATCACTAAAGAGATGAAATGCCGCTATATTTACCCCGAGGATGGTAAAAAATACGATAAAAAACATAAGCATGAAAACAAGTAAAAATCAGGCAAACATACTAAGCAACTTATCTTTCGTATTAGTAGATATTATTGAAAGTTGCTTTATCGAGGCTAATGAAAAGCTAAAAAGTGAGAATTGCGAATTTAAACACGAAGCTAAACGCGAGTTCAACCTCCTTTTTTCCCATTGCCGGAACCTGAAAAGATATGTCCGGAATTGCAGCGAAGAAACGCAGGAGTTTTTCGGCAAGGATTCGGATATGCTGTATCAGACCTTAAAGCTTATCATTGACAGATGTGGCACCGATGATGTAAAGCTTTTCAAATTCTTCAATTACATCAAGACATTTCCCTCTCAGCTGGATATGGATATTGATGACACGGTGTTCAACGGAGTGTGTAAAAAATAGATTTAAAAATTATTGGTGTGTGCTATGGACAAATATGGATCGATAGATCAGAATTGGTATTCTTCCGAAAACCAAAAACATGAAAGGGAGAAAGCGACAGAAGCTTTGAAACAAATGAAAGAACTAGAAAAACAATATGAAAAATCCCGTACTGTGATTATTGAAAGAACACAGTACAAAGGAGTCAGGAAACGGTATTTAAAAACAAAATCATGAATAGAGAAATATTATTCAGAGGGAAGCCTATTGATAAAAAATTCGGTGAATGGGTTGAAGGATTTTATATGGAGGATTTGGATAATGGCCGGGTAAAATCGTTTATTTTTAATACCCCTTTACAGATAGAAGTAGATCCGGAAACAGTCGGACAGTTTACAGGGTTAACTGACATAAAAGGGAACAGAATTTATGAAGGTGATATATTCGAAAGTATCTGCGGAATAATAGCAGTCGTAGAGTGGGATAAAGATGCCAGATTTTTAGGGTTTACATCACAACGAAGAATACTATATGTTGGACGAGAACCTAAGGTAGAGATTATAGGCAATATCCACGACAATCCGTCACTACTCAAATAATGGCTATCACATACCCATCACATTAGTAATATTTTAATATTCTGTTATTTGGGGGAATGAGTGTCATTCCTGATTATCAATTTATCACATAAAAATGGACGCCACCTAAATGATGACGTCCGCGCCAACTCCACCACAACAGACACCACAAAAAAACGTGTCTGCTTTATCTATTCTTACCGAGGTAGACCAATACCCTTACAGAAATAAACTCGCAGACACGTATATACGTAGTCCAACGAGCTTAGTATCTGTATTTCTTATTTTGGTCTTTTCGGTAAGTACTAAACTCAACTACAACAATTACAAAACAATATGCGCAACTCTTTGCGCATGGCAAATATAAGAATTATTCCTGAATTTAAATTAATAGAATAATGGATAAAAAACTACTAAACAAAATTCTGCCTTATTGCGGACATGGCCTGAAATCAATATATAAAGATTATTTGTGTAGAATCATTAAAAAATAATCCCTATGCAGAATGATTTTGATTTGTCGGAAAAATGCCGTATGTTTGCTTTCGATTCAGACCAAGAATCTTTTAGTGTAATTGAAAGTGCAGCATTTTTTTATGCTGTTATGTGATGTATCTTATCTAAGAAAATAAGCTACTCAAATCCCTGCGGATTGCTGTGCTTTACTGTACACAATTGATTCTTGGTCGAATTAGGGAGGCGAGTAGCTTTCTTTATTTTATTAATTTCAAATTTCATACGCGAATGACCAAGAATCGTGAAAATTTGAAAGCTGCTATCAGTGTAGCATCTATTCAACGTCCACCCCGACGAAACGAGGGTAAACTACTGCAATTAGAGCGTGAAATCAAGACGCTTAAATCCGAAAATCAAGAATTAAAAACGGAACTGGCTGAACAGAAAAGGCAGAACATTCTGGAAAAGCAGAAGAAAGAGGAAGAAAAACGGTGTAAGAATCGAGCCTATTACTTTATCCTAAGCGATGGTGCTTTCCAAAGGTTCGCCGAGTTCCATAAAACACACCGGGCAAATCTCGACTATCACGGGGCTTGCCTCGCGCAGCTTTATCTTGATTCATTTACTACAAAATAACTTACCATGAAAGAATTAGTTTTATTTGACAAAACTCAAAATAGTATTTTGGGTAATGTCAGATCGGACGGCGACATGCTTAGTCTGACAGATTTATGGAAAGCGGCTAATAGCCCAAATAAAAAAGACCCATCTACATGGCAACGCCGTGAATCAACAATTGAACTTATTGATACAGTGTGCAATTTTTTAAATACCCCAAAAATGGGGGTTTTGAAATCTAAGCGAGGGAAATCAAATGGAGGAACATGGGCGCATAAAAATTTAGCACTTGCTTATGCAAAATGGTTGGATCCCAAACTCCATATTCTAATAAACGAGGTTTTCTTCCAGCGTATCGAAGAAGAAAAAAATCCCGACCTTATAGCAGATCGGTACATTAAAGCCTACAAAAAGAGAGGTAAGGATGAAAAATGGATTCAAGAACGTTTTGAAGGGAAAGTAGTACGTAATACATTTACTTCTACTCTTGCAAAACATGGTGTAAAACATGATGGTTTCCGGCAATGTACGAATGCGATTTACTCCCCTTTATTTGGCGGTAAAACTGATGTAATCAGACAAAAGAAAAACTTACCGGAGAAAGCTAATATCCGTGATAATCTTTCCCGGCTTGAACTTATGTCAGTGAAATTTGCTGAAGAATTGGCTTCGGAAAATATTAAGAACAATAATCTACAAGGCAACAATGAATGTGCAAAAGCAAGTTTTATTGCTTCAAACGCGGTAAAAGATTGTGTTTTAAAAAGCAGACAGAAAATAAATCAAACAATATAAATATGGGTAAAATTTCAATTACATACAATGGGGAAAGTATCCTGATTGAATCAGGGAAAAAGAATTTAACAATAACAGCAGAACAAGCATATTATTTAAAGGAAATGTTATCTGATATTGATAGTAAATATAATCTAAGACCACAAATCCAAAACAAATAGAATATAATAGCAATTCAATAACTCAACCTAGAGGGGTGTAATGCCCCTCTCTAAAATTTAATGTATGAAAAAGATAATGTTCAACGATAAATACGGCTTAACACAAGCAGTATTGGAAGGTCGAAAGACTGTGACGCGCAGGATTATTCCGCGAGAATTTTTCACCCTAATGTGGGACATTGACGATGATACTTTGGTTTGTGAAAATAACTTTGGCGACTTCATAGACATTCGAAACTCCAAATATGCCAAATACAAGCTCGGCGAGGTCGTTGCTGTGGCGCAGAACTATAAAGATTGTGGTGGATTTGAAAATGGCATTCCAAGATGGAATATTATAGCGAACAAAGTAGGTGCTACAAGTGCAGGATGGACTAACAAAATGTTTGTCCGTGCCGACCTAATGCCCCACCGCATCCGCATCACCAACGTGCGTGTGGAGAGATTGCAGGATATTTCGGATGAAGATTGTTTAAGAGAAGGTATAGAGGAACATTTAAAAGGTGTACAATATGGATTTACTTCAAATATCGGATATGTCGGTCAATATCCATTTACTACTCCCCGCGAAGCCTTTGCTTTATTAATAGACAAAATTTCCGGGAAAGGCACATGGGAATCCAACCCGTGGGTATTTGTGTATGAATTTAAATTAATAGATTGAAATGATCCCCTACAAAACCAGTAAAGACTACAAGCGGCTCAAGGAGTTGCTTGATAAAGGAGAAAAAATAACTGTATTTTTTTTGCATAAATCAGGGTATGGGACTGAGCATAAAATACGCAAAACAGCAGAAAAGAAATATAACGAAATAACACACTGTGACGGATATTTTATAGGCCCAATGACCATATTCCCTTTCAGTAAAAAACCTTTTGAATACTACTGTGAAAAATACAATGTTGAATTTATAGAGCCAAATTTATGAAAGATCAAGTTTTATCAATAGATCAAATGCGGCATCTAAGAGACTTAGGTGTTGATACACAGGAAGCCAGTGTTGTACATCTCTTTGAAGATGAAGAGGGGAATTATATAGATTATGATGAAGCAGAAGCTTTAAGAGAAGAAATCGTAGTATTAGACAGATACTATGATGCTGAAATGGGGAACTATGACCACTCATTTAGGATGGATTCCGGAGTGTTTACTCTCCAAGATTTATTGAATGTTATTCCTTCCAGAGTATTCTCTAGATCAAATGAAGTATTTTCTCTTAGAATAGAAAGATGTATAGATGAGTGGGGAGTATACTACGGGACTACTGAGGATAGTGACGGAAGTAAACTTTCCACTCCAATTTACGGGGATACGTTACTAGAAGCTGCTTATGAAATGCTTTGTTATCTTGCTGAAAACAAACTTTTAGAAAAGGAGAAAATGAATTTAAATAACATGCGCGACGAAGCATTAAAATAGCCCGAAAGAAAACAAACACAAGAAAAATACTAAACTTCTATAATATGAAAGTTTATATAATCCTAATCCATGAAATACCTTTTGTTCATGATATTATGGACAAAGTGGACCTTACAGAAAGAGGGAGTAAAGTGTATGTCAAATTCAGGACGATTAAAATGGAATCACATGATGAAAGTGAAGATAATTTCAAGAAAATAGTAGAACATATATGTTTTAAGCAGCATAAAGAACTTCAAAATACGGATGGGATAGGCAAACCTGTATTTGTATATGCTGTCTCAAACAAATCTCATCGTATTGTTTATTTCAGGAAAGGCATAAATCAAGTTTCAGACGGTAAAAATATATATATGTTTGATGATTTGATTTCTCGTTTTTTATCTGTTCAAACAGATAGCATGCGGAAAGTTATCAATGTAGGAGACGAAATAGACGGTAAGTTTCATCCGATAAAATGCTATAAATATACAAACATTCAATAAGGAGGAAAAGAAATGAGTATAAAAGAACAAGCTCTAAAAGAGTACAGTGAAACTACATGTAAAAATCAAATGTACACAGTAAATTTATGTAAATGTCCTTATTGTGGATCTTACCACTACGAAGTAGGGTATTTTACGTCCGCGGCTAATTGTAAATGTCTCGATTGTAGTAGTCTATTTTGGTTCGATTTTAGTATTTAAATTACGTTTGAGATTGTAATTTGTATTAAATCTGTAAAATAGCAATAATATGAAACTATTATTTGTTATAAATAACATTCAAGAAGCATACTATGAATATGAAAATACAGGAAGTATGCCAGCAGTTAAAAAGCGTTCTGTTGAAATAGAATTAACAGATGAGCAAGTAAGAAAAATAGGTATCCGTAATATAGGATATAGTAGTAGGACCCCCATAACAGAGACTATAGAATCAGTATCTTTGTTATTAGAAGGCGCAGTACAGGCAGATAAACATCCAGAATCTTTATGGATTAGTGTTACAGAAAGACTACCAGAAGATGACTTTAATTGTATTGTGACGAATGAATATGGAAGAGGAGTAGATATAGCTTACTATGTAAAAGAGGAAAAATTATGGTATACTTCTTACTCCGGAGAGGCAGTCTATGGGGTCACTTATTGGATGAAAGTGCCTGAAATTATATAGTAAATGAAAAATAACACTAAAGAATATGGAAACAAAAGAAAATAACAAATTTAAACCATTTAATCTTGAACAAGCTAAAGCTGGTAAACCTGTTTGTACAAGAGACGGACGTAAAGCAAGGATTATTTGTTTTGATGCAAAAGGAGACCCTTGCCCTATAATAGCACTTGTTGAAGAGAATGGTATTGAATCAGCTTATCACTATGATAAAAATGGGCAAAACGCATATAACAAAAGCAAATTAGACCTCATGATGCTCCCCGAAAAGAAATCAAGATAGGTGAATATAGTCATAGGAAGCGATGGTCGTCCACACATGGGAAGAGGTATTTTCCAGTCAAAAGAAGAAGCAGAAGATGCTATTAAAGCATTTAGTAGTAAACTTATTGATACAATTAAAATCGAATGGTATGAGTAAATATTGTAAAGTAACAAATACAACAGCAAGTCTGAATATCGATCTAGATAGATATGATAGTATTATCCTAACACTAGATGGCAATCAATATCAATTAGATAAAGACAAAATCAAGACGATGTGTAAGCTAGTGTTACCAACATCATTCTGTGAAGTAGAAAGTAAGTATATGCAAGATAGAGATTTAGCAAGTCTCCATCATAACTATTCTAATAAGCTTGAAACATTATCTAAGTTGCTATATCTAAGAGATATTTATAGAAATGGTTGGAAACCTGATTGGAATAGTAGTGGAATAAAACACATAATTTATCCTGTTAATGAAGAATTAATTAAAACGACCAACAATATCTCAAACAAGATATTTTCATTCCAATCAGCAGAAATCCGAGATAAGTTCTATATTAATTTCAAAGAAATGCTAGAAGAAGTAAAAGATCTTATTTAAAAAATTATGGAAGAGAAATATAAACCTTTTGACCTTGAAGCAGCCAAGGCAGGTAAGCCCGTATGCACAAGAGATGGGCGCAAAGCAAGGATTATTTGTTTTAATGCTAAAACATTGTGTGATTATCCTATAATAGCCCTGGTTGAAAATTCCGATTCTTTCATCTCTGGTCACATTCGGTATGTTAATGATATTACTCATTTATAGACATTTAATATAAATCTCAACTATACAAAGGTCGTAAAACTATCTAATAAAAACAATTACCGCCATAGTTTTTTAATAAAAATTAATCACAAAAAGAGGGGACACAACTCCCCTCTCACATCTTCCGATATGTTCACGACTAAATATTTACGCGGCCTTACAGGCATCTTAAAGCAAACAGGGCTATTTCGCTGATATAGCTGCTTGCTGCGTTGTCGGCTAAGTTTACAAGTATGTCAAACTTTTCGGTCATGGTGTGTTTAATTCTTTTCGTTTGCCAGGATCTTTTTTATCTTTTCATCATTAAATCCGAACATTGCTGCAAATTTCTTAAATGCATCCCGTTGTCCGGCAGGAATTAAAGCATACAGACTATTTATTGGTGTATTGCTTTTCAATGCTTTTTTCAGCTGTTTATTCTTCATTTTAATAATTCTTTTTTCTTTTTCTTGCAACAATGGCACTCACAAAGGAAGTTCTTTGCTATGTCCCATGTCGCTTCCACAATGTCCTGTCCTAAGTATTGTATTTCTTCTCCGTATGGCGTAATATCAAAAGCCTGACAAATATGTGTAGCAAGATGCCCGCACTCATGCCGCCAAGATTTCTCAAACTCTTTTGCGGAAGAAGTAATAGCTATTACCATTACAGTCTGACGGGTTGCATAGTTTGAATAGGTCAGTCCGGTATCGAGTTGCCCGGCAGTAAGGTTATTATATGCAGTACGGATATTTTCGTCACGGCATCCGATACTGAATAGCCTGTCCATAATCTCGTTTACATAATAAGTATCTACCGCATAATAGACAAATACTTCCCAATCATGTTTACCTAGTTCAAACCTCTGCCGGATCATATTATATCATTTCCTCCCAATCCACCGGTTCACCTTTTGCGTCACAATCAACGAGCCATTTTCTAAACCAATTCCCACCAGGGTTGTCAGGGTCATCAATGGCACTTTTGACAAACAATGCCATATTTGCCTCGTCGGGCACTCCTGATTTCAAGTAATCAGCCCGGCACATATTAAGAACGTACACAAAATCGTACCCTTTGTTGTGCTCGAGTTTAATCCCATACTTGGTTAGAAACTCCTCAGCTTGTGATTTGGAATAAGGTTCTATGGCTTCTTTCTTACCGGTAGCCGCATTGATACGCCGCATTTCCTTAACTGCGCATTCACAAGCCTTACGGCTGAACGACCAGCCCCAATTCCGCAGATAGGCTTTCATTTCACGCGGCTTGTCATCATACAAATCCAAAGGTTCTTTCATATCTTTTACTTTTAAAAGGAGCGGAGTATATCCGCCCCTTAACTACACTTAACGATAACGGGAGTATCTTCCGGTACCTCTTACACCGCGTCTTTGGTTCATTCCACCGGGATAACCTCCACGGTTTCCGTATCCACCACGGCCATACCCGCCGCGTTCACCCATTTCATCATCGTCGTAATCATCTTCGTCGTATTCGCGTTGCCCCATGCTTTCCCCTTCAGAAAGTTCCTCCAGGCATTGCATCAGTTTGCCACCATAGCGAAGCATCTTTTCTGCATAGTCGGACATCTTCTCGACTTTGTTTTCAGATATTTCTACCATATACATAGCTTATTGTTTTTTAGAATTGTTACTACCAGATGCCTTTTCGGAAGACTTAAAGAAATCAGCCATCATTGCTTTCAGTTCACTCAACTCTTGTCTTAGGGCTTTATTCTCTGCATCCTGACGTTGGCGCTCTGCAAATTCCGGATTAAGAATTTGAAGCATCTTGTCGCAAGACTCCAGAACTGAACGGTGATGGTCTACGCTGCCTAATATCTCCGATGAACGGTTTCTCATTGCAGCAACTTCCGCGTTCATAGATTCCCGTGAACCGGATATCACCATATTCCCACCACCGGGAAAGTTCGCATCAGCAATGTCTGACATTGCCGGTATTTTCTGGAAAGTGACAGTCTGCTCCCCGACCTTGATTGTTATGTCGACCACCATTCTCGGAGGTTGTCCATAAGGAAGAGGTTGTTGCATAAACTCCGGTACGGGATTGGAAACCCCGGTTACGGAACCGACTTCAATATATGGAGTGCCGTCCTTATGAAGGACAAAGAACTCGCTGTTTATTCTTAAATTCTGAAAAGGCATAATTAATTAACTCTTTAATGGACGGGATTTCTCCCGTCCTTAGTTGTTTTAAACCACTCCGGTCATAATCTGCAACGTGTTGGTTGCACGGTCAAACCAGAACTCATACACACCAGTACCGGGAATGTCTGCCACAGTCAGCGTTCCCCCGTTATATTTAGTGATCGCCTGGGTAGCCCCATTGGTCTCGAACAGAATGGGAAGTGTGCCGGTTGTCCCGGTAGGTATCGTCTGGGCAATGTTAATGTATATCGTCCCTCTGTACCATGCGTTCACAAAAGCATGATTGGGGAAGGAAAACACCACATTAGCAGTATTGACCGTTACGCCCGAGGTCGATATAGCCGCAGAGCCCCTACGGTTTACGAATTGAAAAGGATATACTGCCATAATAGCCTCCTTTCTCAATTAACCCCAAAAGCCATTACCGGCAGCATAAGGATTAAAACCACCATACAAGCCGTATTGGTATGCCACACAGTTGGGAACTGCCGCAATAGGACTGTAAGGCACAGTCACAGTTTCCGGCTGCTTGCATTCAATCTTGGCAAGGCGTGCGCTTAAATCTGTCAAAGCGGCTCCAAGAGGTGCGGTAGCCTGGCCTACAATTTGAGAAGTCATAGCTGAACTCTTGTAAGTGCTGTTTTCTTCACGGAGCTTGTCAATTTTGTTCTGCATCTCACGCATTTCGGCAGCACGTTGGCCGGCAATAATCTGCTGTGTGCTTTCCTTGATGGAATTTTGCAAGTCACAGGTCTGACGTTGTGTCTCATAGGCCACGGATGCAAATCCTCTTTCCTGCCCGGTTGCAACACCATTAATTGCATTTTGCAGGGTGTTTGTCTGCTGACAGATAGCCAGACGGTTCTCACAGCAGCATGATGCAATCTGTTGTGCAATCTGACAGTTACCGGATTGAATAGCGTTAATAATCTGCATAGAACTCTGCCCTACCTGATTTCCCACCTGTTGAATCTGTGACATTACACCATTGATAGCCTGCTGAACCTGACCGATTGAACAGTTCAGATTTGTTGCCAGATTGTTGATAGCCTGACCGTTCCCTTGAATGGCACTCATTAGTAACTCCCTCCCTGTGTCGTTGTTAATCAGATTGGGGATTCCTGCTGCTCCATTGCCACCGCCAAAGCCGCCATTTCCCCATCCGTTGTTACCCCAACCCATGAGGAAGAATAAGAAAATAACCCAAATAAACCATCCGCCTTCTCCACCGAATCCGTTATTATTACGGCCTTGCATAGCTACAAGTAAGTTCGGATCGATCCCTTTTTGCTGAAGCAGAGGAGCCAACATGGCTAACATCCCACTTCCGCCTCCGTTCCCGCTTTCCGGGAAAACAAAAGTTTTTGATTCGCTCATTTTTATCGAATTTTAAATTACCCCGGCAACATTGCCGGACATTTCAAAATTCGACATAAACAACTGTTTTGTAAAAAGTTACATTCCTATATAATAGAAGTTTGAGGACTTTAAACAGAATAAATTTCCAATAAAAAAGAAAGTTTGATATGAATCAGTCCGCACAATAATAAATCTTTGCCCACGGACTAAACAAAAAAAACTCCTTCCGGAGAATCAGAAGGAGTGTATTGAGTAGTTGCGCTTATTCTTTTTCCATTTCTATTTCAACATAATTTCTATCATATTTGCAAGCATTCCCTGTGCCCAAATCTATAGCCCAAGCAATTATATTTAAAAGATTAATACAAGAAACACCGTTAAATCTTGTGTTTAGAAAGAACGGTTCATTTTTATATCCTTCTTTTTTAGCCATCATATTCACTGATGATAGCTCTTTACCGATCTTTGTTGTAAATGTCCCATCATTTTTAGTTTCCCCTAATTTTACTCCATCTTTATAAATACCTACTTCTGGCATTTTTGCGTCAAAAGTTATGGCTTGTCGGGATCCGGTAAATAAGGTCGCACAGCTTGAAAACAACAAACAAGCACAACAAATGGATATAATCTTTTTCATACTAAATAAATTTTGATTGTTAATTGCCGCAAATATAATCGAAGTGATTTAAACTTTTCTTTTCCTTGCACATTTTCTCAATAGCATAACGGAAAAAGCGATGTAGTTCCATGATTCCCAGTTTCTGAGCGTTGTATCAAATCGATTCAAAATAGTTCTGAAACTGTCCATCCACGCGTTTGTCCGTTCTATGGAGTATCGTTCCCTATACAACAATTCATCAAGGACTATACTGTCGTTTGTCGTTCCATTTCTTTTGTTGATACAGATGTTTGACACAATTCCATAACTTTTGAGCACGGAGCGGAGGGCTGCACAATCAAATCCGGCATCCGCATTCAGGAAAAGCCCGTCCGTTCTGATGTTGGCTTTTGCCATGTCTTCCATCATGTTCTGCATTACAGCAACAATATTGTGCGTGTCATGATGTTCCCCGCTTTTCGGAACGGACATGGCGAGAGGAAGCCCTTTCCTGTCTGTAAGATAAAGGGCATTGGTCGTCTTGCGTTTTTTCCTTCCCTGATAGCCGACTTCTTCCCCACCGCGTATAGCCGGAGTGTGGCTTCCGTCAAGATCCACACTTGACATGTCAAGTTCCGAACGGTGCTTGTCCAAAAGTTGCAGCCAAAGCGACTTCCATTCACCTTTCTTGCTCCACTTATTGTAATGGTGAAATACAGCACCGTATTTCAGGACCTTGCCGCTGAACAGTTCTTTCACGGGAAGATATTCCCATTGGCATCCGGTCTTTAACTTATAGAGAATGGCATTGATGACTTCAATCAGACTACTTTTTGATTGAAAACCGCGTTTTGCCACAGAAAGATGAGGAAGTATTTCGTTTTTTATCGTATCTTTGTCCAATACAGCGTACATAGGTTGTTTATTATGAATGAGTTTGGTCACCCATAATATAATGAATAATTCTATTTGTACGCTGTTTGACAATATTTTAATTGATATACATAAGTTTAAATCACTTCATCAAAAAATACCCCACCCTATTTGTTAAAACATATAAAATAATTGGGATTACATTTAATTTAGATTCATTCTGATTTAAATCAAGGAAAATATTATTTATGTGAAAGGTTTTCAATGCTTGAACGTATAGCATCTACTTGTTTTTTATGCCTTCTCCTTGCAATAATATGTATATATATGTCCCGGTCTGCGTATGCCGTTATGGTAGTATCTACAATATCTTTCAATGATTTTGCTTTTACATATCTTATGAACATTGCAGAAAAAAGGTCACTTCTGAATTTTTGAGGTGTTATTTCCATGTCCCTGCGCTTTACATCATGTACATCATCGCAATAAAAATATAGCATTGCATTCTCATTGTCAAGAAGCACCCCGGCAATGAACGTGGATATTTTTGACAATATGCCAGAATTTGTATATTGTTCGCCGGATATTCGCTCAAGAGTAATGTCCAATATTTTAATATTGCCCAACTCTTTCATTATCTCATCAGGCAAATTTTGACAATCTTCTATACGGATAAGATATTCATTCCCGAAATTGTCACTTATTGGATAAGTTATTATCATTTCGAAGTAGAAGCAGGGAAATAGATATCTTTTTTGCTACGCAATTCTTCAATTTTAGACATTTTATGATCACGTAGTTTGTTGAAAAAATCAACAAGGGCTGTCGATGTATTTTTTACAACGAATGTTTGCGAATATGATTTTTTCTCTTTCATAAGATTCAGCTCAAGGAAACCCAGAAGTCTTTAGCTTCTGGGAGGAATTGAGCCACTATTCCCTCTTTTGTTAAACTTAACATAATTATTTCCTTCAAACATTTGAATATCTAGGTTATTTTTCGTATATTTGTGGTATGAAATTGACCTTGCAGATTAAGCTGCTTCCAACTGGCGAACAAGCCGTGATGCTGAAAAATACGTTCAGCGTTTTTAACGAGGCTTGCAACACTATCTCGCAGATAGCGTGGGAACGCCATGCGTTCAAGCAGTTCAGTCTGCACAAGGAAGTGTATTATCCCATCAAGGAAACATATCATCTCTCTTCCCAGCTTGTCGTGCGTGCAATCAGTAAAGTTGCCGATGCGTACAAGCTCGACAGGAAGAAGCAGAGGCACTTTAGGGAGTTCGGGGCTATCACCTACGACAGCCGTGTGCTTTCCTACAGCATGTCCAAGTCCGTCTGTTCCATCTCGCTTGTCGGAAGCCGTGAGAAGATAGCATATACCTGCTACCGTCCGCAGCTCATGCAGTATGCAAAAGGGGAAGCCGACCTTGTTCTCATCAAGGATAAGTTCTATCTCTACCAAACGATAGACATTCCCGATGAGCATGAGGAGAACGCAGAGGACTTTATCGGTGTCGATATGGGCATTACGGACATTGTATCCGTCTCTGACGGCACTAACATTTCCTCTGATGAGGTCAAGAACATACGAAACAGATACAACAAAGTGAGAGCTTCTGTCCAGTCTAAAGGCACTCGCAACTGTCATAAGTTGCTGAAACGGTTGAAAGGACGTGAAAGAAGGTTTGCCACTATTGTCAATCACCGCATAAGTAAACAAATCGTAGCGAAAGCAAAGGAAGAACACAAGGGCATTGCCATTGAGAACTTGAAGAATATCCGATGGGGTATGAACTCCAAGAGACGCGGCAAGACGTTCCGTAGGAGAAGTAATTCCTGGAACTTCTATCAGCTCCGTTCTTTCCTTGAATACAAGAGCAAGATGAATGGCGTTCAGATTGTCGCCATCCCTCCTGCATATACTTCGCAGACTTGCCATGAATGCGGTCACATTGGCATTAGGAACGGCAAGCACTTCCGTTGTGCACACTGTGGTAACGTTGCTGATGCAGATGTTAACGCTGCTCTCAACATTGCTACATGGGGGTATGTAAACACCCATGAAAGATGGGAATTGCTGTCGTGTCCTATACATGATGACCTTTCTACGTCTAAAGCCCACAAGTCTTTAGCTTGTGGGTAGTTTACTCTATTTTTTCCCTATGATTTAATATGTCAGCAATCGTTTTGTGACACAGCCCGGTCTGTTCCTTTATTTTATCGTATATGAAAGAGCGTGGAAGCAAATGGAAAAAATCTGAATATTTTTCTGAGTTTTTTAATTCTTCATATATGCTGATAACTTGTTTGTTACGCACCATCGTACTCGGCCTTTGTAATTTTTTCATAAATTTTTTCTCAAAAAAGTGCAACCAATAAAAATCCTGTCCGTAAAACTCCCCGAAAGAAGTCTTACAGACAGGATGTAGTGGTGGTACGCTATATTTTTGAAGTGGGGCTTCTTTTTATATTTTGCCCCGGATAAACCGGATAATCTTTAATACTGACGGTATACTGAATGCTGCTAGTAAAATGATAAGCCACCACATTATACCGGGTACTTTGTTTTTTACAACTTCAACCGGATAGGGGACCGCGATGCTATCTGTTTGGCTTATATTTACCGTATCATGCATAAGCCTATCACGATACACAATATGATATTTGTCTCTGAAAACTGTATCGCCTTTAACAAGAACAAATACACTGTCGCGTACATAGATACTATCCCGCTTTATCTTGTCAATGTATTCTTTCTCTGTCTTTACTGTCTCTACCGGCACGTACTGAATACTCCGGCAGGAGAATATAGAAAGGGCTATCAGTATAATTATTATCCTCATTTTTCTGTTTTTTCTTCTATGTCAATAATATCAGACTTCCGCCTGAAAAATTTAAAAATATCGACCTTTACATGCCGACCGTGAGCTTCAAAGTAATTCCCATAACAGGAATTTATCTCAAACCCGTATATGACCAACAGGACAATAGAAGGAAGCAGCGGAATGTCAAAAGGTTCTCCAAATGTCTTCCCTATAGCTCCGGCAAGAAGAATCCAGCATAAGTAATCTACCATTTTGTTGATAGTCCTTCTCCCAGCCCGTGAAAACCGGATTCTTTCACCCCTTTTCTTGGATGCCGCTATCCCAAACCTCAGGTCTACGATAATTAATATCAGTGCAAGCAACATGAACCATTTTAAAGGTTCGATAAAATCCATAAAACCACTCATGAATACTGATACCATTGCCGAAATTGTGTTTCTTTCACTCATAATTTTAATTTAAATGTGGTACTTCTATCCCCTCCCGAAACATTGTTACAAACAATATCTTTTATAGTTCTCGACAAACTCCTTTACGGTCCCTCTGCCTAATGGCGTATTGTAATATTGTTTCCAGTATTCACCCATCGCCCAAACATCCTTATTCGAAGGTAATGCCTCCTTTACACGCAAATAATGTATGCGGGTCATACAGATCATCAGCTTTTTGTTATCTACAAGCATTTCAGGTTCCAAAGTTACAACACTGGATGCTTTCATTACTTTCCCCATTAGTTCCGGTTTATGCCGGAGAAAATTAACCACAATATCATTGAAGGTTGCCGGCTCCATCTGCCCATATCCTAAAGCCGGACCACCGCCAATTTGCCGGGTGTACTTAAAATTGCTTTCCTGAGCAAACGTCCCCATGATAAGATCTCTTGCATTGTCAGAGTACAAGCCTGTTTCTTTCAACGTTTCGGTTATTAACCTTCTCCATTCCTCTTTGTTCATATTGTTTTATATTTCTAAATTATTCTTTTGTATTCTCAAAAAAACTTTGTAAACTTGCAATATAAGATTGACTTGGGGTTGCTTGGGAAATATTTATAGAGGTCGCGAGGGCGGCCTCTTTTTTATTTGTTTTTGATTGCAGAGATAATAGCGTTTTTAATAAAAACATGCCAGGTTGAATCCATTATTGAGGCTTTGAATAATTCTGTCTCATTTTCATTCATATCCACAGCTTCCCCGTTGAATATCTTTTTGGCAATTTCATGCATTTCAATTGTGTTTGTGCACACATACACGGCATTTCCGACAAGTTGATGAATGCCTTTATTTTGATTCTCTTCCAGCAATTGGATATAATTATTACCTAACAAATCAATTGCTGATACATCTTTTACGTCAAAACTATATTTCATTTTGTTAGTAGTTAGTGAATGTTTCAGTAATCTTTCTATAAAATTCCGTAATTAGCGGAACAATTTCCTGAATAATACCCAAGTCAACATTTGATCCGTTAATCGAATTGAAATCCTCGGACTTAGGATTGTATTTAAGGGTTGCATTCATGAATTTCTTCCCGTCGTCCAAGTATCCGTTTGCTACTACGGAGATAACTTCCGGTGCTTGCTCTTTTTGATACTCTGCACTCAGCGATACATTTATATTCTGTATCGAGGCTGTCGCTTTTGCTGAAATAAAATAATTAATTTCCATGTTTTTTATAATTTATCTGTAACTTAATTGTCCGGTTGATCTATTTATACATAGGTAATAATTCGAAGCCCCTGAAATATTTGGTATGTTATTAAGATTTAAATATATTTGACCTCTAAAGATAGATGTATTATTAACTGTCATTTTACCACCGAATAATACATCTCCAGAAACTACCTCTATCGCAAGAGGTGGATCAAATGGAGTACCGTAATATCTGTTCTCAGCTTGTATTCTTAAGGCAGTAACTTTTGAAGATGATCCATAATTATACGATGTTTCCTTGGCAATTATTTCCAATCCAGTTATATGACTTATAAAATCTCCTACTGCTGTTATTATTCCGGCTTGCATTCCACCTATTGAAGGGGTAAGTACACCAGCCCCTGATGCATATACAGAAAAACCATTTTTAGCATAACAAGAGCCTATTTTTGAACTCGCATTGAAATCAGATGATCTCAATCCATTATTGCTTAATTTCAGTCCGGCAATTTCTCCTTCTGTCGCTGTAATTTTTCCTGTAAACTGTCCGTTAACTGCAATAAGTTTCCCATCTGTTGTAATCTGAACATTCCCGTTTGCACTAATAGCTCCATTCAGATTAATATTTTTGGCTTTGATGGTTGTGTTTGTTGCATCCTGATTAATATAGGAAATCAGCTCATTCCCGTTCTCCAGCTTCTTACTTGCATAAAGTGTATTTCCTTGCGAAGTAGTAATATATCCAGCCTTCTCAACCGTCTGTAATCTCGTGTTAAGACTGCTTACCGTACCGGATATGGAGTTATAGGACGTTTGCAGATTTCCTATAGATTGATTCAGGTCCTGATTATTCTTGTCATAATCCGTTTTGGTTACCCTTAGATTAATACTATCCTTTAATTGTGTTATCTGAGAATCAAATTCCGTCTTTGTTGCATTCGTAATAACAGGCCGGATTACCGAAGTAACAGGAGCAACAGCTGTCCCATCTGGAGCCGTATAACGACTATCGTGTACTACTGCTACACAATTGTTCCCGATTCTAAATGTGTACCGGCCACCTCCACGAAGATAAATAAGTTCTTCGCTGCTACTGGTTAGTTGCCCAATACTGCCGGCAGGATGTATATATTGCACTGGGGTAGTATCGGGTATTTCCTTGGTAAATTTACATTCGAAAACCTCAATTATTCTATTAACAACATTTGCCCCCCATCTACTCCCGTTACTACGCCATACACAGTTCATTGAAAAACCTAATTTATGTGTTGACCATTTTGGTTTTGCCTCACCCAATTCCGTAGTAACTTCTATCCTTGTCTCATTTATTGGTAGTTTAATAGTTACCGGATAATATGTGTCCTGATCCCACTTTTCAGCCCTTAAGTCGATCTCTGTTTCACGATATGTTTTAATAGTTGTATATTCTTTTGCAGTATCAATTGCCTCTTGTTTAGCCTCTTCCACTCTCTCAGAAACTTCGTTAACCCTCAAACTTATTTCTCCGTTTTCGGCTTTGATTTCTGTTATGGTTTTCGTTATCGTTTTTATTTCTGCTTGCTGCTCGGAGAAAGAAGGAGTCCATACGGAAGCAGGCAGAAAACCTTCGACTAGCATTACTTCGGTGAACCGGACCGAATTCCCTTCGGTATGCGCGGCTTCTCCGGCGTAACAAAGTAAATACCCTTCCTGAGCTTCAAAATCGCTTCTGGTAATTATAATACCACCGTTTTTGTCATAAAGGTGATGGTAAGTAGTTGTTAGATAAGATTTAATAGATTTATCAAATAAAATGAAATCACACTTGCTAATATTGCCTGATAAGAATTCTATATTTTGGGCATTCACATAATAAACTGTATTCGGCTTGATTACAGGAATATACAGAGCTTTATATGCATAAGTATTTGTCCCCCCTTCAACCGTAAACGGCCCTTTTGTCCCCTCCGCCAGATTCACATTATTTGCTCCGACCTGGTCTTCTTCTGCAACGGGGAAGCCTTGCAAGGGTTTATTGCCTTCGATTAGGGAGATATTGTAGATTAGTGTATTGGCTTTATTGCTTCCGTATGACGCAGATATTTTCTGCACTGTTTTCCCGGCTTTCGTAATTAATCTGGCGATTGTTTTTGTGATTATTGTTCCTGCTAATCCATGCCATTCTGCCGTTCCATCAGTGTAAAATATCCTGAAAGCAAGTCCATCGTAATTTTGTACTGCTGCAAGTTTCCATTCAACAGATAATACATACTGTGTATCGGGTTTGAATTGCAAATCAAATACCGGATTAGCAATTTCATTGCTGCCCGCCCAATTTTTATGCAGTAGTCCTTCATTTATCCTGAGATACACCCCGTCTTCATCTTGTCCCCAAACCGCAATATCCTTGTTCTTCTCATTCCACTTCAACATCATTTTTTTGGATATAAGGTTCTGGGAACCGATCTGTATCCCATCCACAACCTTTCCCGCTTCATCTATTGCAATCTGCTTCTGATCGTTTATGGAGGGGGTCCACAATAGCGAAGTTTTATTGCCTAATACTAGTTTTACCCACTCTATTTCAGATTCAACGGATACACTATTAGGCATTGGATATATTCGAATAAATGTATTATCAACAGCAGGCGTCCCTAACGTCCATTTAAAAGTTTTCAAAGCAATATAATCTGTATCGGGACCACCAGGATAAAAACTAGCCAATACAACATTCCCTCCAGAATTGTAAACACCCCAGCTTGTTTTATTCGCCCCTAATTTGCCTTTAATAACAATTGTACATTCTTCTCCTTGTTTGGGTTTATAGTCTCCTAAGTAAATTGTCGCTATTGGATAGCCAGTATTCTTCCATCCCTTGTTACTATTGTCAAGGAGATTGGTTTCTCCTACCTGTAGGTTGTCCAGATTACTCTGCACGTCTCCGATGGACTCTTCCACCGTTTTGCCGGACATCAGTCTGAACACCCCTTTCATGTAAACGTTCTGACAATACAATCCGAATCCTGTCAACTGCCCGAAATCTTCATCCACTATGCCATTCAAATTACCCGTCCGCATCGGTTCTTTCCCTTCAAAAGAATAGGAGTTTATCCCAGCATAGAAAGCAATGTAAGGCGAATTGTTGTCATACGCCGAAATCATTATCGCGGATTGGCGGTTTATGTCTGTCCGGTTTCCTAATAATACTATTTCTTCATCAGCCTCCGGAATGCCGCTATTCGCCTCACAAGACAAAGTAATCCGCGCCTACCTCCGTGACAAGACGCCAATACCTTTTCATTTTCTGCCCGTCAAAAACTTGGTGAAAAGCTTGGTCGCCCACTACGAAAGGATTCATTATCGTCCCACTGTCAGTATTGAAAAAGCACTTGTACCCATTCTCTGTCTCCTCTACACTTACCGTCTTTATAGCTGCCGGAGAGACACAGAACTTCCCGCCGATTGCCTTTACCTGCTGTATCAGAAACTCAAACACACTGAACTGCCCCCTTACCGTCAGATTCTGAAACTCAGCATTCCCGTCTTTTATTCTGTGTCCGCTACCAAGCGCTCCGGAGGTGAAATTCTTGGATGAGAAATTGTCGGATTGGACTAATTCAGCCGCTTTTACAGAATTAAATTCAACGTCCGCGTCTTTATGTAATTTTTGATTGAACCACTTCGGATACCACGCATTGATAAGGTTATAGAAGAGCCTTTTTATATCATCTATATTGATAAGCTGCTTTAAGGTGAATTGTATCTGCTCTATTGTATTATTTACCTTAGTGTCGTAGGTATAAAGCATCTGGTCGCCCAATTCAACCCTTATATCATCGCTTGTTTCAGTAGTACCGATAATTCTTGTCGTGATATTCCGGCCGCCTATTTTTACGGTAATTCCATCACCGATATTCAGTAATATTCCTTTCTTCTTGATATAGTGTTTTTGAACTGATAGAGACGGGGCGTATTGCGGTTCACACTTTTTGTTCAGCTCATTTTGTGTTGCCTCCCTCAATTCCTGTGTTGCTTCATCTATGTAAGATTGCGGCATATTGATGTTAAGGAGGACAAACACGTCTCCGACACGTGGCTGTCTGTTTGCATTCGGAAGATAATACCCGTCTTCTTCCTCTTTTACGATAATTGAAAGCGTCTTGTCGGTATTGTTCCAGCTGTTTTTCACTATCTCAAAGTCCAACCCGGTTAAATCTCCTGTCTGAAATTTTACAACCGGAACCTCGTTGTCTGCATAATAATCAGATAAGTTGAAAGGAATATCGAGTTTTATCTTCCAGCTTCCGGCTTCTTCAATATTATCCGGTATCGTTACACCTAACACCGTCTTGTTAATCAGGCGTGGATAGATGTTTTCATTAATATATACACCCGTAATTTTGCCGTATTTGTTTACATTCTTTTCAAGAACTTCGTTGCCCAGATTCAACCGCTTGGGGCTATCCGGAGAAACATAGTCGGCAGGCAGATTTAATGTACCTCCTTTACCTATCATTCGTGTGGTAATGGAAGCGTTTGCGACCTTTGCGAGTTTTACTGAATAGCTACCTTTGTTCCTCCCATATTCAAATACATGGTCAGTCTCTTCCCCGATTCTGCTCTTTACGGTTATGATAGTGCCCGTAATATCCCACTCCATTTTGGCATTCTCGCATACCGTTTGAAGCGCGGCCATACAATTACTATTATCAAAACTCAAATCAAGGATACTTCCGTTCTGAATGGTTCCAAGGGTAAATTCCGGATAGTCCTCGTTCAAGGAATCAATCAGCAATGTCATGAAGTCGCTGACCTCTCCATGGTAGGCAAATGTTGTCGCTCCTTCGTCCGTTATGATGGAATTGTTCAGCTTATATCCTTGAAAATAGAACGTAAGCGGATAGGTAAACACTCCGTTACTTTCCTCTATATCAATAGGCTCGAAAATCTCGTACTTTTCATTCCCGACTAAAACATAGTCGCCTATCTTTAAGTCAAGATCATTCTTTGACGAAATAGTGAACGAAACATATTTATTTCCGCTTAATGACTTCGAGATGGTATCATCAACGACAAATTCGTAAATAACGGTATTATCTCTATATATGCTATATCCTTTCATTCGATATTACGATTAATTTGCAACTGAAATCAGCGTATACTTTCCCGATAGAAAAAACGTTTTGTACAGAAAATCCATTCGTGCAAAAACATTTAATCTCTCTTTCTCTGTAATTGATAGTTCTTATTCCGGCTTTCCCAAATAGGGCATATAATGATTTGATTCTCTCCTTGAATTGCTCTGTATTTTCAGCTATTATCATACCGGAAACGGTTATCTCCGTCTTCTCTTGCCCTCCTTTTGAATAAAGTGAATAAGACGGATTTTGGGTTGTGCTCAACGATTTTGGCGCACCGATTCCCTGATAGTTTGATATTTCTTTCAGATATAATCCGAAAGAAGTCCATTTGTATCCGTCAATCTCCCCGTTTTCGGTGGGAGAGGGGAGTGTCCCAGATAAATTAACAAGAGGTTCTATGAATTTAATCGTTATTTTGCAAGCCGATTTTGTAAAGGTTTCGATGGTCGTACTTTTGCATTTTACACTCCAGCTTCCCCATTTGCATGACAACGTAAATAACTCCGGCAACTCGTTCATGAAATCATTTATTAAAGGAAGAGAAGAGTCAGAATCAGACACGATATTTCCTGTTATTGAAATATCCCGGCTGTCAAAATCCATATCTTCACTCTCCACATAAGGCTCCACGCTGTTGTCTGTAACCCAATCGTAGTAAGTAGTCCCTTTTCTTTTCGGAAGATTGAAGCATCCAGAAATGGCAATATTGCCATTTGATTTTGTTGGAATTATCCCGAATTGGGAAATAGGAGTATTATTAATATAATATTCTGCCATGCCGTCCGGTGTTGGGTGGTATGTGTCATCACATACTGATGCAAATATAATTATTATTTAGAATTATTCAAAATAAAAATCCGTCATCTTGCGTATCTTTTACTTGATTCACTTTCAATTGTTCGTAGTCTTCCGTCCATGTTTTTCAATGTGTTGTGCATATCAGACAAGACGGAAGTATTATTCGCCGTTTCTCCGGTATTCCTCGCTATCGTATTCAGTATGGAGTTACATGTGGCCATTGTAGACTTGTATGTTTCATGAAATATCGTTGTCTGCTGGCTGATAGCCTTTAATGTATCGTAGGAACCTCTCCATATTCCCATTGATTCATTTGCAGTTTTCTCCGTAATTGTTTCGGATATGGTGCCGGTTTGGCGTTTTAATTCTTCCGGAGAACTTTCCCAATTAAAAGTTTTAGCCAAATTATCCCGGTCTTTAATCATATCTTGGATTATATCTTGATAATCATCCCTCAATTTTTCTGCCTCTTTTGCAGTAATCTTATTTTCGCTTTCTGCTGCTTCTGTCCAACTTTTATACAGATTTTCTATTCTTCCCTTGTACTGACTTGCGATTAGACCGGCTATAATCGATTTTCGCAAATATCCTTCAAAGTCATCACACATATCTTCAAAGGAAGCATCCATATCCGAAAGTGAATCAATAAATCCATTATAAAAACTATCGAAGGATATGCCAGTTAGTGCTTCTTGCAATGTATTCGCAAGTTCCTTGGCTTCATCGTTGCAGTCAATGATTGCATCTAAATTTTCAGTTATTTCAGAAGGTATTTTACTCCACGCTTCGGGGAAATCTCTTCGTATAATCTCTAACTGTTCCCCGGATAATTCATACATTTGTTGTACACTGGAAATATTTTGTCCTATAGACCTTGAAATATCATTCCATGATTTCTTAAGCCTTTCGTTGGCCCGGTAAGCATAACTATGTGCGCCTGCACTTGATCCTGCTTTACCTCCTACTTCCGCTAATCTTCTATAATTTTCTATTTGCTTTTCTAGCGCTTCGTTAGCTTCTTTCGCTGCCTCTACCGATGCAAATCCACCTCCAAATACAATTTTTTCCTTTGATTTATCAATGATTTTTTTGTATAGATCATTTATAGCCTCTAGTTGTTCTCTTAGCGCCTTATATTGTGCTACTCCATTATCTGATCCTAAGCCGAATATACTACCAATTGTTTTTGTAACGCCTGCCAATACATGAATTACACCCGTTACAGCACTCATTGGCTTTGTCAAATCTATCTCTGCCAATCCGTCCATGACCTGCCCTAATCCACTTAATGTTCTGGATATAGATTCGGGAACTTTAATACCAAGATTGGTAAGCATATCAACTAGATCATTCCCAGCAGAAATTACTTGCTGACCCTGTTGTCCTATTGCATTAACGGATTGTGTCATTTTATTAATGGATTCAGCTCTTTTCTTCTCAGCAGCGGAAAGATTTTTTACAGCTCTTTCTTTTGCCTCTGGATTGTCAGCTTTATCCATCTCTTTTTTTGCCTTTGTAACCTCCTCTACTGCTTTTCTGTAATCTCTATATCCGCTTACTAATTCTTCAAGGGGCTCTCTGTTTGTAATAGTTGCGTCAAGGTTTTCAAAGGCATCAACAACAGTTTTAAAATCTTCTTTACTAATAGAATCATCTACCGTAGAAAGGTATTCCTTTATTTTGTCCCGGAGTTTTTTTAAAGCATCAGTAGATAATTTGTCAAGATTACCGAATACGGATGACCAGTCGATTTCTTTTTGAAATTGTTCAAGGTCAAGTCCGGATAATTCGGTTTTCTTTTTTTCTTTTGCTACCCGGATGGATTCTTCAAGCCTGTTTCTTTCGCTTTCTTCTGTTGTTTTTGCAAGTTCTTCTTGTAGCTTTTCAATATCTTTATTATATTTTCTTTCTATATCAAGGTGTTGTTGCTGGTATGACTGATATTGTTTTAAAAGTTCGTTTAATTCATCGGTCTGTTTTTTGTACACATCAGATTCGTCTTGTTCTCTTTTTTGTTTTACAGTAGAATAAGACGTAGAAATTTGCACTGTTTGCTCAATCGTGAGTGTTCCGCCTTGTTTTGCCGCCCAATCGTCAGCAAGTTTTTTAATTTCAGCAATCTTTTCCTGATAGTCTAACCGGATTTGTGCAAGTTCTTTTTCTGTACCTTCCTGCATAAGGTCGATTTGGGCTTGCTGGTTTTGCTTACGGAGAAAGAGAAGTTCTTCATCAATTTGCTTGATTGTTTTGATTCTTTCTTCCTCTGCTTTTTGGGTAGCTTTAGAAGCTCCGGTTATAGTTTCTTTTTCTTTTGTAAGCTGGTCTATCTGTCTTTGATAGTCATTGAATTGTTTATTTGTTGTTGATGTTTCCTGAGCTTCCTTGAGGGTTTTTATTTGTTCTTCATACCATTTTACGGTTTTTTCTACAGATTTTGCATGTGCTTCCGCTTCTTCTTTTGCCCGGCGTTCGGCGTCTTCCTGGGCTTTTATATCAGAATTTACTTTATTCAATATAGAATGCTGTTCGGCCAACTTGTCTTGTAATTCTTGAAGTTGCTTATTGGCTCTGATTAATCTTTCACCACGCCCCTGTACGGCATTTTTATTTAGAAAGTCAATTTGCTGTTTAATTGAATTAATACTTTTTTCTGTTTCTTTTATACTTTCTTCAGCTTGTGCTTTTGATCGTTCTCTGGTCGCTTTTGCAAGTTGATTATTTAATTCTGTCAGATTTATCACCTTTAAAGCCTCCAAATTCATGTTATCAAAATAACCTGGATACATTTTTCTTAAACTATCTAATGCAAGTTGTCGCGCAGCAATGGATTGGTTCTCGTCCCTTGTAATAGTTATAAATGTAGCTGTATCATCTGCATTTTTTTTACTTTCTTCATTGAATTTCTTTAGAGCATCAGTTGCAGCATCTGTTTTCTTTGTGAACTGATATAAGGCTGTACCAACACCAATTAGGACTGTAGCCAATAAAACGTAAGGATTTGCCTTTGTAGCAAGATTGAAAGCAATCTGGGCATCTTTTGCCGTCCGGATCGCTTTAGCAAGGGAAATCCATGCAGAGATATTTTGAATCGTAACGGATACACGTTGCGCAGCAGCTACGGCTATCAATGAGGCTTTGTATGTTCCGTAGGTAGCAACAAGTACCTTTAATATACTTAATACTTTTTCGTAATTTTCAACAAGATATGAAGCTCCAGAAATTGCATCGGAAATAATACCTTCATTCGCCTGTCCGATTTCGTTAAACATCATATCTATCGCATCACTAAGATTTGATATTTGACCTATGATTGTTTTTGATTGACCCTCCATCAAGGCATAGAATTTACCCCCCTCGTTTGTCATTCCCTCAAATACTTTTTTAATGTCATCAAACCCAATTTTTCCGGCCGTCACCATGTCATTTATTTCGCTTGTAGTCTTTCCATACATCTTGGAAAGCTCTTGAAGGACAGGTATACCAGACGACTGGAATTGTAACATATCTATTGCATACAATCGACCTTGTACAGCCGTTGTTCCATATAGGTATGTTAAACGTTCAAGCGGCAATCCAAGACCGGCAGCTACATTTCCTAATCTTATAAGAGTATCGTTTATTTCATCAGCAGCAAATCCGTATGCAAGCAACTGCCTTGCACCGTCTGCTACTCCTTTTAAATCAAAAGGTGTTGTAGCGGCTGTTTCGACTAATTGATTCATAAGGTTTAGGGCGGGTTCTTCTGCTCCTAAAAGAGTTTTAAATGCAACTTCCAATTGCTGAAACTCGCCACGCGTCATAGCTATTCTTTTTACTATGTCCATTCCAAGATATGCCGTAGCAGCTTGTTTCATTCGCATCCATGCCGTGCTGATAACATTTCCGGATTCATCGGTTATCACACCCATCTTTGTTACTTCTTTCCGGTATTCTTCCGCCTTGCGCCTCATGTCGTTCAAATCAACATTGACACGTATATTCATTTGTCCGTCTGCCATAATTTAAAATATTTGACTTGCGTGTACTTGTTTCGGTTTGTCTTTATCGGTGGAGTAGGAGGGTTGGCACTTTAATAACATTTGGATATTTAGCCAGCTTATTTCATGCAACACTTCATGATAGCTTAACCCTAGGCCTTTCATGGCGCCGAATATTATTGCCCAAGGACTGTCGTTTTTGTCTTCTTCGTCAGATTCAAACCTTGAAGGAAAATTATATTGGTCAAAAAAAAAGGAGAGTTCAGGCGTTCTACATACAACTCCTGCAATTCGGTCATTGCCTTTTCATCGAGATTGTTACGGATAAACTTCTTGTTCTCTATCCTGTCCTCTTCATTTCTATATAATACGATAAGGGCGATGTTCAATTGCACTTCGAGATCGTCAAGGTGGTCTAACATTACCGTCAGCACGTCCTTCCCTTGGTCTTCCTCCGAAATGCCTTTTAGCTCTGCTATCTCCGCTGATATATCAATAATCTGACCGAGTGTGAGCGGTTTTACTTTCAGTTCCTCGCCTCCAATATGTATTACCGTGTCCTTTTCATTTATTTCTTTTGCTACTTGTTGCTCTAATGTTTCCATGTCTATAAAATTAGAGGGGGATTTATTTCCCCCTCATTAGTAATTAGGCGGAAACCACCTGTTTTCTTCTCGAACCCGGAATCTGCTTGTTGTCTTTATTGAAATTCGCCATGATGGTACAGGTCAATTCGAGGTTAGACAACCCGGATTTTCCCACAACACCGGTTTCTTTTACAACGACTTCAACTTTTGCCCACTGCCGGATAATACCTGGATATTTATCGGCTGGCATGGTTTCCAATTCCACAGCCTGCGGAGGTAACATGAAAGAAACCGGCTCAACTTCCCAGTCTTTGTTCGGGTCATTTCCTGCTGTCGGCTTTTGCCACCCAAGGAAATATTTAAATGCCTCTTCCGACATATCATTTGTAGACACCGTAAATGAGCGTGTGCCTTTTCGCGTTTGTATGCTCATAGCAATGTCTTCCACCTCTTCCCATTCAACATCCAATTTTTCCGGATCTTCCTGATTCATGTTGAATGAATCGGGAACAATCATTTTCATGTCATATAACGATGCTAATGACTCGGAAAAGTCCGGAAAAGAACCGGCATTTTCTCCGGTTATAACTGCCGGCATAAACTTTAGGCTTTTAATGCCATATACAACTCTATCTGCCATAATTATAGATTTAAATAAGTTACTTTTACTCTTAAATTTCTGAAATGCGTACCGTTGTCTTCCTTGTAATCCTTGCTTGACACAATGGAAAACTGGAATCCACTGTAATTCGTGTAATACTGACCTGTCGCGTCTTTATTTCTTCGGAATATCGGCCTTATCTCGTTGTAAGCACTATCAAGCCGTTTGGAGTTCTTTATGCCTTGTACATCGGGGATATGGATATTGACGTTTACGATAGAAGAATTGAACAATCTTTCTTCGCCAAATTCAAGCGGAAGGATTTCGATGTATTCTCCCCTATAATTAGGGTCGCGTGTATCTTCCTTAAAAACTCTTAAATTAGAGTTTTTCAGAAGATTATATACTTCCGTTTCCAACTCGCTCTTTTTCATTTCTTGAATCCTGCTTGTTTTAATATCCTGTCGATAACGTCATTTATCTGGCTTACTAAATACGATTCGGTTTCAGTCAAGACATTATATCCCTTTGCTTCGACATACTCTGCGTAATTCATTCCGGCAACGATGATAAGTGTGTATCCTGAGCCGGAAGACTTTCCAAGCTCTTCCGCGTATTTTTTCCCCTCACTTATACCTTCTCCATTGTTTCCCTCCGGACCTGAAATAGATTCAAATCCTCCTACATCAATAATATCACCGTCTTTTGCCAGCACATAACCGATTGAACTGCGCAAATTACCTGTCCGGTCTGTGAAATTTCCGTATGATTTCGCATGAGCTACAGCCTTTCCCCCGACAACGGTTTTCAATGTGAATTTTATTGCCTCTTCCACACGGCCAATTGATTCATCAAGTATGCCAAGAACTTGATTAAACTCGTTTTTACTATATGATAATCCGCTTTTCATGTCTTTATCACGTAGTTAAATTTTGTCGATCGGCTATCGACTACCGTAGCCTCAACTTCGTTCACGGTCTTATCTTTCTTTGTCAATCTTATTGTTGCCCCTTTTTTAGGCAGCTTTCTAGCATCAAAAGATTTAGGCAGGTAGACGTTGAAAGAATAGATATAAGTCCCGCTAAGCGAATATGAGTTGTTCTCCTCAATGCGGCAATCGGACAAAAACTCAAACCCTCCACCGTCTTCTCCTCCTCCACTGTCTCCACCTCCGAATATCGGGTCTCCGTTCCCATCATAGTCAATCGAACCAGGTGTTCCTCCTCCTGAGCTTGACGTTGATAACTCTATTTTGTCCGGATAATTGTACATCAATAATACGCTGAATAGTCCTTAATTGTGTTATTTTCCTTTGTCATGTCCGGTTCTCCGAGTTCAGACGCTAACAAGGAATACCATAACAAAACACTCTCCATGTTCCATGATGTGGATGCTCCCCCCTCGCTCATATTCGCTACCGGAATGATTTGTGAAAACTCCTTGTACATCGCCATTTTGGCAATCTTGGGGTCTACATCTTCATCCGGCGTAATATTCTGATTCAACATTATCACATCAATCTCTTCCGGAGATATATAGAACTTGGATAATGTAGCAGTTATGTATTCCTTGTAGGTCATATTACATCAATTTTAAGCATCCTTGGTTTTTCTTCCCTTCCCGGTTGTATCCTCTTTCTCTTCTTCGGTTGTATCCTCTTTCTCTTCTTCGGTTGTATCCTCTTTCTTATTAAAAGGCTCAACCAAACCAAGTGCAATAAGTTCATTCCCACGCTCTTCATTGAGCGTAATGACATCCCCGGCTTTATATAACCGGGAATAGTCATATTTGTCTCTGAAATCCGATAAAATCTTTACTTTCATGCCTGTACGGTTGTGGTGTCCATAGTATAAATTCTATCAACGTTCGCGATTACAGGAACGACACGAGCCTGTGAAGTGGTGTATTCGCGGAGAGAAGGACGATTTTCCCGGTATTTGGAAACGAGCAAATACTGGTCTACCGTCTGATAGTTTACTCCCTGTACAGGGTGATTCATTTCTGCGAGACGCGACCACACCAAGGAGCCTAACTGACGATCACAAACAAATACAATCATCCCTTTCTTCCATGGTGTATTGTTTGTCTGTGTCCCGTTTTTCTCCGTCTTGATAGTCCTGTCAACTTTAGTAACAGTGAAATTAAACTTACTTGACATTACCCTGTTTGCCTGGGTGTTGTCAAGTACAGGGATATTGGTACCGACGAAACCCTGCAAAAATGCGAACTGCTGGCGTACCTGGTCGGATGCGTTGAAGTTGTCAAACCATGCTTGGTCAGCATAAGCTCCGATGATAACATTGCCGTCTTGTTCAGCTTTTTTAAGAACTTTCCGGATATCATCAATCGGCTTTGAAGTTGATGTGTTTCCTTCCCAAACGACCTTAACGCCGAATTTATTTTCGGTAAGATATCCGTAATCCACACGTACACCGGTGCCTATATTGTCGGTATCTGCCAATGCCACACCGGTAGACAGGCCTTGCAAGAACATCAATTCGATACGCTCCCAGATACCGGCAATCACGCGCGGAGTGTCCTCGAAGATTTTGGCGATGATGGTTTTTTCATCAAATCCCTGTGCGAGTAACGTATCAATGTCCGTCATCTGCTTTTCGTTAAGGAACAATTCCATGCCCATCTTTGGAAGTTCTCCGCTTGCTTTCTCCAACGAATCACGCTTTTTCAACGGAAGCGGTGAATCCATTGCAACCACATCGGCGGCAACCCGCGTATATTGTCCCGTAAGGGATGCCCAACGGCCATCTACGGAATAATCCGTTTTAAGCAACTGCTTGAACATATAAGACAGCTGCGTCTGATTCTTGTCGTTCAGTTTTTCCACAATAGCCAAAATCAGCTTCGGGAAGTTTTTCTGAATCAAATCAAAGTAAAGTGATTTTTCCATGTCTTAGTCCTCCTGATAATCGATTAACGGTAATGCGGTCTTCAATGCGGCGATAAGCTCGGCACTCATGGTGTATGGTGCTGCTTTTGGGTTGATGGTGCCTCGCGTCATGATAGCGGCAAACGGTTTGCTTGCCGGGATGGTTGCTACGAGAACCCCATAATACTTCGACGCTGATTCATTGCCAAGTGGGGTATATGCTTCCTCGCTGACAGGCAGAGGCTGAATCTTGCCGTCTGACGTTTCAATAAGAATGTGTCCGGCTTTTACAAATTTCTCCGTGTATCCTGTCAAGTCAAGCGAGCGACCGCCACGGATGCCGTCAAAGTAATTCACGATAACGATATTGTCGTTACCGGTAATGACTCCTTGTGGCTCATTCACTAAATTTACTACTGTCATATCCTTCTGATTTTAGATTAATAAACTATCCGCAATTTCCTTGGCTTGCTCTTGAGTGATTTCGCCTTTGTTTTGCGGAAAACCACCTCTTTCCGGAATGCCTTTGTCTACCATGTGCTGTTTATATGCGGTTAGATGTGACGTAATCCCAGCGTTATCAAGTTCTGCCGGCACGTTGAGATACTTCAAGTCTGATTCGTCGATACCCAGCCTTTTGGCTTCGGAAGAGATAAAAGTGTTCCGGTCGGTATCTGCCTTGTCTTTTTCGTAAGATTGGATTTTCTCTTGAAAAGGTTTGACCGCTTCGGCAACTGCCGCCGCAATCATGGCTTTCATATCGTCCGGTTTGGGTTCTTCTTTCTTTTCAGGATCGCCCCCTTTGTCCTGCTTGGCTTTCAGTTCGTCGTACTGCTTTTGGAGTTCGGATTTCTCCGTCCTTATCTTGTCTACATCGCCCTGAAATGCTTTCAACAGGGGTTCAACCCCCGCGATTGCCGCCTCGATTTGTGATTCTTCTGTGACGGTTTTAGATAAGTAATCGGCCACTCCGTCAAAAGCCTTTTCGCCAAACCCTAAATTTGAATACTTAGTTTTTAGCTTAGATAGGATTTTTGTTTTCATTCGTGATGAATAAAAAAAGGCAAACGTCCGATAGTATAAATACAACTATCAGGCGCTTGCCTTTTCTGTTAGTAATTCCGTTATTTTAATGGGCAGTGTACATCATCATACACCTGATAGTATTGCAAATGTACACATTATTTTTATTTAATCCAAATAAAAATTACAAATCTTTGAACACCTTTGGATAAATGAAATACTTTTCCGCATATTTAGGATTATTTGTGACGTAGTAGGGTAGGGCACTCCATCCCGATATTTGTTTTTTATGAGTTTGTGACCATTTGATGAACTTATCTGGTATGTCGGTTATCATCTTTGGTTTTACCGTTGTCGGTTCTTTGCCGTCTAATATCGCTTGCGTCATAGCGGCAATGTCTTCTTGTGTAGCGAATATCGGCGTCATGATACATCGGCAATGCGGATGCCATCCGTACCATACGAAATCTTTTGGGTACCTGCCTTGTGCATAGTCGCATATATCAATAAATGGCTCCGGCTTTCCTGTTTTCGGGTTCTTTAGCGTGTGGTTGTTCGATAATCTGATTTGAAAGCCTACAATTACTGGATTGTTTTGATAACTTTCCCATTCAGCCATCCGGTAAGAATTGTTTATTTCTGTTGCTGCAAGTCTTCTTGCGTTCATGTAGGAAGACCGATATACGCCTTGCCCGGGGTGATATTGCTTCGCCGCTTTGCTTAGCTTCAATTCTCCGGTTTCCTTGTCCCTTATTCGGCGGAATAGTTTTTTCGGTTCTTGTAGATATTCCCTTAAATCCTTGCTTAGTTTTTGCGCCGATTCTCCGTTTGACACGGCAAGTTGTACGGATTCTTCAATTTGTGCCTTTATCCCGTCTTTCCATACCCTTGTGGATATGTCAAATTTATCTTTATTGAATTTAAAGGCATCCATCGCCTTATTCCGGTGCTTAAACAATCCGGATTTCCGCAAATTATCGGCTAATTCTGTAGAAATCTTGCTTAATACAAGCGTTTCCGTGACTTTTTCACCAATTCTCCATGCCGTTTCTTGGGCCGATGTGACAATAGAGTATATTTCATCGATAAGTTTGTCTATTTTCCCGTCGATGCCTTTTATTCCGTTAATATCAGAGAAAGATTTCAACTTTTTACCAAATAGATACGATTTAACACCCGGAATATTCGCTATTTCCTTTGAAAATTCGGAATAAAGACGCTTCAAACGTGCTGCAGTCTGTGCGTCCAATTCAAGCAACAGGTTATATAACTGATCGGGTGTTAAATCGTCTGTCTTCATCTTCTCTTTCTTATTTCTCTTCTTTTTGTTTTTCCGTCTGGATAGTCTTCAAGATATGAATTTCTGAACACGGAGAGGACATGAAGCCAAAATCGGTATAAATTATTCCTCTTCTTCATTTTCTTGGTCCCGTTGGAATTCCCCTAATAAGGAGCCTTGCGCCTCAATCTGTTGTTCCTGCCTTTCCTTTATCTCCTTCAGAATCTTGTCAAGTTCGACACTCGGGTCATTGATATAGTCGATTAACGTAAGTGCGGTTTCCCGGCTTATCAATTCAGAGCTATAAAGATTTATAATGTCTGCTATCTTTTCGCTCACATCGTCCTGAAATGGTTCGGCAAGCTGGCATGAAACCGAAAGATTTTCAACTTCTGACTTTAAAGATACGTCAAGCACATTCCCGATAATCGCCTTTATAATGCTTGCTTCTCGCTCATGTGCAATGTAGTATATCTCCATATTCTTCGCCCTCTTCATGTAGCCTAACGCCATAGCCCTTTTTAACGCCCTGCCTGTCGGTGCGCCTGCTGCTACAAGTGCGTCAAATGATAAGTCCGGCGTCATAGATAGCATATAGATACACTTTTCGAGGTCTTTAATCTCCTCTCTTTTCAAATCGACAGCAGTATCTACGGAAAGATAGTCAAATTTGCTGTCTTTGCTCGGTACGCCGACCACTTTACCGCCTCCTGCTTTTTCAGTGTCCGGCAATCCTGCCGTGTCTTTTTTGCTCTTTAAAGATTCGGCAACGTCAGCAGACATAACCAGTATCGGGTCGGCAACATAATCGTTTACATCGGATACGCGGGAACGGAGTGCCTCGATTCTATCTATTAAAGGCTGAATGCCGTACCAAGCCTTGTTTTGTGTGACATAGACAACAGGGATTTTACCTATCTCGTTTTTTTCTGCTACAACTTCCCAAGCTCCATTTGTTTTTTTGCATCGGTAAATAATAGTCGGGTAGTATATATCGAAGTGGTAAACCGTTTTTACCCCCTCCAACAGGTAATATCCATGCCCGAAAGAAAGCATGTTGTCGTATTGGTCGAAGAGCGGCCTTAATTCATCCCCTTTGCTTTTTGCGAGGACTTTAACACCAACCTTTTTCTCTCCAGCATCATTTTTGTAAACATAGTACAATTTTGCCGCCTCTGTTTCCGCGCCGGCTAATCTCTTAAACTCCCTCTGTGTGGTGTTCCATCGCGTGTTTTTCAGTACATCGGAATAAACTTGGAAAGCTCTATCCGCTCCGTCTGAATCCTGCTGCCATGTCGGAGGGTTCCCATACATGAATGTCAGTTCTATTTCATTTATGATTTGCTGATAGGGAGCTGATAGTTTTGCGAGGACTTTAGGAGGTCTCCCGATTCTAATTTTGTCTTGTTTACGCATAATCTTATGCGTATCTGGATTGTACTCTAAAATAGCCTCGTTTACCTCTTCGTCCCTGTTTTGTAACAAAGAAATGACCTTTGAAATGTCCCTATCCCGGATCAATTCTTCAACAGTCCGATTAATCCCTATAGCATTCTGAATAGTGTTTGATGCCGAATTGAAAAAAGTAGATAATAGATTCATGGCTTGCCGTTCTGTTTTGGGTGCCTTGTAACATCACAAGACAATGCAAATATAGTGATTTTCAGTTATAATATATCAATATCAAACTCATCTTTGTCGTAAAATACTTTCCGGTCGTAAATATGTCCTAATATTTCAGCAAGCACCCAATATCTTACTGCGTCAATGGCATGGTTGAACTTGTCAATCGGTTCATTTAGCCATTTTCCAGCCTTGTCTTGCAAGTAGGTATAATTATTAAACTCCTTTATTACATTCGAACTTCTGCGAGTAATACATATCTCGTATTCTTGCATTTTTTGAATGCCGGCCATCACACTACCTTTGAACTTCTCAACAGGGTAGATGTTTATTCCAGCATTATATATTTCTTGAATCAGTCGAGGATCTGCACTTTCGGAAATAACTCTCATCTTCGGCACGCCTTTGAACTCTTCTATTATGTCGCCGGCTAACATGTGCGTCTTATAGCATATTTCATCTATGTATAGCTTATTGTCAAGCAAACCAACATCCACTATAGCTGTAGGGTCATGAGTATATCCGAAGTCGTTAGCGTATCCGCGCTTCTTGCAATAATCTGGTATTGAATCAACTAACGTGTATTTAGGGAAAACAAGCCCCTCTACTTGGCATTGCAATCCAAGCCCGTAAACCCTCCATAGGGATTCATTCTTATATTGTAAGCTCTCTATTTCATCGATGATTGTTTGTTCTAGAAATGGGTTATCCTTGTATGTAGTGATGAAATGGTAGGTGCGTGGGTCTCTATTTATTTCACAAAGCCAATGGTCGTCAGAGAAAGATGGATTATAGTCAATGATGGCAAACTTTGTCGTTCTCATCTTAAGCTGCTGCCATTCAATGAATGATATTTCGTTAGCTTCATTCACAAATAGTATATCTCGCTTACGTCCTCTTATCTTCTGCTCATCATCCGTAGAGAAAAAATCAATCCATGAACCGTTTGGGAATGTATAGATGAAGTCTGTCTTGTTCATACATCCTTTCTCATCATATATTCCCATGTTCCGCATTATCTCCTTGAAATCCACAAATACGGTCGCCTTTAATGCCGGCAACGTCTTTCTGACGATAGATAATCTTAAACCAGGATTCTGTAATAAATAGGTGATAAGTCTTATAAGAATGTTGTATGTCTTACTCGAACGGCTGGAGCCTTGCGCCGATATCGTGGTATATTTGCGCTTTTTCTGCCCGTCTACAATATCAAACTGATTAATGGCATTATCAACAATGGAGAATATTTTAGTAGTCTGTATCTTCATGTTCTACATCCTCCCTTTTGTCGATAATCTCAATGTCGATTTTGGGGATTAAGTCTTTCCCGTCCTTACCGGTTATCTCTGTTGTATTTGGAATCTTTCCAAATATGCGTTCTGTGATGTCGTTTAAGGTCTTGACCTCTCCACGTCCGGAATCTTTGTATAATGCCCGGCACACGTTTACAATCCAAATAGGCGTGTTTTCATCTTCTGCGATGCTGTTTATCTCTTTCTTGGTGCATTGCATCAGATAGGCAATAACATCTTTATATTCCTCGTGGGATATGTTGTATTTCTTTTTAGCGATGGTGTATAGCTTGGGTTTTCTGCCACGATTTACAGGCTGATTGTCACTTGTAAAAAGTGTTTTATATCCTTTTTTATTTCCTTTCTCAAATTTTGCCATTTTTCGCCGTTTTTTCGCCGTTTTCAATAATTATTCATCTAGAAGCACGGGTCGGGATGTCCTTGTTGGACATTAATTGTGTTATTGTGCTATCGGTGAGGGCTCTAGATATCTTTGCCGTAGTTTATTTCTTTATTGTCATCTCTTTGCTTTTTTATATATCTTAATATCCATTTCTACTGACCTTGCAACAGCAACGGGACGACTACTAAAAAAAGATATATTATTTTTTAAGTCGTAGTATCCAATATCAACAGGCTTTGAATGAGGATAATATACCTTTCCATACAGTCTTTTTTTGTCGTTTTTTTCCCATAATTTCCATTCTATAGTACCAACAGGTTTACCATGAATGTCTATATGAAGTTCTGGAACCTCAATAATTCCATCTTTTGTATTATATGTTTTAAATCCTTCCCTTTGTTTTATTGTTTTCCCTCTGCTACTTGATGAACTATCACTTCTAACCCCACCGCTTGTTTTCGCCATTTTTACCTCCTTTATTTACTCTGTTAGCCATAAATTGTTCCACATAAATCACATTGTTCAGTATACAAAGCTCCTTTATTTTATCACCTCCGCCGTAAACCATAATATTCGGGATGTCTTTCCCTGATATTTCACGGGCGATTTGGATTTCTTCTTTCAGATACTCTTCCCTGTCGGCATATCCTCGCACAAAGAATGCGTTATATCCGTCCGGGATTCCCAGGCGGTTGTATTTCTGAAATTTTCTTGAAACATTCAAGTCTGCATAAATATTGGCGCCGCATTCCTGCCAATATCTGGCAATCCACCTCTTTTTATATATTTGTTGTAAACCGTAGGCGATAGGGGTTGTATCGAATAGAGACAAGTTGGGCTCTACCAAATCCGTACATCCGCTATTCAGTACCTCGTTAGGATTCTTCCATATCGCTTCAAACCGATAATCTTCCACATAAAAATGATAGGTGGATATGCCTTTCTTCGCTCTTTTATCACTTCCCCATCCAGAGAAAGGCAAAAGAAGACCGCTTTTGGGCTGTCCGTCAATCTTTAGGTTGGGTATGTCAAATTCATTATTGCTGTCATAAATCCGATCGCCCAACATCATCGCATAGTAATCGGCATTTTCATCCTCTTCTTCCTCATCCTTTTTCGGATCTTTGCTTTTTTTCTTCGGCTCTTGCCATACATCAAATCCCCAATCGTCCAATTCTTCCATATCCCATTCATTGGCTATCATATCCCAATCAGTTTCACCGAATGAATTGTTATCTTGAATCACTATTTCACGGAGTTTCTTTGTAGGCATGTCCTCTGGAAGAATACATACAGGCACTTTTTCCCATCCTAATTCAGAATAAGCATTTAGGCGCATATTACCACCCAAGGCAATATAATTTCCGTTGAGAGGGTAGACGATGATTTCACGGGCTTCTGTCAGTTCGGGAAGAGCCTTTATGGATTTGCATAGTTCCTTGAATTTCTCTTTGTCAATGCGCCTCGGATTTTGCGGTATATCGTTTATCTGTCCCTCATTAGGCAAGACTAAAGAAATATCAACTTTATCATGAATTACTTTTTGTTTCATGCCAGCCGTTCAGATTAGTGTGTGTTGCTACATAACAACAAAACAAAAATAGCGATTATTTATAATAAATCCAAATAACGCATTCAGAGAATATTTTTGAAAGAACACAGTGGCGCACTTCCTAGAGCTAGCCATAAAAATCAACCAAGACTACGTTAATGTCGATCTCGACTTAATAAATAGAGTAAAAGACATTAAGAACAAGAGCAGATTCTTCAATGCTTCCATTCGGGAAAAGTTGGAGCGGATAGAGACATTTATAAAAGAGGCAAACGAAATAGAATAACGAGGTTGATCCCCGTTATCCTACTTTTAAAGTTACAGACTTCCCGCAATGCGGACAGGTAATACGGATACTACTACTTTCTTCTTTAAATAACTCAGGAACCGGTACATCTAAAGCCTTAGCTATTTCGTATAACTTTTGTAATGTAAGATTCCGGTTCAGCAGCATAGATAAACCAGGCTGTGTTATTCCCATCCGTTTGGCTAACACCTGCATGGTTATTCCTTTCTCCTTTGCAATCTCTTTTACTCTTAGCATATATGTTATATTTAATATTATCGACAAAGATAGATAAATAATGTATATCCGGAAAGAATTTTATATTTTTCAATACATAAGTGAAAAATATTTTTGTTTTTTCTTGTGTAATATTAATATATGTGTTATATTTGTATCGAAATAATAATACATGATTTTAAAAAATAAGGCTATGAAAATTTATAACTACAAAACAGGTAAGGCAGTTTTCGTAAACAACGAAAAAATAGAAATTAGTAATAAGGTTGCTGAAATTTTGGAAAACTACACTATGTTTCCTGAAAACATGTATCAGGATTTGGGTATTGAAAAACGCCCGTTTGTACAGGATAAGGATGGAGACGTATTAAAAATGGCAGAATCTACCGAAGTGGAAAATTTCGAAAGTAATGGAGAAAATAACTTTAATGTTACTTTTATGCTCTACAAAGGGGTTGTATTTGGAGTTTACGGTGAATATGAGGGACAGGATGCAAGCTGTTTAAGACAGTTTGATCTGAATCAGGTTTATAATGAATTTAAAAACACAAACAAATAAACTATGGATTTAATCGTACTGAAAAGAAATGAAGAAGATAATATAATGTATATTATCGAAGAAAATAAGTTTGAAACGACTCGCCTATCGGAGTGCTATGACAAGTTTGGACAAAAGATCGGCAAAGAAAATGCCGAGGATTATTGCTTAGAGAATAGTTATTGCACTGAATTACGGGAAAGATTTTTAAATGACCTGCAGACGGCCGGTTTTGAGGTAGAAAATAAATCTTGGGAAGATTTTGTTGAGAGCGATGACAACTCCATCAAGGAGTTTGTCGAAAACTGGCGTGATGAAAACGAGGTTTACACAGAAGCCTTAGCCTACAATTACTGGGATGGAAATAACTGGAGGTCTGTAATTTTAGACGATGACGCTAATGGTTATAGCGTTAACTACGAAAAGGTAGAGCAAGAACTTGCTGAGCAAGTTCTTACAGCGTACAAAAATGTAACTTTCCCTGATTACAAATTTGGGAAGAGTGAAGTAGAGTCGGATGGTTTTGTGTTCTTAAAGACTCAGTATCCAGGTGATCCATTCCTGACTACTGTTGAACTCTAAAATAAAGGAATTTGCCTGCTTAGGGTTTAGGTGCCTGAGCATATGTTAATCTAAAAACTTATGTCAGGCAGTTTGTTAGCATAAGTTTTTGAGGCATAAAAATAATTTATTTTACCTTTATTGGTGTATTTTCTTCCAATTTTATATATTTGTGGTGTCCACTGTAATCGGAATTGAAATTTGTTTTTTAAGAGGTACACTTAACCTCTTGAAAATTTTAATTGAACCATAACAGTGGACATTTTTATTTCAACACTACTTGCAATTTCAAATAATAATGTATATTTGTAATCCCTTCTGCATTGGAATTGAAATATGTATGTGGCTGTTTTATTATGCCTTGAATTGTACCAGCAGAAGGGATTTTTAAAAGAACATTACTGTAATGGAATTGAAATATATATAGGGCTGATTGTCTTAATTGTCTTAAATCGAACCAACAGTAATGTTCTTCTGTTTTTTTAAAATTTAAAACGATGGGAATTGAAGAAAAAATTGTCGACCTGTTAGGGAATTATGTTTCATGTGCATCTCTAACCGAAGAACAGAAAGAATTAACACCTGAACAGAAAGAGTTTTATCAGGCGGCGGATATTTGTTTTGAAATCCTGACAAGGACAAAATTAATATCCGGAATAGTAATAAAGCGGCCGGATGAATTTAAAGAGGCATGGGAAGAAGATAAGCCTGAGTTTGATTTTATGTCTAAATACGCTATTTCTACCTGCGAAATAGCTGATGAAGTCATGAAAAAAATCCGGGAATGAGAATAAAAGTAATCCTAAATGCTGATCCCGGAGATTTTATTGATATTAATTATCAATATAGCTTAGCAGCCTGGATTTATCGCGTTATGGATAAATCGAATTCGGGATCGGCAGAATTTTGGCATAATTCCGGGTTATCATTTTCTGAAACAGACAATCGGCGTTATAAATTTTTTACATTTTCTAATCTGTATATTCCGAAGTTCAGGCTGGAAGGAAGGAGAATGTATATTTTGTCGGATTATATTTCATTTATTTTCTCTACATATATAGATGAAATTGGATGTGATTTTATCGGGGGATTATCTGAAAACCCCGGATTTTATGTTGGTAAATATCTTAAAGTAAAAGAAATACAGGTATTAAGAGAAGATGATATTAAATCAGGCGTAATACTAAAGGCCAAATCTCCTATTTACGTTCAGTCGGATAGTCTGCATTTAAATCCGATAGAACATAAAGATATTTACTCTGCTGCAATACACAAAAATTTAGCTTCTAAATATAACGTATTTTATAAGTCTGACCGCCACGATTTTATTCAGACCTCTGTAACGATTGTGTCTGGAATTAGACAAAAACTGATTACTATAAAAGAAGGGAAGGATTCAGAGACTAAAATTAAAGGATTTCTCTATACATTTAAAGTCGAAGGTGATCCGGACCTGATCGAAATAGGTTATAAATGCGGATTTGGGCAAGGGAATGCGATGGGGTTCGGTTTTGTCGATGTGATAGAACAAAAGGATGGAATATAATTCTATAGATAGTTAAAAAAGGACCGGGACTATTCCCCGGTCTTTTCATACAATACATAGTCTATTACTTTTCTATTTGCTTCGTCTACTTGTGTGTAGTCATATTCACGGTATTTCTCAATAACTTTTTGCGACGACCGCATTTGTGCTTTGTCTATTGTTTCGTCTGGTATTCTGAGTTTACCTGCAATTGTGGCCCACGAATGGCGGGCATAGGCAAAGGTAAAGTATTGTATTTTATCCTTCGAATCGCGCTTGTTATTTATTTTGTCTATTGATTCTCTGATGCTTTCGTTTACTATGCGTAAAAGCGTTGCACGGTCCGTATATAACGTTTTTATCAATCTCGTTTTTGATGAATCCGCATATCGATTAATAATCTCTATTATTTCCGGTTGAAGTGTAAGTTTTAGCTTTACTTTATTACCGGCTTTTCTGAATGTCTTTAGTCTTTTTACATCTATTCCCCTCTCAAAATATGGCATATAAAATATATCTTTCATGTTCATACCGCACAGAAAGAACGACAAGAATAGAAAATCTCTCCCTATTCCCGTTGTATCGTAAATCTGTTTCAATACACCTGCTTCAATACACCTTATTTCCGTGTCGTAATCCGAAGGTATTTTGAAATTTCGGAAAGGGTATAAGTCGGCACTTATCAAACCGTCTCCAATTGCAATATTAAAGATTCTCTTTATATTCCGGAGATGCTTATTAAAGGTTACTTCCTTGCCTTTGTACTTTAAGAAATACGCCTTTAATTGGATAAGAGCGTTCCTGTCTATACTTTGGAAATGAATAATTTCGGATTTGAAAAATTCAATCATAAGGTTTTTTGTTCCTTCAAAGGTAGAAGCATATCCGCTTCTTTTTAATTCTTCGGGTGCTTCTTCATTTTTAAGGTCTTCTATTTGCTTTGAGATAACCCCAATGAAATCAGATACAGATTTTAGAGGTTCTTGGGATTTAGAATTGATATTGTCGTAGGTGACAAATAACTGCTTTAAGGTTTTGACGGATGCATTTTTTACCGAATCACCGAGTTCTTTATAATAAGTTTCATATCTGCTTTTTTGAGCAAATAGATCTGAATTCCATTTTGCTGCTTCTTGGAATTCCTTCTTTATTATCCCATTATCAGGGTCAAAAAAAGTGGGTTCGATATAATAGGTAGTTGGAATAAAGGTGGGATCTTCCCCTTTTTTCTTAATCTTAATTTTAATATTCCCTTTCCCTGTTTTTCCTGAAACGTCTCTTAGCACTACACTTAATTCCATAATGTTTATAATTTTTTAACTATTAAATGGGCTAAAAATAGCCTTTAGACCTAATTTTGAACGTCATTTTTTATGAATTGTTTCAAAAACCTTGAAAAATTTCTACTGGATTTCTACTGGAATACCCCTCTTTTGGGCACAAAAGTGTGCTTTTTGTTACCTAATCAGGTAGAGTAAGAACAACAAAAAAGGTGTTAGAATCTAATCTAACACCTTGATTTTCAAATTGTACTCGAGGCGGGAATTGAACCCGCACGGCCGCAATGGCCACAGGATTTT
>OJNL01000194.1_pt1 | contig 45011 bp, 30 predicted proteins | sample 1597581 | NCBI WGS metagenome assembly OJNL01 (sample SAMEA2452133, study PRJEB22498) | human gut metagenome | biome: human feces; feature: human gut; material: feces | place: Australia | collected 2012
GGTGGTAAGGTGATAGGGCGATAAGGTAGCTGCGCTATATACCACAGAGCGTTATCCCGCTATCACTTTATCACCCTACCACTTTATCACATTTTGTTCATAACCGTATAATTAGGAATAAACTTCAGAATAATAACTTTCTGTGTTTGGTCGTCTATTCTGAAACGGTTATCAGTACGTTCGCCTATCAACCAAATGATATGGGAATCACTGCAAAGCACCCATTGTTGTTCTTTGCGGGAAAGGGAGAATTTCCGATCAGTAAGGTAGTCACTGACCTTTTTTTGTCCGGTCATACCAAAGGGAACGAATGTGTCGCCTTGTCGGCAGCGTCTGACTGTGAGAGGTTGTTTTAGTTTGTCTGCATCGAAGCAAGCAGTGTTTCGGTCGCGGGGAATGATGAAATCATCCGTGACTTCTAATTCTTCCATTGTTAGACGGAAGGGCAGGGCAGGGTCATCCGGAGAAAAGACTGTTGAAGCATCTTCTGAATAGACCGGTTCTATCAGCAGAAGCTCCCGGTCTTTAATCACACGCCATTCTCTGCTAAGGAATATCTTTCCCGGTTGTCCGTTCAGGGAGGTGAAAATATCTTTGATCTGTGCGCTGTTAAATCCTAATGGAGATAAGATCTCAAATAATAAAGTTTCCGGTGCAGGTTCTTGGAGCAAAGCACTGATTAGGATACCTTGTTCGGTTTGCACTTTCTGCTTACCTTCTTCTATACCTTTCTTATATAAGAGAGCTGCATCATTCAGATGTTCTGAGGTGCGGAGAAGGCTTTCTTTTACGGAGGGATTGATTTCCTGCATAAGAGGCAATAGGTTGAGGCGTATCTTGTTGCGTGTATATTCGTCTTGCAGGTTGGTGCTGTCCGTTACGTAAGATTGCCCGATTTCTTGTAGGTATTCGGTTATTTCTTTCCGGTCGAGGCATAACAAAGGACGGACAATGTTTCCGTTTTTGGGGCGGATACCCAATAGACCGTTGATGCCTGTTCCGCGGATAAGGTTGAGCAGGAGAGTTTCTACACTATCATCTTTATGATGGGCCACGGCGATAACGTCGGCCCCTTGTTGTAGGCGGAGCTGTTCAAACCAGGCATAACGTAATTCCCGCGCTGCCATTTCAATGGATATGTGGCGCTTTTCCGCTTCTTCCATAGTTTGGAAATGTTGGACATGTAACGGAACTACCAGTTGCAAGCATAGTTCGCGGACAAACATTTCATCTCGAACCGACTCATCTCCCCGCAGATGGAAATTGCAATGTGCCGCCTCGCAGGTGTACCCCATATCAAGAAGTAGACGCAACAAAGCTACTGAGTCCGCTCCGCCACTCAGCGTTACCAGTATTTTGTCTTCTCGTGTGAAAAGCTTTTCCTGATCAATGTATTGCTCTATTTTCTTTTTATTCATAGTGGTGCAAAGATAATATTAACGAATTGAATTCTTTCTAATTCTTCGGAACAAAGTGGAGAATGGAGAATATTCCTCCTTATTTAAAAACAATCTAAATAATTTGTGGGCTAAATACAAATCATTTATCTTTGCATCCAAATTAAAGAAAGAGAGAAGACTATGCGTTTATCCGAATTAAAAACTGGAGAAAAAGGTGTAATCGTTAAAGTACTGGGACATGGCGGTTTCCGCAAACGAATTGTAGAAATGGGATTTATTAAAGGCAAGACTGTAGAAGTTTTGCTGAATGCCCCGCTGAAAGATCCAATAAAATACAAAGTAATGGGGTATGAAATTTCCTTGCGCCGCCAGGAGGCAGGGATGATTGAAATACTCAGCGAACATGAGGCGAAAGAGCAGGTGACAAAACCGAATTATCATCCGGGAATGAGTGAAGATATTTATCCGGGGGAAGAAGAACTGAAACGTATCGCTCTTGGTAAACGTCGTACCATTAATGTTGCATTAGTGGGTAATCCAAACTGTGGGAAAACTTCTCTGTTTAATATTGCTTCCGGTTCACACGAACACGTTGGTAACTACAGCGGGGTTACAGTGGATGCCAAGGAAGGCTACTTTAATTTTCAAGGTTATCATTTCCGCATAGTCGATTTGCCCGGTACATATTCGCTATCAGCATATAGTCCTGAAGAAATGTATGTCCGTCATCATATTATTGATGAAACACCGGACATTGTTATCAATGTGGTAGATTCGTCCAATCTGGAACGTAATCTGTACCTCACTACCCAGTTGATTGACATGAATGTGCGTATGGTGATGGCTCTCAATATGTACGATGAACTGGAAGCCAGTGGTAACACGCTGGATTACATGAAACTGAGTGAACTCTTTGGTGTTCCTATGGTTCCTACTGTTTCACGTACGGGTAAAGGCATCGAAGATCTTTTTCACGTTGTTATCAGTATTTATGAAGGTGCCGACTTCCTCGATCAGAAAGGCAAAGTACGTACCGAAGTGTTGAATGACCTGCGCGAATGGCATCGCGAATATGTGCCCGGCTATACCGGTGGGGCTCATAAAGAGGAAGAAGTGCGTCATCATGGATTCTATCGTCATATTCACATTAATCATGGTCCCGAACTGGAACGTAGCATTGAAGAGGTGAAACGGGTGATTAGTGAGAATGAGGATATCCGTCATAAGTATTCTACCCGCTTTCTTGCCATCAAACTTCTGGAGAATGATCCGGATTTGGAAACGCTGATTAAAACTTTACCCAACGGCAAAGAAATCATAGATGTCCGTGATCAGGAAAGCCGCCGTATCCGAGACGTGCTGAATGAGGATTGCGATCAGGCAATTACCGATGCAAAATACGGTTTTATATCCGGTGCACTGAAAGAAACCTTTGTGGATAATCACTTGGATAAAGAACATACTACCCGTGTGATAGACTCCATTGTAACGCATCGTGTGTGGGGATTCCCCATTTTCTTCCTGTTCATGTATCTCATGTTCGAAGGTACATTCGTGCTCGGTGAATACCCGATGATGGGTATCGAATGGCTGGTAGAAACCCTCGGCAACTTTATACATGCCAATATGGCTGACGGACCGTTGAAAGATCTATTGGTAGATGGTATTGTAGGCGGTGTTGGTGGTGTGATTGTTTTCCTGCCGAACATCCTTATTCTTTATTTCTGCATATCGCTGATGGAAGATTCCGGTTACATGGCACGTGCTGCGTTTATCATGGATAAGATTATGCATAAGATGGGGTTGCATGGTAAATCCTTCATTCCTCTGATTATGGGCTTCGGATGTAATGTACCTGCTATTATGGCTTCGCGCACTATTGAGAATCGTAAAAGCCGACTTATTACCATGCTCGTCAATCCGTTGATGTCATGTAGTGCCCGCCTGCCTATTTATTTGTTGCTGGTAGGTGCATTTTTTCCGAACAATGGTAGCTTGATACTGTTATTAATATATTCAATAGGTATCCTATTGGCGGTGTTGATGGCGCGTTTGTTCAGCCGTTTTTTGGTGAAGGGAGATGATACTCCGTTCGTTATGGAACTTCCACCTTACCGTTTACCGACGGCAAAAGTCATTTTCCGACATACGTGGGAGAAAGGTGCACAATATCTGCGTAAAATGGGAGGTATTATCATGATAGCTTCCATCGTGATATGGGCATTGGGATATTATCCTGACCATGATGCATATGAAACGGTTGCCGAACAGCAGGAGAATTCCTACATCGGGCAGATAGGAAAGGCTATGGAGCCGGTGATTGAACCTTTGGGGTTTGACTGGAAACTTGGTATCGGTATACTTTCAGGTGTGGGTGCTAAGGAATTAGTGGTAAGTACACTAGGCGTGCTTTATACAAATGATGCTGAAGCAGATGCCGTAAGTCTTGCCGAACGTATTCCGATTACACCGTTGGTAGCTTTCTGTTATATGGTGTTTGTATTGATTTATTTCCCATGTATAGCTACGATTGTAGCAATCAAGCAAGAATCCGGTAGCTGGAAATGGGCGTTATTTACGGCAGTGTATACCACGCTGCTCGCTTGGATAATGGCATTTGCTATTTATAGAATAGGAGGATTATTTGTATGATGAATTGGCAACAATGGGCGGTTGCAATCCTGTTACTGTTGTGTATTGTCCGGATCGGATGGGGAATTTATGCTTTTTTTCGCCGGACAAAAGAAAATAGTAATCCATGCGCAAATTGCGTAACCGGTTGTGACTTAAAGCGATTGATGGATGAGAAGCGTGCAGAATGTAGTGCGATGAAAAAAGAAAAGAAGAAAAATTGTTGCGGATAGTTGGAATTTTCAAAAAATGTACTACCTTTGCAACCGCAAATGAGAAAAGACTGGTTCCTTGGATGAGTGGCTTAGTCAGCGGTCTGCAAAACCGTGTACGGCGGTTCGAATCCGCCAGGAACCTCTAAATAAACAAAATGCCCTGAGTAGAAATACTCGGAGCATTTGTTGTTTATTGACCTTCAGTAATTTAGCTCCCCTGCCATTTGGATGGAAAATCGTGCAAGTGTAGACTGCATGTAGCCCGAGCTTTCTAAAACGATACGATTGTAGCACATGAAAAATATTAATTTTAGTTTTTTTCCTATCAATAATTATAGAATTCACCAGTTGTTATTATTTTCCCATATTACTTTTGTTACAAACCAAAAAAATACGCCATGAAAAAGGTTCTATTTATCCTATTTGCAGTTCAGTTTGTTTTAGCTCCCCATATAACGAAGAGCTATAGTGTTAATTTTATCGAGGATAGTTACGAATATTCGATAGTCAATCAAGAAAAGAAGACAATCAAAAAAGATATATTCGGAAATTCTACTATCGAAGACTATTAGGTAGATATTATTTTTCATTCTGTTTTTCCTTTCGGAAGAAAGTATCCATGAACCCTAATTATTCATGGATACCATTCCGTTCGCATGGCTGAATATTCCTTTATTAATCAGCAATTGTATGGTCTGTTCCGTTACCATATCTAGATTGTTTCCTTTCCTGCTAAAACCAAGAAGTTGGGAAGTCAACCGTTTCAGGTCTTCTATTGGCATGGATATCTGTTGCTCTATGGCATAACGGGCGGCACTCATAACTTCTAGGATTGGAATATCCAGAATATCGCGTTTAGAATTGATGCGGTAAAAGTCGCACTCTTTAGCCTTCTCTTTATTCTCCCAGTAAATTATGGTATCTCCCGATAGGGGGTCTTTATATGCATCTTCAAGAAGGCTGTCTATAAATACCTGTAAACGGGTGGTAACCCTTGTTAGATTCCAAATTCGTAATATTCTTTTATATAGCAGAGTATTTGTTATGGGTTGTTCAATCTTGACTATTTGTTGAAGTTGTTTTTTAACCTGATAGGAGGAAGCCATTACGGTATCGATATCTGTACTGTAGCCTATATCGGGCAAGTCAGCAAATATATATTCTCTTTCTCGATTGTTCACTAACTCTACAACAGGTTCATTCTCTATACTGAATGTTTTCAGAACATTATTCTCTGTCGGAAGAAGAGGCTGTTTTTCTACTTTTGTGTTTTTTAAATCTTCCAGCTTTTTGATGATGCGCTCCACGACGTTCTCCTTATGTTCAAACCAGTCGACGGACCATACACGCATTACATTCCAGTGGAGCATCTGCAAAACATTCGGTTGTACTATTTCACGGTCCCTTGTAGTCTTGGTTTCATAATAGTTTCTGCCGTCACACAATATCCCTAGAATATATGTATCCGGTTGCAATGGATTGACAATCGCTAAATCCACCTTAAAGTTTGACCGCCCTACCAGAGTATCCACTTTATAACCGCGCTGAGTAAGTTCCTGTGCAATTAAAGTAATAAGATTACTTTGTTGCAGGTTTTGTAGCTGGATGGCCGGAACAGGTGAGGTGCCGCGTTCTGCAAATTCAAGAAACCTCTTTAAGCCTTCCACACCTTTGGACTTTGTACGTTTCAAATCTATTTGTTCGGAGCGTAAGGTTGAGAAGATAATCATTTCATAACGTGCACGCGATACGGCTACATTCAGACGACGCTCGCCACCTTGATTATTCAATGGTCCGAAATTCATAGATACATAACCATTCCTGTCCGGGCCGTATCCTATAGAGAAAAGAATAATATCCCGTTCATCACCTTGCACATTTTCCAGATTCTTGATGAAAATAGGTTCATTACTTTGGAAAGCTTTTTCTTCCAATTCAGGATATTTGTTCAGCTCCTCAATGAGCATATCTTCTATCAGATTTTGCTGTACCTGGCTGAAAGATACAACGCCTATGCTTTTTTCAGGAACTTCAGGTGTACGTAGCCGGTTTAGTATTTCTTTCACAATGGCTTCAGCTTCGGCATGATTGCTGCGTGTACGTCCTTTATCATATGTACCATCTACCTGAACTAAACGTACTTTTGAAACTCTGTCATCCACAGAAGGAAAAGTATATAGCTTGCCATTGTAATACTGAGAATTACTGAAAGCAATCAGACTTTCGTGTTTGCTCCGATAGTGCCAAGTCAGATAACGGGATGGAATGGATAATGAGATGCAATCATCCAGAATGCTCTCCATATCGTCAAATTCAGCTTCTTCCTCGTCTACTTGTGAAGAGGAGAAGAAACTTGTCGGAGGCATTTGCTTGGGATCACCTACTACGACTAATGCGTTGCCGCGGGCTATTGCACCGACTGCCTCGCTGGTAGGCATCTGTGATGCTTCGTCGAAAATAACAAGATCGAACTTCTCTGCATCCAGATCGATATACTGAGCCACTGATATCGGACTCATCAACATGCATGGACATAGCTTGGGCAACAGAGTTGGTATCTGGTCTATAATTCTCCGGATAGATGTGCCGCGTCCTCCATTTGAAATGTTCCTTTTGAGAATTCCTATTTCGGAACTGGAGGCGGCTTCCATTGTCAGTGATGGTATTTTGGCTGCTAATCTACAGTATAGTTCTTTTTTACTCAACTCCTGAAAATCGATAGTCAGTTGTTTGTATTTGCTGATCATTTCCTCAAATAGCAACCCGTTGAAAAGGCGTAAAGTTTCGTCCGCATCAACGGTTTTTAGAGCTAATTGGTGATAAACGCCTTTCATATACGCATTAGAAGCTTCCGATCCGCTTTTATGCTTATCTGTTATATAGTTGATAACTACGGTTAAATGCAGAGATTCCAATTCTCTCTTACGGATGCACCATTGTCCCCAATCTTTAATCTTATTGAAGTGAGTTAACCAGGTATTCAGTAGAACCGGTAGTTTCACTTCAAGATTATTATCCGGCAGTTGTATGTAGCATAAACTTTTTATTTCATTGAGAACCGTATTCAATTCATTGGATGTATCGATTAATTGCCTGAATGTATTTTCATTAGACTGCTGGAATGTGTCCCAGTCAGTACTGATTTTATTTGCAAATTGATTCAGAACTTCTGCAAATGGCTGTTGAACGATTGCTGCATATTTCGATAAAGTGTTGTAAATCATCGGAAGATTCTTAAGTATAGAATCAATATCATCCCATTTCTCTTTATTCTTTCTTCCTAAGAAGCCGAAAGAAGATGATAATTCGGAAGATTGTTCTTGAATGATCTTATTATTCTTTTGATAAGCATTGAGCTTTTCTAACAGGCTTGGTATTTGTGCTACCTGCAAACTCATATTGTAAAGTCTGAGCTTTTTCAGATAAGAACGTTTGGCAAAGAATTTAGGTAAGAACCATTTCAATTCGATAGCTTTCCATTCTTGTTGGAGGGCAAATGCATTTTCTTCTAGAATTTGAGGTGCGTAGTCTTTGCCTAGTTCGGTTTGTAACTGATTTCGTTTACGACCGGACAGGACAACATCTTTCCATTCCTCTATCAAGTTGGTATTACCACCCATTTCCAATAACGTTTTATTCAGATATGGGATGGATAGAAGCTGGGTACATATCTTGCCTATCCAGTTGATCCCATCCCAATTATCAGGTATCGAGATTCCCAGACTATTTGAAAGCAACTTTCTGTTAGCGGTAATCGAGGTGAATAAATTAATAAAGCGCCTGATTCCGGCTTGTAATTTTTGAGAGCTTTCTATGGAAGTGTCGTATGGTTCCAGCCCTTTTAATGGATGGTCTTGTGGATGCCCTGTTATCTGAAAAACTGTATCCAGTTCCTGGATATTTTCGCAAAAGTCTGTCAGTTGATTTTTGGTGATAGAGGGAAACAGAGAAAAGTCGATAGACAATTCATCTCCCTGTATCGATAAGTAGTTTGTAATGCAATCATAAAGAGAAAAGCCGGAAGCATGGGGATGATGCAATGCTTCCATATAATCGATTAATTTCTTTCTACGTTCGAATAATTGCTTTGAAGTACTTTCAAAATCGGCTGGAGACTGAATGTGAATGACTTCTATAGCCTTCTGAAGCTGAGCCAGAAAATGAGATTTAGTGACCTTATTAGAATGTAGTTCCAGACAGAACGGATCTAATCCTATCTTAGTCAGACGGTTTTGTACAACAGAAAGTGCCGCCATTTTTTCTGCTACAAACAGCACACGTTTTCCTTTGTACAGGGCATTGGCTATCATATTGGTAATGGTCTGTGATTTACCAGTTCCCGGAGGTCCATGCAATATGAAGCTCTTTCCTTCTCCTGATTCAATAACGGCTTCCAGCTGTGAAGAATCGACATCGACAGGAATGGCAAAATGGAGAGGTTCAAGATTTTTGTCTATTTCTCTGGCGTCAATTTCCGGAGTCGTATCCTGCCATTGAATACGATTTTCCATTAGACTGGCTATAATGGCGTTCTTTTTCAATTTGTCTGCATTGGTATGAATATCATTCCACATGACAAACTTGTTGAATGAGAATAACCCCAACATGGATTCTTCCACTACATCCCAACCTTTCATATTACGAATGCAGGTACGAATCGTTGCGAATATCTTTTTCACGTCTACGCCACTATCATCTTTTGGCAACGGATTCAACCCAGAAAGATTAACACTGAACTGTTGTTTCAATAGTTCGACGAGCGTTATGTTCAATATAATTTCTTCGTCTCTGGTGCGGATGATATATCCGCTTGAGCCTCCACGGCGCACAATGTCTACCGGTAACAGTAAAATAGGAGCAAAGCGTGGTTTTACACTCTTAGGAGACTCGTACCATTTCAGGATTCCTAAAACGAGGAACAGTGAATTGGCACCATTTTCTTCGATGGCAGTTCGCGATGTACGGTATACAAATTTGAGTGAGTTCTGAAGTTCGCTTTCGGTCAGATAAGAACGAAGTTTTTTGTTTCTCAGCTCGCTGATTACTAATTCTTCCAAATTTTCTTTCCATAAAGAAGAGTCATAGAGCCCTGTCTCACCCGGTTCTATTTTACTTTTAGTAGGGCTGGATAATATCTGGTAGTTTTCTCCGGCTTGCAGATGATCTTCCAGATGATCAATCTCGAAAGATATGAATGGTATAACTCTTCTGCCAAGCCGGATGTTGATCAGATTATTGCGTAAAGAAAAGTCCAGTAGTTTTCTTTCCCAAATAATCTGCTTGGTTATTTCATCCTTGCTGTCCTCCAGTTTTATTTCATACCGGTCCAGCTGGTGTATTCTTCGGGTTACATTCTCATGCTCTATTCCGCTGTTTTCTATTTGCCATTCACCGTTATGGTTTATGCGTTGTGGCAATGGACGGATTTTATCCAGTCTGCACCTATATACATCGATAAACAGCTCGAATCTGTTTTCTTCTTTAAGTTCTCTCTGAGCCATTGTAGCGGCTTCTTCAAATGAAATATTTTGTGAAGATGCCAGTGCGGTTGTCTCTACTAATACAATGTCGCTGATACCATTTGCACTTCCTTTGAGTAGAAAGGAGGCATCATCGCCTACGGTTTGATGATAAATATCTTCTGTAAGCCATGCACCTACCAATATATGTCCTTTCAATAAGACTAAAAGAGGATGAATGCCATTTGCTTCCAGACAGGAAGCATAGAGTAAAGTCAGGTCTATGCATGTACCCAGCTTACTGGTGAGTACATTATCTACTAGGCGGACACGCTGCCCCGAAGCTTCAAAGCTGGCCGGAACCGTAGAATATATTAAAGACTCAGACCGTAGAGCTTCATAAATAGCAGCTACCTGCGCACGCACCCGGTTGGGGTCTTGTGTCTGATACTCGTCTAAGGCAGAGTTTCCGGTCCACTTTTCGAGGAATTGTGAGGCTTTTACACTAATTCTTGAAAGTATAGGGTGATTGGGAGTCACAAATGTCGCTAAGAGTTCGGGCATGATCCTGGAACCAGTCCACTGATCGTATGTCATCAGTTTGATGGGAAATGTTTGCTGATGGGCTATCTCACCGGAAATCGTAATAGTCAGATGAAAATTAGTTTCGATACCTTCTGTGAGTTCGATTAGTTTTTCACTTTCAGGTGATATCTCCAGGTTGTTGATTTGTATGTTTTGTCCAGGTGGGATTATCTCAAGAATGCTTTCTGAGTATTTAAAAAGTTCTCCCTCTATGGATACTTTGATGTTATTCCAGTCGACTTCATCACTATTCATGAGTTCGCAGAAATTGCATGAAGGCACATGATTGTGTATCATTGCATAATTAATACATGGTAGGTATTCCAGATGGACTGTTCCATTGAAGGTGCCTGTAATTGTGTTGTCGTTTCCCATTGCTGTTATAGAATTTAACTGATAAAAGGGGGGATCCCATACTATCATTCCCGGATTCAAAGTTATAAATATAATGCTAATAATCTATACTTTATTTATAATTTAGTGAGATATTTGTCGCTTATTTAGTTCAAAAAGGATTTACCCTATTGTCCATCGTGCTGATTTTTGTGATATTTGTAACGCCTTAGAACAAAAATCACTGTTGAATTGTTTAATAACTGATAAATTTTATATCTTTATGTATATTACTCTCATTATTTTATTCCTATCTGCGATATTCTTTATGAGTGGCAAAGTGCGTTCGGATTTAGTTGCGCTTTGTGCTCTGGTGTTACTAATTATATTCGGTATTCTGACCCCGGAAGAAGCATTGACAGGCTTCTCTAACTCCGTTGTCATAATGATGATAGGATTGTTCGTTGTGGGCGGTGCTATCTTTCAGACGGGATTGGCAAAGATGATAAGTAGTCGTATCCTGAAGTTAGCAGGTGACAGTGAGTTGAAACTTTTCGTTCTTATTGTATTGGTGACTGCCTTTATCGGTGCTTTTGTCAGCAATACCGGAACAGTAGCTTTGATGCTTCCCATTGTAGTCAGTATGGCTATGGGGACACAGATTAATGTTAGTCGCCTGTTGATGCCGCTTGCGTTTGCCAGTAGTATGGGAGGTATGATGACGCTTATCGGTACACCGCCGAACCTTGTAATTCAAGAAGCATTGACCTCTGCAGGATATACACCTCTTACATTTTTTTCGTTTACTCCTGTAGGATTGGTTTGTGTGGCTGTCGGATTGATAATCTTAATTCCATTGAGTAAAATTTTCCTGACTAAGAAAGGTGACAAGGACCGTAAGGGTAAAAAGAACAAATCGCTGAAAGAACTGGCGGGAGAGTACCAACTATTTCAGAATTTGTGTCGGGTGCAGGTCGAAAGTAAATCGCCTTTAACTGGAAAGACCATACAGGAATTAAGTATTCCACAACGCTATAATGTAGGTATAATGGAAGTTCGGCGTCAGTCATCCTCTTCTCGTCGTCACTTTTTTAAGACGATGAGCCAGGAAATGGCTGCTGCTGATACAGTTATTCAAGAGAATGATATTCTGTATGTATTGGGTGATTTTACGAATGTAGAACATTTTGCCGAAGAAAATACATTAAAGTTGTTGGATACCCATGCAGCGGAAGGTACGGTAGAAGCAAAAAGCGAAGAACTGGAATTTACAGAAATCGGTATTGCTGAAATTGTATTGATGCCTGCCTCCAATCTGGTAAATAAGCTGGTAAAAGATTCAGGTTTCAGGGAAAAATATGGTGTGAATATCTTGGGTATCCAACGCAAGCGCCAGTATATTCTGAAGAATCTAAAAGATGAAAAGATGCATTCGGGAGATGTGCTGTTGGTGCAGGGAACATGGGAGAATATAGCGCGTTTGAGTGAAGATCCCTCCGATTGGGTAGTACTTGGACAACCGCTTGCTGAGGCTGCTAAAGTAACATTGAATCATAAAGCACCTGTTGCTGCCATAATCATGTTGGGAATGGTGGTAATGATGATGTTCGACTTCATCCCTATTGCTCCGGTAACGGCAGTAATGATTGCAGGTCTGCTGATGGTGCTCACCGGCTGCTTCCGGAATGTAGAAGCAGCATATAAAACCATTAATTGGGAAAGTATCGTATTGATTGCCGCAATGATGCCCATGTCACTGGCATTGGAAAAGACCGGAGCATCCAATTTGGTATCTCAATCATTAGTCAACGGATTAGGTAGTTACGGACCTTATATATTGTTGGCGGGTATCTATTTCACCACTTCGCTGATGACTATGTTTATTAGTAATACGGCTACGGCGGTACTTTTGGCTCCGATTGCCCTCCAGGCCGCCATACAGTTGGATTTGAGTCCATATCCATTCCTGTTTGCCGTAACCGTGGCAGCCAGCATGTGTTTTGCTTCTCCGTTTTCTACTCCGCCCAACGCGTTGGTGATGCCTGCGGGACGTTATACATTCATGGATTATGTTAAAGTTGGTTTGCCTTTACAGATAATTATGGGAATTGTGATGATCTTTGTGCTTCCGTTATTGTTCCCGTTTTAAGAATAACTTAAAAGTATAAGATTGATGAAAGTAGTAAAGAGTTTGATGTTTATCCTGTTTGTCCTTTGTGGTTTATCGGGCAAAGCGCAGGAAGTAGCTGCCGATAGCACCGGTTACATTGTAAGAGTAGGGGAGATGGCTCCCAACTTTACCATTACCCTGACTGACGGTAAGAAAGTTACCCTTTCCGAACTCCGTGGAAAAGTGGTGATGTTACAATTCACTGCCAGTTGGTGTGGTGTATGCCGCAAAGAAATGCCTTTTATAGAAAAGGATATCTGGTTGAAGCACAAAGATAATTCTGCATTTGCCCTTATCGGCATAGACCGTGATGAACCGTTGGACAAAGTGATTGCATTCGGTAAGTCGACTGGCATTACTTATCCCTTGGGCTTAGATCCAGGTGCAGATATTTTTGCCAAATATGCGCTTCGCAATGCCGGAATTACCCGCAATGTACTGATTGATAAAGACGGACGCATCGTAATGTTGACCCGCCTGTACAATGAGAAGGAATTTGCTGCATTAACGAAGAAGATTGACGAAATGCTGTTAAAGAAATAATAACCAGAAAGTCCGGGTTGACCTTATTTTAAGGTCAACTTGGCTAAATAATTGTAGTGCTTTCCTTCTTTTATCAACTCCGCTTGGAAACCATTTTCGGCTGCATAAAGACTGAGTGTCTGGAAATCAATGTAAAGCCAGTCGAATGACTCTCCCAAGATATCCTTATATTGCATCTGGAAGTCTACTTCTCCATAATAGTCACCTGCCAGGTCGATCACAAAACTTCCGTCTTCTTCCTCAAACAGATAGCGCAGATCACTGGAATCCATAAAGATACAGCCACCGGGTTGTAGCAATTGCTTCATCCTTTTGAAGAAGGCAGGCAGATTTTCCAGTTTGCCGATGATTCCCGAACCGTTCATCAACATTAATATCGTGTCGTATGTCTCACGGAAATGCTCATCGAACAGATTGAGCAATGTGGCATGCCGTACGCCGCGTTGTTGCATAACTTCTACTGAAAGCGGCGAAATATCAATGGCATGTACCTCTTTGCCTGCTTCCTGCAAGGCAAGACTGTGACAACCGCTTCCGGCTCCCACATCCAGAATCTTTCCCGTAGCCAGTTGCAGGGCGGTACGTTCCAGAAGAGGCATCTGCTTTTCCGTACGAAAAAGTTCCTTTACCGGAATTTCATCCTCATCGAACTGTGAGGAGAAAACCCGTAGCCGTTCGGCCTTGTGTCGTTTATAATAATCGGCAATAGCAGTACCCATCGGGTCCTTGTCAGCAGAAAGCAGCGTAGTGTTCATTCTATTCAATCTCTAAAAGTTGTCCGCAAAGATACGAAAAATGCAGTCTATTGGTAGAAAAAAACTATCTTTGTGTCGGCTTATAAATATATATAGTAATAGAAACCGAATATGAGTATAGAAGATGCGATAATGGGAGGTATCGTCTTTAAAGGAAAAAAAGACAAGCCCAAGGAAGATGGAAAGGTAAAGACTAAAGCCAAGAAGAAATCGTATATTACCGGGAAACATGGTTCCGGTGCTGCCAAGATGAAGGCGGATATACGGAAGAAAAGGGCGAATCGTCATAAATAGAAAGTGATAAGGTGATAAAGTGATAAGATGATAGGGGAATGTATGCTCATCACTTTATCACCCTATCACCCTATCACCTTATCACTCTATCATTTTATACTCTATTTTGCTGGAAGTACTTCTATCCAGTAATCGTCCGGATCATGGATGAAGTATAATCCCATAGCTGTATTTTCAAAGCATACCCAACCCATTTCTTTATGGTATTGGTGAATAGCCTCATAATCACCGGCAACACGGAAGCATAAATGGCTTTCGTTCTCTCCAAGTTCATAAGCTTGAGGATGATCTTTCAGACAAGTCAGTTCCAGAAGGAAACCTGTGCTGTTGTCTGTCAGGTAAACCAGCGTGAAAGAGCCGTTCAAGGCTTCTTTACGGTGATGTTCTTTCAATCCCAATGCTTTTTCATAGAAAGCAATACTACGTTCCAGATCGGTGACGTTGATATTAAAATGATCGAATTTAGCTTTTATTTCCACGTAATTAAGTAATTAGTTATTATTTTACGAATGCCTTTAGAATTTCGCCTACATACATGCGTGGCTGACCTTCCATAGGAGCCTGTGAAGGCATCTTCTTACATTCCAGAACAACTGAAGGTTCTGTCTGGTTTGCCGGATAGAAGCGAACGGTGTAAGTTTCAGCAGCTTCCATCTGTTCGTAAGGTTGATCAGGTGAAAGGAAACTGAAGATAACAGGCTTACCTGAGGATTTTCCCAATGAACCACCTGCATTAGCTGTCATCATGGTCATATTGAAAGCATCTGTACCAATTACAAGTACTAATTTGCCTGCACCCATTTGGATAGCATTTGTCGGCAGTTGATCCGGAGCTACTTCTTTATAGCCGGGCATTGTACCAGAAGCAACAGGAGTGGCCGGAGTAAGCGGAGTAGCAGGTACAACGGTTGCTTTGGCTGTTTCAGCCGGGGTTTTCACTTCCACTTCAGCTTTAGGAGTAATCACTATCGGACCTGAGCTAACAGCACTCTTTTCCTCTTTCTTAGCTTCCGGTTGTTCTGTTTCGGCTGCTTTCTTGGCAGTACTTGCACTAAGGGCTTCTGCTGCTCCAAGAGCGAGGTCATCTACAAAGTTGACTGTTTTTCTGCGCCATTTGGCAAGTCCGCGCACCAATTTGGTTTGAGCCTTATTCAGTGCATATTTGTCTACGATCCATTCCTCTGCTGTATACTTCTCTTTTCCTTCACGGTAATTGAAACGAATCTTTTCAACTTCCATTGTACACTTCTCGGGTGCACAAACCACGGACAGTTGGTAGAGTATCTTTGTACGGTCCAGTGAGAGTGCACTTGAGCTGAATACAATCCATTCTTCTCCCGTACCTACTATTTGCCCTTCTTCCGGGTTCGTATAGACTACGCGGCTGTTATTCTCATTCTTTTTCAGCCGTGCTTCCATCCATTTCTGCATGCGGTTGAAGATCTCTTCCTGAGACATGCCGGGAATACTGAATTCTTTGGTAAATACAACTTTTCCATCTACTTCGGGTACTGCGCCCGCCAGGTACTTGCTGTCGTCATCGTCTTTGTCCTTGTCTTTTTGAGCATGTACTGCAACAGGCAGGCAAATACATAAGAGTACAAAAAGGAGGTGTGTCAAATTTTTCATAATGCGTATGTTTTATTGATTAATATCAAAACTTTCACCCCGGTGGGTTATGGACAAGAAACGGCAACCTTTGCTTTCGGCAAACTCCCGGAAAGCATTTCCGCCTTTGTATTCCTCGCTGAAGTGCATAGGTACAAAGATAGTAGTTTTTATCCGTTCCACGAATTGTTCCGCACCTCTCATATAATCTTTTCCGATGCGGTTGTCCACTGGAAACATGGCTACATCTACCGATGGGGCGGTTTGCTGAAGGCATTTCACTTCGGCAAGGAAGTCACCTTCCGCTTTCCGGATTTCCTGCGGAGTGGATTCTTCGCTCCAATGCCAGTTATTCAAGTCTCCGGCATGGAAGAGCCGGACACCTTGCAGGTCAATGAGAAAAGAGATACCTACATCCGTGGAACCGAATGCTTCGATACGGATATTCGGGTCTTCGTACACATCCCCTTTATTAATATAGGTGGCATCCTCGCGCGTGGCACGACGATGTTTCAGGATGTCCTTGGAGAAGATATAGTGAATATCCGGGCGTTCGGCTTTCCATAAAAGGACTTCGCGATTAAAGTGGTCGGGGTGAAAATGGGAAGAGAGCACATATAGTTCTCCGGGTCTTCCCAATAGATAGTCATGAACGATACCTTTATTATATTCCGTTTCAGAGGAATCTTTGTAGTAATCGATAATGACCGTCACTCCGTCCGCTTCAATCGCGAAGCCGCTATGGTAAATGTAATCAAGTTTCATGCACGGGTTAATTTATAGCGCAATATTACGAAAAACGCTACACAAACCTTTGGTTTTTGCTGTTATTTTTATCTAAAAGACTTACATCGGCACTTCCATCAGCAGAATGTGCGAGTCTTTCAGGGTTTCCAGCTCAAAGCTGTGGGTATCGTATACGCCCATGCCGTCACGGCGTGAAAGTACGGTATCATCCACCTTTACCTCACCTTCAATCACGAAGATATACACACCTGCGTGGGATTGGTGCATGTGATAGCCGATCTTCTTTCCCGCCTCTATTTCTCCGATGGAGAACCATGTCTGTTGCAACATCTTGGCAGGGGCATCGCCATCCGGCGAAACGATCAGTGCCAGTTCATTCTTCCGCAAGAACGGACGGATGTCGTAATCCTGATAGGCGGGTGGTGTATTCAGCTTCTCCGGCATTACCCAGATTTGCAGGAATTCTACCGGTTCGGTATCGCTGCCGTTCATTTCACTGTGATAAATACCGGTACCGGCACTCATGGTTTGTATGTCTCCTATGGTGATGGTGCGACTGTTTTTATTACTGTCACCATGTTTCAGCTTTCCTTTCAGGGGGATGGAGATAATTTCCATGTTTTTATGTGGGTGGATACCGAAGCCTTTACCTGCTTCTACACGGTCGTCGTTCAATACGCGCAATGCACCGAAATTCATGCGGCGGGGATTGTAATATGTATCGAAACTGAATGTATGGTGGCTGTCGAGCCAATCATATAGAGCACGTCCACGGCTTTCCGCTTTGTCTATTACTTTTTTCATAATTTATTCCTTTCTTTAAATGTTTGATATACATAAATAACAAACTGACTATGAAAATGTTTATAGTCGAATGTTAGCATTTATTTATTGAATATCTTTATTGCTAATTCTGAATTTTTACTTCATTCTCCGATACCTTTCCACTTTTGAAGTCTTTGATGTTCTGCAGGGTGGTGGTGGCAATGTTCTCCAGTGCTTCGCGGGTGAAGAAAGCTTGGTGCGAAGTTACAATCACGTTGTTGAAAGAGAGCAGGCGTGCCAGTACATCATCATCAATGATGCGGTCGGATTGATCTTCATAGAAATATTCGCTTTCTTCTTCGTATACATCCAGTCCGGCGGAACCGATTTTCTTGTTCTTCAGTCCTTCTATCAATGCATTGGTATGTATCAGTTGGCCGCGTCCGGTATTGATAATCATTACACCGTCTTTCATCTTACTGATGGAGTAGTCGTTAATGAGGTATTTAGTTTGTTCCGTAAGCGGACAGTGCAGCGAAATGATATCTGAACTATGGTAGAGCTCATCGAGTGTGGTATATACCACCTGGTGTTCGCGGGCAAAGTTATAGTCAGGATATAGGTCATATGCCAGTATGTTCATACCGAAACCTCGCAAAATCATAATCAGTTTCTTGGCAATCTTTCCGGTACCGATAATGCCGGCTGTCTTTCCATACATGTCAAAGCCGAGCAATCCGTGGAGAGAGAAATTACCGTCACGGGTACGCCAGGTAGCACGGGGTATTTTCCGGTTCAGCGATAGCATAAGGGCAACGGTATATTCTGCTACGGCATACGGAGAGTAGGCAGGTACGCGTACTACTGTTATGCCACATTCTGCGGCAGCTTTCAGGTCTACATTATTATATCCGGCACAACGCAGTGCCAGTAGTTTAACACCATTATCAGCCATCATGCGGAGCACTTCCGCGTCTGCGGTGTCGTTTACAAATATGCAGACAGCGTCTACACCTTGTGTCAGTATCACGTTGTGTTTGTTCAGATGACCTTTATAATAACGAAGTTCAAAACCATACTCTTTGTTCTTGTCATTGAATGAAGCTTCGTCATAGGGCTTACTGCCGAAAAAAGCAATTGTATATGCCATAGTTTATGGAGTTTTTAGAATGTTCTTGATTACTTAAAAATAACATGTGTACGGCTGATAAAGTTCAAAAAGAAAGATGCTTTACGGATCTTATCCGTTGAATAGCCTTTTCTAACGTCGGAATATGACTTATACCTGTTGGCGGAATTAATTCATTCCGCTAACGGGTAACTTATATTCCCTTTGAGTATAACTCATCTATAGTGTCTTTGGGAGACAGTATATCATCAATGCCAATGATTCCTATCATCAATGCCATTGATTCCTATCATCATTGGCATTGATGATATACCCGGTTACTGACTCATCTCTATTATCTTCCGGACTGAAGGTAGATGCATCCTAAAGAAAGGAGAATTATCCCTGAATATACCCGTGAGTAGAGCAGACAAGTGGTTAAGCGTACGCTCAGTCCATCCGATTTGTCAATGGGTGAATACAGATGAAACGGCAGAATGATTATTATTATTTTTAGGTTCGTTTCATTAGAAACAGTTTTTGTTTTCAATTAATTGTAGAAGTAATCTGATATTTTTGCACAAAATACTTTCTGATGTGCAATATTGTTGTAACTTTGCGCCCGATAACAATTAAAAAAGATTTAGATGAGAAAATTTTCGTTGATTAGCTTTATGATGCTAATCGTTTCAACTTCAACTTTTGCAGGAGGTCTTCTTACGAATACAAATCAGCATGCAGCTTTTCTTCGTATGCTATCTCGCGGTGCTACCACTGAAATAGACGGTGCGTTGTCCAACCCCGCAGGTTTAGCCTTTTTGCCGAATGACGGTTTTCATATGTCTTTGAGTATTCAGAGTGCTTTCCAAACAAGGAATATCGATGCTTCGTGCGAAGGTCTGGGGCTGAATAAGTATTATGAGGGTAAGGCATCTGCGCCTGTCATCCCCAGTTTGTTTGCTGCTTATAAGATGGGTGACTGGACGATCTCCGGCTTTTTCGGTATTACCGGTGGCGGAGGAAAGGCTTCGTTTGACGACGGTCTTCCTATGTTCGATGCTATGGTGATAGGCGGATTGGGAGCCCAAAAAATTCCAAGCAATGCCTATTCGCTGAAAAGCTACATGGATGGCAAGCAGTACATCTATTCTGTGCAGTTGGGTTTGACTTATAAGATAACGGAATGGCTTTCTGCTTTTGCGGGTGGTCGGATGAACTACTTTACCGGTGGTTACCAAGGTGCATTGAAAGCCAGTGCTGCCGTAGATTTGCCTTCTCCTGCCGGAGGAACGATACCTGTTGGTACGGAGCTTATCGGCATAGACTTGGATTGTGACCAGACCGGATGGGGATTTACTCCGGTTATCGGCTTGGATGCCAAGTGGGGCAAGCTGAACATTGGTGCAAAGTATGAGTTCATGACTAACCTGAACATTGAAAATTCCACTAAAGCGAACTCGCTTCGCATGATTGGTGCCGCTGAAACTGAATTGGCGGATTACAAGCATGGTGTGAATACTCCGAATGATATCCCTTCCATGCTTTCTATAGCTGCTTCATATGAGTTTCTTCCGGTATTGCGTGCATCTGTAGAATACCACTTCTTTGATGATAAAAGTGCAGGAATGGCTGGTGGCAAGCAGGAGTTTCTGACAAAAGGAACAAACGAATATCTGGCCGGTATTGAGTGGGATGTAACCAAACATCTGACTTTGAGTTGTGGAGGTCAGATCACAGACTATGGATTGTCTGACAATTACCAGAGCGACACCAGTTTCTCTTGTGATTCTTATACTCTGGGTTTTGGTGCCAAGTTGAATTTAACTGAAAGAGCTGCCCTGAACGTTGGGTACATGTGGACTACTTATGATGATTATACTAAAAAATCTCAGAACTATAATAATACCGGATTGAGTGGTACAAATATCTACAGCCGTACAAACAAGGTGTTTGGCGCTAGTATCAACTACAGATTCTGATTTCATAATTACTTTATATATAGCAGAAGCCGTCTCGAAACATTGTTTTGAGGCGGCTTCCTTGATTTATGTATCTGATTTAGAAAGAATATTGTACCAACAAATTCATCCGGTTGGCATGGTGCGTTGAATTATTGAAATCTGTACGCCAGCCGCGAAGGTATTCAGCACCTACTTGCATATTCGGAGTAACATTCCAGAATACATTGGTTACGAGATATTGTCCGTAACGGTAACTACTGGGTTGATCGTTGGGATAACCGTTCTCCGAATACAATCTGGACATACTGTAAGTAGTGGACACAAACACTTTCGGGCAGATGTTATACTGTGCCCCGGCAAACCAGCCCAGCATAGGCAATGCCTGCATCTTTCCTTCTTTTTCGGGATTGGGAACGATGTCTACATTCAGATTGCTTATGTCATTCAGATACTGTCCGATACCTTTTCCATAAGTAGCCTGCCCGAAGATTTCCCATTTCTTACTGAGATTGAATGAGGTAGATGCCTGTATACCCCATCCGGTAACGTCGGATGCATGATCGCTGAGCGTACTGGTGTATGTCATGCTGCGAACGAGGCCACCTACACGAAGATGACTGTTGGCTCCCCAACCATATTGGGCGTAAGCGGTGAAGTCCGGCATACGTTGTTGGGCTACGCTGAGTTGATCGTTTGTAGTACCATCTACACTGGGCACCTCTATGGATGCATGGAAACGCCAGTTCTTCAGGCCTTTGTAAGTGTAAGCCAGTTGAGTGGCGCGATAGAAAGTAGCACCGTTAGGGCCTTGGAAGTCAATAGTGGAAGGTAATGCAGCCAAATCCATGAAACCACCGTAGGTATAACCTACTGTCACATTGCGGAACGACATATATGCGTTTCGCAGCTGGAATACTTTGTCCCCACCACGGAAGTTACCGGCAGTGTACACTACGAAATCACCCAGCAGCTTAGTATGTCCTACCAGTTTCAGGAAGATGGTGGAAGTGCTTGCATCCATCTGGAACTGGTTCTTTACTTTACTGGCATTCGGAATGTAGGCCGGGATGAAATCCATATTATCTACAATGCCGCCAAAGTCATACTCGGCAGTGGCACGCACATATCCTCCGATACCAAGGGCGAATTTTCCTTTTTTATCCATCAACAGGAAGCGGGGTGCCTGTGGATCGTGGATGTACCTGAACTGTGATTCGTTCATGATACGGATGATCTCGTCGCCTGCTTTGTCGATGGTAACCATGACGATGCCATTAGATGCTTCGTCGTCAATAATCACTTTTTCTTGTGCTTTAGCCACAGACGGAACAAGGCCGATGGTGCACAACAGAAACATTACTTTAAAGATTGTCTTCATTATTAAGTTAGGTTTTGGTGAATGCCCATTGAACAACCTAAATGAAAAAAGGTTGAGTAGAAGAATGACGGATATGTTATTTTTTGATTGATTTGTAGCGGAGGTTCTCCGTTTCTTTACCGAAATAGGCTTTTTGCAATTCATGGGCATCATACGTCTCGGCTGTATTGTAAAGTTCTGGTATATTATAAGACTTGAACGTATTCAGATAAACTTCCGGATTTTCTTGTGGAAGAAGAAACGCTTTACTTACGCTTCCATCTTGGGATACATGGGCAAAGTAAGGACGCCCATATACCCGGTCGTCTCGTTTGGAGGCGAAAGCTATCCATTGGGAATTACTGCTCCAGGAATGATAGGAATCAGAGTACCGTCCGTTTGTTTCTTCCATTTTATCAATCTTTCCGGTAGAAAGCTCCAGCATCCAAAGGTCTGTTTCCGGATGCCAGATGGGGAAAGTACCATAATCGGATACGGAGAACAGCAGGTATTTGCCGTCCGGTGAGCATTTGGGAAAACTTACGGATTTCCCTTCGGATGAAGCTCGGAAGACTTCGTGAATACTATCACCCAATTGTCCGGTTTGAGGATTAAAGGAGATGGAGTAGAGGTCATAGCGCATATGACGGGTACTGTCCGGCTGAGGGATATAGGGTGCCCGGCAGAAATAGATAGTATGGTTATTAGCAGAGAAACAAGGGAAGGTTTCCTGATATTCCGTTCCGCTGATACCGGGGTTATCGGTAACCGTTCCCTGTTCAAAATCTATCAGGATAAGATCACTACATTTATCGAAAACTTCCAGACGTTCGGTGCGATAGCTGTGCAGAATAGGGATAATTTCGGCTGTGGTGAATATGCCGAAACGCCCGTCCTGGGAAATCTCTCCATAGACAGCACCGGCTGTATGATCTGTTTTAGTATTGATTTTCCGTAATTGCCCGTCACGACTATAAATTGTACCTCCCTTACTGCCACGCATATGCATAAATGTAGTGGGATTGGCTGCACGGTTGGATGTATGGCAATTGATACAGCTATGATCTGTAATATTGTTATCGGCCAGAAGGCGGGTATCGAAATTCTCAAGGTTACGTTCGCAAACTTGCAGCATGTTCCATATCTCATAAGCCGGCTCTATCAGGCGGTAGCTGAGATATCGGTCTATGCTGTCGGGTGAGATGTACCAGTAGAAATCTTTGTAATGTATCTTTTGTTGCGAGATATGGGCATAGACAGACACAGACAGTGTATCCCCTTTTTCATCCGCAAGCATCTTTTTCCATTTCTTTATGGGGAACTGGAGCCTGTAGGACTGGCTGTCGAATTGATACTCTTTCTTTCCCTGGATAATAACGGAGAGGTTTGCCGCACCTTCCAGTTGGAAGTTCAGCGGAGCGATGTTGCAGGGTACGGTGATATCTGTATAGTCAGGAAACAGGAGCGGCTGTTCGGGACAGTCGGTGTAAGCCTGAAGTAAACGTTTTCCACAGGAGAAAAGCGTCAGGGTTGCAATGAACAGGATGATAGCTCTTTTCATGGTTTCAGTTGTGCATAATAGTAATAGAACCAATATGTTTTTCCGAATAACTTTTCCAAAGCCCGCCCGTCTCCTTTGGCATCTTCGTATATGGAGAGGTATTGCAGACAGTCTTTGTAAACTTTAGCAGAGATGCGATAATGCTTCAGTTGCTCCTGCGGGTTTTCTTTCTCATTCATACATGCTATCAATGCTTCCTGATAGAGACGGGATGGAAGCGAACCGAATGTCGGATAATAGTAACGGTCATAATCCTTCTTGAAAAGCTGCAGATCTTTATTCAATAGGTGGAAGCATAAGAGGTAGTCGGCAGCCATCTTGTTTTGAGGATTACTTTCGATTAAATTAACCAGTGAAGTACGCCATTGGTTGGCGGAGAACAACGTATCTTGTTGTGGAAGCATCCGACGTTTATGGGTCCAGTAAGGGATGGAATCACATTGACCGGATTTAATAAGTTCCAATCGCTCTTTTGCCCAGCTCCGGTGCAAGGAAGTATGGGACAACATGCGTAGATACTTTTGGGCAACTGAATAATCTTCGTTGATAATGGCAATTTCCGCCAGTTTCCGTACCATGCGCGAAGAACGCTGATGCGGGGTAAATGTCATAGCAAGCATGGCAGAGTGCTGGGCTTGTGCCATGTCACCGCATTCCATGAGGGCATCGGGACTTGCCATGGCGTATATATAGCCTGTTGATTCGTTGATTTGTAGTAGAAGCCCATGGAAAGCTGGCTGATAATGTAGCATTAATTCATCGCAGAGCTTGTCTTGGCGGGCATAAGCGAGATTTGTATAGTAGGTACTGAGATAGGTTGGGTAGGAGTTATCCTTGTTGAGCCGGATTACCTTATCCCAGTGTCCGAAGTAGGCTTCGGATGAAAAGGCGAGTGTTTTTTCTTCGGAGGCGTTGTGTGCCTTGGTTATGGTAATTGTACCCAGGGTAAGGATTGTAAATAGTGCAATCCATTGCTTACACTGCCGGGAAATAAAAACCGGCAGGAGGGAGAGTAGCAGAAAAACTTCTGTCAGGAGGAATACAAAAGGCTGACGCAGCATGTATCCGCTTATCAATGGATAGAAGTATGATTGGCGGGGAGTTAAAAAATAGAAATAACTACCTCCGATAGGTATGAGGAGGGAGATGAGTAGCAGAAAGAAGGATAACTTGTAATTGTTGAAGTGCTTGCACTCATAAATTGTGGCTAAAATGACATATGCAAAGAAGTGTGCCCCTACGGCGCAATAGAGGATGGTAAGCATAACTACGTGGAGTATTCCCCTCGTATGTGTTGATGTGCTCAATGTTGACAGTGAGAATGCCCAGACGCTGCACATTAGTCCAAGTGACATGGAAAGGGGATATTCTAAATGGCAGGATAACGCCCATTCGGCAACTATGGGCAGTAATGCCCAGAGGGATACATGGCTGGTGATGCCGGTCTTACGTAATGCTATCCGGAGTCCCAGCCAGGTGAACACAAAAGTGAGGGTTAATATACTGCTTCCACCACCTGTCCACAGGAAAAACTGAGTAAGATAATCGCCACAGATTTCGGTCAGGAATGCCGGTTTCTGTAAGTACGTTTGTAGAAAGTCCGGTTGGAGTACGCATAGTGTTATCTGTTCTTTATAATGCAGATGATATGGATAGAAGTAAAAGAAGAATATCCAGCAGGCTATAAAGAATAGGTAGACAAAGATACTGTTTATTTGTTTTCTCATGGTTCGGGTTTCCATTTTTCTATTCCAAGTCTTTTTAAATCATTGGCTTGCTGTTCATTGAACATGTGCTCAAGCGTCATGAATAAGTATCCTCCTAACGGATTCAGATTCTGTTTAATGAAACAGAACGTAGAGTCACCAAAACTTTCGTAGATGCTATCCCTTTGTTTCTTCAGGATTGCTGTAATGGTACTGTCTTTCTTATTTTTATTGATTTTCTGCGATAGTAAGGCTGCTTTTTCACCGGCAGATTCCATTTGTTCTTTCCAGTGTTGCAGTTGGTTATTGAGTGGAGTGCCGATACCGGAACTATTCATACCCATGTTGGCATGCAGCGTTCCTTCTTCTGCCACAACGAGCAGACGTTGTATAGGTGCATTTGCCCGCCTGCTGATAACAATATCGTAAATAGCGGAATCTGCCGGAATGGAAAAGGAGAAAGTTCCGTTTACAATATAGGCAGAATCTACTGTTTCCGGAGTGGGATGGGGGCGTGGAACCAAATATATGATTTGCCCGTTGTATTCCGAAGATACCACTCCTTCGATATTCATCAGTTTCTTTGCTATCGGCTGACAACTGCTGATGCAAAATAGTAAGATAAGATAAAAGAAATGTTTATTCATATCGGCTTGTCTTTTCTGTTATCTTTAGAAAAAGGAGGCTGCTCCATTTATATATTTTTTCACTCATGAATGAAGATCGCAAAATCATCCGGTGGGTGGAACAACCTCCTGTATCCGTGTTAAGTTAGAGTATTATAAGTTTGCTTTGGCCCATGCTGTAATCAGTTTGTTTTCATTGGAGTTCCAAGCTTCCTTATAAAGGTCGCGTACCACATCGAGCCACTTAATGCTGCGGGTCTCTTTAGAATCACTTGTTCCTACATCAACGGCGCCGCCGTATGCTTTATAATCTTCACGCAGGGTACCACAAATACGAGCATAGGTCCCGGTATATGTGTTCAGGTCATTGTTGGTTACCTTAACATCGTAGTTGAGTTGATCGTCCGTGCAACTGTAATTTCCCGGATGGGCAGGATTTTCGGTAGCCCACTTGGAACGGTCTGCTGCATACACGGTGACTCCGTCCTTGAAGAGATAAGGATAATATCCTGAGTTGTCCATGTCTTCATATACAATGCCGCATACTGGGAACTGAGCTCCCGATTGCAATTGTATATGCTTCAATACAGCTGCCATCGCATCCGTATCGGTGTCACCTTTTGCTTTCCATACGGCAGTTGCAATCCAGGTTGCAAGTTTTTCGGCTGTAGGATTGAGCATGTATACCTTGCCTTTTTTCTGAACGCCGGTTTGCACGTCCTTGCCGGTTGAATATTCGTAAAGCCTAACCGGGTATCCTTCATAATTAGGATAGGTGGTCGTTTCCTCTATCAGTGTTCCCGCCATGTATTGACCGGTGCTGATTATCTTGTCGCAACTGGTGACGAGTGTTTTGTAACCATCCGAATTGTTTATGAAGTCATGTAATTGGGCGTCTTTGTCTTCCTGCATTACGGCATTCCAGAGTGCATTGCGTAGTGTTCCCTGGTTATCATCACCATCGTAATCCCAGAACATCATACCTTTCATGCCTAATCCTAAAAGCCATGTACCTTTTGCGGCAATGCTTCGGGGATTGTCATAACCACAATAGAATACTCCGTTCTTGGTAACGTACGGAACGCTGCCCTCTTCATCCCAATTATCAATGACATAGCCTTCGCCTGCGCTTAAGTCGACAATGTCTCTGTAATTGATAGAACCACCGGAGTTGAAATGTGCTCTTCCATAGAATGGAATACCCAGGACTAATTTATTGGCAGGTACACCGGCACTCAGATATTCGTTGACTGAACGCTGGCAATCCCAAGTAGCACTTGGTTTGTTCAATGGTGATTGATGGCCGGGGGCACCTACTAAGTCGTACGTCATAATGTTGACGAAGTCCACATAGGGGTCTACAGCTTTCACATCGATATACTTCCATCCTGCTCCTTGCGGTTGCTTGTTCTTGCAATACCCGGCGTAGGTCAGTAAAGTGGAACTTGATAGTGTTTCGCGCAGATCTTTCATTAACAGAGTGAAATTCTCTACGTCAACCAACGGGTCGTAGGCGTTACTGCCGAAAGTCATGCCGGGAAATTCCCAGTCGATATCAATGCCGTCTATGCCTTCCTGCTGAACGAACTTTTTGCAATCTTGTGCGAATTGTTTACGCATCTCGGGACTTTTTGCCAGGGCGGAGAAACCACCGTCTTGGGAATTACCGGTATTAGAGACACTATTTGTAAAAGAGAGTAATATCTTTAAATTGCTATTTCTTTCTTTTAACTTCTTCACTTGATTGAAACGTTCCTTGTCACCTTGCAAGTCAAACTTTTGATAGACATTGTTCTTAACATAAAGTTCGGCGAAAGCATAATTGATATGCGTCATGTAAGTGGGGTCGGGAAGCATTTTGCCATAGTAGGTCACATAACCTAATGCGACGCGTCCGTTAACTCTCTCTGCCATGTTGTTCACTTCCGGAGGCCCGAAACTGGGTACACCGGTGATGTAGTCGTCATCGTGACAGGAACTCAGTCCTAATATAATAGCTATTACAATAAATATAATCTTTTTCATAAGGCATTATTCTTTGGATTCATAATATACATACCAACCATAGTCGTCCCAGTCGCCCCCACCTGTGTATTTTTGTGGGTGATACAGAGTGATATATTCATCAGTCAATGTAAGTATCCAGAAAACATTGTCTTTTCCTTTGCTCTGGCCGAGGTCATCATAATTGCTGCCGATAACAGGAATATTGGTAGTCAGTCTGCCCTGAACCAAGTCTTCCGGTTGGTCACGGTCGAATCCGAAAGTTCCTTCATTCATCAGATTGCCGCTCTTGTCATAAGTCTTCACTTTGGTTCCCTGAATTTCGAATACTATCTTCTGATCTCCTGCCTGTGCAAGGTTTACTGATCCCCACCATGCAAAATTAGATTCCGGAGTATATCCTGAACTGGTATATTTCCATCCACCATGTGCTCCCATGTTGCAGACCGATCCCCATTTTACTTCGCGGAATCCCCATGCTTTGGTTGCATCGGCATCAGCTTTGTCTTTGGCTCCGGTAAATAGCCCCATCCATTCATCAAACACATTGGTGACTGTCACGGTAAAGATATCACTGGTTACAATTTTACCATTAGAAATAGCTTCATAATATATCTCATAAGTTCCGTTGGCACCATATATGATCGTATCATTATCGCTGCCGGTAATCTTTGTGCCGACTCCATAGTGCCAGATACCTCCCAATTCAGGACGGTTGTTTTTGAGTACTACATATTGATCTCCTTCTACAGCGTCATCTTGGTTGGGAATAGGCTGGGTGACGGATAATATGTTGTTCAGTTCTTCCTTGCTGATAGGGTCTCCGGCATTAGTAATGTATTTATCGCGTAAGGATTCATCTTCCATAGGGTCGCAGGCTGTGACTATAGCCATTGCTGCGAATAATAATAGTATTGCTTTTAATGTTTTCATATCATTGAGATTTTAAATGGCATTACATTTTTGTCCAATCACTGAATTGCGCATCAGGTCCCCAACCCGGATTTTGCTCGAGCACACCATTGGAACGGTCTATTTCTATTTGAGGTATAGGCCAGTAACCCTGGGTTTGCTGTAGACGTTTCTTATAATCATACTTGACCATAGGCGTAAGAGCGGCGGCATTGATAACCTCAAAGCCTGTCTGGCGGTTTAGCGCATTTCCTGCTTCTTCCAGACTTGGACCGGACCAGCGGAGCAGATCCCACCAACGGATGGATTCGAAAGCAAACTCCCAACGGCGTTCCTGTTTAAGTGCATCCAATGTGTATGAGATAGGGGCTAAGTGGGAACGTTGGCGTACTCTGTTCAAACCGGTTGCATCTCCTTTTAGTTCGGAATGCATCAGCAGTACATCGGCAAAGCGGATGTGGATAAGATCGGTAATATTCAGTAACTGCGGGGAAGTCTGGCTGGATATGCCCGGATGTAATGTTTTACCGAAAGCTTCAAGTACTCCGTTGCTATTATATGCATTGATATTGATGTATTTCTTGTTGAAATATCCGGTCTGCTCGTAATAGCGGTAAGAAACGGTATATGCGGGTTCCGAATCATCTAAACGGAAGTCTGCCAAAACATTTCCTTCATTGTTGGGGTCCATAGCCTTGTACGACCAAATAGAACCGGAAATACGCGGGTCTTCAGTGTATCCATCCAAGAATGTTTGTTGTTTAGACCACTCTTTCCAGTCCTGAACCATACTGGGAGATACCGGGCCTGCACCCCAACCAAAGTTGAATGGATAACTTTCCTCTTTCCAGTCGGCATCGTCACCGGAAGGGGAGTAGAACATTGCACATGTATTGGCAAACCATGTGTAGGTCCATGTGGAGGTCAGGTTGTGCTTGTTGGCAAAGAGTGTTTCGATAGAAGAATTGCCATCCCAAGCGAGTTTATGCTTCACTGCGTATGCGTATTGCTTCTTGGAACTGGTACTGTTAGTGGCAGAGTTTGTATAACCCCATAGATTGCGTTGATCGGAAATTAGGTTGTGTCCGGAATGATCTATGCAGTCTTCCAACCAACTGATAACTTGCTCTTTTGTGATTTCGCCTTCGGGAGTCAGAGGTAAAGTCTTCTTGTCATAACGTCCGGTATAGAATAGAAATACTCGCGCTGCAAGTGCTTCGGCTGCATACTTGGTAGCATGACCTGCCATGGCATTCCCGGCCGGATATATCTGGTTAGGCATCATTTCAATTGCATTCTTTATATCAGAAGCAATCAAGGCATATACTTCATCAACGGACGCCCGCGGGAGGTTTACAGCTTCAATCGTGGTACGAAGGGGAACGCCGCCGAATATCTTTACTAATTCATAGTAGGTCCATGCCCGGAGGAAATAAGCTTCGCCGAAGTGACGTAAACGTTCAGATTCACTTGACCAGCTTTTTACGTTATCGAGCGTGTTAATCGTATTGTTGGCACGATTTATGAGTTGATAACAACGGTCCCAGATACCAAGTCTACTGTTCAGGCTTCCTTGATAAAGCAAGAAGTTTGTGGCGCAATTGCCGGAATAAGAGAGGTTGCCGCCTAAGCAATCATCACTGGCCAATTGGGCTGTATAGTATTCTGAAGATGTTTCAGGATCTTCAAACAATAACTTGGCATAGATAGACGTCAACATTTGGTTGGCATCTTTCTCCGTTTCCGGAAAGTTCTCTGTTGTTTTATCTGTAAGTAACTCAGTGTCAAGGAAACTTTCACATGACGTGAGTATGAAAAGTGCAGATAGTATATATATTAGTTTTTTCATATTTTCATATTATTAGAATTTGACATTTAAACCAAGCATACATGTGCGGGCTTCCGGATAGTATCCTAAATCTATGCCCTGTACCCAACCAAAATCACTACCATAACCGATTTCGGGGTCCATACCTGAATATCCGGTAAAGGTGTATAAGTTCTGGACTGTAGCATAAAGTCTGAGCTGTTGCAGAGGGATTTTCTTGAAAATCTTCTTGATATCAACTCCGATCGTAATATTCTTGATTTTGAGATAATCTCCATTCTCTACATAAATATCGGAAACTTTAGACCAATTGCTTCCACCAGTGCTTGCCAGGCGTGGTAACTTGTTGGAAGTTCCTTCTCCGTGCCAACGTTCCAGGATGTCTGTGGTAAAGTTCTGCAATGGAGAACTGGCATAATCCCGGTAGCATTTAAGTATTTGCTGGCCGAAGGCTCCATAAGTAGTAACCGATAGGTCAATCATTTTCCAGCTGACATTGAAAGAGAATCCAAGTGTCATATCCGGGTGAGGATTACCAATTTCTGTACGGTCATTCGAGTCAATGATTCCATTCTTATCAATATCTGCCCAGATCACATCTCCCGGTTGTGTTTGAGCACCATTTTCTTTAGCACCTTTATATTCGTCTATTTGTTTTTGGTTCTGGAAAATACCGAGACTCTTGTAGCCATAAAAATATCCTAAAGGTTTTCCAATTTCTCCGCGTGCACACTCGTCGGATGCATTCCATAAATTGCCCGACGGTCCATGGAGGATACCATCTTCATTGGGAAGTTCGGTAATTCTGTTTTTATTGAATGCAGGAGCTAGATTGATACCATAATTCCAGTCCTTACCTATGTTATCGTTCCAGTGGAGACCGATTTCAAATCCGGTATTCCGAATAACTCCACCATTGATGGCAGCCGGACTTGAACCGAATGAATAGAGTACGGGTGGGGTAATAAGCCAGTCTTTGGTTAACCTTCTATACCAATCGAATTCGAGTGCCAGGCGACCATTGAAGAATCGTGCATCGAGACCTATGTTGAGCTGTTCCTGGGTTTCCCATGAAAGATCCGGATTAGTCAGCTTATATGCGTAGGAACCAATAGAAACCTGATCCATGGAGTCGCCGAATGAATAACCTCCATTACCGTTGTTGGCAGTGATACGTGAAATGTATTCAAAGGTGTTTACGGCGTTATTACCATTCTGTCCCCAAGATGCACGCAGTTTTAAGAAATCCAGCCAATTGAGTTCCGGCATGAAACTTTCGTTTGTAACGACCCAACCTGCCGAGAAAGACGGGAAATATCCCCATCGATGACCACGGGCAAAAATAGAAGAACCATCCGCACGCATAATGGCGGTTGCCATGTACTTTTCTTTATAGTTGTAGTTTATACGACCAAAGAAGGAAGCCATTTGCCCTGCTGCGCCGGGAGCTCCTGTTAAAGTTTTAATTTTATTTTTATCATCGTACTTTATGTTGCTCAGATATGCATGTTTAAAGTCTGAGAATTCAGAACCTTCTGCATTGGCACTCATGGAATCACCCATTCCGTATTTTTCAAGACTCTGCCCGATTACCGCGTCAAAATGATGGTCTTTAAGAGTGAAATTATAACTGGCTGTATTTTCCCAGGACCAGCGGTGGTTGAGTGACATGGACTGAGTTACCCTGTCTTCTTGTGTCGTCAGGCTTTGACTTAGCTGGCGATAACTGGGGATATATGAACGATAACTTGAAGCTGACAAGATGTATCCGAATTGTGACTTGATTCGTAAATTCTTGATTGGTTGCAGCTCTGCATAAAAACTGGATTGTAAGTAATGGCTTTTGCTTAAGGCATGACTTGTGTAGTAATCCATATAAGCTATTGGATTTGTGGTGTTTTCCCCATATCCTTCTTCTTGTGCATCATCATATAAGTAGTACTCTCCTTTGCTATTATAGGCATGCATCAATGGGGGAGTAGTTAACATATCACGTGTACCATTCCAGTAAATGCCAGTGGTGGCGAAAGAACCTGCAGTCTGCTGGTACTTGTAATTAAGAGTCTGCCCAATTTTGAGTACATCAAGGTTCCCTATCTTTTTGACAATATGATTAGAGTTGATACGTGCATTGTATCTGTCCATACTGGCAATGCGATCTGGGGCTCCCATAGTAGCTTCCTGATTGAAGTAAGTAAAACCAATAGAGAAGTTGGAACGTTCCGTACCTCCGGTGAAGTTCAATGAATGGCTTTGGATGGGAGCATCATTATTTAAGATCTCTTTTATCCAGTTGGTACCATTCCAGGTTCCTTCTTGGATAGCTTTATAATCAGCTGCCGGTAACCATTTCTCCCAGTTCAGAAGTGAAGTACCATCCATCATGTGCATTTCATCTTCTATCATCATATATTCCTTAGCATTCAGCAGGGTGGCGATTTTAGGAAGATTCTGAATACCATAATAACCATCGTAAGTAACCTCAAAGTTACCTGTTTTACCTTGCTTGGTAGTGATGAGAATAACGCCATTGGCGGCACGTGAACCATAGATCGCAGCAGATGCGGCATCTTTTAATACATCGATAGATTCAACGTCGGCAGGGCTTAGACCATCTATACTGCCGTTGACCACTCCATCTACTACATATAAAGGAGAAAAATTACCATTGGTTCCGAGACCACGGATATTGACTTTAAATCCCTGTCCGAGGAAGCCGCCGTTTGATGTGATATTTATACCAGGTGCCTGGCTTTGCAGACCGCCCAGAACATCTGTTGTATTTAGCTTTGCGATATCAGTACCTTTCACTTGTACGGTAGCTCCGGTTACCAGTTTCTTTTTCTGAACTCCATAGCCAACTACTACTACCTCTTCCAGTAATTCGGAATCTTCTGTCAGCGTGATTTCCATCTTGGGGGTTGCTTTTACTTCCAGTGTCTTATATCCGACGAAAGAGATAACCAAAGTAGCACCTCTTTTCACGGTAAGAGAGAATTTACCATCTATATTGGTAATAATACCATTGTTTGTTCCTTTTTCCAGAACACTTGCTCCGATAACAGGTTCGCCTGTCTGATCTGTTACCGTGCCATTGACGACTTGCGATTGTAGCTGTTCTGCAACTTCAGATAAACCTTCTGAATTAGTACCGATTGCCAGGGCGGTATTGCTTCCTATTAGTAAAGCTACAATGGCAATAGTGGTGAGGAATTTGCAATGTAGTGTTCCTCGTTCGCGATTTTCATTCATGATTTGATGATTTTTGTTTAAAGCTAAATTGGAATATTAAATAAACTAGATAGAAAATGAGATGGACAATAGAATGTCTGGGTGCATTGTTTCCTTTTTCATAAGCATTTGTTTTTCTTAGGTTGATATTATAAATTAAGGAGTTGCAGCATTCTGAATCAGAAGTTATTTTATGTCTTGTCTGATCTTGCTACTCCAAATATAATTCGTATTTTCGTTACTTAAAATAAATGGTGGACTATATTAATAACTGTTATATGTCGTTTTATTTGCTTAAGAAACTTGCGTGAATAAAATATTGATTTAGATGCAACTTGCTTGCATATTTGAAAAATGTGTTATTTTGATATTATATGATTTATAATCATGTTGTTATGTTGGATGTTGCGCTGTTTTATGTTCGCATATTTCTTTGTTTTAGTTTTGTTTTTAAAGTTCGTTAACTGTTTTTGCCCTTCAAATTGAAATGAATGATGGGATGAATGGGCTATGCTTTTCTCTACTTTTAGTTAAAAAGTATAATGTTTACTCATTGGAGGAGTTAGCGGATCAGTGATTCTTTTCGCTTAATTATTAGAGGTGTTACTGTTTCATCTTAATAGTACCCGGTCTATACCAAGTCCGTACCAAGCCCGTACCAACTCCGTGTCTGGTCCGTCTGTATAGATACGGAGCAAACACGGACTTGGCACGGTTCGAATCGAATGTATTTATTCCGGAAATAAGGAATGTTTGTCTGTTTTAGAAACTTATCGTATCTTTGCACCCGGATTAAAATGTAAGATGCCGTGAATAGCGGTCGTGTATTCTAGAACACCACGTAAAAAACAGGATTTATGAAGCAAAAAGTATCTGTACCTTTTATGCTGCTGGGTATTTTATTTAATGTTTGCCTGATTGCAGCTAATCTTCTTGAAACCAAGGTTATTCAGGTTTTTGGTATAACCGTTACAGCCGGATTATTGGTTTTCCCTATTTCTTATATTATAAACGATTGCATTGCTGAGGTGTGGGGCTTCCGTAAAGCACGTCTTATTATCTGGAGTGGTTTTGCCATGAACTTCTTTGTGGTAATGCTTGGCTTGATAGCCGTTGCACTACCGGCTGCACCGTTTTGGGAAGGAGAAGCCCATTTCAATTTTGTTTTTGGGATGGCACCGCGTATTGTTGTAGCAAGTCTGACCGCATTTTTGGTAGGTTCATTTCTCAACGCTTATGTCATGAGCCGTATGAAAGTGACAAGTGGTGGACGAAATTTTTCTGCCCGTGCTATTTGGTCGACAATAGTAGGGGAGACGGCAGATTCTATTATATTCTTCCCTGTAGCTTTTGGTGGTATTATTGCTTGGCGTGAATTGCTTGTAATGATGTGTATTCAGATCGTATTGAAATCCTTGTATGAAGTATTGATTCTTCCGGTCACTATCCGTGTAGTAGTAGCTATTAAACGGATAGACGGTAGCGATGTGTATGATGAGGATATTTCCTATAATATATTGAAAATCAAAGATATTTAAAATAGCGTGAATAGAGAAGTTGCATTAGTAGTATTTAGTGGTGGACAAGATTCTACTACTTGTCTGTTTTGGGCGAAACGTAAATTCAGAGAAGTGGTTGCCCTGAGCTTTTTGTACGGACAGAAACATGAGAAGGAAGTGGAACTGGCACGGGAAATAGCTCGTGATGCCGATGTGAAGTTTGAAGTAATGGATGTATCGTTCATCGGTAAGTTGGGACATAATTCTTTGACGGACACTACCATGGTAATGGATCAGGAAAAGCCGACGGATAGTTTTCCTAATACGTTTGTACCGGGGCGCAATTTATTCTTCTTAAGTATTGCTGCCGTGTATGCTCGTGAACATGGCATCAATCATATTGTGACGGGAGTGTCACAAACAGACTTTAGTGGATATCCCGATTGCCGGGATGCCTTTATCAAATCGCTCAATGTGACCTTGAATCTGGCTATGGATGAACAGTTTGTAATTCATACTCCGCTGATGTGGATCGATAAAGCTGAAACCTGGGCTTTGGCAGACGAATTGGGAGTACTTGACTTGATACGCAATAAGACCCTGACTTGTTATAATGGTATTCCGGGGGATGGCTGCGGGCATTGTCCGGCATGTAAGTTACGCCGTGAAGGATTAGAGAAGTATTTAAGTCGTAAATGCTAAAACTTTATATTATGAGTGAATTGAAAGACCAATTATCCCTTTTGGGAAGAAAGACTGAATATAAACAGGATTATGCACCTGAAGTATTGGAAGCTTTTGATAATAAGCATCCGGGAAATGATTACTGGGTACGTTTCAATTGCCCGGAGTTTACCAGCTTGTGTCCCATAACAGGGCAGCCGGATTTTGCGGAGATCCGTATTAGCTATATTCCTGATATTAAGATGGTGGAAAGCAAGAGTCTGAAGCTTTACCTTTTCAGTTTTCGCAATCATGGTGCTTTCCACGAAGATTGTGTGAATATTATAATGAAAGACTTGATTCGACTAATGGATCCTAAATATATTGAGGTTACAGGTGTTTTTACCCCACGCGGTGGTATTTCTATTTATCCTTATGCTAATTATGGGCGTCCGGATACGAAGTATGAACACATGGCGGAACATCGGTTGATGAATAGAGAATAAAACAGCAATGGGGTGATAAGAAACACTCCCATTGCTGTTTATTGAATTATTTTTTAATGATTGTCAGTTCAGCAGCTTTTAAGATTTCTTTTCCTTCCATCTTTTCTTTGATACAAACCACTTCTACACTGTCTTCCAATAGTACCCCGCATACTTTATCTCTATTGGCATCCATTGTACTGATATTGACAGTGTCTCCTTTGCCGGTTATCAGAGTAATATTATTCATAGTAGCATCGTATACTATTCCATTGATAATTTGGAATTTAGATTCTTGTTTACAGGCGACAATGCTTCCTATTGCAAGTGAGCAAACAAATAAATAGGTTAACCTTTTCATAATATATAATTTTGTGATTATTATTGAATACAAATATAAATGTTTTTCTTACATGAATTTGATTTCCTAAGGAAAAAATTGCCATTTTTGAACAAAAGCGATTCTTGACTTGTTAGTCTAAAAGACTAATTGAGAAATCATGAGAATACTTCTGCATATAAAGTGTCTTTTGTGTATTTTCTTATTATATTTCTCTTCTTCGGTATCGGCTGAAGCCAAGAAGGTAAGTTCCGGTACGGATTTGCTGATTATCAGCAGTTATGTATCAGGTGCTCCGTGGAGTCAGACTATCATTTCGCATATCATGCAAAAGGAATATGACCGGAAAGATGTGAGCATGAATGTAGAGTATATGAATATTCTGACGATAGAGACTCCTGAAATACTGAATCAATATAAAAATAATCTTTTTTCAACTTATGGAAACAATCCTCCTAAAGCTGTGTTGATGCTGGGTAATGCTCCTCTGATATTACGGGATGAAATGCGTGAACATTGGGGGGATATACCTTTGATAGTATGTGCTGAGAGTAGCTATATAGGACCTGATTCCACCTATATGTACAATCAGGTTGTTCCACAAAAGGATCGTATCTATCTGAATGATCTGCGTGACGAGTACAATATGACTTTTCTGAATGCACGTGCTTTTATCCCCGAGAGTGTTCAACTGATGCGCCGTATGATTCCGAAGATGAAAAGTCTGTTGTTGATTGGTGACCAGACTGACCGCGATATCGATTATGATCAGCAATTTTCTGAATTGATCAAGACGGAGCATTCAGATCTTACTTATAAATACCTGTCAGCTAGTACTTGGAGTCCGGACCAGTTGTTAGATACATTGCGGCAGGTAGTTCCGGAGGAAACCGGTATTTTGTTTGCTTCATGGTTTCATAAACGAATGTTTGCCGGTAATATGCTTATGATGGCCAATTCTTATAAAGTGATTGCTAACTCCACATTGCCTTGCCCGTTCTTTGCGTTATCTTCTTCCATTTCAAGTATTGAAGAAGATGGGACTATTATTGGTGGGTGCGTATATGACATGAATCTGTATTGTGAGGAAATCGTGAAAACTATTAATGCAATAGCTGATGGTAAACAGGCACGGAGTATCCTACCTTATAATCCGGACCCCATTGTTCTTTTCAACTATCCTTATATGGTGGATTTTGGTTTATCTCCTAAAAATTGTCCTCCGGGAACAGTTTATTTAAATGCTCCTCCTACTTTCCTTGAAAAATATCAGTCTGCCTTGGTAGTAGGCAGCATTGTCTTACTGTTGGTAATCCTCTTTTTTCAGCTTCGCAGGAATAAGATACTGGAACGTCTTCAGTTGGTGGAACAGAATCAGCGCTTCACCCATTCTAAAATGGCAATGGCATTAGAAGTCGTTGATTTGCTTCCCTGGCAATGGGATATACGTACGGATGAAATCACGTATAGTTCTTACAAGCCAATAGAACAAGGCAAAAAGGAAGTCTCAGAAATGACTTATGCTACCCATGTAAACAACTACCTCACCTTTGTCAGTGAGGAGGATAGGGAGCGTATCCGGCAAGTCTTTAAGGATGTGCGTGCCAATAAAGTCGATAAAATTAAAGAAGAATATCGGGTTCATCGTCCGGGTAAACCAGACGATTCGGAAGACTGGATGGAGGCTCGTGCTTTCGTGGAACAATATGATGAAAAAGGAAATCCTTTAATCGTGGTGGGCTCATCGCTGTTTATTACAGAACGTAAAGTGGCGGAACGTGAACTCATTGCCGCCAAAGAACGTGCGGAAGAGTCCAACCGTCTGAAATCTGCCTTCCTTGCTAATATCAGCCATGAAATCCGTACTCCGTTGAATGCTATTATTGGCTTTTCCAGCATATTGACCATGACTGAAGATGAAGAAGAAAAGAAAGAGTATGTCAGCATCATAGAGAAAAATAACGGAATTTTGTTGCAGCTTATCAATGATGTTCTTGATTTGTCTAAGATAGAAGCCGGAGTTCTTGATTTGTATTACTCGGAATTTGCACTAAATGGAGTACTAATGACTTTGAAAGGAGTTGTTGAGTCACGTTTACAGAGTAGTGTTGAGCTGATTTTTGAACCTAGAATGCCAGATTATTATGTTGTTTGTTCAGAGAAAAACAGACTTCAGCAACTGGTTTTGAATTTCCTGACCAATGCCTGTAAATTCACTTCAACCGGGAGTATTCGTTATGGATATGAAGTTCGTGAGAAAGAGATTTATTATTATGTGACCGATACAGGGACAGGTATTCCGGAAGATAAGCTCCATCTTATATTCGAACGTTTCATCAAGTTGGATAGTTTCAAGCAAGGCACTGGTTTAGGGCTGCCTATTTGCCAACTTATTATTCAGAATATGGGAGGAGAGATTGGAGTAAATTCAAAATTGGGAGAAGGATCTACATTTTGGTTTACGCTTCCCCTCAAACCGAAGCAGTAAGCGGGGAAAGCGTTGTTCCTATATGACAGCTTTATCTTCAATCAAGTTCTTCAATCGAATCAGGGCTTCGATATAATAATAGTCTGCATAAATGATGGCAGCGTCTATTTCTGAATTGTTCGGTAAGTGTCCGGTGGAGTGGAGGAGGAATGCTGGTTTGCTTTTGCCGCATTGATATTTGTCTGAACTCAAACTTGTTAACATTCTTATGGCGGCATTCTTATATTCATCTCCTTTCTTATCCGGTAGGTATGTAGATAGTTCCAGTAAAGCGGATGCGGTTACACTTGCAGCAGAGGCGTCACGTGGCGCATTCGGAATACTGGGGGCATCAAAGTCCCAGTAAGGTATATAGTCTTCCGGCAGTCTTTCCAGATATACATCGGCTACTTTCTGTACGAAATCCAGATAGCGGGGATCTAACGTTTCCCGATAAACTACCGTATAACCATAGATAGCCCATGCCTGTCCACGTGCCCACATAGTGTTGTCGGCATATCCCTGATGTGTAACTCCTTTTATGAAGTCGCCCGTCAAAGTATCATAAACCGCTACGTGATAGGAAGTGTAGTCGGGACGGAACTGATATTTCATAGTCTTATCAGCGTGCGACACTGCTATATCTGCCAGATATGGGTTTCCTCCGTTCTTGGCAGCCCAGAAAAGCATTTCCAGGTTTATCATATTATCCATGATCGTATTGTGTCCACCGAACATTTCTACATTACGTGGCCATGAAAGTATAGTGCCTACACGAGGTCTGAACAAGGTTGCCAGTGAATCTGCTGTATCCAGAATCACTTGTTTGTATTCCGGATTATGTGTCAACCGATATCCATTGCCGTAGCTGCAAAAGATCAGAAAACCCAGGTCATGGTCGTATGCCGGAATTTGTGACAGGAACTTCAACGGTTCTGTGAATTTCTCTGCTTCTTCCTTTATGGTTGCTTTACCGGTATATTCGTAATCATACCATAAAACTCCTGGCCAGAAACCACTGCACCATTCATCCTTTGTCGCTTTTCGGCAATGCCAAGTGTTGAGGCTGTCCATGATGTTACGGGGCATCATCGAGTAGTCGATAGTACCTTCTGCAGCTTTTAATTCTGTTAAAGTGCGTTGTACTTGGGCGTCACAGTAATCCAGCGCCTCATATACATCCACATCCATTCCTTTCTCGGGCATGTTGCAAGCCGTAAACATGCACAGGCATGCACCGAACAGTAGTTCTTTTGTTTTCATATAATCAGTCTTTTTATTTATCTATGTGAAACCAGTCGGCATCTACCCATCCCCGTTCCTTACCATAAGGAGTGGTACTGAATAGCCCTACCTTGGCACCTATCCATTTTCCCTGACGGGCTGTGAAAGGTATACCTATTGCTTTATATTTCTTACCATCCAGGCTGTAATAGAAGTGGCAGATACCGCCTTTCTCTATTTTTACCCGTAGATAGATATCCCTTTCGTAGTTGGGAAACAAACCGGCTTCGTACTTTCTGCTGGCAGGTAATTCTGCCAGGCGAGTGACTGTTTCGGGTGTCTTTTGCTCTGCATCCTTGCAGGTCACTTGTTTCAGTATAAATTTATCGCCCTCTTTCTCTACTCCGAGGTAACAATAGTCCCAGCCCATTACAATCAATCCGGATTGCTGTCCGTCCATTTTGGCGGAAACTTTTAGTTTGGTAGTTGCTGTGAACTCTTCTGCCATGAATTTCTGCAATAAAAGGTTCGGTACTTCCCAGAAATTCACAAAGTTCTCGGAGAGAATATGTCCGTAAATACGGATGAATCCCAGGTCGGAAGTATATCCGAATGTATCCTGATAATTGGCATGCCATTCCCATTGTAGTCCTAACTGGCGGGTATTGAACTCATCACTGTCCGCAGGTGTTTCTACCGGATAATTCTTGCCTACATTGGGCTTTTTATAACGGGGTACGGGTTCGCCACAACCATCGCCGTCCTTATCTTCTCCAATTACAGGCCAGTCGTTTACCCACTTCATCGGGTTCAGGTGAACGACACGCCCATACATGGCTTTATTCTGAAAGTGAACGAACCAGGATTCCCCTGTCTGCGTGTCAACCCATGCGCCTTGGTGGGGACCATTGATGTCGGTAGAACCTTGCGCCATGACAATCTTCTTTTCATAAGGACCGTATATATTCCGCGAACGCAATACTAACTGCCATCCGGTTGCTACTCCGCCTGCCGGAGCGAAAATATAGTAGTAACCGTTCCGCTTATAGAGTTTGGGACCTTCAACCGTATGGTTGATGCCGTCGTTACCATCAAAGACCAGTACCGGGTCACTGATTACTTTTGTTCCTTCTGCATTCATCTCACAAATTGTGATAACACTGTTCAGTGCGGCACGACTTCCTGCCCATGCGTGTACCAGATATACTTTTCCATCTTCATCCCATAATGGAGCAGGGTCTATCATGCCACGACCGGCTTTTACCAATATCGGTTTCTCCCATTCTCCGGTAGGATCTTTGGTCTTTACCATGAAGATGCCATGATCCGGATCTCCCCAATAGATATAAAACTCTCCATTATGATGGCGGATGGATGGTGCCCAAACACCTTTTCCATGCTGGGGGGCATTGAAGAACTCGATGGGTTCTATCTGTTTCAGCGCATAGCCTGCGTATTTCCAGTTAACCAGATCTTTGGAATGGAGAATGGGCAAACCGGGAGCACATCCGAAGCTGGAAGCCGTCATATAAAAATCTTCGCCTGCCGCGCAGACATCCGGATCGGAATAATCGGCATGCAGCACCGGATTGATGTATGTGCCATCCTTCTGGTCAGATACCCAGGCTTTGGATACATATTGGGCTTCCGCCTGCCAACAGGCAGCGCATAGCAATGTCGTAAGCAGAAATATCTTTTTCATCTTTTTATTTACCTTTTTAAATATCCTGAAAACAAAGATTTTACCTATACAAACTCTTACCTTTATCTACTGAAAATAATCTTAATGTGTTATTTGCCTATTAATACGAGCGAATCTGTTTATTCACTCAATGGCATATCATATTTTATAATCTTTCTCCTTTGTACTTTTTATATTTCTTCATTTCCTGCCTGTCTATAGGTACCAGTCTTATGGCAGCTCCACCACTGGGTTTCAGCTGGAACTTCATAGTTTGTGAAGCGTTGACAAGCAGATAAGTACATTTCACCTGTGTACTTGTTTTTATCTTTTCTCCCCCATCCGTATAGATGCAGGCGAGGTAATTCTTTTCTTTATCGAGGAACGTGAGAGGTATTTCTTCTTCAGAACCTTCATTGTTGGTCATTGCTGCAACAAACCATTCCTGACCTTTTCGGCGTGCCATTGTTATGTTTTTGCCGGGAGCGCCATCCAATACTTTCGTATCGTCGAACACAGTTTGCAAGTTCTCAAACCATTCCATTTCCGGTTCTCCGTGATAGAACGATGGTTTGTCATACCAGAAGATAGTTTGCAGAGGGCTGTAGAACACGAGTGATGCTGCCAATTGGTGAGCATGAGTCGTTTTCAGGCGTTTGTCGAAATAACAGATCGTATAGTCGGCTGCACCGTTTATCATACGAGTGAAGGGGAGCGTGACGTTATGAGTTGCATCGGGAAATTCTTCGTTTCCACAGATACCTTCCTGAGTCAATAAATTCGGATAAGTACGGCTGAAGCCTGAAGGACGATATTCATCATGGATATTCATCAGCAGATGATTTTCTGCCGCTAAACGAACCATATCATGGATCCAGGTTGCCCAGCGATGGCTGGCGTATTGTACGAAACCGGATTTCACCCCGACAATTCCCCATTTGCGGAGCAATGGGAAAAGTTCACGCATTTGTTTCATAAGTGCATGCTGGTTTACGTACACCCAGACGCCAACCCCTTTGTCCTTGCCATAAGCTATTACACGAGGCATATCCAGTTGGGCAACCACCTTTGTGGCATCCCCGTCATGTGAAGCACAGGGCATGTACCATTGCCAGTCGAAAAGCATATAAGGGATATTATGTGCTGCACAGAAGTCGATGGTTGCAATAGCGCCTTCGGTTGTGATAGTTGCTTCGCGCATAATCTTGCCTGGTTTCACCCATGCAGCGGCATCGGCAATTTCACACGGCGGATTCAGATTCTGGATGATATCATTGTGTTCAAGCAATTCACCCGGTTTGTCGGCTGCCATGACTATTTTCCAGGGAGTGGCATAATAAGTCACCACATCCACGGGGCTATACATTACAGAAGTCAGTGTGTTCTTCTTATCTGTGGAGGCAAGGTATTTGGTCAGGCACCAGTCGTCTACATCAGCATCTGCCAGTGCGGCCCATTTGCCATTCGGGAGTTCAAACGTAAGGGCACGTTCCACCGGATGTTTGATATCATCGATATTCAGGCGTTCGAAGAAAGCCTGTGCCCATTGTTCAGTCCATGCTTTTGTGCCTGCCGGTAAGGCGTATTCTGTGAGATCACCTACTACTTTATGAAAGATAGCCTTCGGGTGTTCCGGGAAGAAATAGCGGAAAGCCACTCCTTCATTATAGGCACGTACCTCAATGTTGAGCCGGTAGCCGGAGTTATCTTTCTTGGAGAGATAAAGGGTGCCGGCCTGGTAATGATCGCGTACACTGCTACGTTCACCGTAAAGCGGCTGCCAGGTGATGTCTGTTTCGGGTTGGTAAGTCACAGAGTCCACTTCCAGATTGTCCATCCAGCAGGCAGGCTGTTTCAGGTTTCGTGCTCCCAGAGCCATTTCCCATATCCGGTTGTCCAGTTCCAGTCCGGCACGTGATTCATTGACTACGGGTTGTGACTTGTAATCTACCCGATAACAAAGTTCGTTTACCGCGGGTGAAACCTGCTTTTGGTAAAATACTATTTCATGTGTTCCGTCAGGAGATGCTAGCTTCAGTTCCTTGCTATTGTCCGCAAAGAGGGAAGGAGCGAGAGCTAACATAATAATTGCTGAGCCGATAGTCTTCATATTTTTGTATTTATTTTATTTCTACTTTTCTATTAAATCCCAGTATATAACATAACGTTGGTGATGTAAGTCATACAGTGGCTTTAGAACATTGCCCTGTGATGCTTTAAATATCAGTTCCTTACCCGTACGTTGTAAACTGTGTTCGGGGTGTTTCCGGTTTATTTGTAATGTAGTATTCAGTTCGGCCGGGATATGATAATTGTAAGTATAGTAATCATTATATAATGCCGGATCAGAGAATGGTGCCGGAGCTTGCATACCTTCTGTTCCCGCTTCACCGGCCAATACCAGCGGTCCGTATAGCAGGGTTCCCTTTTGTGGATTGTCCGGCGTTGTTTCCAGTTGCAGGTTCATCGGATAATTAGCTTCAATACGATCACCGTCTTTCCATTGGCGGGTTACGGCAATGTATGATCCCGGTTTCTGTTTTACCGATACTTTTTTTCCATTGACGTTTACTTTCACATTTTTACTCCATGATGGATAGCGCAGATAAATCGTAGTGGTGACAGGTTTGTCCGTTTGGATGGTCAATGCTGTGTTTTCTTCTGCAGGGAAACTTGTTTCTTGGTGCAGAGTTATTCCTTTCGCTCTCCAGTTTACTTCTGACGGGATAAAGAGGTTTACGTAGATTCCCTGGTCATTGTGATAATAGATAGCTTCTCCATATTTAGCATGGCTTTCGAAACCACTGCCTACACAACACCAAAAGGAATTCTCCCGGGTACTATAAACTTTGT